>PR_CR_10_Liq_1_inCRDRAFT_1000817_pt1 | contig 18749 bp, 19 predicted proteins | sample PRCRCaboRojoPR_3_FD_10241 | JGI IMG/M metagenome (IMG submission 10241)
CCCCGCCAGTCCGAGGCCGAGATGGCGGGCCGCGTGCGGTTGCGCTTTGTCCAGGCCGACGGGGATTTCGACCCGCAGGCGGAAGAGGCGATTTCGCCGCGGGACGAGACGCACGCGGTGGCCCAGAGCGAGGTGCCGCTGTCGTTGACGCGAGTGGAGGCGCGTCAGACCGTGCTGCGCTGGCTGAGCGAGGCGCAGATTGCGCGGGAAACCGTGCGCTTTGCCCTGCCGCCCTCGGCTTTGGATGTTGGTCCGGGGGATGTGGTGCGCCTGCCCACGGCGGTGGGGCCGCAGCGCTATCGCGTGGATCGGGTCGAACATGGCGCCGAGCAGCTGGTTGAGGGGGTGCGCATCGCGCCTGCGCCCTACGCCCCCGCGCCGATGGACGAGGAGCCGATCCTGCTGCGTGGCTTTGATGTGCCCGTGCCGGTGTTGCCGCTGTTCCTCGATTTGCCGCTGATGCGCGGCGACGAGGTGCCCCATGCGCCCCATATCGCGGTGGCCGCGGACCCGTGGCCGGGCAGCGTGGCGGTGTACGATGCGCCCGGTGACGCGGGCTATGTGCTGAACCAGGTGATCGCGGCAGGCGCCACCGTGGGCGTCACGGAAAACGCGTTGTTCGCCGCGCTGCCCGGCGTGATCGACCGCGGGCCCGCGCTTCAGGTGAGGTTGGGGCGTGGCGTGCTGGAAAGCGTCGAGGATGCCGCGTTTCTGGGCGGTGCGAACCTGATGGCCATCGGTGACGGGCGCCCGGGCGGGTGGGAACTGTTCCAGTTCCGGGATGCGCAGATGCTGACGGAGGATACCTGGCTGTTGTCCCACCGTTTGCGGGGACAGCTTGGGACCGATGCGGAGATGCCGCAAAGCTGGCCAGTCGGATCCTATGTGGTGCTGATGAACGCCGTCCCGCAGCAGATCGACCTGCCAGCGGCGCAGCGTGGCCAGGTGCGGCATTACCGGATCGGCCCGGCGCTGAAACCCTACGACGATCCGACCTACGCCCACAGGGTGGAACGCTTCGAGGGTCGGGGGCTGCGCCCGCTGAGCCCGGTGCATCTGCGGGCCGACCAGACGCCCGGGCGTGTCGATCTTACCTGGATCCGTCGGACGCGGGTTGACGGCGACGGCTGGAACCTGGCCGATGTGCCGTTGGGCGAAGAGCGCGAGGCCTACCGCGTTCGGGTGCTGCAGAACGGATCCGTGCTGCGCGAGGCGGAGGTCACGTCCCCCGCCTGGCGGTACACGCTGGACATGCAGGCCGAGGATGGCGCGCTGGGCGGTGTCACCTTCGAGGTGGCGCAGCTTTCGGCGCGCTACGGGCCGGGTGTCGCAGGTCACTTGACGGTGATCCTGTAACCATGCGGGCGGTGACCCATGGCGACGTGGTGAGCGCAGCGCGGTGTCTGCTGACGCTGCCCGAGGCAGAGCGGGCAAGGGCGATGGACCGGATGCTGATGCAGGCGCATTCCGCGGATCGTTATGCGCGTCGGCTGGGCCGCGCGCATCCGATCTGGGGACGGGGCACGTTGTCGGATGTGGCGCGCACGCGGCGCTTGTCGCCGGAGCCGGGCCTTGAGGACCGGGCCTATTGCAGCTGCCTGGAGCTTGTCTTTGCGCGACTGACGGCGTGGCGTGCGCGTGCGGATCAGCCCGAGGCGCAGCCGATGCAGCGGGTATGGGTGGGGTCGAGCTCTAGCCGCTTGGGTGCGATGGGGTCGCCGCAGTCGGCGCAATAGCCGAAATCGCCCGCGTCGATCCGGGCCAGGGCGGCGTGCAGCGCGCGGCGCTGGGCGTCTCGGCGGGCCTGGGTGGCCTTGGCCATCGATTGGTTGAGCAGCGCGTCCTGCCGCGAGAGGCGACCCATGGCCTGCTGGTCGAGCGCGACCGTGGACTGGCCCGCCTGACCGCGCGCGTCTTCGGCGTCGAGCGCGGCGAGCCGGTCGGCGATCAGGTCGCGGTAGCGGGCGGTCTCGAAGTCCCCATTCATGGGTGTGATAGGTCCCTTCAAGGTTTTGCGTTTTGTCGCACCCCGCCTATCTGGTAGGGTCTATGCGATTAGAATTGCGAGCCTACCATGGAAAAGACACGCGCGAAAATTGCCGAACTGGACCCGGTCTGGGCCCGGATCGAGGATGAGGCCGAGCAGGCGGTGATCGACGAGCCGCTTCTGGGCGGCTTGATCCACTCGACGATCCTGCACCATCCGACCATCGAGCGGGCGCTGAGCTACCGGATTTCGATGAAGCTTGCCTCTGGCGAGATGTCCGAGCAACTCTTGCGCGAAATCTGCGACGAGGCCTATGCGGCGGATCCGCATCTGTCGGTGGCGGCGCGGGCGGATATCGTGGCCGTTTGCGAGCGTGACCCGGCCTGCAACCGGTTCCTTCAGCCCTTGTTGTTCTTCAAAGGGTTCCAGGCGGTCCAGGCCCATCGCGTCGCCAACTGGCTTTGGCGCGAGGGGCGCAAGGATCTGTCGTACTTCCTGCAGATGCGCGTATCGGAAGAATTCGGCGTGGACATTCACCCGGCGGCCACCATCGGCAAGGGCATCATGATCGACCATGCCCATTCCATCGTGATCGGGGAAACGGCAGTGGTGGGCGACAATGTCTCGATGCTGCATTCGGTGACGCTGGGCGGGACCGGGAAGGAAGAAGAGGACCGCCACCCGAAGATCGGCGACGGTGTTCTGATCGGCGCGGGCGCCAAGGTGCTGGGCAATATCAAGGTCGGCAACTGCTCGCGAATCGCGGCGGGGTCGGTGGTGCTGTCCGAGGTGCCGGCCTGCACGACCGTGGCCGGTGTGCCTGCGAAAATCGTGGGCGAGGCGGGCTGTGCGCAACCGTCGATCACGATGGACCAGATCCTGCGGGCCGGGCCGTAAATTTTTAATATCGTTACAAAAATGAAGAAGGGGGCCGCGTGGCCCCCTTTCTTGTTCCGGCTATGCGATGACCGCTCAGGCCAGCATCACCATCGGGTTCTCCAGATTATCGACGATGGCCTGGAGCAGGTTTGCGCCGAGCGCGCCGTCGATGACCCGGTGATCGACCGAGAGAGTCACGGACATGACGGTGGCGGTGGTCAGCTCGCCGTCTTCGCCCACTATCGGCTTCTTGACGCCTGCGCCGACGGCGAGGATCGCGCCGTGGGGCGGGTTGATGACCGCGTCGAAATTGTCGATGCCGAACATGCCGAGGTTCGAGATGGCAAAGCTGCCGCCCTGGTATTCATGGGGTGCGAGCTTGCGGTCGCGGGCGCGCGTGGCGAGGTCTTTCATCTCGGCCGAGAGGGCGGAGAGCGACTTCATCTCGGCATCTTTGAGGACAGGCGTGAAGAGCCCGCCGTCGATGGCGACGGCCACGGCCACGTCCGACGGACGGAGCTTCAGCATGCGGTCCCCGGCCCAGACGGCATTGGCGTCGGGCACGGATTGCAGTGCCAGCGCGCAGGCCTTGATGATGAAGTCGTTGACCGACAGTTTCACACCGCGGGGTTCGAGCTGCTTGTTTAGCTGGCTGCGGAATTTGAGGAGCGCGTCGAGCTTGATATCGCGGCGCAGGTAGAAATGCGGGATCTGCTGCTTGGCCTCGGTGAGGCGGGCGGCAATGGTCTTGCGCATCCCGTCGAGCGGCATCTCGGTGTAGTCGCGGCCTTCGTACATCTTGGCGACCGCGTCGGCGGAGGGGCCAGCGGCTGGTGTCGGTGCAGCGGCGGCTACGGGTTTTTCCGCGGGGGCCGGGGCCGCTGCGGGTTGGGCTGTCGCGTTTTCCACATCCGCCTTGACGATGCGGCCCTTGGGACCGGAGCCCTTGATCTGTGACAGAGCGAGGCCCTTGTCCTTGGCGATGCGGCGGGCGAGCGGCGAGGCGAAGACGCGGCTGCCATCGCTCGCGGACGGTGCGGCCGGGGCCGGGGTGGCCGCTGTCGCGGCCTGTTCCGGCGCGGGCGCGGGGGCCTCTTCCGCGGCCTTTTGGCCTGCGTCATCGGCCTTGGCCGGCGACCCGGTGCCGATATCGTCGGCGCTTTCGCCCTCTTCCAGAAGCACGGCAATCGGCGTGTTCACCTTGACCCCTTCGGAGCCTTCGGCCACGAGGATCTTGCCCACGGTGCCTTCGTCCACGGCTTCGAATTCCATGGTGGCCTTGTCGGTCTCGATTTCGGCCAGCAGATCACCGGCGCTGACGGTATCGCCTTCTTTCACCAGCCATTTGGCCAGCGTCCCTTCCTCCATCGTGGGGGACAGGGCGGGCATGAGGATTTCTGTCGGCATCGCTCCGTCTCCTTAGCGGTAGGTGACCTGGCGCACGGCATCGAGCACCTCGTCGGTGGTCACCAGCGCCAGCTTTTCCAGGTTCGCGGCATAGGGCATCGGCACGTCCTTGCCGGTGCAGTTCAGCACGGGCGCATCGAGATAATCGAAGGCGTCGCGCATCAGCACGGCCGAGATGTGGTTGCCGATGGAGGCCACGGGCCAGCCTTCTTCGATGGTGACGCATCGGTTGGTCTTCATGACCGAGCGCACGACTGTGTCGGTGTCCATCGGACGCAGGCAGCGCAGGTCGATGACCTCGGCGCTGATGCCATCCTCGGCCAGCTTGTCCGCAGCTTCCAGAGCGTAAGTCATGCCGATGCCGAAGCTGACAAGCGTCACGTCCGTGCCTTCGCGCCAGATCTTGGCCTTGCCCAGCGGGATGGTGAAATCATCCAGGACCGGCACGTCGAAGGACTTGCCGTAAAGGATCTCGTTTTCCAGGAACACGACCGGGTTCGGGTCGCGGATCGCGGATTTCATCAAGCCCTTGGCATCGGCGGCCGAATAGGGCTGCACGACCTTGAGGCCGGGGATCTGCGCGTACCAGGCGGCATAGTCCTGGCTGTGCTGGGCGGCCACGCGGGCGGCGGCGCCGTTGGGCCCGCGGAACACGATGGGGCAGCCCATCTGGCCGCCGGACATATACAGCGTCTTGGCAGCCGAGTTGATGATCTGGTCGATCGCCTGCATGGCGAAATTCCAGGTCATGAATTCGACGATGGGGCGCAGGCCGCCAAAGGCCGCGCCCACGCCGATGCCGGCAAAGCCGTGTTCGGTGATCGGGGTGTCGATCACGCGCTTGCCGCCGAATTCATCGAGCAGGCCCTGACTGACCTTGTAGGCGCCCTGGTACTCGGCTACCTCCTCGCCCATCAGGAACACGGTGTCGTCGTTGCGCATTTCCTCGGCCATGGCGTCGCGCAGCGCTTCGCGCACGGTCTGCTTGCGGAACTCGGTGCCCTCGGGCACCTCGGGTTCGACCGGGGTCTCTGACACGGGTGCGGCGGCCTGTGCGGGGGCAGGGGGCGTGCGGCCCTCTTCGCCCTTGAGATCGGCGGCGACGGGCGGCTCGGCGGACTTGGCGCTGTCGATATCGTCGGCGCTTTCGCCTTCTTCCAGAAGGACCGCGATGGGGGTGTTCACCTTGACCCCTTCGGAGCCCTCAGTGACGAGGATCTTGCCCACGGTGCCTTCGTCGACGGCCTCGAACTCCATCGTGGCCTTGTCGGTTTCAATCTCGGCCAGGATGTCCCCGGCGCTGACGGTGTCGCCTTCCTTGACCAGCCATTTGGCCAGGGTGCCCTCTTCCATCGTGGGCGAGAGGGCGGGCATCAGAATCTCGGTTGCCATGGTCTTACTCTCCCTCAGGCGTTCTGCGGTGCCACATCGGCATAGACATCGGTCCAGAGCTCTTCGGGTGCGGGCTCGGGGCTTTCCTTGGCGAACTCGGCCGAGGCGTTCACGACATCCTTGATTTCCTTGTCGATGGCCTTGAGGTCGTCTTCGCTGGCGTGCCCGCCGGACAGGAGAAGCTCGCGCACATGCTCGATGGCGTCGCGTTCCTCGCGCATCTTCTGGACCTCTTCGCGGGTGCGGTACTTGGCCGGGTCCGACATGGAATGACCGCGGTAGCGGTAGGTCTTGATCTCGAGGATATACGGCCCCTTGCCCGACCGGCAGTGGGCCACGGCCTTTTCGCCGGCGGCCTTGACTGCCAGCACATCCATGCCATCGACCGCCTCGCCGGGGATGCCGAAGGCCTCGCCCCGGGTATAGATGTCGGGGGTCGAGGTGGAGCGTTTCTGCGCGGTGCCCATGGCGTACATGTTGTTCTCGATCACGAAGATCACGGGCAAGTCCCAGAGCGAGGCCATGTTGAAGGTCTCGTAGACCTGGCCCTGGTTCGCGGCACCGTCGCCGAAATAGGTGAAGGTGACGCGGTCGGTTTCGCGGTACTTGTCGGCGAAGGCGAGGCCCGCGCCCAGCGGCACGTTGGCACCGACGATGCCGTGGCCGCCGTAGAAATGCTTTTCCTTGGAAAACATATGCATCGACCCGCCCTTGCCGCGGGAATAGCCGCCTTCGCGGCCCGTCAGCTCGGCCATGACGCCGTTGGGGTCCATGCCGCAGGCCAGCATATGGCCGTGATCGCGGTAGGTGGTGATGCGCTTGTCGCCCTCTTCGGCCGCGGCCTCGAGCCCGACGACGACCGCCTCCTGCCCGATATAGAGATGGCAGAACCCGCCGATCAGACCCATGCCATAAAGCTGGCCGGCCTTTTCCTCGAATCGCCGGATGAGCAGCATATCGCGGTAATACTGTTTGAGTTCGTCGGCGGAAACGTTTGGTTTCCTTGTGGTTTTCCGTGCGGCCATGGCGGAGCCTCCCCGTCGCTGCCAGAATAGTTTAGCGTTAAACTATTCTCTACAGCATTCGCCTATGCCTTGCGAGGGGGTTTTTGACGCGGGCCGCTTACCTGCGCCGCACCGTGGGGACGTTGGTGCGGGCGTAGCGATACTGCGCCTCGGGATGGGGCGGATGGCCCTGCGTCTTGTCCCAGAAGCGCGGGCCGCCCCGGCGCATCCACACAGGCGCGGTCAGCGCAAGCCCCACGATGAACCCGCCCGCATGGGCCCAATAGGCCACGCCGCCCATATCCGGATCGGCGTAAGAGCCGTTGACGACCTGCAGCGCGAACCACAGCGCCAGCATGATCCAGGCGGGGATCGTGAAGATGCGGAAGAAGATGATGAAGATGATCAGAATATCGACCCGCGCCTTGGGGAACATCAGGAGATACCCGCCCATCACACCCGCAATGGCCCCCGATGCGCCCACGGTGGGCACAGCGGAATAGGGGGCCGAGAGCACGTGGATCAGCCCCGCGCCGATGCCCGACGCCAGGTAGAACATCAGGAACCCGCCATGGCCCATTTCGTCTTCGAGATTGTCGCCGAAGATCCATAGAAACAGCATGTTGCCGCCCAGATGCATCAGCCCGCCATGAAGAAACATGGAGGTCAGCAGCCTCATGGGGCTGCCCCCATCGGTCACCAGGGCCGGGATCAGCGCCCAATCCATGAAAAAGGCGTTGAGCGCGCGGGCGTCGCTGAAAAGTCCCCAATAACCCAGGAACACGACCACGTTGATCGCGATTAGGGCGTAGGTGACATAGGGCGTCCGCCCTGACGGGTTGTGATCGCGGATCGGGAACATGCGCCTAAGCTGTGCCCATGCCCCCCATCCGTCAAGCGTTCCCGGCCAATAGCGCCGCATTCCCCCCGGCGGCCGTGGTATCCACGCACAGATGCCGTTCGATCCGGGCATGGGCCGTGTCGGGCTGACCGGTGATCAGTGGCAGGATCGGCCCGTCGCGGCGGGCGAGCGCTTGCGCATAGGCGCGCGCGGTGTCGGCATCGCCCCACCACAGCACGCCGGAGAAGCCCGTGAGCCGCTCCAGCGCCTCGGGCGGCAGGGCTCCGTCGATGATGGCGGCGCGGCCGCCGAGGGCGCAGATGGCCTCGGCCTGCGCGTTGGCCGCTGCGGGCCCGGGTCCGAGGCACAGAAGCGGCGGGCGGGCGCGGGTGAAGAGACGGTTCAGCTCGCCCGTCGGGCCGGGGAGGAGCGTGTCGCTTTGCGGTGCGCCTTGCGGGGCCGTGTCGATGGCGGCCTGGGCCTCGGCGGCCGTGACGGCGGGGGGCTGCTCATCGCTTGCGCTCTTCGCAGTCACCGCGGACGCGCGGGTGAAGCGGGGCAGGTAATGCGGACCGCCCGCCTTGGGGCCTGTGCCCGACAGACCCTCGCCGCCGAAGGGCTGAGAGCCGACGATCGCGCCGATCTGGTTGCGGTTGACGTAGATATTGCCCGCATGGACCCGGTCGGCGATGTGCTGCACCCGGTCGTCGATCCGGGTCTGCAGACCAAAGGTCAGGCCATACCCGGTGCCGTTGATCCGGTCGATCACCTGGTCGATCCGATCGGCCTTGAAGGTGGCGATGTGCAGAACCGGCCCGAAGATTTCGTGCGGCATGTCCTCGATCCCGCCGACGCGGATCAGCGTGGGCGGAATGAACGTGCCGCCCTTTGGCGCGTCAAGCGCGTGAAGCACGCGGCCCTCGACCCGGGCGGCGGCGATGTAGGCTGCGATATCCTCTTGCGCCTCTGCGTCGATCACCGGGCCCACATCGGTCGACAGCTGCCAGGGATCGCCCAGGCGGAGCGCGTCCATGGCGCCGGTGAGCATCTTGGTGAAGCTCTCGGCGATGTCTTTCTGCACATAGAGGCAGCGCAGCGCCGAACAGCGCTGGCCCGCCGATTGGAACGCGCTTTCGATGATGGCCATGACCGCCTGTTCGGGCAGGGCGGTGCTGTCCACGATCATCGCGTTGAGCCCGCCGGTTTCGGCGATCAGCGGCGCGCCGGCGGCAAGGTGGTCGGCCATGGCGCGGCGGATCGCGCGGGCGGTCTCGGTCGAGCCGGTGAAGGCCACGCCGTCGACCCGGGCATCCGAGGTCAGCGCCGCACCCACATCGCCCGCGCCGGGCAGCAGTTGCAGCGCGGTTCGGGGCACCCCGGCCTCGTGCAGCAGCTGGACCGCGCGATGGGCGATGAGCGGCGATTGCTCGGCCGGTTTGGCCAGCACGGCGTTGCCCGCCGCCAGCGCGGCCGAGACCTGGCCTGTGAAAATGGCCAGCGGGAAGTTCCAGGGCGAGATGCAGGCGACCGTGCCCAGCGGCGCGGCGTCGGGCGCGTTGGCGGCGTAGTAGCGCAGGAAATCCACCGCCTCGCGCAGTTCGGCCACCGCATCGGGCAGGGATTTCCCGGCCTCGCGGGCGACCAGTGCGAAGAACTCACCGAAATGGTCTTCGTAAAGGTCCGCGGCGCGGTTCAGGATCGCGGCGCGTTCGGCAGCGGGCATGTCCCAGGGCTCGGCGGCGGAAAGCGCGGTGTCGATATCTGCCCGGCTGGCCGTGGCGACAGTGCCGGGGCAATCCTCGGGACGCGCGGGGTTCGTTGCGGGGGTCGGGGTCTCGGGCTCGGCGTCCCCGGCGATGAGCGGCGCGGCGGTCCACCCCAGCCCGGCGAAAGGCGCGCGGGCAGCCTCGATCCGGTCGAGCGTGGGCTGGTGGGTCAGGTCGAAGCCTTTGGAATTCACGCGCTCGGGCTGGAAAAGCTCCGGTCCGGTCGGGATGGTCCGGCCCTCGTCCAGCCGGTCGAACGGGTCGCTTGCGACCTCTTCGGGCGGCACATCCTCGTCGACGATCTGGTTGACGAAGGACGAGTTCGCGCCGTTCTCCAGAAGCCGCCGCACCAGATATGCCAAGAGATCGCGATGGGCGCCAACGGGGGCATAGATGCGGCAGCGGGTACGCTCGGATTTCAGCACGATGTCATGCAGGGCCTCGCCCATGCCGTGCAGGCGCTGGAATTCAAAGGCGGCACGGTCCTCGGCCATTTCCAGGATCGCGGCGACGGTGTGGGCGTTGTGCGTGGCGAATTGCGGGTAGATCCGGTCGGTCATGCCGAGCAACTTGCGGGCATTGGCGATGTAGCTGACATCGGTCGCGGCCTTGGAGGTGAAGACCGGAAAGCCGTCCACGCCCTCGACCTGGGCGCGCTTGATCTCGGTGTCCCAATAGGCACCCTTCACGAGCCGGACCATGAAGCGGCGGCCCGCGCGCCCCGCGAGGTCATAGAGCCAGTCAAGGACAAGGCCCGCGCGCTGGCCATAGGCCTGCACCACCACGCCAAAGCCGTTCCAATCGCCCAGATCGGCACGGTTCACCGCGGCCTCGATCACGTCGAGCGACAGCGACAGGCGGTCGGCCTCTTCGGCGTCGATGTTGAGGCCCATATTGGCACGGGCGGCCTGTTCTGCGAGTGCGGCGAGGCGCTGCACCAGCACCTCCATCACCGCGTCGCGCTGGGCGACCTCGTAGCGGGGGTAGAGGGCCGAGAGCTTGACCGAGATGCCGGGATTGTCGCGGATATCGCCCTTGGTTGCGGCCGTTGCGATGGCGGCGATGGCGTCCTCGTAGGCCGCGTAATAGCGCAGCGCGTCGGCCTCGGTGCGCGCAGCCTCGCCCAGCATGTCGTAGGAGTAGCTGTAGCCCTTGGCCTCCATGCCGGCCGCGCGCTTCATTGCGGCGGCGATGTCTTCGCCCAGCACGAATTGACGGCCCATTTCCTTCATCGCGCGGCCCACGGCGGTGCGGATCACCGGCTCGCCCAGACGCCGGATCGCGGCCTGAAGGTGGCCCACGGGGCCGGGGCTTTCCTCTTTCAGCACGCGGCCCGTCAGCATCAGGGCCCATGTCGAGGCGTTGACCAGCGGCGAGGTGGAATGGCCCGCATGCCGGCCCCAATCCGACGGCGCGATCTTGTCCTCGATCAGCGCGTCGATCGTGTCGGCATCGGGTACGCGCAACAGCGCCTCGGCCAGACACATGAGCGCGATGCCCTCGTCGGTGGACAGGCCATACTCGGCCAGGAAGACTTCCATCAGGCCCGGGCGCGCACCCTCGCGGATTTCGCGCACCAGACCTGTGGCGCGCGTGGTGATGCGGGCGCGGGCTGCCGTATCCAGCGCCGCCTCTTGCCGCAACCGGTCGAGAACGGCCCGTTCGTCGGCATAGGTTGCGTCGTCGATCGCGGAACGCTGCGTCATCTGGCTGTCGCGCGGCATGGTGTCCTCCTTGCTTTTCGTGCAGTTTATCCCATCTCCTCCGGTTAAATCGGCCAGACGCGGTATATCCGTTTGTCTTTTGGCCTGATTAACAGGAGAATGACATGTCAAATGACCTGAACTCGCTCGACCGCTTCGATCAGGCGATTCTGACGGTCCTCGCGGCGGAGGGGCGGATCAGTATCACCGATCTCGCGCGCCGTATCGGCCTGTCCAAATCGCCCACGCAGGCGCGGCTGCGCCGGCTGGAAACCGATGGGATCATCACCGGCTACCGGGCACTGATCGACCCGATCCGGTTGGGCGTCGACCATGTCGCCTTTGTCGAGGTGAAGCTGACGGACACGCGCGAGGCGGCGTTGGACGCGTTCAACGCGGGTGTCGCGACGATCCCCGAGATCGAACAGGCGCACCTGATCGCCGGAAATTTCGATTACCTGCTCAAGGTGCGCACGCAGGACATGCGGGCCTATCGCAAGGTTCTGGCCGAAAAGATCTCGACCCTGCCGCACGTGTCCGCCACCTCGACCTATGTGGCGATGCAGGCTGTCAAGGAGGACGGTCTGAGCCGGTCCGACGGGTAGCCGATGTGGCGGTTTGTCCGCCACTCCCTTGACCCTGGGTCAGGCTGCGCCACAATCGGGTAATGAGACGCATCCTGATCCTGCCCGCAATCCTGGCCGCATCACTGGCATCGGCGGATACCTGTCCGCCCGCGCCCGACCACGCGGCCGAACTTGACGCTTTGTTCGATCAGATCCGCGTGGCACCTGATGAGCGGGCCGGCAAGGTGTTGTCGGACAAGATGTGGGCGTTGTGGACCGACGCGCCCGATGCCAAGGCGCAGGGTATGCTGAACCTGGGGATGTCGCGGCGCGAGGTCTATGATTTCGAAGGGGCCTTGGCGATCTTCGACGGTCTCGTGCAGTACTGCCCCGATTACGCCGAGGGCTACAACCAACGGGCTTTCGTCTATTTCCTGTTGCAGGATTTTCCGAAGGCGCTCGAGAACCTCGATGCGGCTCTGGAACGCTCGCCGCGTCATGTGGGTGCCCTGTCCGGCAAGGCGCTGACGCTGATGGGGCTGGGGCGCATGGACGAGGGGCAGAAGGTGCTGGCCGAGGCGGTGCGCCTGAATCCTTGGCTGCGGGAACGCGCCTTGCTTCAGACCCCCGTGGAACGCGATCTGTGACCGCACGAAACAAGTGTTCGGACGGTTTACAGCCCCGCCTCAGCCGGTATGGTCCGATGCAGATAGCGGGCGTGATGGAATGGTAGACATACCGGACTTAAAATCCGGAGGCCTTTGTGCCGTGCGGGTTCAAGTCCCGCCGCCCGTACCATCCCGTTTGCCGCGCGCTCACTCGGCCGGCTGAAACCCTTCGATCAGCTGGCGCAGGCCGAACGCGGCACCGGCGACGATCGACAGGAACGTGACCGGCGCGGAATAGGCCAGCAGGCTGAAGGCGCTGATGCCCTGTCCGATGGTGCAGCCCAGGGCGATCACGGCGCCGGCACCCATGATGCCCGCGCCCAGGATCTGGCGGCGCAGCTCGCGCGGGTCTTCGCAGGCTTCCCAGCGGAAATGGCCCTTGATGAGCGACCCGATGAAGGCGCCAAGCCAGACACCGGCGACCGAGCCCACGGCAAAGGACGGGGCCCGCACCGACCCGGTCATCGCGTACAGCACGGATTCGCCCACCGGTGCCGAGAAGGAATGCGAGACGACCGGCAGCGCCGCATAGCCCGTCTGGGCGACCCAGCTGGTGCCGACCCAGCCCGATACGACGGCCACGCCGACGACCACGGACCAGATGATGGATTTCGGGCTGGCCAGAAGCGCGCGGGACCACAGTGCGCCCACGATGATCAGCACACCGACGGCCATACCGATCACGGTTGCCGACAGCCCGGTGACGGCCGCGGCCTGGTGGGCCAGACCCGGCGGCACGGCCGAGGTGACGCTTTCCTGAGGAAAGACCCAGTTGCGCAAGGGCGCCAGCGGACCGGCCAGCACCACGTAGGCCGACACGCCCATGACCAGTACGATCACGAAAGACCGCAGGTCGCCGCCGCCCAACCGGGCGATGGCACCGTATCCGCAATTGCCCGCAAGCGCCATGCCGTAGCCGAACATCAGACCGCCGAGGATCGAGGCGAGAGGCATCCAGCGGATCGAGAAATAGAACGAGGGCAGGGGGTCGAAGAGCCCCGCCGCGATGGCGCCGAAACTGCCCAGCACCGCGACACCGATGGCCAGGATCCACATCCGCATCCGGGTGTCGGAATTGCCGTAAAGCATATCCTCGATCGCGCCCATGGTGCAGAACCGGCCCAACCGCGCGGCAAGCCCCAGAAGGATCCCGCCAAACGCCCCGATGGCCGCGACCACATAGGTTTCGGGTATCGTATCGTACATGACCGGCGCCTCCCTTCGCACGCAGTCCTATGGGTACGGGCCGCCGAGGATGGCTAGTCTTCGGTGCAGAACAGCTCGTACACGAGTTCGAGTATACGCTTGGGGCGGTCATCCGCCAAACGGTAATAAATCGCCTTGCCCTCGCGTCGCGGCACGACGAGCCCTTCGAGCCGCAGGCGCGATAATTGCTGGGACACGGCCGCCTGACGCGCCGACAGCAGTTCTTCGAGTTCGGTCACCGATTTTTCGCCCGTGACCAGATGGCACAGGATCATCAGCCGGCCTTCGTGGCTGATGGCCTTGAGAAAGCCCGACGCCGTCGTTGCGTTGTTGACGATCGCGTCGAGCTCTTCCTCGGTCATGTCGTGGGACAAAACGGGAAGCGACATTGCGCCTGTTACCTCCGATCCGGAGGGCGGGTCAACGATGCAGCACCGTGCCGTGCCGTCCGCGATGATGTTGTTCCCGTCCTCTGCCACGGTTGGCCCGCCTTTTCCTTGCGGGCCTCAGCCCTGGGCTGCGGAAGGATCATGATCCTCCAGCATCTTCTCCAGCAGGCCCCAGAAGAAGTCTTCTCCCGGGTAGCCCTCGATCCGGCCCACTTCCTGTCCGTCATCGACGAGGATGAAGGTGGGCGTGAACAACACCTTCCGCGCGAAGGTCACGCCGTCGGGCGGCGCGTCGCCGATCGACACGATGGTCAACGGCGCGGCCTGTCCGACCTCCGTCTTGGGGTAGATCGGTCCGATCTCGTCTTTCCAGCGTTCGCAGTAGACACAGCCTGCGCGGTCCACCATCACGAGGTCCAGCGCAGCTGCGGGAAGGGCGGCGGCAGCCCAGATCGTTGCCGCCAGGAGCGTGAGACGGCGTTTCATGCCAAGCCACCCGATTGACGATTTCACTACACACAACCTAATGTGAATATGTGAATAGATCAAGGAATCCCACGGTATGCTGGAAATTTCCTATGCAGGCGCGGCACTTGCGGGGCTGATTTCATTCTTTACGCCCTGCATCCTGCCCATGGTGCCCTTCTACCTGTGCTACATGGCCGGGATTTCGATGTCCGAGTTGCAGGGCGATGGTGACATCGCGCCCGGGGCGCAGCGCCGCCTGGTCAGCTCGGCCGTTTTCTTTGCCCTTGGGGTCACGTCGATATTCGTGATGCTGGGGCTGGGGGCCACGGCGCTGGGGCAGGCCTTTGCCCAGTGGAAGGAGCCGCTGAGCTATATGGCCGCCGCCATCCTGTTCGTCTTCGGTCTGCATTTCCTGGGCGTCGTGCGCATCCCGATTCTGTACCGAGAGGCCAAGATCGAAAGCTCGGCCGAGCCCACGACCATCATCGGGGCCTATGTCATGGGCCTTGCCTTCGGCTTTGGCTGGACGCCCTGCGTGGGCCCGGCGCTTGCGTCGATTCTGATGATTGCCTCGGGCATGGGGGATCTGTGGCGCGGCGGGCTGCTGCTTCTGGTCTACGGGCTGGCCATGACCGCGCCCTTCGTGGTTGCCGCGCTGTTCGCCAAGCCGTTCCTGCGCTGGGTGGGCCGGAACCGGAAATACCTGGCCTATGTCGAAAAGGTCATGGGCGGTATGCTGATCCTGTTCGCGGTCTTGATCGCGACCGATACCGTGACATTGATCGCCGATGCGATGATCCGCTGGTTCCCCGGCTTTCAGAGCATCGGCTGAGTCGGAGGAGGACCCAAACATGAAGCACTTCTTGTTCGCCGCCGCCATGGCCCTGACCGCGGGCCCGGCTTTAGCAACCGAAATCGGGGATGATGGGCTACACAAGGCGCCCTGGATGCGCGACACCTTCAAGGACCTGCGCGAGGACCTGGACGAGGCCAATGCCGAGGGCAAGCGCCTTGTGCTCTTCTTCGAGCAGCGCGGCTGCATCTACTGCAAGAAGATGCACGAAGAGGTCCTATCGCGCGAGGACGTGTCATCCTATATCGGCGAGAATTTCTTTGTCGTGCAACTGAACCTGCATGGCGACATCGAGGTCACCGACTTCGATGGTGAGGCACTGTCGGAAAAAGACATGGCGCGCAAATGGGGGATTCTGTTTACCCCGACGATCATGTTCCTGCCCGAAGAGGTCGAAGAGGGGGTCGCGACCCCGCAAGCCGCAGTGGCGACCATGCCCGGGGCGTTCGGGGCGGGCACCGTGCTCGACATGTTCACCTGGGTCAATGAAAAGCGCTACGAGCTTGATAACGGTGAAGATTTCCAACGTTATCACGCGCGCCGAATCCAAGAACGTAGCGACGGAAACACGGATTAAAGCGCGACAAAAAGGCACTGTTATTCACTTCTGTGAATTTGATGTTGCGTGATCGCGGCCCGGTAGCCTACGGTATACCAAGCTATCCAGCGGAAAGACCCGATAGCCATGGGAGGAAAAATGAAACTCACAACGATCATTTGCGCCGCCGCGTTCGCCGCAGGTGCCGCCAATGCCGCAGATGTTGTCGCGCCCAGCGACGCGTCCTTCACTGAATACGGCGAGATCGAACAATCGCTGACCGGCGTGCCGGGTAACCCCGAAGAGGGGATGAAGGTGGCGATCGACAAAGGCCTTGGCAACTGCGTTGCCTGCCACAAGATCGCGCAATTGCCCGATGTGCCCTTCCACGGCGAAGTCGGCCCCGAGCTGTCCTGGACCGGAGAGGTCCGGAGCGAAGCGGAACTGCGCGGCATCCTGGCCAACGCAAAGATGATGTTCCCCGACACGGTGATGCCGGCCTTCTATAAGACCTCGGGCTTCATCCGTCCGGGTAACGGCTATACCGGCAAGGCTGCCGAGGGCGACATCGAGCCGATCCTGTCGGCCCAGCAGATCGAGGACGTGGTCGCGTTCTTGATGACGCTGAAGGAAAGCTAATCCCGAACGCGACCTCAGAGAGATCCTGAAGACCCAAGGAGAAACGCAATGGACTTCACACGCCGCGAAACCATGGCCATCACGGCCGGTGCCGTCGCGCTGACCGTTCTGCCCTTCCGCGCGAACGCAGCCGTCGACGATGCAATCAACGCCTTCACAGGCGGTGCAGATGTCGCCGATGGCGGCGTCGACCTGGACGCACCGGAAATCGCCGAGAACGGCAACACCGTTCCGGTGACCGTCAGCGCAGAGGGCGCGACCGCCATCATGGTGCTGGCCGCCGGCAACCCGACCCCCGGTGTGGCCACCTTCAAATTCGGTAACCTGGCCGGCTCGCAATACGCATCCACGCGTATCCGCTTGGCAGGCACCCAGGACGTGATCGCCGTCGCCCAGATGGCGGACGGTTCTTTCGCCCGCACTTCGAAAGAAGTGAAAGTCACCATCGGCGGCTGCGGCGGCTGAGTTAAAGGAGATCTGAACAATGGCATCTGGTGTTAGACCCCGCGTGAAAGCTCCGAAGTCGGCAGCGGCCGGCGACGTTGTTACCCTCAAAACGCTGATCAGCCACCCCATGGAATCGGGTCAGCGCAAGGACTCGAACGGCAATACGATCCCTCGTTCGATCATCAATCGCTTCACCTGCGAGTTCAACGGAACCACGATCATCGACGTGACGATGGAACCGGCGATCTCGACCAACCCGTATTTCGAGTTCGAGGCCACCATCCCCGAGGCCGGTGATCTGCAATTCACCTGGTACGACGATGACGGCTCGGTCTACGAAGAGACCAAGTCGGTCGCGATGGCCTGATCCGAAACGGACATATCAGCCGCCTTGCCTGGCACAAGGGCAAGGCGGTTTCAGGGAGGAAAAGATATGAATTTTAAGGCACTGACAGCGACAATTGCACTGATCGCTGCGGCGCCCGTGGTGGCTCTGGCCGGCGGCGCCGACGACGACACTCTTGTTCTGAACGGTGAAGTCGAAATGACGACGAAGGCGGCAGCGCCTGCTCACATGGCCGATACCTATGTCGACGAGATCATCTCCGGGTGGCATTTCCGCGCTGACGAGACGCAGGCCCTGCAGATGGACGACTTCGAAAATCAGGGCATGATCTTTGTCGACGACGGCCTTGCGACCTGGGAAACGGTCGAGGGTTCCGAAGGCAAGTCCTGCGCGTCCTGTCACGAAAGCCCGGATAGCATGAAGGGCGTTGCGGCTACCTATCCGAAATGGAACGAGGACGCTGGCGAATTGCGCACGGTGCAGATGCAGATGAACGACTGCCGCGTGAACCGCATGGGTGCCGCGCCCTGGAAATACGACGCCAAGGTCGCCATCAACGTCGAAGCAATGATTGCATCGCAGTCGCGCGGCATGCCCGTCGACGTACAGATCGACGGTCCGGTGAAAGCGGCCTGGGAGCAGGGCAAGGAACTGTACTACACCCGTACCGGCATTCTCGAGTTGTCCTGCGCATCCTGCCACGAAGAAAACTACGGCAACTACATCCGGGCCGACCATCTCAGCCAGGGGCAGATCAACGGGTTCCCGACCTACCGCTTGAAGAACGCCAAGCTCAACGGCGTGCACAGCCGTTTCAAGGGCTGCGTGCGTGATACCCGTGCCGAAACCTACAGCCCGGGTTCCGAAGAGTTCATCGCGCTTGAGCTCTACGTCAAGTCGCGCGGCAACGGCCTTTCGGTCGAAGGGCCGTCCGTCCGCAATTGATCCCGAGGGCCCCGCGCCAAGCCGATTGGCGCGGGGTTTTTCGACAGAAACCCATTCACACATGCGCATGTGTGCTGCGTGACCGGCGGCCCGACCGGGCACGACGAACAAGGAAACTGAACCCATGATCTCGAGACGCGATTTTCTGCAGGTTTCGATGGCTGCCTCGGCGCTTTATGGCGCAAGCGGCTTCGGCAACTGGGCCAAGCTGGCCGCGCAGCAGGCGCTGACGCAGGACCAGCTGCTGGAATTCGACACCTTCGGCAACGTGACCCTGATCCATGTCACCGACATCCATGCGCAGACGAAGCCGATCTATTTCCGCGAGCCCGAGATCAATATCGGCGTGGGCGACAACAAGGGGGCCGTGCCGCATATCACCGGTGCCGAGTTCCGCAGGCTTTACGGCATCGAGGATGGCTCGCCGTCCCATTACGCGCTGACCTATAACGATTTCGCGTCGCTGGCCCAGGAATACGGCCGCGTCGGCGGGCTGGACCGCGTGGCGACTGTCATCAATGCGATCCGCGCCGACCGCCCGGACGCGCTGCTTCTGGATGGCGGCGACACCTGGCACGGCAGTTATACCTGCTACCACACCGAAGGCCAGGACATGGTCAACGTCATGAACGCGCTCAAGCCCGACGCGATGACGTTCCATTGGGAATTCACCCTGGGCCAGGATCGCGTCCGCGAACTGGTCGA
>PR_CR_10_Liq_1_inCRDRAFT_1000818_pt1 | contig 18747 bp, 17 predicted proteins | sample PRCRCaboRojoPR_3_FD_10241 | JGI IMG/M metagenome (IMG submission 10241)
AAAGAAGTTTGTGGAACTAGTTGAAACGGCCAATAAATTCAAGTTTTCACAAGGAATAACTAAACGACAACCAACTGACGATCAACTTGCAGACGGTGGGGAAGCAATGCTTAACGATGTGCTGAGTCTAGTCCAAAAGGAGTTCCAAGAAGACACAACAAGTGGAACTCTTATGTTCAAACTTCTGAAGCCTGCCTCTGTGACTTTTGTGGACTACGTGTGCTTTGTGATTTCCTATAAGATGAAAAAAGCAGGCAGAAGACCAGAAGACATTTTTAACTTGTTGGAGAAAGACACAGGAGGAAGCATAGACGCAGAGGAGTTTATAAGTGGAACTAGGTCCAGCCTTGACTTGTGGTTGTCTGACGAAGAAATCAAAAAGTTCTTTAGAGAAGTTGACAAGTCAGGCGATGGCGAAATAGACACCCATGAGTTTCTGGAGTGCATCAACTTCGAAAGGTATGAAGCCTGTGTAAAAAGTCCCGAGTACACAGTGAGCAAGTGTTGTTACTTAAACTGCTTGATAGAAGTGTTTAACTTCAGACAACTCAAAGACGCCACTGAAATCGAGCAGATACTGGAAAGCCAAAACATCCAGGAACTCGACTTTAAAAAGTTCGAAGAAGTGATTGTGAGTCTGGACAAGTCAATTCCCCCTGAAAGGATTTATGAGCTCTTTAACGAAGCCCTGAAACTTACTGAAGGGGAAAGTCTAGTTCCGAACCAAGTTTTTGTGAAGGTGTGTGTCAAAAATGGGGTAGGGGGGTATGGACTGGGTCCATTTAGGATAAGGGAACTCCAGCAGCAACTCGAAGAAAGGAAGTACTCAGTTGGCGAGTCGAAAAGGCCAGGTGAAGAAAAAAGAAGAGCAGACCAAAGAAGAAGCCTAAAGGTTCCAAGGCTGAATCCTCCGTCGAGTTCGTTCAGTGAACTTCCGAGTTCAAAAAGACAAAAGAAAAGAACCCTTCCAAACAGCTATAGGAATCCTTAACTAATTCCGATAAATCTGAAATGGAGAGAATTTTAGCTAATGTTCCAGAGGGGTTTGTAGCTAGGCCTCTGCAGCCCGACGACTACGACAAAGGGTACTTTGAGCTGCTGCAAGACCTTACAGTGGCACCCCAGATTCCACGTGGCAAGTTCCAAGAAATATATTCGAAACTCAGCAATTACCCTTACTTCATTGTTGTGTTGGAAGACACAACTACCCACAAACTAGCTGGGTCAGGAACTCTTTTTGTGGAGCACAAGTTCATCAGAGGAGGCGGCAAGGTAGGACACATTGAAGACATTGTTGTAGGCAAAAATTACCAAAAAAGAGGACTGGGCAAAAGAGTCATTGAAATTTTAACTGGGATAGCTAAGTTCCAGTCCTGCTACAAAGTGCTGCTTGACTGCGACCAGGACGTAGCTAAGTTCTACGAAAAGTGTGGCTACAAACAAAAAGGAGTTTGGATGAGTCTTTACTTTGACTCCCCTTCTTTATAGATTAATTAATGCCATAAAACTTCTCAAGTGAACTCTTGTTACTAGATTTGACTTCTTGGGGTTTGTTGTGCACGAAGTACATGAGTGTTCCCAAAGCAGTGCAGAAAAGAAACACTTCGAAGTACTTTATGCTTTTGACTAAGCCTCTAACTTTAAGCATGTTCCAAACTGTCTCTAGGGCCCTGGGGAGCAAGTAAATAGTTAGTTCTTGCTTCCTAGACTGGGCTTCAATCAAAATAGAGGGACTTGCTATGGGAGTGGCTAACCACCAGTTGAGTCTCCTGGTGCCTTTGAACCACTTGTTGAATATGCACAGTGCGTAAAGGGAGATGCTCAGCATAACTCCTCCAAAGGTGCAAGACCTAGCAATGTTTACTCCCAAGTTCTTCAGCAAAGGAACAGGGTCTTTGATGAGTTTTTTGAGCTTGAACAGAACCACAGGGAGCACATGGGCTGGTCCGTAAAAGAACAAACAGAACCGAGCAGTTTTCAAGAACCTGATGAATAAATTGACTTCACAGGAGTGTTTGTGGATGAATTCACAAGGCACGTACTCCCCCCTTCTGAATTTCTCGATGTTCTCTAAGCTGAGGACCTTCGACATTTATGTTTTTTCTTCAACAACAGTTGCCACTTATAAAATGGAAAACTTAAAAAGGACTGTCTTATGTGTAATGGTATTATTTATTTTGATTTACGACGGAATACTAGTGGCATACTTGTCTTTGGCTCAATTTGACGAAACCATCATAAGGGTGTTTGCTTATGCTTTTTTCATTCTGAGTTTTTTGGCGAACCCGGTAATGCTGGCCCTAATAACTAAGTACACTTCCCAGCTAGACTCCAGGCAGTACACCATCAGGTTCTTGTTGTTTTTCCCAGGGTGCTTGTTTGCTACGAACTTGTTTTTGGCCCTGAACCCAAGGGTCATGAAAAGACTTTACGAGTGGGTCGGCGTTTACGACACAAATGCCGTGGTGTACAGCGTGATACTGCTTTACATTGGTAAGCTCTGTTCGACTGGAGTCTTGGACGTGTTCTGCCAAGCTCTAATAATTGGCAACAACATAGCCACTTCCAGTAGCCAAAACACCTTCCTTGCAAAGTTGTACTTAGGCAGTGTGGTGTTCATGGGTATTTTTTTGTTTTTAGTGACTTTGTGTTGTTGCACGGACTTGATTATGAATTACGTTGAAAACTACTCAAACGCCAGCCCTTTAAACGAAAGGCTGATTAAACCTAAGGTTGAGCCTTACACTAAAGAAAACCCTGAAGAAGTCTGCAGTATCTGTTTGGAAGACTTCGAAGAAGCCCAAATGGTGGCTTCTCTCCAAAAGTGCCACCACTTATTCCACGAAGAGTGTTTGCTCAAGTGGTTGGATGTCAGACAAATCTGTCCGCTCTGCAGAACCACTGAGTGATTATTAAATACTTAAGAGATGTTTTCCTTAGAACAGGGCATGTAGGGGTTCTCTTCAAGAGGGGGTTGTTCTAAAAACTTCCTAAAAGCCACCAAAACGAAAGGAATAAACACTGTGGTGAGCACCACTACTGCCCACACGTTCTGACATTCTTTTTCGCCTTCTTCAGGACAGTACTCCTTCAGCAGTTCTCCAGAAATCACTCCAGTAATCACCATCCCAAAGTAAAAAGGGCAGTTTGAAATAGCTAAGTAAATGCCTTCTTCGGCCAAAGGGGCCACTTCAAGGGTGTAGTCTAGCAGTCTAGGCACCCAGATGCTTTCTCCAACTGAGATCAGCACCACAAACATAACTATCAGTAGGTAGTTTGAGGAAAAAACTAAGAATATAGGAGCTACAGTGCCTATTAGTCCTCCAGCACAAATCAAGGAGTAACTAGAGTACGCAAAAGTCAACTGGGTGAAGAAAAACACCCCCAGCAGCATTGTGACTGAGTGCAGTGTAAGCATAAGTCCAAAGTGCGCGTCATCTCCTAGTTCCCTGACCATGTACTTAGGAAAGGTTGCGTCAAGGTGGCCAAAGCACCCACTTCGCAGGAAAGTTAAAATGAGGATCAAGGTGCAGAACCTCCAGAACCTTTTTTCACTCATCACAGAGCGAGTTATAAACACCATAGCTTGAGCGTCTGGAAAGTTTTCTTCTTTGACTTGACTGAGTCTGAATAAAAGTCCTAACAACAAAGCAACTGTCCCCAATACTGCACAAGCCAAAAACAAAGCCCCAAATGTAGTTGTTTCTTGGCTGTCGTCTGCCCAAAAGAAGTCAATGAACAACCCAGCCACTGCACCAGCTCCGTAGTTACTTATCCAAATCATGGAGTGGGAAACATTCCGAATGCTTTGGTCAGTGTACATTTTGGAACCCAACTCTACAACAGGCCAAGACAAAGCCCCTGAAACACTCAAGAAGCCCAGCACAGCAACCAGTGAGACCCAAAGACTCTCTATAAAGAACAACAGTAAAAACCCACAAATTGAAGTCGAACTTGAAATGAACAAGCAGGTTTTCAAGCCAATGCTGTGTAGAAAAGGACCAAAGCACAGAGCACAAATACCTATTCCTACTCCAATTGCACAAAAGACAAGTCCAGCTTGGAAGTCAGAAAGTCCTTGTATGTCTGTGAAGTAAAGGGGTGCTAAAGTGACCTCAATATAATATTGGAAACTGAAAATGAAATTCAGAATGTAGAGAAAAAAGAGTTCTCTAGGCGATTCTTTAAGGAGTTTGAGAGACTCCAAGAACTGTTCTTTTGAAGTTTGTTTCTCTGGAATAAGGAGACTGGACTCATTTACTTCGTGCATCGATATTTATTGGTAACGCCTAACAGTAATTTTAATGCATCAAATAATAATGGAAGAACCAATAGTGGAGGGTTCAGTTGCAGGCAGGGACTTGTCTTACAGCTTTTTTTCGCAGTGTGCAGAACTCACAGAAGTAGAAGAAGGAATAAGGACCTGCGAGTTCGAAGACCAGCAAAAAAGGAGGAACAAAGAAACTGAGTTCCGACTTCTGAGACGCATGACCGAAACCAACCAACACATTGAACAACTAGTTCAAAACACCCCTAACTTGCAGAACCTCAACAGGTACTCAGACATCCTGCCTTACCAAGACACCATTGTCAAACTCAACAACAACGAGTACATCAACGCTAACTGGATAAGTGGGCCCTTGCCTTCCCAGGAGAAACTGTTCATAGCTACCCAAGGCCCCCTCAAAAGCACCAAAGAAACCTTTTGGAAGATGGTTCTTGAAAAAAAGGCCAAGTTAGTCATCATGCTGACTGACTTCCACGAAGCTGGCCGCAAAAAGTGCGACGAGTACTTTCCAATGGAGGGGAAGCTCCAAGAGGGCTCTGTCGAAGTAGAGTTAATTTCCCAAGAAAATGACCTGCCTGTGCTGACTCGCAGAGAGTTCGAAGTGCGCGGGCAAGAAGAAACTTCTAAGGTTACTCACTTGCAGTGCACTGCCTGGCCAGACCACGGGACTCCTGAACTCGAAAACGACTTTGACTCGCTGAACTACTTACTCCAAGAAATAGACAAGTGCCACCCTGTTGTAATGCACTGTTCAGCTGGTATAGGACGCACTGGGACCTTAATAGCACTGTACCACTTAACCAAAACCATTCAAACACAAACCTCAGCCCCGCGTATCAGTGTTTTTGGAACAGTCAGACGACTTAGGGAGCAACGCTTAGGAATGGTGCAGACTAAAGACCAGTACCTTTTCATATACAGCTTTATGACTCAGTGGATTAGAAGATTTTGCCATTTATAACTAATCCTAACATTAAGCACATTGCTTCCATTTATAATTCTTATCAGAATGCTTGGAAGATTCAGTCGCAGGTTCCTTTCGAAGGGAGAAAAAGTGCCAGAGATGAGCGTGATGCTTGTCACTGGAAGCAACGGCAACTACAACTTCGACCTGAAAGCTCCTGTGCAAAGTGGAGAATTCTTCAAAAACAAAAAAGTAATACTTGTAGGGTTCCCAGGGGCCTTTACTCCTGTGTGCACGGGAACCCACTTGCCTGGGTACATCAAGTACCACGAAGAGATCAAAAAGAAAGGAGCTGAAGTAGTGGCTTTGGCTGTAAACGACCCCTACGTGATGCAGGCCTACGGAAAACACCTCGGAGGCGACATCACTTACCTTGCAGACGGCAATGGAGAATTCACCGAAGCCTTGGACGGAGGCTTGGACATGCGGCACAAGTTCCTGGGGTTCAGAACACGCAGGTTCGCAGTGATTGTAGATAACGGCGAGATCACTGAAGTGCACGACGAAACAGGAGAGGACCTTAGTGACATTTCAACGGTAGAAACTCTGATGAAATCCTTAGGTTAATAAATCTTTCCTAGCATGCACTGAGTAGACCCGCCTCCTATTTCTTCTATAGTTCTGATGTCTACGTAAAAGGTTTCTTGGGGCAGTTCTAAACCCACGTCTTTGCTCCTGGATGATGCTATAACTACTTCTGACTCCAGCTTTGGTGAGTAAAGCACTTCTAAGTTCCCTGCATACTTCTTTGTGCTTTCGTGCGAAATCTCAACAATCTGGTACTCTGAAAGTGCTTCTAGCACTTTTTGTCTGTCTTCGTGGTGAATAGCTGCTAGGTTAACTACTGCGTGCGTGGAAGTCAGTGCCAGTATAACATTGGTATGGTAAATGCTTTTTCCAGTTTCGTCGTAACTGCGGAACCACACTGCTTCCCAACTAGTTGATGAGTGGTTGTTAAGGACTGTCATGAGTTGGTTTAGAACATCTAAACTGGACCTTTCTGAAAGACTCATGAAAATTTTGGCTCTTTTCCGGTCAATAACTAGACTCCCAGTGCCTTCTAGTGCTTTGCCTTGGCTTTCAAAGTAACTCAAGTCGATTACTTCCTGGTGCTGTTCTGCTAGTTTGTTGATGAACTCTGGCCTTTTTTCCCTTTTTCTGGACTCGCATTTCATAGGGCACAAAACCAGCAGTTTCTTGGTGACTAAGGGGGGTGAAAACGAAATAAACCAGTTGTTTGCAAACACAGCGTCTGGGGCTTGGGGGTCTGGGTTTTCTAGGTATAGAACTTCGATTCCAAGTTCTAGAAGGAGTTCTTTGTAAGAATCGAACTCGTGACTGCACTCTGAAGTGTCTGTCACTGAGCTGTTCATAAAAGCATTATCTTTTAAGGTTTCTGGGTTTGCCAAGAAGTTGTTAGGCTTTACCATAACTACTTTCCTGCTCATAATTCTTACTAGAAAGGGACTAATTCACTTTAAATTAAAAGGTTTTAGTGGACATAAAGGAATTTTACTTGTCTTTGTAGCTTAGGAATTCCAGAAAAGTTTATTTAGGATAACTAGAGGTACATATTAATAATATTAAATGGGAATTTGCGTATCGAAGAAAACTAAGAACTTGAAGTTGAAGCCTCTGGATACGAGGCATCGTACACTTCAAAACAGTACAATAAAAAAGAACTACACTGAACGAATATACAAGTACTACGACTTCATCAGGATTATAGGAAGTGGGAAATTCGGAACTGTTAGAGAAGCCGTAAGGATTTCCAAGCCAGAAAGGTCAGTCCAAGAAAAAAGGGACAACCTTCCTAAGTTCGCTGTCAAGTCTGTCCATAAGGCTTCTGCCAACCACATAGGCTTGGAACTCAAAAGGGAATTATTAGTCCTCAAAGACATTGACCACCCTAACCTTTTAAACCTACTAGAGACTTACGAAGATGAAGGGTACATGCATTTTGTAACTGAACTTTGCGAAGGAGGCTCTTTAGCGAAGAAAGTTTCTGACAAAGGGCATCTAAATGAGGACGAAGTTCGCATAGTAATGGGGCAACTACTACTTGCTGTTAAATACTTGCACAGTAACGAGTATGTGCACAGGGACCTTAAGCCTGATAACATTCTGTTTAAAAACACAGAAGACCTGAACAGCTTGAAAATAGTTGACTTTGGGCTGTCTAAAAAAATAGAGAAAAGAGGCTGCCTAAACTCAAAGGTAGGAACTCCCCACTATATGGCCCCAGAGGTCATAGCTAAGAAGTACGGGAAAAAATGCGACATATGGTCGCTGGGAATTACAGCGTTTGTAATCTTGACAGGAAGTCATCCTTTCAAAGGCACCTTCACCAAACATATTTTCAACCAAGTGACCAATGCCAAGATAGACACTGAAGCATTGACTGGCTTAAGTTCCCAAGCTAAGGATTTCATCAGCAAGATGCTTGTGAAAAAGCCTAGCCGCAGACTTTCAGCTGAAGAAGCCCTTAAGCATCCTTGGTTGTGTGTTAGCAACATTCCAAGTCAGCCCTTAACCTTAAACTTCCAAACTCAAAGTGGGTTTGTGCAAACTTGCAAAAGGGTAATGATGAAAATCTCTAATTCAAGCAAACTAGAAGAACTCAGAAAAGCTTGTTTAGACATAGATACTGAATGCTGTGGGTATATTGATACTAAGTGCTTAAAAAAATACTTAGAAAAGAACTACACTCCTGAAGAAGCAGTCAACACTTTGAGATACTTTAAAGGGAAGCTTCAGATGAAGTACAGTTACTTCTTACTCCAAACATCTGGGTTTGAAGTCTTTGACATGGAAGACTACAAAGTAGTTTTTAAGTACTTTGACTTTGACAATGATGGATACATTAGTACAGAAGATATTGTTTCTTCTCTCTACAAGACAGATGTTCTACTTTGCCTAGAAGAAAAAGCCCAACTTGAAAAAGACTTAGAAGGGCTCCAAGACTTCTCTATGAACTTGGAAGAGTTCAAAGAATATCTGTTAAGTAAGTAAAATGGAACTACAAGAGTACATTGGGGAGGAAGGCGAGTTCGAAACTAAGTTGAACCAAGTAGAAAAGGAGTACCAAGACTCCACAGTAGAAACTGAAGAAATTGAGTACTGGGAAAGGGCAACTAGAATGCAACCTAAAAAGAACAAAAAGGTCCAGAGTGATGTAGCGGCAAGGGGCAAACTAGGAGAAGTTGACCTTTCTGAGTTCCTAAGCAAAACAGTTCCTTTGATGGAAAAGCAACTAGACAAAGCCACAAAAGCGTTTCAGTATTACGAAGTGGACTGGGGTGCAGACAACCACCTCAACCATGCTGCTTTTACCTTTACTGGGGAAGGCTGTGTGACTTGTTTGGAGTGGAACTGCAAAGGAAGTTTACTAGCTGTGGGTTACGGGGAGTTAAGTCACTCAGGGTGGTGTTCACACGTTTCTTACTTGAAAGTTTACCACCTTTCGCGGAACAAACAGTTCCAGTTCGAAGTTCAGGCTTGCTTGAGCAGTGTATGTTTCCACCCTTTAGAGCCTAACCTTCTTTTGGGCGGCACTTACAACGGACAAGTACTAGCTTGGGACTTAGACAGAGAAGAAACCTACTTAGGGGGTTCCACTATAGACGAGTACCAACACAGAGAAGCCGTAAGGGGTCTTTTTTGGAGCAAACCGCTAGAAGGCCAGCCAGAGTTATTTTCAGTGAGCTCTGACGGCAAAGTTTTGGAGTGGGAACCTAAAGACTTGGAGTTCCCCATAAGGGGGTTTCTAATCAACAAAGCAAAAGAAGGCGGACTAACTCTGAGTGTGCCTGACTCCACTTCTGCTATAGTTGGAACTGAGTCAGGCAAAGTTCTGAAGTTCACACTGCCTGACTTGCAAAAGACTCCCCCTCCTCTAGAAGGAGCAAAGTGGAAACCCCAAGCTGCAGCAGCCCTAAGTAACTTAAGTTTGGGCTATATTCAGCAAGTAAAAACCCTTGCAGAGCGTTACGCCAAAGACCTTTCTCTCAAAGAAGTAGACACCAGGTGCATCTTTGCTTGCAAGCCAGACTTAAACAGACTCTACCCTTCGCCAGCTACTTTTAGCTACGAACCCCACGAAGCACCTGTGGTCCAGTTAGGCGTTAATTCTTTCCACAAAAACTTATTCGCAACTTGTTCAACTGACGGAACTGCTAAACTTTACCACTTACTCAACAAAAAGCCGCTAAGAATACTCCAGCCTGGAGCTGTTTTAACAGGGCTTGCCTGGTCACTTTCCAGGCCTTTGGTGCTTGCCTTAGGAGGTCGCAATGGGTCTGTTTACGTTTACGACTTCATGCAGAGTTTCAACAACCCAGTTACAGAAATATCCCCTCCAGGAAAGGCTTCAGTTGTGGCACTTGCCTTCAACTCACTAGTTAGGGACTACCTGGCGGTGGCCTACGACAACGGAGTAACTGTGGTGTACCAGATGTCTCCGGTGTTTTCTTCATCGCACCCAGACGAACAAAGACGTCTTGTTTCACTTTTAGAAAACGAGTAATATTATAATTATTAGTTCCACTTAGGCCGGTACTCGTCCCCAACTGACTTCCTTTTGAACTGCATCACTCCAAACACACATATGGCAAGGTAACAAACTCCAGCTGCGCACAAAAAAACTATGCCTAAAAAGTAGTTCTTTCCACCCAAAGAGTTTACAGTGGTCAGGACAAGGTGTTTTTGGCCGTCCCACTGAGAAACATCATAGTTGCTTTGTACTTCGAAGGTATAAGTGCCTGACTCTAAGTCTTCTTCAATGACTCCCCAGAGTTTCCTGAACTTGGGCATGGCTGCAATTCTCATCCAAACAATGAAGTGTTCGTCTTCAACGTCCGTCCACTGTTTGGATTTCTTAGCGTTCTTAAACTTGTAGTCTTTGTCGGAGTCCCAAGCTATTCCAGTTTCTTTTATTTTGGTGTTCTGGAGTTTAAAAGTGTCGTTGAACACAGTAGCAGCTACTAGTCCACAAGGGTGAGCAGGGTCTTTTCTACTTTTGGTTTCATCAATCGGTTTGTAGTCCTCCAAGTCTTCGATTCTTTTGACAGGTTTGCAGGAGTCCAAGTCCTCAGTAGAAAAGTACTCTCCTTTAAGTTGGTCGTAGTTGCGACTCTTAACGTACATTCTGTGGTTTTGGTAGAAGTTGTGCATTTCGTAGTAAAGGTAAATTGGTTCTTCCATGTCTTCGTCAAGTGTTATGTCTACTGAGCAGCTTGAAGTAAATGCTTTTTGGGCTTCATTTAGCTTGGGTGTGCAGGAGTCTATGTTGTCGTATCTTTTCGAAACCTCAACTACTTTGCTTGCTTCTACACAAATAACTATTCCGAATATGAGGAACAAAGTACCTGCACATGCAAGAATGATAACTGTCGACTTAAAAGTGTGGATAGGTTGGAAGGCCCAGAGTTTTTGCTGGACGATCTTTTTATCACTGGGTTTTTTGGATTTACGAACACTTTGGTCCATCTTGAAGTATTATGGAAAGCATTTTTAGTTTCAGGGACCAGAAAGTGGTGGTCTTTGGAGGGTCTTCTGGAATAGGGTTTGCTACAGCAAAGTTACTAGTTCAGTTGCAGGCAGAAGAGGTTATGATAGTGGGAAGAAACGCTGAAAAACTCTCAATTGCAGAAAAGGCTTTGAGTGCGTTAGGAACTCAAACAAGGGTTTCTTATGGCTGTGTTGACTTAACTGAGGAGTCTTCAGTCCAGGAGTTCTATGCAAACTTCCAAGACAAGTCACTCAACCACATTGTAGTTACTGCAGGCAGTTCCGCCAGACTAGGCAATTTAGTTGTGAATAGACGGAGTGCTGCAGAAATGAAGCATCAGTTCGACATTAAGTTTTTTGCCCAGATGGCTGTAGTTTTGAATGGACATGAAAAGTTAGTTGACGGGGGGTCGTTTGTGATCTTTTCAGGAATATTAGCACAGAGACCAGGCCACGGAAACACGGCTTTGGGAGCTGCAAATGCTGCTTTAGAAGGAGCAGTAAAGGGACTAGCTAATGACTTAGGGTTTGCTAGGAAGATTAGAATCAACTGCATATCGCCTGCATTCACAGACACTCCTGCTTACAGCAGAATGGACCCTCAAGCTAAAGAGGCCTACATGCAGAAGAACAAAGACTCCTCTCCTTTAGGAAGAGTTGGTCAAGCTGAAGAGATAGCTAGTTCAGTCATCCACGCTTTACTCAACCCCAACATGACTGGACAAGTGCTTATAAACGACTCTGGGTCTCTGGTAAGGCCTTAATAAACATATAAGAGTAAATGGATGAGTCATGCCAAAGTTCCAGTTGCCAAGGGATTGAGCATTACTGTGACGACCCAAGTCACTCCCCAGTTTACATTTGCGATTGCAGAGAAGCTAGGAAAGAACACCTAGGACATCCTATGAGGATGATCGACTTTGACTACTGCATGGAGTGCATTTCCCAAGTTGAACAGCAGTGCCGCGAAAAGAAGAGAGAATTCACAGTAAAAGCAAACGAGTGCATCCAAGCAGTTCTCCAGACCCTAAATAACTACAACCAAGAACTCGAAGCAACTGTGAAGCAATGCAGAGAGATCAAAGGAAAGCTAGTTTCCCCCAGAACTAGATACGAAACATTCAGCAGGTGGGTTAATGTTGTTGAAACTCAAAACGTGCAAGAAACTATCCAAGAAACTTTGAGTCCAAACATTAAGAGTCACTTTGAAGGTTTCCAAAAACAATTAAGCTTCTTTTTAACGCCAGAAGCAATTGAAGGACTTGGACTCTCTAAAGACTTGCAAAACTTCCTCGGAAGTCCTGAGTCCTTTACTTGCTTTGAAAAACCAATTACAAACAACTTAGAGTTGAAGTTCTTCATACATGCCCTGCCTGAGTCGCAACTTAAAAGTTTAAACTTCCAAGGAAACAAAATAGGTGATGAAGGAGCACAAGAGCTAGCAAAGGTCCTGCCTAGTTGCCAAATCAGTCACCTCAACTTAACTGGGAATTCCATAACCGAAAAGGGAGCAGTTGCGCTAGCAAGTGCTATTCCTGGCTCTTTAGTTACTAGTGTGAATCTAGCATCTAACAAAGTGGGTTTTAAGGGAGCAGAAGCTATAGCAAATGCTTTAGTTGGCTCAGAAGTTACTCATCTAGACTTAGCATACAACGAAATAGGTGCAGAAGGATTAAGGCCACTAGCAAGTGCACTGGCCCACTGCAAACTCAGTTACTTGGACTTAACTCTCAATAGAATCGGAGGGAAAGGGATGAAGACACTCGCAGATGCATTGCCCAGCTCGCAACTCACAAACTTGTGCTTGAAAGACAATGGAATAGGCATTAAAGGAGCAAAAGAACTAGTGAGTGTTTTGCCTAAGTGCCAACTCACTGCCTTGAACTTAGAGCGCAACCCACTAGGTGAAGAAGTCAAGAAAGCACTAGAAGATCTCCGTCCCAAACTGACTGATCTTCTCTACTAGTTTAAAGTAATTCGATTATCAGCTAGAGTTAATTAATACGTATAATCGAAGAACCATAGAAGAGAAAAACTGTTAGGGAGTTGAAGGACAACTTTGGTCCAATAACGGTGGAATGATTTCTTATATCCTGTCTCAAAGTACACAACCTGGATGAACATCTCAGAAGCAGTTGGGCTTCTGAAGTTGTCTTCAAAGTGGTTAGTGGAGTTAACAAATCAATGACCTGTCTGAACACTACTGAGAATTCAAGTTTCCTCCAGCTTACTTGCAGTTTCTGAAGTAAGCTAGAAACAGAAGGAATTTGAACACTGCTAGAGACCTTCAAAGTACATTGGGTTTTAGCTGAGTTCCTATTTGTGGATCACTAGGCTAGACTTCAAGTAGCCAGCACTAACAAGTGCCTCACCAGTTTGGAAGTAATGAAACAGGTGGGGGTTGGTAGTTAAGTAACTTAATAATTTACTCCTTTAAACTGCAGTTGAAGCTAAATAAGAATTAAAGCACCTAGAACTAAATACTATGTAAAAAGACTTACTCGGTTGATTTAACAGAACCCACATCTTTAGGACAACTTAATAAGTGTAAACTCTTTCTAGAACATAGTTTGAAAACTTATACTCTCAAAGATGAAAAAAACCTCAGCAGAAAAACTTTCAGCGTCCTTTTTAGTGAAGATCTACAACATGCTTGAAGAGCAATCACACACCCAAATAATTTCCTGGTGCGAAGATGGCAAGTCTTTTTGCATCCAAAACTCAATAGAGTTTTCCGAAAAGATCCTCCCTTTGTACTTCAAACACGCAAACATGTCTAGTTTCGTGCGCCAGCTCAACATGTACGACTTCCACAAGTGCCGGAACAGCAGCAATTCCCACGTCTTCGAACACCCGTTGTTTATCCGTAATCGAAGTGACCTTCTCAGAAGAATCCAACGTAAAAACCCCAATTCTGTTTGTAACTCTAGTAATGAACACATTGAACCTGTTCTAAAAAAGCTGTTTTCTCTTAGTAAGCGCTGCGAGAGTTCCGACTCCCAAATCATCGACCTAGAAGACCAAGTTGCAGTGCTTGCTGAAGAAAACAAAACCTTAATGGGCCAGATTTGGGAAAACAAAGCCAGAATCAAGCAAGTGGAAGAAGTCATCGGAATGATGGCTACTTACCTCAAAAGCAAGCAACCCTCCAGAAAACGCTCTAGAGATCTTGAGTTTTCTGATGACGAACAAGTGGATGACTTGTTTGCGGACCCTTACGACAGTTCCAAGTAAAACTGTACAGAACATTTATAATCTGAGTATTGCATAATAGTCAATTTAATAATATGCTTTTCCAAACCGTCTATTTATTATGCGTAAAAATCAGCAAGGGATTAGAGTTTTCTGGGGGAAGAGGAGACCCAGATGACTTCGGAGGTTACGAAGTGATTATTCCTCTAGGTTTAGGGGCTTTTTTCCTGTCTATTTTGTACTACTTCTTTATCAAAGAGATGATTTGGAAGTGGGTGTTCAAAAGGCGTTTCAAGCCCAAGGAAAAGAAAACTTTAGAGTTCCTATCACAGTTCGAAGGAAACGTCTGGACAGAACTAGCTTTGCTGGAGGCTGCAGGTGCTAAGTACTTCGAAATAATTCAAGCCCTTTCTAACCAAGACTTAGAAACTCTAAAGAACCTTTTAAATACTGAAGCCTACAAAAGTCGCCAGGAGTTGCTTAAGGAAATAATATCTCAAACAGGCGAAGAAGCTTTTGAGTGCCAAATCAAGGAAATAATGATAGTTGACTTCTACGCTCCCAACAAGCACTTGCCTGAGCCTGAGTGCTATCAACATGCAGAATTCATCGCAGCCATTGAAGGAATGATCGAGATCGGAAGCCCTAGAAGAACTAGAAAACAAAGAAAGAGGCAACTCTGGAGGTTTGCTTGGGAAGAGGACAACTGGGTACTTAAAAAAGTACACGCAGAAGCCCAATGCACCATTTTCAAGTTAGAGTTTAACTAATGATTATGCAACGAAAGCAACTGTGTTACTACTTACACAATAGCCCGAAGCTTGAGTGTAGTTGCTTGGGCCATCTTTCCAGTTAGATTTTAGTTAAGATAAACAATTTCGTTAGCTTATAAATATAAGTAATGGGCGAAAGTGATAACCCAATCCTATGCTTCAAGAACCTAGACCTGTGCAAGACAATTAACTTGTCCCAAAACAAACTAACTCAAAGGAGCTACTCGAATTCGAGACTCATCCAGTCTTATCGAAAACTCGATAAAAAGGTCTGGAACACCCCTAAAATTTCACCAGGTATTCCCAAGGTATTTTTACCTAACACCAGGCACATTTCGCCTATTCTAAGGAACGAGTTCTTCAGCATTAACCCTGAAGAAAGCCAGGACACCCCTACTTTTTCGAAAGCTTCTGAAAACTACTCTAGGTTTCCAAGTATTTCAAAAAGGGACTCTAAAATCGGCTTTAAGCACAGACTTAAGTGCAAAACTAGGTTTTCGAACTTAGCAAACCGTAATTTAAGACCCTAGCCCTTAATAAGTCAATTAACATCTCCAATAAATATGGATCAAAGCACATCTAGGTACGGAGGAATGATGCAGCCCTCCATACAGGCAGGCCAGCCCGTGGCTCCTCCCAATCCTTACCAACAAGTTCCTTTGTACAGTGCTCCAAGTGCACCTGCTCCACCAAGTAACTTGGGAACTTCAGACTCCAGAGTAGTTTGTCCTTACTGCAACACTGAGATCTTCACAGTGACTAGACAAGAACCTGGGACAGTTACTTGGTTCCTTTGTTTGTTTGTGTGCTTATTTTGCAGTCCTTGCTGGTTTGTGCCTTTTTTGATTCCTCAGTGCATGAGCACAGTTCACTCTTGTCCGCAGTGCCACCAAGTTATTTCCGAAACTAAAGTTTAATTCTTAATATAAATGTTGAGTAAAAGAGAACAAATAATACTTGATAAGTACATGCGTGCTGAAAAAATAAGGTCTGAAAGGTCCAAAATAACTAAGCAACTCTCAGCTTCGCCTCAGCACCGAGAAGACCACAAGTCTTCAGAGCGCATTCTTAGTTTGGAAAAGCAGTTATACGACCACTGGCAGTACAAACAAGCCCAGAAACTCTACAAACAAAAACTTGCAGAAAGACAACGACTGGAAGACAGGTTCTTGATCAAAAGGAAAGTAGAGTTGGACATGATTAAGCAAAAAGGAAAGTTCATCAGAAGAGAAAGACCCAATGGGCCCAAACTAGACCCCCTTCCTTACATGAAAAGGATAAGAGAAGCCCTCAGCAAAACTATTGAGCAGGCAGACAGTGTTGAAAACACTGAAGAACCTGACAACTCTTCTATGCGGCTTTACTTGAAAAAAAACCTAGGCAAAGGCATCAAGGTCCAGCCTTCCAACCGCCACAATAGTTCTGTGAACGCCCCAGTTACTGCCAGACACAAGTCAGTGTCGCCTAATCTGTACTTGAATTAATTAAGAGTTTTCGGTGTTTTGGTTAGAAACTATTTCAGAACTAGTTTTCTTGGGGTAGTCCAGTTTGTTTCTCCAGACCCTCTGCAGACTTCTTTTACAGATGTACACTAAAGAAGCAAGGATCTTAAAAGAAGCCATAGAAACTATAACTAAAGTCATTCCAATCACGTAGTTTTCTCCAGACGGGTCTAGTCTAAGTAACTCTTACACTACAGACAGCACAACTGTCAGCACGTTGATTACTACCCAGCCAGTCACCCACAAGTCTCGGAACCTCCTGAAAGACTTTTTTTTCTCTTCAAAGCCTTTTACGTTCTGGGCTGCTTAGAAGTTACCGCATTTGTCATTCCGAATGCCCCAAGTCACGTCGTGCACGTTGCAGAAAGCGTATATCATGTACATGTTGAGGAAACTCGGAAGCATGTAGAGGTACTGGAACATTCCTCGCAGGTACGCTTTTAGTTGGCCATGCAAAGCAGCACACAAAAACAACCCCAAAAACATCACTCCTAGGTAAAAAGACACCTCAAAAGTGATTCTTCTCTGAAAAAGTTCGTAAATGATTAGAAAAAGAGCTGCTAAGGTCAACACCCCTAGCAGGCCTGCACACAGTATATAAATATTCCGGAACTTGTGCACCGCCCTCGGCACAAGTGAAATCCCCAGCAAAGTAACTAAGCAGCCAATATAAGTTCCGCTAGTCACCCAAGTCAGCACTTCCCAGTCTCCCCCAAACCTAGTTTTGCTAATGGTGTAAATGTACATAAAAAACACCGCTGGAGCAAAAGTCCCTATTAAAAGGTTGAAAGACTGGTACAGGAAAAATACCGTCAAAAAGAACTTCCTACAAAAACTATGGTTGGTTTTTTGGAGGTTGGCAAACATAACCAAGGTTTGGAAGTAAGCAAACCTAGCACCGTTGATCCACCTTCTGCGTTGCTGCATGATGCTTTGGTAAGTGCTAGGGACGTCTGTAGACACTTTGGCGTCAGACAAGTAACTCAGCAAATAGTTTTTGTCCTTCCTCAAAACAGTAGCAGTGCCTAAGAGTTGGTCTTCCGCCAAAAACATGTTGGCTCTCCAACAATTCACCACTGCGTCTTCTCTGTAGGAGTAAAAGTAATACTCGTCCAGAGGGTCTCCGTTGATTGCTTCCCAACGGTACCCACAAAAAGCCCCTGGCAGAACAGTTACAAACCCAAACAAAGACTCCAAGCACTTGTCCATGAAGTGGGAAACTCTGTACTCTATGTCTTGGGAAATCTCTAGCAAGTGGCACACTTTAGGGTCCTCTGGAAGGATGTTTCCGCAGGCCCCTCCTACTTGAGGGTTGATTTGCATTTCTTCTATGAGTTTGTAAATTGAATAGTCGTTTGGAATTGTTCCACAGTCCATGAGCACGCAGTACTTAGGGTTTATGTAGTGACATATACACTTAAAAAACCACCTGTGGGAGTTGATTTTGCCTTTATTGGATTGTTTGACTCCAGTTACCAGAGTTACAGTGGGGTAGCTTTCATGGTTGTTTTTTGCCAAAGTGAACTCTGTTGCGTACAAGTGCAGAGTGTTGGGGTCTGAGTCTTCAATGTTTCTTAGAAAAAACAAGTTCATTGACTCTCCGTACTCAGTCATGTTGGGGTGGAGTTTTTCCAAACCATCTTGGATTAGAGTGATGCAGAACTTCCCTGGACAAACTCTGTCTTGAGTTAGGTTTTCGATGTTTTTAAGAACTCCTTGCAAAGTTGCTTGTAAGTCAAAAGAGTTTTCGTTGTAGATAGTTATGCAAATGAGTACTTGGCAGTCTTTTGTTTGGGCTAAAGATTGGAGTATTGTAGGAAATAAACAGGGTTGGTAGTTAGCTGGGTCTTCAAGAGTTATGGGTTGGTACTGAGTACCACTTTCCGGTTCTTTGTTTAAATATAAATCAGGAATATCAGGGTTGTTAAAATCTTTAGATAAATTTTTCATATTGATTACAATTGCTCTAGCTTTAACTAGATTTAAGATTGGAGGTGGGCAATTTAGTTAACTTAGTTTGCTCGGTCGAAAAAGGAAGTAGTCTTTGCTTCAATAAATCTTAAACATTTAACTTATTCGGAAAGTTAAATTACTCGTAGGCAGAATAGTTTTGTTATAATGCCTGGATAATCCAAGTACATTGCCTCTTTAAGCCTAGTAGCTGTTGCTGGCTCTTTAGCTGGTTAGTAAACTCAACAATTCTGTTTTTCAAAGTTCTTTCCTGGAAGCCCAGTTGATGATCGACTTAATGCTTCTTAATTGTGTTTTATCCAGCTTTTCTCTGGCCTGTTCATTCTTTACAGTCGATTGTTTTTTACCTAAGGTAATAAATATGATTTTGCTATTGCTAGAATTATGCCAAGCAGCGATGGTTACTAACATAGCTACTCACAATAAAGAAGTAATTAGCCCTCAAAGCTTCAGTGGTCTGAGCAGCTTATTTTTACTAGGGGACTTTGCAGACGATTTGAACCCCCAAAATTACGAAATTAAGCTAGGAGCAAGGAATTGTGAAATACT
>PR_CR_10_Liq_1_inCRDRAFT_1000819_pt1 | contig 18745 bp, 17 predicted proteins | sample PRCRCaboRojoPR_3_FD_10241 | JGI IMG/M metagenome (IMG submission 10241)
ACCATCGCTATAAGCATGAGTTACTTCACAAGCTACAGTGCAATTAGGATCATCTACGGGGCACCTTGTACACTTAGTAGTGCATTGTTGGCAACTAAGAGTATCAGTGCCAATATTAAAATAATTATCTTCGCAAACACATACTAAATTGTAAGCAGAAGAATTAGGAGGACATGCACCACAGGTAGTACCAGTCCATGCATCTGACCCCGAGCAGTTCGGAATACAGCAACCGTTACCATCATCAGTACACTCAGCTTTACATGAACGTACAGAACCACTGAAACAATCTGTGTTTTTATTTCCATTGTTTAGACAACATCCCTGAATATGGGATCCACCTCCTGAACAGACCAAATCATTGGACCCTCCATGAGTATTTCTAAGGTATAAAGCAACTAATAAAAAGACCAAGGTCATCCACATTACAGTTTATATTACAACTGGATTAAAAATGAATAGTCACCAATAAGAAACTTTAATCTACCTAAATAAGTAAATTCTCGCAGCTACTTCCCAACTGGTTAATAATGGCAGAAAAAGGAGAGGTTAAGGTTAAAACTCTAGGCCAAATAAAATCAGAAAGCAAACCAGAAACCCTACTGAGGAAAAGAGACAGGGCTGACGAAGAAAAGATATTTGAGCAAGTGAGGAAACAAAGAGAAGAACAACTTGCCAAGAAGCAAAAGTCAAAGTCTGTAATCAAAAACGCAGCCAGCTTCATAGCTTCTTCCAGAAACAAAACTAAGTCTGAAAAAGCTTTACTCGTTCGAACTAAAAAAGAAAGACCTGACATTCCTTCAGACGGCAGACTTGTGCTGGTCATAAAAATCCACCCTTCAGTGGACGCTGCCAACCAAATCAAAAAAGCCATCCAAGAACTAGGTCTCTCCAACAAGTACTCAGCTGCATTTGCTAGATGCGACAAACACACACACCAACTGCTTAAAATAGCAGAACCCTTCGTTACCTTTGGGGAACCCACTCAAGAAATCATTGAAAAACTAGTAAGGAAAAGAGCTCGTGTGCTGAAGAACGGAGAAGAAGTAGCCCTCAAAGACAACACATACGTCGAAGAAACTCTTGGAGCCTTAGAAATCCTGTGCATAGAAGACATCATCCACGAAATAGCTACTGTAGGGGATCACTTTGAAGAGGTGCAGAAGTTCCTTTGTGCTTTTAGGCTGAACCACCCACAACAAAGCTTCAAAAAGAAACCTGTTTCTCGAGGAGGCGACTTCGGAAACAGAGGCACAAAGATAAACGAGACTCTTAATTCGATGATTTAAGTTTAACATACCTATGAGAACTCAAAGTACTCAGGAGCACCAGTCATTGGTTGTGAGCTTTCTTCAAACCCAAAAAAGTCAGAAATTAAGCAAAGTGCTTCGTTTTGGATTCTGGGGCTAGCGTGCATCTGCAAGGACTCTATAGCTTCTATGCAGCCTGAGCTATCAAAGATCCCTGCAAACAAGTTTTCTTCAGCGTGTTTGTTATGGGCTTCTCGCTGTCCTAAGTCTAGAAGTCCCCTGCAGAACTTTATGAGGTTCAAGATCACAACTTGGTCAACTGTGTTTTTGAGTGCTTCGACTAAGTAATCAAATACTCCTAAGTTCACTAAAGCTTTAATGCTCGAGTCCCCGCCTGCTATAGAAGCATTCATGAGCACGAAAGAAGCTTCTCTTCTTACCAAAACTTCGGAGTCCAGCAAAGACTTCACACAAAGCACCACCAAAGGGTGCTCTACAAGCGACTGCACTTGAGGAACAGTTCCTGCCGCTACGTTGCTTACTGCCCAAAGAGCTTCTTTTCTGATTTTGCTTAAGTTGTCTTTTAAGCACTCCTGCAAAAAGTCCAGTACTTTCAAGTTCAGCAGAAACTGAGTTTTTTCTTCACTGCCTGACAAAACACCTCCGAAAGTGCGTATAGCTGGAACCAAAGCTTTTTTACTCAGCTTGTCCATGTGGATAATCCTTTCAAGGATCTTGGAGTCTATGAGTTTCTGGAGAACTAAGTCATTGCCCTTCGCAATCGAAGACAAACACCACAGACAGTGCACAAAGAGCTCCTTGTCCTTTTTAAGCATGTAGCTTTTGATAACACTCATGAGTTGGTCAATGAACTTGTCTATCTGGTAAAGGTTTTTAACTAAGTTACTGACCACCCACATTGAAACTCTGGCAATCCTAGTAGTGATGGAATTCTCCCACTCTTTAAGCAGCTCAATCAAAAGGTTCAACACTCCTTTGTTGTTAACTTCTTTTGTGTATTCTGGACTTTCGCCTGATATGTTGCCTAGAGCCCAAATAGCGTTTTCTGTGACTTCGAGTTTAGAAGGGTTGATGACTCTTAGGCACTGTTTGATAGCCCCGTACCTAACTAAGGTTTCTACACAAGGGTGGGGTCCAGAAGCTAGGTTGCAAACTATAAGTCCGCTTTCTTTTTGAAAGTCTTCGTCGTGCTCTGGACTTAAGTACCCCAGAACTATGGGAGCAAACCCTAAGTTGATTAAGGCTCGGAAAGGAGCGTCCTTTTGAGTCATAACTAGTCTGAGTGAAATAAGAGCGTTGAGTTTGTCACTACTTGGACACTCAGTGGTCAGTATAGAGTAGAGGGTTTGGAACTTTTCGTTGAAGCTGGAGCTTTTGAGCGAAGGGTAGGTGCTTTCTAATTCAGGCGGGAACTCAGTTCTGTGGTGGGTTTCAGCAATGTTGCGTCGTTTGTTGAGGTGTTGGAGTCTTTTGGACTTTCTTAGCTCAACAGCGAATTCTTCGCGTCTCCTTTGCAAGTCAAGGGGGTCGAGGGTTTTCTGGAACTCACGGTTCCTTTCTTCGAACCTGTTGTTTATCATATTTAAGATTTTACATTAAAGTCTTTTTGAAGTCTTTGACTTTTTTATCAAGACTATGCAGCATCCCTAAGTTCCTTTGGATGAAAGCATCAACTGACTCGTCGCACTCAGCTTCGCGTCTGGAAGTGAGTGGTCTGACTACAGCAGTGGAGGGTCTTGAAACTTGGGTCTTTTTTTTGTTTTCAAGTTCAACTATTCTGGCTTTTAAACGTGCGTTTTCTTCGTAGACTTCAGTGGCAGCAGGGCCTATTCCTTCTTTAAGTTTGTTTCTGAGTTCGTTGACTTCGTCTAGTAAAACGTACATAGAAGCTACTTCTCTCCTAAGTCGTTTGTTTTCTTCTCGCAAAGAGTCTTCTTCACCTACTTGGTTTCTGAGAAGTTCTAGTTCCTTTTTTTCAGAGTTGACTTTTTGGAGTTCTTCTTGGAGCGCTTTGATTTCTGAGTACAGAGTTTCCCTTTCTTTGACTTCTTCGAGTTTAGTTGTGGTTCTGAGTCTGCCTACTAAGTTCTTGGGAACGTAAGTTTGTGACCCAAACAGACTCGTAGCCATTTGTATGTCAAAGCTACTTACAGGTTCCATTTCGAGGTAGTCTAGGTTGAGTCTGTGGATTACTTTGTACTTGGCGTTGGGGGTCTGCAGAACACATGGGTTCCTGTCTATTTCGAGGCTTTTTAGTTTGGGGAACTCTGCTAGGATTTTCAAAGAAGTTTCTAAGTCAAACAACTTGTTGTTGTAAACAGACAACTCAGTAAGTTGTTTAAGGCCTTTTAAAGGCAAAATCGACTTGATCTTGTTGTTGGCACAAAACAGCTTTTTAAGTTGGGACAAGTGTTCCAAAGCACTGATCTCTGTTACAAGGTTGGAGTTGATGTTGAGTTCTTGCAAGCCTATAAACTCAGCTAAGGAATCAATGCTTTCAAGTTTGTTGTGTGATAAACTAAGGTACTCTAAGTAAAGCATTTGCCCCAGATCTACTCTGTCGTTAGATTCAAACTGAGTTAGTCCTTTGTCCCTTAGTATAAGTTCAGTCACGTCTTCAAGGGCGTCCTGGCCTGAAACTTCAAGTAAAAACTCTTCGCTTAAACTTTCGTTGTCTTCTAGCTTTCTTCCGTTGAGTTCTAGTGCTTTGGCTTCTCTTAAGTTGCTTGTTTGGAGCAAAGCTTTGATTTGTTCCATGTGGGACTCTTCTTGGGTTTCTTGGGTTTCTAACTCTTGTGTTTCGGTTTCTTCTTCAGTGAAGTGTCTTCTGTCTAGGTGTTTTTGAAGGTCACTTTGAGTAGAGAACCCGCGTCCGCATTCTTTGAAAGGGCAAAAAACCTTCATATTATTATTTAAGACTTAGGCTTTTTGTTCTGATTACTGCTTACCTGGTAAAATATTGAGTTCTTCCTTACTTTGGGCTTTTTAGACTTAGTGGCTTTTTGGCCTCTGAGTCTTTTGCGCATAAGGTAGTTTAAGTAAAAGTCATCGTTTTTGCGTTCGTTAATTTGGATGAGCTTTTCGAGTCTTTTGTGTTCAGATTCTAGTTTTTTCTGCTCAAGGTACTCCAGTGGGCTGTCGGATTCTTCAGCAGAATCTGAACTCTCGCAGGGAGTTTCCTACATTTTGTTTACAGCTTTGAAACCACCTAGCAATAAAGAGTAGTTGCACCTTTCAGGGTCTGTTTTAATAACTATTCGGTTGTTGCAATAAGGACAATTCAAGCTGAACTCAACCACAGAGGTCGAAAGGAACTTGCCAACTAAGTAAAGGTTACTTTTTCTCTTAGTGGCTTCTAGAGAAGTGCTTTTTGCAACTACACAGTCACAGCCTATGCACTTGATGCTGAAGGGCAGAAAGAACTCTGAATGGTTACTGCCAGAACCCTCCATAATATAATGATATCGCAGCTTTTCGTTCTGTCCGCGCGAGGAGACACTATTGTTACTAGGAACTTAAGAGGAGAACTCGTCAAAGGCACCAACGAAATATTCTTTAGAAGAGCTAAGTCCTGGAAAGGCGACCCTCCCCCTGTTTTCAACGTAGAAGGAATCAACTTCTTGCACATTAAAAGAAGTGGTCTTTTCTTAGTAGTGACTACTAAGTACAACGTGTCGCCTTCTTATATATTTGATATGCTCCTAAGGCTAGTCAAGGTCATCAAGGACTTCTGCGGACTGTTAACTGAAGAAAGCATTAGGAAGAACTTTGTGCTTGTTTACGAAGCAATTGACGAAATGTTTGACTACGGCTACCCACAAAGCACCTCTACTGAACAAGTCAAACCTTACATAGTCAACGAGCCTGTTTCTGTGGAGAACTCTAGCAGCCTGCTCAAGCCTAACTTTTTGACCCCCAACACTGTTCCTTACACAGCTGTGCAGAGACCTGTTGCTTCTAAAAAGCAGAAAAACGAAATATTCGTGGACATCTTTGAAAAGGTTTCGGTGCTTTTCAACTCAAGTGGGTACATAGTGAACTCAGGCATAGACGGCTGCATCCAGATGAAAAGTTACTTGCAGGGAAACCCCCAACTGAGACTAGCCCTCAACGAAGACTTAGTAGTTGGCAGGTCAAGCGGAAGCTTTGGCAGTGTGGTTTTTGAAGACTGCAACTTCCACGAGTGTGTTAACTTCAACGAGTTTGAAGAGTTTAAGATCCTTACAATCAACCCTCCAGAGGGGGAGTTTGTAGTGATGAATTACAGAATTAGAGGGGACTACGCAACTCCTTTCAGGGTGTTTTCTTTTATTGAGGAGCATTCTCCTTATAGGCTAGAGTTCCTAATAAAAGCCAAGGCTTGCTTTCCTGAACAACAATACGGCTCAAACGTCTCCGTAAGGTTCACTTTGCCCCAGAAAACTACATCAGTGAGCTTTGAAACCCCAAAAGGACTCTCAGGACAGAATACAGAGTACAGAGAAGCCCAAAAAGAAGGAGAGTGGACTATTAAAAAGTTCCAAGGGGGGTCTGAGTACTCACTTAAAGTTAGAGCTAGTTTGAGCGGCCACTGCAGTATAAAGGAGTTAGGCCCTATTTCAATGGGCTTTGAAATTCCTATGTACAACGTGTCCAACCTGCAAGTTAAGTATTTAAGAATAGCAGAACAAGGCAAAGGTTCCAATCCTTACAGGTGGGTTAGGTACGTAACTCAAGCAAGTTCCTATGTATGCAGAGTTAACTAGCTAATAAATATGCTTAAGTTGGCTTCAGTGCTGTTTGGAGTGTTGGCTTCTTACCAGGTTTACCAAACACTAAACACTCTAGACTACTTCAACAACACAGAACTTCAAAGCACCGAGAAGTGCTTTACCATCAAAACTCCCAAAGGACCAGAAGACATCCAGGTTATTGGAAGACTAGCTATCTCTGGGTTCGACGACCGACTGAGTTTATATGAAGACGACTCTAAAGGACCTTTGCTCACGCCTAACGGAGGAATCATTGCAATTGATCCTCTGAACCAAAGCTACTATGAACTTAAATTAGAAAACTTTCCCAATGACAAGCAGTTCCACCCTCTAGGTCTGCATATTTACAATAACAAAACTCTTTATGTAATCAACTACGACTACAAGTCAGGTGGAGACAAAATAGAAGTTTTCAGTATACACGAAAAAGGAGACAAGTTAGGTCTTAAGCACCAAGTCACTGTAAACTTCAGAGAAAACTGGATGGGGCAGTTAAACGACTTGTGGGTTGTGGGAGAAAAAGAGTTCTATGCTACAGTGTGGCAGCCTTTTCCTGACCCAACCACTGGAAGGGATCACTCCTTGTTAACTACTTTGAAAAGGTTTGCTTACTTTTTGTTTTGGAAAAACACTCCTCTTTTGCACTGTAAAATTGCTGAAAAAGAAGCCTTTTGTGAACCAGTGGACTATGGGTTCATGTTCAACGGAATCACAAGTGACGGAAAGGTGCTTTATGTTGTGGACACTTTAGCTGGGCACATTAGTAGATACCAACTCAAAGAAGGCTTACATAGACTCGACCCTATTTTTACAGGATTCAAAAACGACAACATTGAGTACGACCCTAAGTCTAAGTCTTTGTTTGCCAGTGCAATCAGACTCAAAGACTATCTTTGGTTTTTAAGTGACTTCAAACAAGGGAAGTTTTCAGTGCTGCCAGGCGGAGTGGTGGAAGTTAAGCCTTCTTTAGAGGTCAGGAAAGTAATATTCCAAGGCACCCACTCAGGAACTAGTATAGGAGTTCCTTTTGAAAACTGGGTGTTAATGGGGAGTTGGCACCACGACCAAGTTATGGTGTGTCCTTTTGAAAGTAACTAACTTCTATATTGCGTTAGAATTTAAATATGCAATAAATTATTAGAATGAACATTACTGGAACCAACCCAGAAACATCTGAACTAGAGACAGCGCGCTTTCGCGAAAAAGGGGAATCCCCGAGGAACGAGAACCACTTAAGAGAAATTTCCTTTTCTTCGCAGTACAAAGACTACTTCAACGTAGAGTCTTCAGGAAAAACCACTACTGAAAGAAGCTTCACACGCAAAAGGAACTTCATAAAAGTTATGCCTAGCAAAGACTGCATCAAGCCAGAAAGACCAATTGCTCCAATCATCAAAAAAATACCTTTCAACGATTCCTTAAAGAGAAAACCTACTCCTTTGTCAGCCAAAAACTCCCAAACAAAGAATTACAAAGACTCCAGAAGCCAGCCTAAACTAAGGAAGTCTGGGTTAAGCAGAACTGCCAAAAACAGGTCAATCCAGATGAGTCCACGTGCAGTGTCCCGTCCTAGACTCAAACAAAACTCTTTTTACGTGAAACTAAGGAACTTAGACAACTTAATTCCAACAAACCAGTGACTAACATAATACTTGTATTAAGTTATCCTGTTTTACTCAATGATAGCATCCTAATGCAGCCGTCACCGCAACCCAAAGCTGCCACGTTTCCTGAATAAGAAAAGTCCACTGCAAACACAGGCTGGGTCATGTTCACCACGCCTGCAAAGGGCTTATTATAATTCATAGTGTCAAAAAACCTAGCTTCGTTACTTTTGCTTCCACCTGCAAGGATCATCTCTCCTTCGTCGTGCTTGGAATACTGCGCAGCGTATACCATGCAAGGGTCTGGCGAACCTCTAAGCCCTGTGCCTCCGTCCCAGTCAACTGTATGGATGCACTCTCCACTTCCTAAGTAAAAGGTCTGCAGTTGCTCTTTTTCCTTCCAAGAGCCCGTTAGTATCACCCCGTCCTTTATGTCCAAAGCGTCTCCACAAATATGTGGTCCAAATATTGAACGTACTGCACAGCCTTCCCTCATATCCCAGATCTGAACCGTGTCGTCCCAGCCCCCGCTAATCAAAATGTTAGGGTCAGCATTGTAATACTTCACACAAAAAATACGGTTGGAGTGTCCAGGGGAACCTGCTCCTCCAGGCTGGAACTCCACAACTACGTTTTTAGTTGTTTCGTCATACACCCTCACGATAAGGTCTCTTCCGGCAGTTGCAAACTGAGTTCCGTCTGGGTTGAAGTCAGCACAGTAAAGCTGGTTGTTTTGAGGAGCTAGTCTGTGCAGGCGCTTTCCAGAAGTAGTGTGCCAGTGCTGCACACTTCCGTCAGCGTGGATTGAAATAAGCACATTTTTAGTTTTAGCACTGCTTCCTGCAGGACGCCACCTTATACAGGTAGTGGGCATTTTTTCTTCTTCAAGTCCAGCTGCTTGTCTCTGGTTCAGCAAATAAGCCAGCTTGCCCGTGTGGGCATTGAAAACCCGGATGCTGCCGTCTTCACACCCAGCAGCAACATACCTGTCTTGAGGGTCGAACTTGATTGACTGGATTCCAGTAGACCCGTCGCCTAGTGTTCCTCGTTCGTATACCTTTCTGTTTACGTTTATAGGTTGTATCACAGAAAACCCTTCAGACGATTCCATTTAAAATAATTCGTAAAGCCATTAATTAGTAAGGAAAAGCTTTAACAACTTTAGTGACTTCTCGGTCACAAGCTCCACACCTTGAGTGGGGGTTGTTTTTGGAGACTTTCCTGTTAATTGGTAGTTTGAGTTCGCTTAAACAGAGGTTACAGTAAAGTAAGTGACCGCAAGGAATAAACAAAGTGTCTTTTTTTTCAACTAAGCACATAGTGCACATTTCTTTTTCTTGGTACTCTTTTTCAAGGTTGTCTCTGATTTTTTTGGTCAATTCGGTGTTTTGGGAGACCTCTTCTAGTTCTTCTTCTTTTTCTGCCAAAGTTTCTTCTAAGAGTTCTATTTTTTTGTCCTTTTCTTGCAGTTCTGACTTGAGTTGGCTGATTTTAACTTCTTTTTGGCTGGAAGCTTTGGTGCTTTGGGACTTAAACTTTTGCATGTCAGCTTGGTAGTTGTTTATTACTGTTCTTTTGTCTTGTTTTTCTTTTTCGAGTTCGGTTTTTAGTGAGTTGATTTTTTGGTTTACTTCTTTGCTCATTTGTTTGATGAGTTCTCTGGTTTGTTTTTTTAAGTTGAGTATTTCTAGTTTCGACTTTTCTGCAGCAGCTTCTTTTTCTGCTTTGGTTTGGTCAAGTTGAGTCAGAACTTGGCTTTTCTCGAGTTTCAAAGTGTTTATGTTTTTAAAGGCTTCTTCTAGTTGTTTGTTGAGGTACTCGTTGTTGACTTTTAAGGCCTTGCAGGCCTCTGTGAGTTCTTCGTTCTTTGCTTTGATTTGTGCACTTGTGTCAGGTAGCCCGTATAGCATTGAATGGGGGAAGCAAAACAGACCTAAGTCTGTTTCTTCAACTATACTTCCTAAACCTCGGTCTTCAGTTTTGTGCACCATTAAGTATACTCTATTGTAGACTCCAGCTTCTTGAGTGCAAACTGCTATTTTTGTGCTGGGCATGTTGCGTCTGGGCTGCTTGAAGATGTTCAAAAAACCTTCTGAATCAGCTGTGGGAAACAGCTTTCCTATGTAGAATTCTTTGAGTCGGTTTGAGTCCCTTCTTCTTAGACCTGGCCATTCCTCTACGTCCAGAAAGGTAAATCTGTCTATCCAAATTTCTTTTAAGTGGAAATTGCTTTCAGCGCGCAGCAGAAACTGAAACCTTTTGGTTAGGTAGCAAAGAATTAGTGGCTTTGAGGTATCAGTCGGTTTTCTGGGTGTCTTTAAATGGGCTGCGTTAGAGGGCTGCCAAGGGTGTTTTGAATTGGGGCACTCTGAAATGTGGAGGTCCAGAGCCACTTGGCCTGCTTGTTTATAAATAAGGTGGTTAGGGTTCATAGGGCATTTAACCATTTCGTACTCTAGTCTTTGAGTTCCCCAAGTGTTAGTAGTTAAACAGTGCTGAGCAGGGTCCCAATAGTAATGAGTTTTTCTTCCAGGGAACTCTCTGCACCTTGGAGTGTGGTACTTTAATTTTTGAGGGTCGGTAAAAATATGCAGGGAGTTGTAAGGGCAGTTCTGGATGGTTGCTGCAACTTTAGGAAACTGTTTGTCTTTACAAGAAGCAATGTGAGAGATAAACTTGTCTTGGGAAACTAGTCTGTGGCTAGGGTTGTAAGGGCAAGTGGTGTAGTCGTAAGAATCGATTTCGTTTATTTTCATAATTGCCCCCTGGGCACTGCCCAGTCTAATATAAATAAAGATGAGGCATATATTTACCGAAACTGTTGAGTTTGGACTGACTACTGCCAGTCCAGAATTAAGGTTTCGTAAAACAAGCGGGGCTTTGCTCCTAACAATTAATTAACTTTGTAAAGCGATAACACAGAAGACACTATTTGAGGGTTAGGCTCCAAACTAGACTCTTGGTTCAAAAAGAGCGTAGCTAAATGCAGACAAGCGTTTCCTATTTCTTCAGGACTTGCTTGTATCACCACTCTGCTTCTGAAAGAGTCGTTAGCAAAGTTGTGTGCAACTCTAAGCAAAACAGTATCTGAAGACAATCCCTGCCAAGTTTGTTTGATGTACTGGTAAGGAAGAGGTGCTTCGAGTTGGTACCCCAAAGCTTCCAAGAGGTCGAATTCTGACTTAACAAGTTTCTTTTTAAGGACTTCGTGGAGTTTGAGCGAGAGTTCCTGGGGCTTGAACTTAGGGTTCCTTGAAACCTTTTTGGCAGCTGTCATTTCATAGTACTTCTTGACAAAGTCGTCTAAGTACCTTACTTGGTAAAGTAGTTTAGCTGAAAAGAACAGACAAGTTGCTGCTACCAGCAGTCTGTCGAACCTTCTGAAAGAATGCCTTAGAGAAAACTACTCCTCCATTACTTTGTGAAAGTAGAACTGGGCTGTGGCTATGCAGGTCTGGGACAACCGGTTCTGCACTCCTAAGTCCCTTATAAAAGCTAAGCTTTCTTGCAAAAACTTTTCTTCTTGGTCTGGAGTCATTCCGTCCTTGACACTTTGGCTTTCCATTTATAAGTTAAACTTTACTGCAAGTGACAAATGGTCGCTTGGATACTCTTCGCTTGGCAAGGCTGAGGGTCCGATTTCTTCTTCTGTAGGCAGTGAGTAAACTCCAGTTACTTGGAGTCCTTTGTACAAGATGTAGTCTTCTGTTTTCTTTTCCAGAGTTTTTCTGTACTTTAGAGTGGTAAATTGGGTTTCGCCTAGTACTTCTTGGTAAGGGTTTAATAGACCTAATGGACTGGATTTTAGTACTTCTTGGGTTTCTGAGTCAGGAAGTGAGTTAAAGTCCCCACATATGATTATAGGAATGTTTTCTAGGGCTTCTAAGTAGTTTACTAACTCTTTTGCTTGGCTTGTTCTGATCTTTTCATAGGGCTTTTTAGCTTTTAAGTGAGTGGAAACCACATAAAGTTCAGTATTCCAGAATCTAAGTTTAGTAGCTAAGAAAAACTGGTTACTTTGAGAATACCAGTGAACGTCACTCCAAAGCAACTCTACTTCTTGTTTGAAAAAGATAGCAGTTCCGTCTTTGTGCCAGTCTTTTTTCTTGTTAAAGATGCCTGAGTAACCCAGTTTGTCTAACTCAGGCAGCAAAAAGTCCTCGAAGTGGTCTACCTCTTGGGCGCATAGTATAAGTGGGTCTACGTTACTTATTTCAGATAGGATCAAAGGGGCTCGGAAACTCCAGTCAAGAGCTTGTTGTGGAGCTTTTGGAAAGTCTAAAGCTAAACTGTCGGCTAGAATGTTCCACTGCATTACTTTAAAGCCTTGTTCTTGTAAGCTCACAAAGTTTCTAGTCAGTGCCATTTATTATTACATTACTGAAGAGTTCAATGAAGACCGTGCTCTGTTTTTGTCGAGTTTCATCACAAACGACAGAATAGTTTTAACTACTTGGGAGTCTCCTTCGTAAACTAGCTCTTCAGACTTAGTGAGGTACCCTGGAAACGCAGGTTTGACTCTAAGTATCTCAAAGGCCTTTCTTATGTTTTTGAAGCAGTCAGCCCGCGTTCTAGGCTTTCTGTCTACCCTTGGTATGCTGATCTTCTCAACTTTGCTTATTATGTCACAAAGGAGCACTCCACTGCTGAACTCAGCTAAAAACTCCGAAGTAAAGTCTAGGCTTGGAGGGTACTTTATGCCTAAAGAGTCGAGCCAAGTGTAAAAAGACTCAAACCTGTCCCTAGTATCTCTTTCAATTGGAATACTAGAGTTGGTTCCCAGGAGTTTGCGCTCGCTTGCGTTGCGGCTCATAGGTTCGTTGAACTTCCTAGGAGAGTCAATGCTTCCGAAGGTTTGGTTAAAAGAGTTTTCAATAGAACTCCTCCAAGCAATGTTGGACTGCAAAGTGTTTAAACCGAACTGATGGAGTCTGCCAACATACGGACCGTCAGAGTGGTACTCGGTTCCTGGTCTTCTGGGTGGAAGTCCGTCAAAGCACCTGTAGAGGTCTTCCAAGAGTCCAAGTGTAATGCTAGGGTTGCCTTTGCTGATTTCTTTTTCGTTCCAAGTGAACTTTTGGGACATCTTGGGGTGTTTGCGCAGAACTTCTAAAGCTTTCCTTATGTTTTTTAAAGCAGTTTGTTCAGTTTTGGGTGGTTTGGGAATGGACTGGATTCTCTGGGGCTTTAGTTTGTTCACTAGAATGTTGATGATCTTGCCCGACTTAAGTTCTCCAGAAATCTCAAATATGGAAAAAGGCACTTTTTGAATTACTTCTAAGGAGTGGAGCCAGTTCAGAACTCCTGATTCTAGTTTCTTAAGTTCAAACGCACCGTAAGGAAGACTGCAAGGTTGGTACTTAAGAGGTACTGCTGATGAGTGGAGTTCTTTTAAAGAAGACACTATACTGTAAATCGCCTCAGGGTTGCTCATTAAGGTTTCTGAGTTAGGCACTTCGAGTTTCTGGTCTTTAATCACTTCCAATGCTTTGTCAAAGTTCTCTTTGACCTGGCGTGTATTTCTGGGGCGTTTGTTGTACCTGGTGTTGGTTCCTAGCAGAACAGTTAAAAGTTCGCATAATAAAACTCCGTTTAAAAACTGGTTTTGCAGGGGGTTGTGGGTTTCTTCCCAGTGGAGTTCAAGAGCCTCCAGCCACTTTGTTACTTGAGTTTTGGTTTCTTCTGAGAGTTTTGGTTTGCTAAGGTGTTTGTTTTTGACTCTAGGAGTCAAAGGAGGGGTTCTGCTGGGAGTTGCTCTGTTTCTGTGGGAAGCTGCATAGGACCTAAGGGAGTTCGACTTGGCAGACAAAAAAGACTTGGGCAAGTAAAGGTTTGAGTTTGCAGGGGAAGGAGGAACAGGTGGCTTGGGAGGAGTGCTTGGAGCTTTGGGGGGCGAGGTTTGGATTTCTTGTTCTTTGTGTTGTGTGGTTTCTGGTTCTTGTTTGGGAACTGGGGACTGGGACACTGGTCTTTTTTTGCTAGCACTGTAGAACTTCATCATGTCTTCTAAGAGTCCCCAAACTACGTTTTCGTCTCCTTGGAGTATTTCTTTAGCTGACCACAAGTACCTTGCGTTCATTTTGGGGTAACCTCGGAGGAACTCTAGAACTTTGTTCACGTTGGCTAGTGCTTGGGTTCTGTTTTTAGGGTTCCTTTGGCAGCCTTTGATGCCTCCTGACCTTCCTTGGAGTCTGTTGATTATATCGCAGAGTATCACTCCTGTTCTGCAGATGCTAGTTAGCATTTGGCTGTCCAATGCTCCTTTGCGGGCAATTCCCAGGCTTTCAATCCAAGAGATTATGCTTTCTTTAGTGGACTCAGGCACAGGCTTGGCTTCGTACTGAGTTTGCGTAGGGGGAGACAAAGGCTTTTCAGGGGCGAGTGGCTGAGGCGTGGAACTTTTGGGGAGTTCTCTGGGCAAGTTTATATTTATTTCTTGCTTCGAAATGTCTAAGTTGGGCTGGTTAGAGTTTTCCAGGGTTTCTTGGTCTGCTTGAGCTCCTTCAGTTAAGTAGTATTCTTGAACAGCTATTTCAGAAACAGGAGACTGCATGTGGTCTCTGTAGGAGTAACTAGGTGAAACAGGAGGTTTGTTTTTTGGAGTGACTTGTCTAGGAAGGTTAGAGAGTTCTTGGTGGTTGGGAGAGTTCCAGCACTTACTAGTGATGGCTGAGTCAGTCATTCTGTTGGGCTCTCTAGGAGTTTCGTCTAACTCGCTCATGAGCTTCATGACTTCTATCAAGCAACTTTGGTTGTCTTGAATGTGCTCCCCCGAGATATCGCTTAGTTCCTCAGGCAAGATTTGTCTAATGCTGTTTAAGATCACATTCCAGTTTTCAATAGCTTCTTCTTCGGAAAACACTGTTCTTTCTATGCCTTGGAGCGGAAAACCGAAGTAAGCAAGGATGTCCGCAACTACTATTCCAGACTTAAGGTCTTCAAAGGAGTCCACCAAGGTGCAGGAGGGTACATCTAGGCAGTTCACCCAGTCTATCAAGTACATCACTTCTTGTCTAGTTGGCGTCCTAGGACTCAGCATATTAGAACTCATTCAAACTTAAATATGCAATTATAAGAAACCCAGCTTGTCTAATAATCTAATGGCGAAAGAGTTAAACTTAGTTGTTGGAATAGCAACAGGAATATTCACCGTCTGGCAGGTTTCGCGCTACACAAGTCCCAAACTCCAGAGTTTTATGTACCAACACTTTTCGCTTTCCCAAACTTATACAGTCAACGAAAAGCACTATCACACTATTTTTACCTACGGAATTAGTCACTCCAACCCTGTCCACTTTGCAGTAAACGCTGCTTGCATGCTAGCTGCTGGCAGGTTTGTCCCTAAGGACTTGCTGTTTAAGTTCTACCTAATGAGTGTGCCAATGGGTGTAGTAGGACTAGCAGTGACTCCTAGCACTGAAGCCCAAACTGTCAGGAACATGCCTTCAACTAAGGGTTCAGGTGCTTACTCTGCTGCTTTGCTTACTTATTACGGACTGATGAGTAAGCACAGCTTTTACGGAATTCCAGCTTGGAGTTTTGCTGTGGCAGGAATCACCTTAGAAGCAATGTCCAGTGTGTACTTAGGAAGGAACCAAAGTGTAGCTCCGGAGGTAAGTGGGGCTTTTTGTGCTTTGTACTACATTTTTCTTAAGTTCATCAAGATTATTTAAACTGGAGTCCTAAGGCAAAAAAGTACAGTCTAGAGTCTATTTCGTAGTTCTCCTTGTGTTTGAGTTCCAGTAGCTCTTCCAAAAAGTTAGTTTTGTTAAGTAAGTGGATGTTTATGCTTTCAGCCGGGTCGAGCTCCTGGCTTTCAGGATCAGAACTAACAACTGCAGAAACAAAGTAGTGACTTTCAGTGCTTTTCCAAGGGTCGTTGTACACGTTGCGGCCTACTTTTAAGTAGTCTGGAGTGTACCCTGTTTCTTCTCTGAGTTCTCTGGCAGCAGCTTCTTCAGGAGTTCCTTTGTCCATCATTCCAGCAGGGAACTCCAGGACGAACTTGCCTACTGGGTACCTAAACACACTTACAACTAGTATTTTTTCTCCAAGTTGAGTAAAAATCATAACTCCGTCTGTGCTTTTTTGGGGTCTCGAGACAAACTCCCACTCTTTTTGTTGTCCTGTTCTGTTGGTGAAAAGTACTTTGTTGAGCCAAAGCCAGTGTCCCCTAACTAAAGCCTTCTGCATAATAAATGGAAGGGCAAACTAGGGTAGAGTTTAAGTTAGTGCTGATTGGCGACGGAGGAGTTGGCAAAACTACTTTTGTGAAAAGACACCTTACTGGAGAATACGAAAAGAAGTACATTGCCACAGTAGGTGTAGAAGTACACCCTTTAACTTTCTTTACCTCTAGAGGCCCTCTGTGCTTTTGCGTGTGGGACACTGCTGGACAAGAAAAACTCTCCGGACTCAGGGACGGTTACTACATTGGAGGTCAGTGCGGCATAATCATGTTCGACGTGACTTCCCGGGTTACTTACAAAAACATCCCCAAGTGGCACCGCGACCTCGTAAGAGTCTGCGAAAACATTCCTATTGTGCTTGTGGGAAACAAAGTAGACATCAAAGACAGAAAAGTAAAAGCTAAACAAATCACTTACCACAGAAGGCACAACTTGCAGTACTTCGATGTGTCTGCTAAAAGCAACTACCAGTTCGAAAAGCCTTTTTTGTGGCTGGCAAAGCGCTTGTCAGGAGACCCCAACTTGGTGTTTGTGGAAGCTCCAGTCCTTGCAGCTGAAGAAGTTGAGATTGACAACGAGCAGATGGAAGCTATTCAAAGAGAGCACCAAGAAATGCAAAACCTACAGAACGCACCTCTTCCAGACGAAGAAGATGAAAACTTTAGTTAAGTTACTTACGGCCGTCATACACTGTTTCAAAGTTGCTTTCAGAAAGAACCCCTTCGAAGTCCCCGTCGTACATAAGAGTGTACTCTAAGTCCAGTATGCTTTGGATGAACTTAGTGTTGAGCTCCCTTTTTAAAGCGTTCTTCTCGGTGATGCAGGGCGTTAAGTTCAGTTCTAAGTACCACAAGTGCAGATCTGAGTCTAGTATAAAGTCCAGTCCAAAGTACTCAAACACTCCTGGGTGCTTCAACAAGTTCTTCATGTTCATCATAACTAAGTGGTACATGGTTTGCTTCATTTGGCTTTTTAACTGGTTTTGCACCCAGCCTTTAGGCACGTACCCGTTGCTCTCCATGTACTCTTGGAACCTTTGGAAGCTCCAGCCCTGGTCCACCAAAGCTTCTTCCCACTCTTCTTGGGAAGCCCCGCTCGACTCTAAGTACCCTTCAGCTACTTCTAGGTTCGTCAAGTGCTTAGAAACGTTGCTGGACTTCTGGTCGTAGTCGTCCAAACTGATCCTTACAAAGCCGTCGTGGTAAAGTATTATCAGTGGGTCCAGGTTAGCTATTAACATGTAAACCCTGAAGTCGAACTTTTTGTTGTTTATGAGGAAGGGCGAGCTTATGTAAGTTTGAGCCAAGAACCCTGCTGCTTCGTAGCACTTGTTGCCGTTGTCAAATTCTTTCAGTGCAATTTTGGCGTTTTCTAAGTCAATAAGAGTAATTCCCTCTCCGTTGTGGCTGTAACGGCTTTTCTTGACTACGTATTTGACGCCTTCAAAGGTTTCCTGGGCATCTTTTTGAAGAACGCTGAAAAAGTCTTTGCACTGGCTTAGGTCAGACAAGTCCCAACTTTTGGGCATCACTTCCCAAGGTTTGAATTCTTGGTTGTGTTTTTGGTACTCAATGAAGTTGTTGATAGTTGTGTCTTTGAAACTCAAGTAAATGTTCCCAGGAATGTGGTTGTACCTCTGCCCTTGGCACAAAAACTGCTCACCGATTTTGTGGTACTTGTGCCAAACCACTTCGTGGTGGAAGAAAATACTTATATTGGGAGGAAGTTGCTCATACGGGTGCAGTTTGGGATGCATTCGTGTGAAGTGCTCTAGTAAAACTAAGTCGGTGTAGTTCTTAAGCACTTTGTGCGGAAAGGACTTGTGGCTAAAGTCTGAAAAAACTACTTTTTGTAAAGGAATTCCTTTTGGGCCGAGTTTCAAAGGGTTAGAGGCTTGGTAGTCTTTAACTAGTTCGCAGTAGTCATTTTGGTTAATTATGTTTTGGTGGGACCTGTTGAGACGCAAAGACTCCAGGTACTCCTTCCAGGGCNCACTGTCTTCCCAGTGATCGCTGAAAGCTTTTATGGTCCCTAAAATCAAGTAGTTGAAGACCATCAAAAAGATAAAGTTATACTTAAGCTTCATTTATATAACTCACTTTCAAGGAACTTCGGAAAAATTCCTTTTGTGAGGAAAAGCCAGGTTTGCTTCAGCACTTCTCTAGAAGTTAGAGTGTTTAAGTTCTGCTTGAACCCCCACTTGTCTAGTTCTGTCTTGAGCTGAACAGAGTCCATTTGGTCGTAGTCAGGCATGTCTATTGGGTAGTGCTTTACCTCCACTGGAGTGTGCTCCTTTATTACTATTTGAGTTGGAGCTTCTTCAGGCAAAAACAACGCCTCAGGATAGTCGTCAGGCTTGAGTTGGNTGGAAAGTTGTTCTAAGTCCAAGCATCCATTTAAGTGGTGCACCTTTTTTATCTCTGTAAGTTCTTGCAAGTTGGACCCACACACAAAACACCAATTCATTATTATTTAGGTGAGGTTTACTGCATTTTGAGGCAACTTAACTTTCAGAATAAATTGGTGAAAGAATTATAAATATGAAAGGTGTTTGTGCTGTGCTTTTAGTTTTTGTAGCAATGGTTTCTGGGCTTCCTAATTGTGCTAATGCTAATGNGTATACTTGTGTTGCTTGTGATCCAGGTTACTACAAATTCTGGAGGTTTTGTTATAATCAGTGTCCTACTGGCTTTAGCAACAATCCAAATGGGAATTGTGACTCAAATGATGGTGTAAGAATGGTTTTTGACTTAAATTTCAAAGACATAACCGACTACTCAGCCAATTCTGTGGAGACTTTTAGTACACCTGACGGGAGTGCATTCAGAGACTCCCAAAACAACCCTATTCCTACCCAAGAAAGGGGATTCTACTTCAAGTCNACTTCTTCTTTAGTGTCCAATGAACCTTATACTTACTATGCCCAGTAC
>PR_CR_10_Liq_1_inCRDRAFT_1000820_pt1 | contig 18723 bp, 18 predicted proteins | sample PRCRCaboRojoPR_3_FD_10241 | JGI IMG/M metagenome (IMG submission 10241)
GGCGGGCATGCAGTTGGAAACCGGGCAGGAGGGGCTGCCCGAAAACTTACCCAAGGTAGATTTCGAACTGGGCGTGATTGCCGGGAACCGGTCGCTCAACCCCTATTTTTCCTCACTGATCGAGGGGCCGGATGATGGCAAGGTTTCGGTGGCCTCAACCAAGATCGACGGGATGGCCGACCATATTACATTGCCGGTCACGCATACCTTCTTGATGAACAATCCGGTGGTGATCGGGCAGGTGATCGAATTTCTGGAGACCGGCAAGTTTGACCATGACATGGACCTAGGCGATCTGATTTGGGGAGGTCAGAGTGACAGCGATTGACCTGACCCTGCAGGGGGCCGAGGTGCTTTTGCCCGAGGGCCTGACCGAGATGCCTTTGGCCCTGTCGGGCGGGCAAATTGTCGATGCGCCCGTGGGGCGCGAGGTGGATTTGCGCGGTTACATGATCCTGCCGGGAATCGTGGATATTCACGGCGATGCCTTTGAAAAACATCTGGCCCCGCGCCGGGGGGCGATGAAGGATCTGGACCAAGGGTTGGTGGCGGCGGAGGCCGAGATTGCCAGCAATGGGATCAGCACCTCGGTTCTGGCACAGTTTTTCAGCTGGGAAGGCGGTATGCGTGGGCCGGAGTTTGTGGGCCGGGTTCTGGCCGGGTTGGATGAGGTGCGCGACAGCCTGATGACCGATCTGCGGGTGCAGTTGCGGTTCGAGATTTGCATGCTGGACGCTTACGAGGCGTTCGAGGCTTTGGCGGTGCGGCATGGGGTAGACTATGTGGTGTTCAACGATCACCTGCCGCATGACGAACTGTCCAAGGGCAAGCGGCCGCCGCGCCTGACGGGGCAGGCCTTGCGGATTGGCAAGAACCCGGAAAAGCATTTGGCCGATTTGCAGGCGTGGCATGCGGCGATGGATCAGGTGCCTGCGGCGGTGGATGCGCTTGCGCGCAGCTTGCGGGACAAGGGCGTTGCCATGGGCAGCCACGATGACCGGAGCCACGCGGACCGCGAGGCATGGCGCGCGCGCGGCGCGCGGATTGCCGAGTTTCCCGAGACATTGGAGGCCGGAGAGGCCGCCCATGCGGGCGGTGATCCGGTGATCCTTGGGGCGCCCAACGTGGTGCGGGGTGGGTCGCACAAGGGCAATGTCAGCGCGCTTGAGATGGTGGCCATGGGATATTGCACCGCGCTTGCCTCGGACTATCATTACCCATCAATGCGGCGGGCGGCGTTTTTGCTCACTGACGGTGGGGTGATGGATTTGGCCGCCGCTTGGGGGCTGATTTCCTCGGGGCCGGCTGGGATATTGGGGCTTGAGGATCGCGGCGTGTTGCAGCCCGGCAAGCGCGCGGATTTGATCGTGATGGAACCCGCGACCCGGCGGGTTTGCGCGACGATGAGCGCGGGGCGGTTCAGTTACCTGAGCGGAGAGGTCGCGGCCCGGTTCATGGGATAGGTGGCCCTTGGCTTTGGCTTGGTGTAAGCGGCGGGCATGAGTGATTACGCGCCCCCCGATACGCCCCTAGATGTGATCCACGAGGACCATGAGATCGTGATCGTCAACAAGCCTTCGGGGCTGTTGTCGGTGCCGGGCAAGGGCGCGCATCTGGCCGATTGCCTGATTGCGCGGGTGCAGGAGGTGTTTCCGACGGCCCTGCTGGTGCATCGATTGGACCGGGATACCTCGGGCGTGATGGTCTTTGCCCTGACGCCCCACGCGCAGCGGCATCTTGGCCTGCAATTTGAAAAGCGGCAGGTGAAGAAGATTTACGTGGCGCGGGTCGAGGGGCGGTTGGAGCCCAAGACCGGCACGGTGGACCTGCCCCTGATCGTGGATTGGCCGAACCGGCCCTTGCAGAAGGTCTGCCATGAGACAGGCAAGCCCGCGCGGACGGATTGGCGGGTGCAGCGCTATGGCGAGGGCGAAACCCGCGTGCGGCTGTTCCCCAAAACCGGGCGGAGCCACCAGTTACGGGTGCATATGCTGGCCTTGGGGCATGTGATCTTGGGTGATCCGCTTTATGCGACGGGTGAGGCATTGGCGCATGAGCGCCTGATGCTGCATTCCGAGGAATTGCGCCTACGCCATCCTGACGGGGGTGAGGGGATGACATTTCGGGCCAAAGCGCCGTTCTAGGCGGCCCCTTTGCCCCGGCCGCCCCACCCACCCACCCGCGTCCGGGCCAAAGGGGCCTTGGATAGGGTGTTTGGCCGCGCGCCTGTGGCTGGCGGGGGCCTTCGGCGAGAGTATTTCGGGAAAGATGAAGCTGGTTAGCTGCGTAAGACCCGGTCGGTGAGATTGAGCCGGTTGGTGATTATTGGGCGCAGTGTGTCGGCAAGCTCGGGGTCCTGTTTTTGCAATTCTTCGAGTTCGTCGAGGCGGTTGGTGGCGATGAGGGTCAGGGCATCCATGCGTAGGGCCCCGCTGGTGTCGCGCGGCAGGGTTTTGACCGGCTGGAGCAACTCGGGCTTTGGGTCAGGGCAGAGGTTTTGCAACTTGTCCACCGGCAGGGATGTTTCCACAAAGGCGTAAAGCCCCACGCCCTTGGCAGGCAGGGCATAGGTGCAAAGTGCGACATCGGTGATGTCGGGGTGGTCCATGAGGGCGGTGCGCAGGGCGGGGCCGTCACGTTCGATCCGGTCTTCGGTGCCTTCACCGTCGGACCAGTTCATCAGGCGGCGGGTGATGAGATTATAAAGCCGTTTGCCGGTGGCCATCCAGAGGCGTGCGGGCAGGGCCTTTTGCGTCAGCATCCGGGATTCCGTGGGCGTCAACAGGTGCGGCGCATAGGCGCGTTTCTGTTTCAGCAAATGTCGCAGGTCTTCGCGGGCCATGACGCGGAAGAGCTTGCCGCGGCGGCGGTGTTTCGAGGCGAGTTGGAAGTCGATAACGGCGGCGCGGCCTTCGGGGGTCATCAGCCAGTTTTGCGGTTTGGCGATGTCGTTATGGGTGACACCGGCGCGGCGCATTTCCCGCAACAAGCGTTTCGCGTCGCGGTACCATTCGGGATCGGTGGGTCTGGCCAGTTGCAGAGGTGTGCCCTTGGTCCAGCTGCGCAGGAGGCCGGTTTCATCGACGCGAACCAAAGCCGGGCAACCTTCGATGCCTTGAACGGCGCGCAGCCCCTTGATTTCCCTGCGGGCAAGGGCCCAAGCGATCGGTTTGGCGTAGAGCGGCACGCCATCGAGTTTGCGCAGGACGACAGGGAAATTCGGATGGCCTTCGAGGGTTCCGGAAATGGTTTCGGAAAAGACATCGCGCTTGTGGACGGTATGAGGCAGGAAGCGAGCCTTGGCGATATCGGGGGGCAGGGTCATGGCGCTCTCTTAGTGGCTTTCAGGCCGCTGGGGAAGCGGTGTTAAAGCCTGTGCCATGACGCAGGATAAATATCAGGGTTTTGCGCGTGGCCGGGCGCGAACCATTCCTTGGGCGCGACAACGCATTTTCCGGGGCTGTCGTTGAGCCACGCCGCCCACCATGAGAATGTGGAGTTGGCGATCACGTTGTGGGCGCAGAGGGTTTGCAAATGCAGGTCGAAATGGCCTGTCGTTTCATCGTTGTGGTCGACGATGACAGTGTCGAACCCGAGCGAGAGGTTCTCTCGCGCCCAAGCAGGATCATTCGAGAAAACAAAGCAGGTGGGATCATTCCCTGTTATCTCGGCCACATGGCGTGCTGCGGTGCGGTAATAGTCGGGCGTGCAGGCCGTATAGGCGCCCGAGACCACGTAATCGCCGCGCCGGACATGCAGGGCCAGTGGACAGGGGGCCTTGGCGATTTGCACCGCCATGTCGGCGTTGGCCTTGTCGAGCGGAGTGGTAAAGCGCAGGTCCTTGCGGATTTGATCTGCGATGCTTTCGAAATATTTCCCGGATTGCCAGTAGCCATGCAAATAGGTTTGATCAGGCAGGTCGAAAAAATACGAGTTGAAGCCTAGATTGGTTTCTCTGTGAAACCGTGGATTGCGCCCGAGAATTCGCCAGAAGAAGTAGCGCAATGCGCCGTCGGTTTTTGCGGGCGGCAGGCGGTCGGTAGTGATGAAGCGGGCGTTTTGGAAATGTACGAAGCAATCGCCACGGTTTGTCGGGCTTGTGACATAGCGAGGATCGAGAGCCAGATCCGTTCCAAGGTGATCGGCCAAAGCTCGGCCGGCGGCGTATTGAAACAATTGGTTGCCGGCACCGCCGAAGAGGCGTGAAATGATCATGCGGTGCCTCTTGGGTTGCCGCCTACGGCGGGGGCGCGGCTGCGTTCCGAAAGTTGCGCCACCTTGTGGCGAAAGCGGCCCCTGTGCCATTCGCGCGACAGCCGCTCAGGCAGGGATTTCCGGCTTTGTTGGATGGTGGAGCCATCCAGTTGGTCGGCGATCTCCGAGATGCCCGACGGATAGATCATCGCCGGGCGCAGGCCAGTGTGCCAGTGGCTTTGCAAGAAGGTATCGACGGGTCGGTCGAAGGGGGCCGAGAGGGCCAGAAGATGCGCGGCGGTATCGCGGCTGACCAGTTGGGCCGTGGTGCGCAGGCCGCTCATTTGCGGCACGATCAGCGCCATGCCGTCCGTCGCCTCAAGAGTTGTGACAGGGCCTTTGGGTGGGCGGGTTTGAAACTGTATGTAGCCCAGCGTTTCGATGTGCCTTTGGGCTATTTGCAGGGCTGGTGAGAAGGTGTCGGGGTCAAGGCCCGCGTCGTCTTCGATAATCAGGGCTGCCGAGGCCTCATGCTTTTGCAAATCGGCCCATATCTGACGATGGGACAGGAAACAGCCGATCTCGCCGGTTTTGAGCGCGAAGGGATAGGGCGGATCGAACAGATCCGCCCCAACGGCGTTTTCAAGGTCTTCAGGAGGGCATTTTGCCCCGTCCACCGCGGGCCAGATTTCGCCTTCCAGCCCGCAGCTGTCCAACAGCGCCTGCGCATTGGCACGCCGGGCGGTGGCCCGCTCAAGGTGCAAAACGTAGGCGCGCATCTTCATGGCCTTGTCAGGCGCCCTCGGTCCAGCCGGAGACGGCTTTGACTTCCAGGAAATCCTCGATACCCCATTTGCCGCCTTCGCGTCCGTTGCCCGATTGTTTCATGCCGCCGAAGGGCGCGCCCATGCCGCGCGACTGGCCGTTCATTTCAACCATGCCAGAGCGAAGGGCGCGTGCGCAGCGGTTGGCGCGGGCGGGATCCTGCGTTTGAACATAGTTGGTGAGGCCATAGGGCGTGTCGTTGGCGATGGTTAGACCCTCTTCCTCTGTCTCAAAAGGAATTATGGACAGAACCGGGCCAAAAATTTCTTCACGCGCGATGGTCATGTCGTTGTTCACATCGGCAAAGACCGTGGGTTTGACATAGAAGCCGCGGTTGAGGCCATCGGGGCGGCCTACGCCACCGGCGACAAGGCGTGCGCCTTCGTCGATGCCTTGCTGGATCAGGTCCTGGATCTTGTTGAACTGAACCTCGTTCACCACCGGGCCGATGTGGCGGCCTTCCTCGTGGGATGAGCCGACCTCGATGGACTGGGCCACTTCGGCTGCAGTTTCAACCGCTTGGTCGTAAACCTCGCGCTGCACCAGCATCCGGGTGGGGGCGTTGCAGGATTGGCCCGAGTTGTTCATGCAGTGCATAACACCGCGCTTGACCGCTTTCTCGTCGGCATCTGCGAAGATCAGGTTGGCGCCTTTGCCGCCCAGTTCAAGGCTGACGCGCTTGAGGGTGTCTGCGGCGGTCTTGGTGATGATCTTGCCCGCACGGGACGAACCGGTGAAGGAGATCATGTCAACATCCGGGTGAGCCGTCAGTTGGCTGCCGACGCCAGCCCCATCGCCATTGACCATATTAAACACGCCTTTGGGCAGGTCAGCGGCATCAACGATTTCAGCAAAGATCATGGCGGAGAGCGGCGATTCCTCGGAGGGCTTCAGAACCATGGTGCAACCAGCCACAATGGCCGCGGCGACCTTCAACGTGACCTGGTTCATTGGCCAGTTCCAAGGCGTGATCATGCCGACGACGCCGATGGGATCATGAATGATCCGGTCGTTCGGGGCGTGATCGCCCAAGGGTTCGATAAACTCGAAATCCTTGGCAACGGTCAGGAACGCCTTCATATGGCCGAGCCCGGCGCCTGCCTGTTGCTGGCGGGCCATGTCGATTGGGGCGCCCATCTCAAGGCTGATGGCTTGGGCCATATCTTCGGCGCGTTCCTTGTAGGCGTCGTAGATGCGTTGCAGCGCCGCGATTCGCTCTTCTTTGGAGGTGGCGGCCCAAGCCGGGAAGGCGGCCTTCGCAGCGGCTACGGCGGCATCGGTATCGGCTTGAGTCCCAAGCGAAATGACCGCGCAGGCCTCTTCGTTGGAAGGGTCGATCACATTGTGATCTTTTGGCACACTTGGTTGCACCCAGGCACCGTTTATATAGAACTCGCGTTTCTTGATCATGGTGGACCTCCGTGAATTTGGCGGCACTGTGTCAGGGGAACTGCCGACCTGCAAGGTTGGAAAAGGACACTGGCCCCAGAATTTGATCAAATTCCCTGTAGGGGCCGACTGCAAGCAGAAAGGACATGTAACATGGCACTGCGTATCAACGACGAGATTCCCAACCTAACCGTGGAAACGGATCAAGGCACTGTGACCCTACATGACTGGATCGGTGATAGTTGGGCCATTCTGTTCTCGCATCCCAAGGATTTCACACCAGTGTGCACGACTGAATTCGGCGCTGTCGCGCAATTGGCGGACGAGTGGGAGAAGCGTGGCTGCAAGGTCATGGGCGTCTCGGTGGACGGTGTCGATGACCACAAGAAATGGAAGGGCGATATCGAGCAGGTTGGTGGCGCCAAAGCCGGTTTCCCGATCGTGGCGGACGAGGGGCTGGAGCTGTCGAAAGCCTTTGATATGTTGCCCGCCGAAGCCTATTTGCCCGATGGGCGCACCCCCGCGGACAGTGCCACGGTGCGCAGTGTTTTCATCATCGGACCGGACAAGCAGTTGAAGCTGTCGATGACCTATCCGATGACCGTGGGCCGCAACTTTGCCGAGGTACTGCGCGCCCTGGACGCCTTGCAGACCAGTGCCAAGGAAAACGTTGCCACGCCCGCAAACTGGACCGTGGGAGAGGATGTGATCATCCCGACCGCCGTCAGCGATGAGGATGCCAAGGCCAAATACGGCAGCTTTGAAACCGTACTGCCATATTTGCGCAAAACCAAGCTAGAAGCCTGATTTACAAGGTATTTGGTACAGGACACCCCGCCTTCGAGGCGGGGTTTCCTTTTCCGCCGGGGCTTGTGATGGACAGCGAGCGAAAACTCGCCTAATTCATCTTGCCAAATGGTGAGGTAATGAGCAGATGGCAAAGCGCGAGGCCTTCCGGATCAACGGATCAACTATTGCCCCGGGAACGCGGCAGACAGTGGATATCCCCGTAAGTACCCTGTCCGATCACACGCCGGTTCATCTTTCGGTGCATGTGGTGCATGGCAAGAAACCGGGGCCGGTCTTGTTTGTGTCGGCGGCCATTCACGGCGATGAGGTGATCGGCGTCGAGATCGTGCGAAGGCTTTTGAAGGCGGCGCCGTTGAAGAGCATGGCGGGCACTTTGCTGGCTGTGCCGATCGTCAATACCTTTGGATTTCACAACCATTCCAGGTATTTGCCGGATCGGCGTGATTTGAACCGTTGTTTTCCGGGGTTGAGCGAAGGGTCAATGGCGTCGCGGCTTGCCCATATCTTCATGCGCGAGGTGGTGAGCCGGGCGGACTTGGGAATCGATCTGCATTCCGCCGCCGTTCAGCGCACCAACTTGCCGCAGATTCGCCTGACGGCGGGGAATGATCGGTTGATGGAACTGGGCCGGGTCTTTGGCGCGCCGGTGATGATGCAGTCGAACTTGCGGGAAGGCTCGCTTCGCATGGCGGCCGAGGACGCTGGCGTTGATGTGCTGCTTTATGAAGGCGGCGAGGGGCAGCGGTTTGACGAATTGGCCGCCCGGGCTGGGGTCTCGGGTATCCTGAGGGTCATGCATCATCTTGGAATGGTTGGGAAAAAAGGTGTCCCCAAGCGACATGGTGAGCCGGTCCTGTGTGGTGATTCAACGTGGTATCGCGCGCCTGCCGGCGGCCTTTTCAGGGGCTATCAGGGCACCGGGGACCGGGTGTCGCCCGGTACGGTTCTGGGCGCGATTTCGGACCCGTTTGGCGAGGTGGAAACCGAGGTGGTCTGCGCGCATGAAGGCATTGTGATCGGCCGGACCAATATGCCCAATGTTTACGAAGGGGACGCGCTGTTTCATGTGGCGCAAACCCCCAAGGCCGAGAAAGCCCTTGAAGGGATCAGCGCGCATCTGGAGGCGGCGCCTCTTTTTGATGAGGATGAAATTATATAGCGAATTCAGTCGCTTAGGTCATTCACTTACCAGTGAATCGAAGCGTTTCGCGTTGCTCGGCGCGATAAAGATCGACAAGGCGATCAGGCTGAAGATGAATTCGTAGACCTCCCATTTGCGGGGCAGGTCGACGACGCCGATGAACACGCTGGCCCCGAAGGCAAGCGCGGCGTGGCGCAGGCCGGGGACGGGGATGGCCAGCGCATCGGCGAAGGATTTGACCCAGTTGAATCGGTTATACATCAGCGGCAAAACCACGAGGTAAAGCAGCAGTACGGTGGTCAGCACGCTGCCGAACAGCGTTTTGGCAAGCTGCTGTTCCCCGACCACGAGGTTATGCAGGTTGGTTTCGTTCTGGTAATTGTTCTCGGCAAAGAACTCGGTGGTTTCCCAGCCAAAGACGCGCTGGCCCCAGGAGATTTCCTCGCCTGCGGCAAAGAAGAACAATAGCGCGTAGAACGCCACCAAAAGGGTGGCGACCCATGCGCCATTGCGTGCTTGTGCGATACTATGGCGAACCAGTATCAGACTGGAAAAAAACAGGAAAATCGAAGTGGACCATTCGATGGGGCCGTCTTCCTGGGCGAACCCGTCATGGAACTGTTGCACGAAGCCGGTGAGGTAATAGAGCAGCGTGAACAATAGGCTGGCATAGGCCAGACCGAAGAGAAGCTGATCGGCGGCGTTGAGACGTTTCATGGCGGTTCCTGTCGCAAAAGGGCTTGGGCGTTGCGTTATCGCAAGGTGGCGCAGCGGGCAAGGGGGCGGTGAGTCCGGGTGGCAAGGGGGCCGCGCATTTGCCAAGCGCTCGGAATGGGCTGCGAATCGGGGATAAGCCCTTGGGTTAAAGGCAAAAACTCTATTCTGCACCGCGTCGGTATCACGTCGGTATTGCGTCGGTGTGGGTGTCGATATGCCCGGGGTGTTAACAGAGCGCGCGGTGAGAAACGTACGTTTTGTACGCGAGTTTTGTACGGTTTGGCTTGCCGCGCTCATCAGCCCTTACGGGCTTCTTCGCTAGGAGCGAAGCGATGAGCGTCCCGGCGGAATGGTGCGCAGTGAATGCGCACCCCACGCAGAGGTATCCTCAGAAATGACAAACCCCCGAAGCGGCTGCCCGGGGGTCGTCTGACTTTTGTGTTCTCGCTTACGAGAGAGGTCTTAGAGGAGACCTTCGCGCTGGGCTTTCTTGCGTGCCAGTTTACGGGCACGACGGATCGCTTCAGCTTTCTCGCGCGCTTTTTTCTCGGAGGGTTTCTCGAAATGTTGCTTGAGCTTCATTTCACGAAACACGCCTTCGCGCTGCAGCTTTTTCTTCAGGGCGCGGAGCGCCTGATCGACATTGTTGTCGCGAACACTAACCTGCATGTGGTGTCACCACCTTTCTAAGTTGATGTTGCATGGAATTGCAGGAAGTGGCCGTATAGCAAAGCGTCGCTCTTTTGTCTAGGGTGATGCGCAACCCGATGGAGGGAGCAAAATGACCGACCGCGAGACGATAACCGCGCTGCTGGAAGCGGCGAAACTGCATGTGCCTTTCGATGGCTGGAGTGCGGCGACTTTTGAGGCGGCGGTGGCCGATTCCGGGGTTGCACCGGGCGTGGCGCAGGCGGTTTGCCCGCGTGGGGCGGTTGACCTTGCCTTGGCCTACCACGCCGAGGGCGATGCCCTGATGCTGGAGCGGTTGACGGCGACGGACCTGAGCGAGATGCGCTTTCGTGACCGGGTGGCTTTTGCCGTGCGGGCGCGCTTGGAGGCGGTGGACGACCGCGAATTGGTACGCCGCGGCGTGACGCTCTTTGCCTTGCCGCAATATGCGGGCGACGGGGCCAAGGCGATTTGGGGGACCTGCGACAAGATTTGGGTGGCGCTTGGCGACACCTCGGAGGATGTGAATTGGTACACCAAGCGCGCCACGCTGTCGGGGGTCTATTCCTCGACCGTGCTGTATTGGTTGGGCGATGATAGCCCCGGGCATCAGGCGACATGGGAATTTCTCGACCGGCGGATTGACGATGTGATGCAGTTCGAGAAGGTCAAGGCACAGGTGCGCGACAACAAGCTGTTGAGTCAGGTCTTTGCCGGGCCGCTCAAGATATTGGACAAAGTGCGCGCGCCGCAGGCACATGCGCGGCACGATATGCCGGGCCAGTGGCGCGGCGAGTGAGGGAGAGCGGAATGAGCCAGACGATGAAGGCCGTGGAGATAACCCAGGCCGGTGGGCCGGAGGTGTTGCAGATCTGCGAGCGCCCGGTGCCGGAGGCGCGTGTCGGCGAGGTTGTGATCAAGGTGGAATGGGCCGGGGTGAACCGGCCCGATGCCTTGCAGCGCGCCGGTATGTATGCGCCGCCGCCCACGGCCAGCGATTTGCCGGGGCTTGAAGCCTCGGGCGAGATTGTCGCGGTGGGCGAAGGTGTCAGCGGTTGGGCCGTGGGCGACAAGCTTTGTGCGCTCTTGCCCGGTGGCGGCTATGCCGAATTTGTGGCGACGCCCGCGGCGCATTGTTTGCCGGTGCCTGAGGGCATGGGGATGCGCGAAGCGGCCTGTTTGCCTGAGACCTTTTTCACCGTCTGGTCGAATGTGTTTCAGCGTGGGGGTTTGAAAGCCGGGGAGCGGTTCTTGGTGCATGGTGGGTCGAGCGGGATTGGCACGACAGCCATTCAGCTGGCGCATGTGATGGGGGCGCGGGTGTTTGCTACGGCCGGGTCGGATGAGAAATGCGCCAAGTGTGTGGAACTGGGCGCGGAGCGGGCGATCAACTATCGCGATGAGGATTTCGTTGAGGTTTTGAAAGCGGAAGGTGGAGCCAACCTTATCTTGGATATGGTTGGTGGCTCGTATTTGCCCCGCAACCTCAAGGCTTTGGCTGAGGAGGGGCGCTTGGTGCAGATCGCGTTTTTGCAGGGCCCCAAGGTGGAGGTGAATTTTGCGCCGCTGATGATGAAGCGGCAGACGATCACCGGAAGCACCCTGCGCCCGCAGAGTGATCAGGCCAAGGCGGAGATTGCAGAGGATTTGTGCGCCCATGTTTGGCCGCTATTGGAGGCCGGGCGCGTGGCGCCGGTGATGGATTCGGAGTTTCCGCTGGCCGAGGCGGCGGCGGCGCATGCCCATATGGAAGGCGGCGCGCATATCGGCAAGATCGTGTTGAAGGTGGGCTGAGGCCTTGGGCGCGCTGCATCTGGGGATCTTGGCGCTGGCCTTGGTCAGTGTTGTGGTGAGTGGCTATGCGGTGTGGCGCGACAAGCCGCTTGAGTGGCGGTTTTCCTTGCCTGCGGCGGTGGCGCCTGTTGGCGCGCCGGTGTTCGAGCGGGTGTTTGATTATTCGGTGTCCGAAGGGGTGGCCCATGCGCCTGCGATCCTGTTGGAGGAGGGCGGCGCGCGGATTGTGTGGTTCGAAGGCTCGGCCGAAGCGCAACCGGATGTGGACATTCATAGTGTTGAGCTGACGCGCGGGCCGGACGGCTGGCAGGCGGGCGAGTCTGCGGCCTATTTTACGCGGGATGACTTGGGCGCGGCGATGGAGCCGCGGCAGTTGGTGGTCACGCTGGGCAATGTGGTGGAGAACGAGGCGCGGGAGGCCTCGGTTTATGCCACGGTGGTTTCGGTCGGCGGGTGGGCCATGGCCTCGGTCGCAGAGGTTGAGATGGGCGCGGATGGGCCTGTTTCGGCGCGCAAGCTGAACCTGTCGCCGTTCCTTAACCGGTCGCATTTGGTGAAATCGCCGATGGTGGGGTATGCGGATGGAAGCCATGCCTTGCCGGCTTATTTCGAGATGGGCGGCACGCATGGGACCTTGGTGAGGTTTGATGAAGCGGGCCGGGTGCGCGATACGCGGCGGATTGCCGGGCCTGCGAAGATGATCCAGACGATGATCGTGCCCTTGGATGAGCGCCGCGCGGTGGCGTTTTTGCGGGATTTTGACCGCTCGGACCGGCTGTGGGTCTCGCGCACGGAGGACGGCGGGCAAAGCTGGAGTGTGGCGGAAAGGACCGAGATGGCGAACCCGAGCGCGCCGGTGGCGGCGGTGGGCTTGGGCGATGGACGTATCGTGATGGTGGCCAATGATCTGGAAGGTGCCGGGGATTTGCGGCTGTTGGCCTCCGACGATGAGGGCGCAAGCTGGCGGGTTTTGACGGTGGTGGAGCCGGATGCGGCCGGGGCGCGGTATCCGATGTTGCGGCGGGTGGGGGATCAGTTTTTGCTGACCTATTCGCATGACAACAAACGCGGTATTCGGGCGGTTGTGTTCAATGCCACATGGGTGGCTGCGCAATGAGCGGGGTATTGGCGAATATCGCTTTGGGCATCGTTCTGGCTTGGGTTGTCTTTGCCTTGGCGGGTTGGGTTGTGACGCCGGGACTGGCCGTTGGTTTGGGTGTTGTGGTGGCTTTGGCGATGGTGGGCTTGGCGCGCGATACGCTTGTGCCCGGTGGACTGGTGGCGCTTTTGGCGCCTTTCGGGGTAATGCTACCGGCCTTGGCTTTGCGGCATATGGGGGGCAGTTTGGGCCTGCCGGTGGTGGCCTTCGGGACGGTTGAGATGATCGTTTTCCTTGGGCTTTATGTGGCGTTTCTGGCGGCCTCGATGGGGGTTTTGCCGGTGGATCCTTATCGGCTGGGGTATGCCCCGATCCCTGTGGGGGTCATGGTTTTGGCGGTGTGCTTTTATGGCGCTTTGACGGGCAATCCGTTCCTGCCTTTAGTGGCGGTTTTGGGGCAGGTGGCTTGGGTCATGGGCTGGGGTAGCAGCAATTGGTTTGATTACGTGCTGCATGTGGTGATGGTGCCTGTGGCGGTCATTGTTTTGGTGCAAAGGGCCTTGGGCGGATGAGCCTTTTGGAGAAGGTATCGCGCCGCTGGCGGTTGTGGCGTGAGGGACGGCGGTTTGCGCGGTCTTTACGGCATGTGCAGGGTACGACGGGACCGTTAGGGGAGCCCGGTGACGTGGTGGTTGTCGCGCTGGTGCGGGACGGGGCGTATTATCTGGACGCGTTTCTTAGATTCTACCGTGACCTTGGCGCGGCGGGCTTTGTCTTTTGCGACAATGGGTCGAGTGATGGGACGCTGGAGCGCTTGGCGGGGGAGGTGGATTGCGTGGTATTGCAATCGACCCTGCCGTGGGGCGAGGTCGAAAACCGCTTTCGCAACCATGCCGCCAAGCTGCATTGCGCGGGGCGCTGGTGCCTTTATGCGGATATGGATGAGCATTTCACCTTTGAAGGGGCCGAAAAGATCGGGTTGCCCGGATTGGTGCGGTATCTGGAACGGCAGGGCCATACGGCGCTTGTGGCGCAGATGGTAGAGATGTTTCCCGAAGGGGTTTTGCAGGCGGCGGCCGGTTGGTCCTTTGTCGAGAGTCTGGAGCGGTTTCGGTTTCACGATCTGCGCGGCGTGGAGCGGTATGATTACCATTCGCCAGAGGTGTCGTTTCGTTATGCGCTTGGCCGGAACCGCGTGACCAATGATCGGATCAAGATCTTGTTTGGTGGGGTGCGCAAGCGCGTGTTCGGTGAGGACTGTTGCCTGACCAAGCATCCATTGGTTTTCGTGGGCGAAGGCGTTGAGCCGGGGGTGCATCCGCATGCCAGCGCCGGGGTCATTTGTGCCGATTTCACCGGGTTGATCCGGCATTACAAATTCGCGGGCGATGCGGCGGCGCGCGATGCCGATACGCTGGCGCGGGGGGTGAGTGTGCATGGTGAAGATGCCAAGCGGCTGGAGGCTTTGGGCGATGCGGGGTTGAGCCTTTGGTCAGACGCGGCGCGGGAGGATTTGAGTTTCGCGGCGCTAGAGGTTGAGGGGGTCATGGTACGCTCGGATAGGTATTTGCGGTATCTGGAGGATGGCGCATGAGCCTTGAGCGTTTGGCGATTGTCATTATCGGGCGCAACGAAGGCGCGCGGTTTCTGGCCTGTCTGGAGGCTTTGCCCGAGGGCGTGGGGCAGGTGATTTACGTTGATTCCGGGTCGACCGATGGGAGCATCGAGGCGGCGCGGGAGCATGGCGCGGAGGTGGTTGATCTGGACCGGGGGCAGCCCTTTACGGCGGCGCGGGCGCGCAATGCGGGGATTGCGCGGATTGCGGGCGCGGAGTGGGTGCAGTTTCTGGATGGGGATTGCGCGCTGCGCGAGGGGTGGATCGAGGCGGCTTTGGCGCGGTTGCAGGGGGATGAGGGCTTGGCCGTGGTTTGTGGGCGGCGGCGGGAGCGGTTCCCGGAGGCGAGCGTTTTCAATCGGCTTTGCGATGCGGAATGGGATACGCCGATTGGCCCGGCCTTGGCCTGTGGCGGCGATGCGATGATGCGGGTGAGCGCGTTACGAGCTGTGGATGGCTATAACGGTGGATTGATCGCCGGCGAGGAGCCGGAACTGTGCGTTCGGTTACGCGCGGCGGGCTGGCGGATTGAGCGGCTGGATGCGGAGATGACATGGCATGACGCCGCGATGACGCGCTTTGGCCAGTGGTGGACGCGGACCAAGCGGGCGGGCCATGCCTTTGCCGAAGGCGCGGCCCTGCATGGTGCGCCGCCGGAGCGGCATTGGGTGCGCGAGACGCGGCGGGCGCTGTTGTGGGGGGCGGTCTTGCCCTTGGTGATTTTGGGCGCGCTTTTGGTGTCGCCTTGGTTGGTGCTTTTGTTGGCGCTGGCCTATCCGGTGCAGGTTGTGCGGCTGGGCCTGCGCGATGGGGATTGGGCGCGGGCGGTGTTTACCGTGCTGGGCAAGTTTGCCGAGGCGCAGGGCGCGCTGGGCTATTACCTGTCGCGTTTGCGGGGCCGCAAGCCGGGGCTTGTGGAATACAAGTGATCAGGCGCGGTTCCGCCGGGCCTCAAGCATCCGGCCGGGGAGTATGGCCAGGCATTTGAGGTAGCGCGGGCCAAGGCGCAGGGGGCTGGAAAGCGCGCGCCAGAACCATTCCAGTTTCAATTTGCGCACCCAGCGGGGGGCGCGGCGTTGGTCGCCTGCGATGAAATCGAGGCCTGCTCCGATGGAGGCAAAGCCGGTGTTTGGCGCGAGGTCTCGCGCACGGGCGGCAAGGGTTTCCTGCTTCGGGGCGCCGAGGGCGAGGAAGCAAAGGGCGACGCCTTGGGATTGCAGATCGGCGCATATTTTCGCAGCGGCCTCGCCTGCCGGGTCAAAGCCCATGGGCGGCGCGTGGGTATAGGCCACGGTGAGGCCGGGGATTTGCGCCATGAGGGTTTGCGCGGCTTTGGTCAGCGTGTCTTGGGTGCTGCCGACGAACCCCACGGGGCGGCCGGTTTCGGCGGCCAGTTTGCAAAGCGGGACGATGAGTTCGGAGCCGGGCATGAGTTCCACGGGTTGGCGGGCGATGCGCGACAGCGTGACGATGGGCCAGCCATCGGCGACGACCATATCCTGCGCCGCGTAGGCGGTGGTGAAGGCCGGAGAGGCGTTCATCTTGACGATATGGTCTAGGTTGATGGTGGCCAGCGCGAAGCCTTCGCGGGCCTCGAGTTTTTGGCGGATGTCGGACATTAGCCCGGCACGGCTGGGCCGGTTGACAGAAATGACCTGATCGCGGAAGGCGAATTGCACTGGGTTTACTCCGATACCACGTGGCCCCCAAGGTCAGGTTTTAGGGGCAAACCCGCGCCAAGGCCAGAGGGCGTTGCAGGCAGGCCATTGCCGAAAGCGAAACGGTCTATCCCGCAACGAGAGGGGCGACGGGGGCGCGGCGGGGTGGTATTGTGNCGNNCCAAAAGGCCCGCGCAGGACGCTGAAACACCNANATGCCCAANCCNATNGCCTATNTNGCCTTGATGCTTTGGCCGCTGGTCAGTGTGGTGCTGTTCAGGCGGTTGCCGCCGGAGCGCGCGGTGATCTGGACCATTCTAGGGGCGTATCTGGTCTTGCCGCCGATTGCGGAGTTCGACCTGCCCTTGGTGCCGGATATGGACAAATTCTCGATTGCGAGCATTTGCGCCTTTGCATGTGCGCTGTTCATCCTGAAGGACAGGGTGCGATTGTTGCCAAGGTCCATGATCGCGATCCTTCTGGCGCTGGGCTATCTATTGGTTGCGATTCCGACGGTTCTGACCAACCGTGAGCCTATCGTGTTCGAGGTTTTGGCCGGGGCCGACCCGATACGGTTCGAGACATGGAGCCTGCCGGGGTTGCGATTGATCGATATGGCCTCGGTGCTGTCAAATCAGGTGATTGTCTTGCTGCCGTTCCTGTTGGGCCGGCAATACTTGGGCACGGACAAGGGGTTGCGGGAACTGACCCTGGCGATTGCGATTGGCGGGTTGGCCTATTCCATACCCGCGCTGTTCGAGATCCGGTTCAGCCCGCAATTGAACACTTGGATTTACGGATTTTTCCAACACAGTTTCGCGCAGATGATGCGCGATGGGGGCTTTCGGCCCATCGTTTTCTTCCCGCATGCCCTGTGGCTGGCGCTATTCATGGTCACGGCGCTGGTGTCGGCGGTGGCCTTGGCTCGCAATACCGAAGGACAGGAGCAGCGGCGGTGGATGGTGGCGGTGGTGTACCTGTTGATCGTGCTCTACCTGTGCAAAAGTCTTGCCTCGCAGCTTTATGCGCTGGGCCTTGTGCCGGTGGTTTTTCTGGCGCCGCATCGCTGGCAGGCGCTTTTGGCAGTGGTCTTGGCGATGATCGCGATTTCCTGGCCGATGCTGCGCAATCTGGGGCTTATCCCGCTGGAGGCAATCCTTGCGCAGGCCGAGGCGATCAGCCCGGACCGGGCGCATTCGCTAGGCTATCGCTTCGACAATGAAAACGCGCTCTTGCAGCGCGCGCATGAAAAAGACCTGTTCGGCTGGGGCGGATGGGGGCGCAACCTTGTGCGGCATGGCGAGACCGGTGAGATTCTGTCGATCCCGGATGGACGGTGGATTTTGACCTTTGGCACCTTCGGCTGGGTTGGGTATCTGTGCGAAATGGGGTTGCTGGCCTTTCCGATGCTGCTGCTGTTCTTGCAGATCGGCAAGGCAGGGCGGAGCCTGTCGCCCTTTGCCACACCGATGGCCCTTATTCTGGGGGCGACGATGGTGGATATGCTGCTGAACGATACGCTGGTGCCGATTATGTGGTTGGTGGCTGGGGCCGTGCTTGGCTATGCCGAGACCCTGCGGTTCGGACCGGAAAAGGCCCCGCGCCCCTTGTTTGGCGATGGGCCAGTGATTGGCAGGCCGCGTCGTGAGGCTAGGCAGCGCACCCTACTGTAGCAGCGATTCTATGGATTTGGACCGGGCCGGGTTTTCAATTGTGGCAGATTGTTCACTATCGTGGAACAATTCCCTATATTGAAGCGAAGTTGTCGCGCTCAACTTGAGGTGCAACTCAAGGTAGAAAAATAAAAATATCGAAAAATCAATAAGATAAGGGAAGGGCTTGCGTGTAAATTCGCCTCGCCGCTATGGGAATGGCATCGCGTTATATATAGTGGCGTGGGGGCATTTGCAGGTCTAATGACATGTCGAATGCGTGTAACGAGTGGGTGAAAGCCGAGCAAATGCAGTCGGGGGATGACGACCCCATTGCGATTGTCGGGATGGCGGTCGATCTGCCTGGGGCGCCCACGGCGAACCATTTCTGGGAGAACCTTCGCAACGGGGTCGAGTCGATCGAGCCGTTGGATGAAGAGGCGTTGCTTGCCGCGGGCGAGTCGCCCGAGCGTATCTACCACAAGGATTACGTGGCTGCGGCGGCGCGCATGGCCGCTTTTGATGAGTTCGATGCGGAGTTCTTTGGCTTTTCCGCCAAGGAAGCGGCAATTCTAGACCCGCAGCACCGAAAGTTCATGGAAGTGACTTGGGGCGCTTTGGAAAACGCGGGGCACATGCCGGAGAGGTTCAAGGGTGATATTGGCGTTTATGCCGGCTGTGGCATGGGCAGCTATTTCTACTTCAACATCTGTTCCAATCCGGGCCTTTTGGATGATGTGGGCATGTTCCTGTTGCGCCATACCGGTAATGACAAGGATTTTCTGGCCACGCGGATCAGTCATATCCTCGATCTCAAGGGGCCGAGCATCAACATTCAAACCGCCTGTTCGACCTCGTTGGTGGCGGTGCATTATGCCTGTAATGCGCTGCGGCAGGGGGATTGCGATATGGCCCTTGCGGGTGGCGTGACCATCGAGTTGCCGCATGGCCGGGGCTATGTCTTCAAGGAAAATGAGATCCTGTCGCCCGATGGGCATTGCCATGCCTTCGATCATCGCGCCAAGGGCACGGTTTTCGGCAGCGGCGCGGGCTGTGTCGCGCTGCGCCGGTTGAGCGATGCGGTGGCGGATGGCGATCATATCTGGGCGGTGATCCGGGGCTCTGCCGTCAATAACGACGGGGCGGACAAGGCCAGCTAT
>PR_CR_10_Liq_1_inCRDRAFT_1000821_pt1 | contig 18681 bp, 12 predicted proteins | sample PRCRCaboRojoPR_3_FD_10241 | JGI IMG/M metagenome (IMG submission 10241)
CTAACTACGAGTCACGGAGTTTTGAAGTTCAAGTTATTTTGTGCTGAGTGTCCTATGGCTTGTGAAAACTTTTTGGAGCTCTGTGAAGAAAATTACTATGAAGGCACTGTATTCCATAGAAGCATTCCTGGCTTTATACTTCAGGGAGGCGATCCTTCTGCTACAGGAACTGGAGGCAAAAACATCTTTGGAACGAAGTACTTTCCTGACGAATTCAGTCCTAACCTCAGACACGCCAAAAGAGGGATGCTGAGCATGGCTAATTCAGGACCTAACACTAACAAGTCGCAGTTTTTCATAACTTACAGAGCAGCTCCTCACTTGGACAACAAACACTCGGTTTTTGGAGAACTGGTCCAGGGAAAAGACACTTTGGAAGTGATTGAAAGTTTAAGCACAGACAAACAAGATAGAATCAAAGGCACCTACGTCCAAATACTGTCTTGTGAAGCTGAAAAGAACCCTTTTAGAGAACGCAAACAAGAGTTTCTAGACAAACAAGAAGGAAAGACTCTTATGGAAGAAGAAGACTGGCTAGAGATTCCCAAACCGTTATGCCTGCCTGAAGCTAAAAGCTCAGGAGTAGGCAAGTACCTAGGGAGCTCGGGAGGAGGACTTCCAGAAGGACTCTTTGCTGAGTACGACTCGGTGAAGAAGTCCAGAAAGTACTTTGACTTTAATAATTGGTAATTCAAAATGAACCCTTTTTCACTCCCAAACAACGACCCAGAACTGTACCACCAAAGAGAATACGAAAGAATAGAAGAAGAAAGGCTTAGACAGGAACTCAGACAAATCCCCATTGAAGAAAGACACCTAGCCATAGCTGAACCTACTGTTCTTTCCCAAATTAAAGACCTCGACTCAACACCTACCTTGCCTCCTATTGAAAAACCCAAAGTTAACTACTCTTCTAAAAAAGAAACTATTAGAGAGTTCATCCAGAGGAAACGCGAAATACTTCTAGTCAAAAAAAACATTCAAAACAAAAAAGAAAGAACTAAGTACCTAGACCAAATCATCAAAGCCGAAGAAGAAACCCACAAAAACAACGTAAGGATGCTCGAAGACAACGTAGGCCGAGTTGACAGGTACGAAGAACAACTCAAACACGAAGCTGAAAGACGCACTGCTGCTGCTGAAAAAAAAAACAAAGCAAGGATTGAAAAGCAACATCAAATCAACAACTTAGTAGAACAAATCCAACTCAAAAAATCCAAGACTGATAGACTTAGTGAAGAAATGAAAACTCTAGAGCAGTACAAGCAGTTTGTGGACGAAATAATTCCTTCTGAGGACCACGAAGAAGACCCTGGAAGCACCTACATCACTGAAGCCCAAAGCAAAGCATTTGCCAAAACACCTGCTCAGTTCTTAGAAGCCATCAGTGCTTTTGAAGAAAACAACCTGTTCCTCATAGAGAACTCACAAGAAGCCGAACAAGAACTCGAAGCCCTTAAACTCCAAAACCAAAACGCCCTAGAAGAAGTCAACAAAAAACTCACAGAAATCTCCAACAAAATCACAACTATCAAGCAACAAAAACAAACTCTTGAAAGCAAAAGAAAAGAACTCAGCACTGACAAAGAAGAAGAACAAGAAGTCGAAAAAGAAACTATGATACTCATACACAGCCAGCTGTGCAGGATCTACGAAGACTTAGGCGGAGACAGCTCCAACAACCCTTCTCCTCTCGAGATGCTTGAAACCATCGAAGCTACTTTAGAAAGTTACTTAAAGAAAAGAGCTACTCTTGACTTAGAAACCCTTAAAAAACTCGAAAGAGAAATAGACAAAAAAAGACGCCACGAAAACGTAGTCTTAGAACAACAACGTAAAGAAAAAGCCCGCCAAGAAATGAACGAAAAAATCGAAAAACGCAAACAAAGAGTAGTCAAAAAAACTGGAAGGCCCAATATGACCCGGTCAAAACTACCTGAGAAGCAAAAAGTAGTTGTGAAGCCTGTCGAACCTCAAGAAGTTAAGGACTGGAGAGAGTTCCTTGAAGAAGAAAAACCTGAGCTAAACACTTATTAGTTGTAATTAAACATGTAATGGAACCACCCTGAGTAAGTGTAAATCACCCACTGGTAGTAGTTGATCATCATCTGAGCATATTCTGGTAAAAAATGGGGTGGGTTTTTCTGTTTTTGTTCTTTGGTTACTTTTTTCTTGGCTTGGAAGTACACTCTTACTTTCTGAAGTTTTTCAGTGCAAATATCGCCATCTTTCAGAAGTTTCCATTCTAAGTAAAGCTTACTTTGTTTTTTAGTGTCGAAGTAAACAACTTTGAAGCTGTTTTTAAAGTCAATGCCTACTTTCCTGATGGCTCTTTTTATCAGGTTTATGGGCTTAATTGTGGACTGGGCGTAAAAAAAACTATCCAATTTGACCTTTTTTGTAAAGGTGTGGTTGACTTTGCAGGAAACTTTCATGTCTGCTTTTGGTGTTTTTGGCTTTGTCTGGTACATTAAGAAGGTGCTTGGCTTCTTTCTTTGGCGTTTTGAGTATCTTTTTCCGGTAAGCTCTTCTTTGGTGTTTTCTGAGTCATTCATATTTATCATTATTTGAAATATCCAATTAATGTTTGATAGGTTGTAAGAAACACTTGCTTTAGTTGCAACATTAATATCAGAAGCACTAATTCTGACTTGCAAATAAAAATGAACTGGTACTCAACTATTTGGTATTGGTATTGCTGGGTTTCTTTCATTCCGATGGCGGCTTGCTTAGTGTACAGGTTGAGGAACCAAGACTACTACTACAACTACCAAATTGCTCCTAAAAGCTACAAAATAGATTACTGGTTTCAGTTGATGTTAGTGCCTATGATCGCTTACTACACACTAGACGCCGCCTACTTAGTAGCACAGCATCAGAACATGGACTCCTGCAACTTTGGGTTCCTGTTTCACCATTTAGTTACACTTGTAGGGTCCAAAACCATTCTTACGATCCCTCACTTCCCATGGTTTTTAATTGCCCCTTTTACACTTCACAACTTGTTAGTAATGCTGCCTTACCAAACCTGGCTGAACTACTTATACTTGGTGTCTTTGTTGATGCACCTTTACGGAATGCTTCAGGAACCGTGGATCAAAATGGCTAGCTACCGACTGATCCTTTATGTGGGACTAAGCATAACTGCTGGACCAGTTGTTGTGCTGTGGTGGTTTGAGTGTAAAAACGACATGGAAAACGTAATGTAATAACTATGAAAATAAATGTTGTTTTAGTTTATCCACAGATTCCACCCAACACAGGAAGTATTGCCCGGACTTGCGCAGCAACCGGGGCCTTTCTCCACTTAGTTAAGCCCTTAGGGTTTGAAGTCTCTGACAACAGACTGAGGAGAGCAGGAATAGACTACTGGACACACGTAAACATACTAATTCATGAGTCATGGGAGCACTTTTTAGACTACAGAAAAGCCCAGGAAGGCAGGTTAGTTTCTTTCAGCCCTGCTGGAGTTGTGAACTGTTTTAAGTTTAAGTTCCAAGAAGGCGACTACTTAGTCCACGGAAGAGAAGCTGACGGGCTTCCACAAAGTATTTTGACTCAGTCAGACTGTATTTTGCACGTTCCTATGTTTTCCCCTGCAGTCAGGAGTTTAAACCTTGCTTCAACAGCAACTTTAACTATTTACGAGGCCATCAGGCAAGTTTACTTGTGTTAGTCTCAATTTTGAACATAATAATTGTTAAATGTCCTACCCGAGTGTTGAAGTATTTATAAAGCCTATTGGCCAAGAGCTTGAGAATGTTAGCTTCAAACTGAAAGCAGGGTCCCAAGTCAAGTCTATTTCTTACCCAATCCAAAAGTCCATACTTAACGGTCTAGACCCCAAAACTCCCTTAGAAATCACTATCACAGTTCAAGAAAAAGCAATTGCAAATGAAGAAATCTACCTAGACTCTTTACTAAAAAGTTGCGAAAGCATTGAAAAAACCATTGAAGTTTCAGACAGAGCGCAAACCTTTTCATTTCAAGTCTCAGTTAAAAAAGTCCACTTTGAGTGTTCCAGATGTGAAACTCTAGAAAACGAACTAAGGACTTACAGAAGGTCCCAAGAAACCACTTATGAGTTCATCAGCCAAACTCACCTGCAAAACTTAATTGACTCTTTAAAAGCCCAACTGCGTGCAAAAGAAAACCTAGAAACCGAATTACAAAAACATCAAGAACTCCTTGCAGAAAGCCACGAGTCCCGCAAAGAGCTTCAAAACTACTCTGCAGAAACTACTCAACAACTCTACTCACAAATCGAAACCCAACACCAAGAAATCTTAGAACTCAACCAAGAAAAAGAAGAACTCACTCAAAAACTAAGAAAACAACAAGGAGTAAGTCGGTCTCTAGCACTCAACGAAGAAAAACTCAAGTGCAAAGTAACCCAGTTAGAAGGAGAAACTGAAGAGCTTAAGTCCAAAGCCTCCCAAGTATCTGAAACACTTAAAATGCTTGACTCAGTAAAAGAAGAACTTAGTCGCTGTTGGGCTGAAAAAGACAAACTTTCGGACACCTTAGAAAACTACATTGCGGACTTCGAAACTCGAAACAGAAACATGGAAGTCAGGATTCAAAACTTAACTGAACAAAACAACAACTTAGTTTCTGAAAAAGAAAACTTACAAAAAGAACTAAACCAGTCCAACCAAGAAGTTAAAAAACTCAAAAACATTATAACAACTCAGAAGAACGAAATCACTGAACTTCAAGCTAAACAAGAGTCTTTGGAAACCTATAAAGAAAAAATCCGAGAACTAGAAAGCCACATCCAAAACTACGAAAACTACACTAAAAACCTAAACCGTGAACTCCAAAAGAACGCAGAAATCTTTTCAGAAAAACTCAACGAACTCTACAACACCAACTTAGACAACATTAAAGAAAGAGAAAACCTCCAAGAAGAAAACTCAAACCTCTACAAAGAACTTGACTCAAAAACCAGCACTATCTCCAAACTCCAGCATGAAAACCAAAAACTCCTCTCTGAGTACGCTGTTTTAGAACAACACGTTTATTCAACTGAAGACCTCAAACAAGTACTCAACCAACTCAAAGAACAAAACTACAACCACGAACAGGCACGCAAAAAAGGCAGTGAAGAACTAAGTAGAATGCACACTATGGTAGAGCAAGAGTCCCTTAAGAACCAAAAAGCCCAAATAACCATTAAGAAACTCCAGGATGATGTTAACTCTATGGACAAAAACATCCAAGATATGGACGAAGAACTCCACAACTTACGTGAAGTAGTAAGTGAACTCCAAAAGCAAAGACCTGTTTACGTTCCTTGCAAAGATGACCCTGTGGACATAGCTATGTCTGACTACTTAAATACAAGAAACCAACCACTCGAAGTGCCTTTTGTAAGGGAAGACATGGGGATTTACTACTTTGGAAGCAAAAGGATCTTTGTCAAGATGGAACAAGGCAGGTTAATTATTCGAGTAGGAGGAGGCTTTATGCAAGTAGACGAGTTTGTAGAAATTTACAGCCCAATTGAGCTTGACAAGTTTGAAAAAAAACAGTCTGACAAGGCTCATAGAATGAGACGGTCTATTCTTGGTGAGTACGCTGATCATCTTGTAAGCAAAAAACCCAGAGAAATGTCTCCTCAGAAGTCAGCTAAGTTTTTAAAAGACCAAATGACCAACGGAAAGTACGCTACTTGTTACGCTGTTAGACGTTCTACTTCTCCTGCCAAACGGTCTTCTTCTCCTAACAAGTCCCCTTCTCCTGTGCGTTCACCTAAAAAGCACATATCTTTACCAGAAGCTTAATTAATAATATATGTCCGCTAAGATTGCAGTGTGCCAAATGAGGTCTTGCATGAACGTCCAGTTCAATATGCAAACTGTGCAGAGGCAAGTTGAAGAAGCTGCTAAAGGAGGAGCTGTTATGGCTTTTTTCCCTGAAAACTTTAATTACATGGGACCACTAGGCACTGCATTGGAGCATGCCCAACCCTTAGATGGTTCTTACATGGCTTTTTACAAACAACTAGCTCAAAACAACTCAATTTGGCTTTCTTTAGGTGGTTTCCAGCAAGTTTGCTTAGAGGACTCGAGTAAGTACTACAACACTCATGTAGTAATTGATTCCTCTGGAAACTTAGTAGAAACTTATAGTAAACTCCACCTGTTTGACGTAGAAGTAAGTCCTAAACACACTATCCGGGAAAGTGCCAGTGTAATGCCTGGCCAAAAAATATCACCTCCAGTTGAAACGCCCTGTGGCAAACTAGGACTGAGTGTTTGTTATGACGTGCGGTTTCCTGAAATCTACAGAAGAATGGCTGAACTTGGAGCTGAAATACTTACAGTTCCAGCCGCTTTTTTAGAACGCACAGGCTACGCCCACTGGGAAGTGCTTTTAAGAGCCAGAGCAATTGAAAACGCCTGCTTTGTAATTGCCTCAGCGCAAGAAGGAAAGCACGACAGCGGAAGGGTAAGTTACGGCCACTCAATAGTAGTAGATCCTTGGGGAGTGGTTGTGGCGCAGGCTTCTCAAGGACCCAAAGTGCTACTTGTAGACATTGACTTGCAATTAGTCCAAGAAACTAGAGGCCGCATTCCTGTTCTTAACCACCTACGTAAAGATGTTTATTAGTTACTTGGAGAAAGAGTGGAAGCACATTTCACAACTCAGTGCACTCGAACTGTTGATGAAAGTGCATTCAGGGCAGGAAACTTTTCCTCCAGAACCAAAGTCATCGTCAGAGCCAATGTCGCTTACGTTGACAGCTACGTTCTCAGTGCTGTAGTACATGTTGGAGTCCTTGCCAAACTCGTCGTGGTCAGACTTTAGAGTGAAGGGTTTGGGCTCAGATATTGTCCAGACGTAGTCAACTGGGCCCCAGTCTTCTTCTGGGTTGTTTTTGACAATTGTTACAAGGTCTTTGAAGGAATGGCCTCCTACTTCTATAGTCACTCCAGTTATTGGGAAGTCGTAGTTAGCATTTTCGGACTTAAACTCTAAGTGGGCCCTGACAGTTTCATCTGACTTGTTGTAGATTTCAAACAACTTAAAGACGTAGGCTTGGTTAGGGAGTTCGTCATCGTCTGGAGAACTTTCGTCAGGGGGTCTTCTCATAAGCTCAGAGCGGGGAACTTTGGAAGGAATAGCATCGTTGGTTTTCCCGTTAGGTTTGCTCCAAGCCCAAGTTGTGCAGTACTGAGTTTCTATAAGCATCACGTCGTCCTGAGTTTGCTGGGTGTCTATTTGTTTAGAAACAGTTCTGCCTACTAAGTAAGTTTTCTTATCTTGAGTTGGGTACTTGTCCAGGAATTCTTGCAGACAAGACTCTGCATGGGCTCCTAATTCTTCGCGTTTGTTAGTAAACGAGGAGTAAGAAGCGTAACTAGCAGTGTAGTTTTTGTAGTTTTTGATGTAGTCGCTGATCCAGTCTGCGTAGCGAGGAAACTGGTAAGTTGGAGGTGGAATGTTGGATAAATACTGGGCTAGTTTGGGGTTCTTGAGGGCTATTGAAAACAAGTGACTGATACTCATTATGCAGTAGTGGTCGCTCCTTTGTCTGTGTTTCCAAATAAGCCAAAGCACGCTTTCTGTAGTGTCGTAAACAGAATGCCCGAAACAAAGAGTGCTTGAGTACCCATACACTTCGTCGTCTATTGCGTTGATTATTGAGTTCCCAAAGTAAGGGAACCTTAAGTCGGATCTGTTGATTTTAGTGGGGACGGGGAACCCAAGAATCCACTCAATGCGGTGCATTACAAAAGAGTCTTCGATCGTAAGGAACATTTCAAGTGCTTCATAGTAGCCTTTAACGTCTTCGTAGTCAATTTCGTTGAGGCCCTTAAGAAGCACTTGAGCAATCATTTGGGAGTGTTCTAAGTCTTCGTAACTCCAGTGAGCAATGATTTTGCCCAAGGCCTTTCCGTCGTAGCCACTTTTTAAAGTCTTGTCGTAAAAGTCTTTGTCGAGCAAACAAAGCTTTTCATTCTCTGAAAGTTGATACTCTCCTTCTAACTTGTTAGTAGCACAGTACTTGTCCAGAATAGCTAAAGTCTGAATCAGAGCGTCAAAGTTAGGCGTAAACAATTTGTTGCCTATATCAGACCTGACTTCTCCTGGCTGGAGCAAAGGCGACTTGCTTCCTAGGTAAAAGTCAACCATACTAGCAATAGCTCCGTTGTCCAAGAAAAAGCGGGCATTCGAAGGACAAGAATCTGCAAGGTCCCTAATCAACTCCCAGTACTGCTGGAACCTAGTCCAGTTCTTTCCAGCGTCTGGAATGAGCCCTAAAAGTCCAAGCATAAAAGCTTCTTTCTTAGACTGTTCCACAGCTTGCAGTGTTTTGAAGAACAAGTTTCCAATTGAAGCCCTTGTAGTTTTTTCAATGCACCCAAGTAAGTGCGAAGAAACCCTGTGCATGTTTTCTGCCAACAAAGAGTCTATCAATTTAGAAGCAGAGTCAGGGAACTTGTTCAGTAAGTCCCCTGTGACTTCAACTAGCTCTGGAAGTGTCTTGTTGTGGAAAGCATGCGCCACCACGTCCATTCCAAACCCAGCACCTACAAGGCTTACATCCAACTCCAACTCTTTAGCACTCTCGAGCACTTTGACTAGGAACTTAAAGAACTCTGGACTGTAAAGGTTCCTTTCGAACATGTAGTTTTGGTTGTCGTGAAGGACACTTTTGAGGACAAAAGGAGGCATGGTCCTGTGTAGCATGTTGAAGTCCCGTGACTCTGTTTCCTCCTCATTCCTAGGGGAGGTGGTACTATCACCTTCTAGGACGGTCTTCAACAACCGCAAACTCTTTTTTTGCTTCTTTTCGTAAACTAGCATGTAAGCGTTTCTAGAGTTTTCTTTCAGTTTTCCAAAACCAAAGTCGTCGCTTGAGTCTTGGCTTCCTCCAAAGCATTCTGTTTCTATGTTCTCGGGACTAAATAAAACTTACTTAAAACTCCGCACTATTGAGTCGTTGAATTCAAGCCACTTCTGAGGGTCCAAAGAACCGTCTGGACGGCGGTTTCGGATAAACGAGTAGTAATGTCCCATCTGAGCAAATCCACTCTGAACTACAACTCCTACAAGTTCGTACTCATATTCTTCTTTGTTGTGTTCTTGTTGATCAGTTGCGTCTTTAGTGTAGTCAAAAAGGTTAAGTTCATGAGGAAACTCTAAACGCGAGTTAATTTTTTCGTTGGCAAAAGTATCGAAGTTAAACACAATTCTTTGTAAGTGCACAATCAGTATGTTAGGCAGCGTGGACAGTAAAGTCCTTCTAGTAATGTCTACCTTTTTTTCGCAGTGGTCGCAGTGGAAGTCAGAAATGCTGTCCCCTGATATAAACCTCGAAAGACTTTCGTACAGAGTGCTTGAGTGCTTAACGTCTACTGACAAGTTGTAAAAGTCTTCGTAGTTCTCTTTGACTGTGGAGCACTCGTTGCACTTAATTTGGGACACTGTTGTTCCTCCAAAGATGTCTTTCATTATGTACTTGTAAGGAGTTTCCTTTATGCTTTGCTCCAGTCTGTCAAAAATCATATTCAGGAATTCTTGTGCGTCTTGTTGGATCGAAATGTTGGTGGGCCTCCCTGTGAAGTCTTTAAACGAGTAGCAAAAGTGACTAGGATTGTAGGCGTTTCTGTCAGTTAGTTCTAAGTAGCCAAACAAGTACTGAAGTTGGTGAAGCATGTTGTCATCAACGTCCACTCCGGTTTCAGTTGGGTCTACTGAAGAATCTCCTTCTAAGTAAGCTAAGTTGGTAGGGGGCTTTTTGTCGTCCACGTCGAGAATACAGTACCGGAACTGAGGAATCATGTAAAACTGCTGAAGCATAGAGTGCATGTAACAAACACACCCTAAATTGATGATTCCTGCGTAGCCACTGCTTGACCTAGCTTCAGTTGCAGGTGCATAAGACCAAGACTTCACTGGGAAGATTTGGCTCTTTAAAGAAATCAGCAGTTCTAAAATAGACTCTAAGTTACCTCGGTGGTTATGTGCAAGTGTAGCTAAAAGGTTGTAGGCTGAGTTCCTGGTTTCGCGTGACTTAGCTTTAGGTGGGCAGTAGTGTGACTCCTCCATGTGTTTGGAGTCGTAAACTACAGAGTCGTAATTTTGGGGAGGAGGGAACAAAAGGTCAACAAACATCTGGTGAACCCAACTGCTAGCTAAGTCTTTAAGTTCAGGCACACACCTCAACACTGTTTCCAAAAGGCTTAACTGGCCCACAAGAACTTTATCCGAGTCAAAGCTGTTGCGCTTTTCTTTGAACTCCCGAATTTGGATGAGCTGCAAAAGGTCCCTTGCAAGTTCTGCGTAGTCTAAAGAAGGGTCTTCTACGTCTTTTTCAACTAAGTCTCTGAGTATTTCGAAGAACTGGGAGTACTCGCCTTTTTGTAGAGTGCTTCTGGGCATTTTTTCTATAAGTTCTCTGAGGAAGAAAGGAGTAGGCATTTGCTGGGGGTAAACTACCTTTTTGCAGATACTTTGCAAACTCTGTGAAAAAGCTTTGCGGATCTGGATGCTTTTTTGGTATGTAAGCCCTCTCATTGCAAACTCTGTTACGTTTATCTGGTCAGAGTAGTTGTAAACCACCTGCATCAGTTCGTTTCTGTGAAGCAAACAACTCACCCAGAGTTCCAAGGCCGAGTCTATGATGTGCTTGTCTTCGGGTTCGCAGTCTTCTTGGTTGAGCGTCTCTGCCATGAGTTTGATGAGTCTTTGGATCAAGTTTTCGAAGTCAATTGAGTTGACCATTTGTTCTCCAAGTCCTTCCAGCATTACGTCTTCTATAAGTTGCTTGAACCCTTTAGTTTCATTGTACTTAGGACTTTCTTCTTTTTTGTCAGTTTCTGTTTTTTCTTCGGATTTTTCTTCTTCTTCAAAACCTCCGCTTTGTTTCCTAACTAGTTCAACTACTTCATATATTTCAGGCCGCAAAGCTGTGAAGGCTGCCAGCACAAACATAGAAATCAGTTTAAGGATAAAGCCAATGCAGTTCTTTTGGAAGATGTCGTTTGAGTAAGTAAAGTTCAAAAGGATGCTGTAGATGTGTTGGAAGCCTCCTAGTTTAATGAAGTTAAGTTTCCACTGACGTCTTTGTTCGAATTCTTCTTGGTTCTCTTCAGAGGGGTCCTCCATAAACGACTCTATGATTTGAAGAGTGTAAAGTAGTCTGTGGTTGGACTCTGGGTTTATAACTCTGTTCCAGTTTTCTTGGTCAAGTTCTTTTACTTCTTGCATTATTTGAGGGTTCGTAGGCAGCTTAATGATTAAACTCCAAGCTTGATCTGCCAACTCAGAGTTGTTCAAAGCTTCAAAAAGCAAGTCAAAGTTCTTTTGGTGCCTAGTTAAGATGTAGCCAGGCAACGTTGTAACGTCTATGTCCTGGTCTTGGTCGTCGTCAAACCTTCCTAAGTCGTTTCTGTAGTGATGTGCTGACAGGTTAGTCCAAACTACGTTAGGTCGGTTAATGCAGGCTTCTTTGTAGAAGTCCAGAAAGTTTCTAAGAGTTAAGTACCCGTCCTTGTCTGTATCATGGGCTGTAAAGAAGTCTTGAATCCGTTTGTCAGTGGCCTTGCACTGGTCTCCTGTGCACGAGTTAGTGAAGGCAGCACAGCCTTCTGGAGTCATGAGTTCTCCTTTGTCTGCAAACTTGTAAAACCAGCTTGTAAAGATTCTAAGGGTTGTAGGTGTAAGTTCGTTGTCTGCAGTCAACAAAGGAGCCCTTGGCAAGTTGACGTACCTCCTGTAGACTGTAAGGCTTTCGTTTGCACGCATTCGGATTTCACTTAGAGTTTTGCCGTTGTCACTGTCTTTTATTTCTTTTTGAGAAAAAGTTCTCAGAATTCTGAACTGGTCACTTAGGCACTTGACCTTTTTACCAATCATGCAGCGGAGTTCCCAAATAGTAGTATTGCTGTAAACTTTGAACTCGAGTTTCTTAGGAATGTCTGAGTTGTAGGGGTGGTAAGTGATATGGTTTATTACGTTGACGTTGTGAACATCTCCCTTCAGCAAAGCGCTGTGCGACCTAAGTCCTCCAGTTCCTTGCTTCTCGCACTCTTCCATGAAAGTCTTTAAAAGTGAAAGGGCTCTTTTCTGCTGCTCAGTAGTTCCTTCGTTCAAAAAGTCCAGACAGAACTTAATGAATTCTTCTCTGATGTCCGACAAGTCTTCTTCAGTACTTAAGTTGTCATAAAGGTCGTTTATGAACTCAATAGCTTCTAGAAGCACGTCTGGGTGGTTCACTCGCATGATTATTTTTTTAAGGCACTCAATTCCTTCTAAGTTAGCTGGTGGAGTTACGATTTGGTACTCAAACTCCTTTACAGTGTCTGGGTAGTTGTAAGAGTGCGTGTAGCCTCCTGAAATAGGGTAAGTGCTTTTCAGAATCTGCTTCATTTTGTTCATAGACACATTTACTAGCAAAAAGAAGCTTTTGAACACCACAAAGGCTTCCTGGGAGATTCCAGAAAAGTCGTTGTCTAAGTTAGCCACTTTTTGTGTGAAGAAAATGTGAACTTCAGTGTCGTCAAAGATCTTTTTGCCCTGGCTTTGGCTCTGAGTGACTTCTCCTAGCCACTTCATGAAGATTTGTTTCTCAGCACTACACTGAGCCTTTTCCATAAACAGTTCCCACAAAGAGTCCATTTGGTTCCTAGAAAGTGTTAGGGTGTAAGAAGATGTCAACAGAACATGCAGGAAGTCAAGTCTTTCTTCCACTTGGTCTTTGTAAGGAGTCCGGTCGCATATAACCGTTTCCTCAGTGGCTTTAGCTTCAGAAGCTTTTTCTTTGAAGTACTTCAAGTTATCGAAGAAAGCTGTTAAGATAGAGTGCTCTTTTACGAGTTCTTCAACGACTGCACTGCGCGACATGGGTTCAGTTGCTGTGGCGTTAAGTGCAAAGTTACTAAGGATCTTTTTGATTATCTGAATAGCTTGTATGGCTGAGGTGTTTTCTCTAAGTTTTTCAACGCACTGAAGAATCACTGAAAACCTGTTCCGGCGTAAGTCCCAAGACCTCATGAGTGAGCAAAAGTGGTCCAAAGCTAAGTCTAGAACACGTCCTGAGTGAGGGCCTTGGCTCAAAGCTACTTCCCACAGCATGTCGCATGCCCACGAAGTTGCGTTTCCAGCTCGCAAAGGGTACTTAGTGAGTTCGTACAAAAGGTCAACGTGCTCAGTGGTTAGTTTAGGTATTTTCCTTATAAGTTGCACTATGGCTTCAATGTGCTCTGCTTTTAAACTAGTGCTGACTTCACTGAGGACTTTGTAAACAGCACCACTCATATCCTCGTCGTTCTTTTCAGAGGCTTTCCAGATTTCTTCAATTATTTCAGTGCTAAGCATGTTTTCGTTGGCTTGGTTTCTGATCAGCTCGCCTGCACGCTGAATCAACTGGTAGTGCGCGCTGCTTCCAAAGATGTCTTCTAGAATCTGGTTGTCTTTAATCCACTGAGCAAGTTCTTCAGACTTTCCAGGTTTGTACTGACTGAACTTAGCATTTTTAACAGTGTCAATGATGCCTTTGAGTCCTTGGATCCTTCTGTCTAAGTAAGGAGTTTTGAACAGCTTCAACGAAAGTTTCAAGTTAAACTCTTCTAACACCCTGTTTTTCTCCTGGATAGTATAGAGGCGCTTCAAAAGACCTTCAAGAAAAAGCAAGGTTTGCTCAATTTGCTCCCGACTGAACTCGCGAGTGATTCCTGAAGGGGCTTCTATCAAGTAAGACTGAACAGCTTTAGTCAAACTAGGAATGTAAGACATTGCAAACCTTTTGTGATACAAAGGGTAAATCTTGCCTGCAAAGTAAATCATGCTAAAGGCTTGTTGGAAGTCCGTCCAGTTTTCTCGGTCGTTGAGTTTCTGAATTATCAAGTCGAACAAGTTTTCTTGGCCAAAGCGGTTCAAGTTCCTTACCAGAAGTGCACTAGAGGACTTTTTGGGCCTCAAAACGCAGTAAGCATACTCAGACTTTTCAACGAAGTCGTTGGAGTCGTCTATGATAGGTTCTTCCAAAGAGTTCACTAAAGGAATAGGCCACCTTCTAGCAGTCAAGTTGTAGGGAGCTATTCTAGGGGACCTGGCAGACATCCACTCGTCGTACCTGCTGCTCCAGCCCCTGTAACTTCCGTGCTCGTCTATTTTCTCTCCAGATGGTTCGTAGATCCTGTAAGCAATGTTAACTTCAGTGGTGTAGGTGCCATGGTCATTCATGCGTTTGCGTTTCCCAATGATAGTTGAGTTGTACCAAGTGCTAAAAGTGTCGAACACGTCCACAAAAGAACCGCTTTCCAAACCCTCTCTCCAAGAGTCGTCTCCGCTTTTGGACTTAAACGGAGCAATCTCACAGGACTGCCTAGGAACTTTTCTGTCAAACTCAGTGCCTTCTTCTTCGAACTCCAAGTAAAGGTAGTCTTCTTCGTCTATAAGTGCAACGTTTGCTCTAGCCCAGCACTTCCTGTCGTACTCCATGTCAACTTTTACGGCGTCAATATTTTCCCCTTGGGCAAGAGAAGCTCGCCATTCGCGGTGTGGATCTTCCAAAGGGAAAGGAGGCACAGAGTAGTTGTTTTCATCCTGCAAGTACTGGGTGTAGAGGGGCTTGTCCAGTTCTACAGTGTTGCGAAGGGCCTCCAGGTATCTTGGCTCGTGGCAGTAAGTGTTAAGCATTAGTTGGATGTTAGAAATGAACTCACCTGCCAAGTCAAGTTCTTGTGGGCCGCCAAACTTCCGGTTGGTGAGGAGGGAGTGGGTCAGAAATGGAAGAACTTTCAGAAACATCTCCTCTTGCAGGGATTCAAGGTCTTTTTGCTTAGCTAGGCTGGAAAGTTCTTTTAGTCTCTTGAGTTCTTCCATGGGAGGAGCGTTACTTGAATAGTTCTCGATTTTAGAACATATGCTTCTTAGCTCGTTAGCGAATTCTGTCGCCATTTAATTATACCAGATCAGAACAAGGGTTATATGGGAGAGTTATAATTAGTACTATCGATAAATGACTTCTGGAAATGAGCACACGCAGTGGTATTTCACAAGTACTAAAAACGGAGAGTTCAGGCTGAACTCTAAAGCTGAAAGACTAGCAACTGCTTTGAACGTCCAAAAGATAGATATTGGCACGATCAGGGCCCTGAGTATGAATGGAAACCCAGATGAGCCAAATGGCCTGAGAGCCTTGATTTGGAAACTCTTGTTAGAGTACTTACCAGAAGACACCTCAGAGTGGGAGTCAGTGCTTGCAAGCCACAGACAAAACTACGAAATCCTGAAAGAAGAAGTAATGATAGTTCCTTCAGTGGAAGACGTAGACCACCCCTTGTCTAACTCGCAAAGTTCAAGGTGGAAAACTTACTTTGAAGACCAAGAAGTCTGGGAGATCATAGACAAAGATATCAGAAGGACGCGACACGACATGTTTTTCTTTTTGAAGCCCGCGGATCCTTCGCTTAGTTTCGAAGACGTGGCTAATGGCAACATTCCGAGGAGGAAGTACGCACGGCCTTTTTTGACAGAGTTTGTTGACGTGGTAGCAGACCAAGAGTCGAACCCTTACCTGCACGCTTTGCTTAACAACGAAAACATAGAGAAGCACGCAGATGTGACTGCAAGGATACTATTTATCTACGCCAAGCTCAACAAAAACGTTAAGTACGTGCAAGGGATGAACGAGATACTTGCCCCGATATACTACTTGTTTTGTATGGACCGGCATCCTTTGTTTGACGGGCATGCTGAAGCTGACTCCTTTTTTTGCTTTACTTCAGTGATGTCTTCTTTAAGGGACTCTTTTGTAAAGACTTTCGACTTGTCAGAGTCAGGGTTAAAAGGCCACCTTAAGAAAATCAACAAACTCATTAAGTTCCACGACCGCGAAATGTACGAAAAGCTTAAAGAACTCAAAGTCTCCACTTACTACTACGCTGTAAAGTGGGTTTTGCTGCTTTTCGGCCAAGAGTTGCCTTTGCCTGAACTCTTTAGACTCTGGGACTACCTGTTCGCAGACCCTGATAGGTTTAGTTACCTGCATTACTTCTGCACAGCAGTGGTACTAAGAGCCAAAACTGCAGTTATGGGTGGTGACTTAGCAGAAGCTTTAACTGCACTTCAGCATCCATGCTTAGACGACATACAAGAGATCATTGCTCACGCACAGCAACTGGCTGCTTGTGCCCATGATTAAATATGACTAATAAATTATGAACAAGAGAACTCAGAGCAGAGGCAGTTTTAGGTTGCTTAAAATCCAAAAAGAAGTCAGGTCCCCTCTACACACTCCTAAAGGTTCTACTTGTGCTTTGAACTGGGCTAAAACTACCACCCAAAAGTTTTCAACTTTAGAAAGCATTGAACCTGAAAAAACTTTAAGGGAAACTCTTTCCAAAAGGTTCTTTTATGTGAGTCCTAACTTAGAAAAAAACGTTTTAAGGGTTAAAACTTACAAGTCAGCTCAGAAAAAACCTAGTCCTCTCCAAAAAGTCCAAGTTCCAAGTCGGCCTTTTGAAAAGATTCACGGAAACGAGTACATTGACAAGTACTACCGAAACTCTTCAAAGTCCAATGCACCTAATCAACTGCCTTTTCCTGGAGACTGGAACTTTAGCCGCAAAAAAATAGCAGAAAGAGCCCAAAGCATATTGTTTCTAGGGGAAGCTGATGAGGACCCAGAAACTAAACCCAGAGACTACTTAGAAAAATTCATTCTAGAACAAAGAGAACTGCTGTCTACTAAAACAAGTTTTAGCCCTAAAAAAGAGCTTACTAAAGAAACCCAAACTTACTGCTGGAAAGTTATGCAAGCAAAGGGCCACCACGTTGAAGCTAGAGAAGCTGCCACCATCACTGAAGTCAACGGAGTAATGTGTCTGTTCGGAGGCCAAAGCAGAAACAGAACCAGCGAAGTCAGAACAATAGTTCCCAGAATAGGCAAGTGGAAAATACTCAACACTCAACACCAGCCCAGAGGACGAGTTGGACATTCTGCTGTGGAGTTCAAAGGAAACATAGTGGTTTTTGGAGGGTGGTCTGAGTACAGCTACAGACTAAGAGTCAGAAAGTGCAAGCAAAAAATATACACACTGAATCTGAACACAAGAAAGTGGCAAAGACACATTGGTTCAGGAAATTTGCCTTCACCTAGAAGACACCACTCAGCTGCAAAGGTAGGGAAGTCCATGGTGGTCTTCGGAGGAATAAACAAGAACTGCAAAACTTTAGGAGGACTGTACATTCTGGACCTAGAAACTTACGAGTGGGAGAAAGTAGCCTTTAAAACAAAAAGTCCTTGCAAAAGGTCCCACGCTACACTAACAGCTGTTTTTGATGAGAGTGACTGCGACATTAGAAGCATCAGTAGTTCGGATAAGAAACACGGTGTTTACTTATTTGGAGGACTTTCCAAAAAACCTCTAAATGACTTGTGGGTGCTTAAGGTGCAAAAAGGAGAACTGGTATGGGAACAACTCAAGCTAAAAGGAAGACTTCCTCTGCCTAGGTACCACCATACCTGCAACTTTTTGGACTCAAAGCTATTTATAATAGGCGGGAGGAACGACTCTTATTTCGAAAGACAACAAAGCTTTTCAGAAAACACGGTGGCAGTGCTTGACCTAGAAGAACTAGAGTGGTCTGGATTCAAGCTTGGCGGCAAAACATTCCAGTCTAGGTGGGGACACGTTAGCTTTTGTTACAACTCACAAATCTTTGTTTTTGGGGGAATAAACTACTTCCAATACTTCAACTCTGACATGTACATACTAGAAACTAACCAAGAGTATGTTCAACTTAATACTTAACCCATCTTAGCTTTTCTGCGGTCAGCTTTGGAAACATGGTGGTACCCTTCTTTAATTGCCTGGACGCTTCTGGTGCATCCGCATCGTTCGCACTTCATAGTGAACATTCTGATAGTTTGGTCTTTTGTGAGTGTGGTTTTGAGGGACTTGCACATGTTGCACATTACGTACTCAGTGATGTACTTCTTAAGCAGATTTTCAATGTTCTTTTCTAAGTAGCGTCCTTTAAAAATCAAGGCAAACTCTGTAGTGCTTCCTTCAGTTCCAAGTTCATTGAAGAAGAACTTAGACACGTGATCAGGCGGCCTGTTGAGACTGTCACAAATGTCTTTGAAGTTAGACCACAGAGTCTTAGTTGAAGACATCCTTTGCACTTGTGGTTGCTTGACTATGAGTTTCTGGCCTTCAGATACTCCTCCTTTCTTGCTAGACAGCAAAGCAAACACTCGGTCAAGCATTTCTTGGTAGACTGAGTCAGAGTTTTCTTCGGGAGCTGCAACTTGGGATTCTTCTTCTGGCTTCTTTTTGGGTTTCTTGGTTTTCTTTTTCTTTTTCATGCTAGAAAAGTCAATAGTTTCTGGTTCTGCCATTTATAAATTATTAGTGCTCTTCTTTTATTGTAGTTCTGGTTTCAGTGCTCCCGTTGCTGTAAGTGAAAGTTTTTACTTCTTTTGTGGTTTTCTTGCCGTTTTTGGTAGTAGTTTCGATGGAAGTGTTTACCTCAACCACTCCTTCTGGAATCTCTTCGTCATCAAACTCCATTTTGACTGGTGCTCTGACTGGCTCTGACCTTGAAGAACAGTCGTTGATACCTCCTGCAAAGTCCATAGTGCAGCAGTGCCTGTACACAGTATGAGCTCCAAATCCAATTCCAACTGCCCTGAACTGAGGGTTCATAATGTTTTCT
>PR_CR_10_Liq_1_inCRDRAFT_1000822_pt1 | contig 18681 bp, 17 predicted proteins | sample PRCRCaboRojoPR_3_FD_10241 | JGI IMG/M metagenome (IMG submission 10241)
AGGGCGAATATCATTTCGTTGATTGATGAGGGTGGAGACATCTTACAAGCACCATCGGTTGATCAATCCCAATTTTCATATCTGGAACAGTTTGAAAGCCTTGCTGGACGGAATGCGCAGACCGCGTTTGAACAATTGGAGTGGGAGTAACGTGATCCGCAAATTCAATCCGGGTCTTCTTAAGGTTTTCGTTGCGGATAAGAGAGCAAAACTTGAGTCAGGAGCATACTGCGACGTGAAACCGATTACCTGACTCGGCTCAAGTCGATAGTGATCATATTTTTATTAAACTATTGATTTATAAAATATAATNTNNTGGTGGCCAGAGAGGGAATCGAACCCCNGACACGAGGATTTTCAATGGCGTGNTGCAAANTTTNTGATTANTTTTCAGTTGGTTAAGTTTCNAAAATACGAGTGTGCTACAGAATGTGCTATCGAGCTGAAGCACTGTGGATTGGCTATTCCCCAACATTCGATGGGTGCAACTCATTCAGCCTGAACCGGTGCGAAATGCACTAAAGCTGACATGCAAAGAAAGTTTTACTCACTCGGACTTCCGGTAGCTGCGCTATACAATTGATAAAAGGGTTTTGAAACCAAAATCGCAAGCATATCGACCATCTTGTTTTTTCAAAAGATTGATGAGTTTGGCTCGGCTTAATTTGAATGTTGGCTGCATTCTCTCATTGAGCTAGTGCGTTCAATTAGACGCCCTGGGACCACAATATTTTCAACCTCTTTGGGGGATTTCTCGACCAGCGAACGGAACAATTTGATCGTGGCGCTTACCATTGGCTCAAGTGGTTGAGAATAGGTTGTTAACGAGTAGCTTGGCCACGCAGACGGAGGCGCATCATCAAATCCAACTACAAGTACATCCCCTGGAATATTGAGTTGCAACTCATAACGGATCATATCGATGACTGCATATGCCATATGATCATTTGCGACAAAAATAGCATCTGGAGATGCATCCTCGGCTTGAAAAAGCGCTTTAACTAACCGTGCCGCTTTTTTTTCATCATAGTCTCCCGAGACCTCACAAAACAGGGGTTTTTTATGTGTCTTTAGTGCCTTCAAAAAACCAGCTCTTCTATCTTCATTGGTTGAAGATTCTCTCAGTCCGGCAACATAAACAATTCGCTCCGGCTGCTTCGTACACAAATACTCGCCAATCGCATAGCCCCCTTTGAAATTGTCTGCAGTGACGCTTGCGCCATGGCCGAGCCTGTCAATGCGGTTGAATAGGATAGTTGGAATATTTTGTTGATCGAGTGCTGCATGGAGAGAAGAGGACAGCGTCGTTGACATCAAGATCGCTACATCACATTGATACTGGAGCATCTGGTCCACGATGGAATCATTAGACTCAGATGACGAAAAAAACAGCAAAACGTGATACCCATTTGCTGACAGTTCATTGGAGAGCAATTCCACCGCCTGCGGGTAAAATGGATTTGAAAAATAGCCAACTACTAAGCCAACAATTTTCGATCTTCCATTGATCAGCGTTCTTGCCAAGGCGTTCGGTTGATACCCAAGTTCTGTTGCGACAGCGAGCACCTTTGCTCGAGTTTTTTCAGAAATAACCGCGCCGGGCGTAAAACACCGAGATACGGCCGACCGTGACACCCCCGCTTTTTCTGCAACGACCTTTGATGTAATGACAGTTCGCTTCATGTGTCATCCTGCTGTCCAGCCTCCATCAACTCTAATTGAGGTTCCGGTGACCATAGCAGAGGCTTCACTTGCAAGGAAAACACAAGGGCCGCAGATGTCTCCAGTTGTAGCGAGTCGCCCGAGCTTAATCCGTTCGTCTACCCAATGTTTAAAGGCCTCTTGCTGGAGTGCATTCCGTGTTAAGTCGGTTTCGATGAAGGTCGGGGCGATGGTGTTCACACGAATCCCATATGCACCAAGTTCGAGGGACGCTGCTTTCGTGAATCCCTCTACACCATGTTTACTCGCGCAATATACGGTGCGATCCGGCCCGCCGACATGTCCCATTTGACTTGAAATATTGATGATCGAACCGGAGATCGACTTCTCAATCATTGTTTTTGCGATACGCTGGGTCATAAAAAACATGGCTTCAAGATTCAAAGCCATAACTGCCCGATAGTCTTCCGTTTGAACATCTAAAAACGGGGCATGACGCGCCATGCCCGCTGAGTTCACCAATACGTCGTACTCACGTTCAGAAACTAAGCTCGCACAGTCTTCATGCCGCATTAAGTCACAGGCTAAATAATCAGCCGATCCATTATCTGCCTGAATCTTTGCGCACTCTTTTTTCAGACCGTCTTCAGATCGAGCCATTAATGTGACATGCGCACCTTCGGCTGCAAGAGCTCTGGCGCACGCAAGACCAATACCCTTCGATGCACCAGTTATGAGGCAACGTTTTCCGCGCAAATCTTCCATTTCATTGATCCTTTACACCATCAGCGCCAGCATAAGGAACCTCTCGATGTCCGTATCGTCTAATTCGGATATTGGCTTGCTCTCCATGTCCTGCAAATCCCTCGAGCGCACAAAGCCTTGAGCAATACGAACCAATGTCAGCTGATGCCTCGTCGGTTAGTACCTCTTGGTATGTACAGGTTTTCATGAACTTGCCGACCCACAGACCGCCAGTGTAACGAGCAGCTTTTCCCGTCGGTAATGTATGGTTGGTTCCTATGACTTTGTCGCCGAAGGAGACGTTGGTGCGAGGTCCCAAAAATAGTGCCCCATAATTAGTCATATTGTCTTTGAACCAGGCATCTCGATCGGTCATGACTTGAACATGTTCGGACGCAATCTCATCGGCGACTTGCAACATTTCGTCGTACGTATCGCAAATAATTATTTCTCCAAAGTCCTGCCATGCTTGCCCGGCAACTTCTGCAGTTGGAAGCTTTGTTAGCAACCGTTTGATTTCGGTTTCGGTTTCGAGTGCCAGCCGCTCAGAATTAGTCAGTAATACCGCCGGACTGTTTGTTCCGTGTTCTGCTTGCCCCAGAAGATCGGTCGCGCAGAGCTCGCCATCGACCGTTTCATCGGCTATGACTAGAGTCTCGGTTGGACCTGCAAACAAATCAATTCCGACTCGTCCAAAAAGTTGTCTTTTTGCCTCAGCAACGAAAGCATTGCCTGGGCCGACCAAGATGTCTACTGGAGCAATATTGTCTGTACCAAGCGCCATCGCTCCCACCGCTTGAATACCCCCCAAAGCATAAATTTCATCTGCACCGGCCAGTGCTTGAGCCGCTACGATTGCAGCCGCAGGTTTGCCATTGAATGGGGGTGCACAGGTCACTACTCTCGGGCATCCGGCGACCTTTGCAGTGACCACAGACATGTGCGCAGACGCCAATAGGGGATACTTACCGCCAGGTACGTAGCATCCAACATTATTGATGGGAACATTTTTATGCCCAAGTATGACGCCTGGTAGAGTCTCAATTGCTATATCTTTCAGAGCATTTTTTTGATGCGTTGCAAAGTTTCTAACCTGCGCTTGAGCGAATTGGATGTCTTCAATGTTCTGCGCGGAGAGTGATGCAATGCAGGACTCAATTTCGGTATCCGATAGTTGAAAATTGTCACGCTCCCAGTTATCAAATCGAGCTGATAATTCAGCTACAGCGGCGTCGCCTCGTTTTTCGATATCCTCCAAAAGGTCAGATACTGTTTTTGCAACTTCCTGATTTTTAAGTCGCTTTTCTTCTGCGGTGCGACCCTTTTTGTAATATTTGATCATAATCATATCCTGTGTGGCTGGTATTTTTATCTAAATTCTTTCTTGACAGCGCAAACAAAAGATTGAACTCTAAGTGCTGGCGACTGCACACGTGTGCAATTTAGTCTGCACATGTGTGCAGTTCAAGCCGTTTTGAAAAATAATTAATGAAAATTCAGGAGTAGTCCATGAAACTTCTAAAGACATTTGGGGTAGCAGCCTGCCTAGTGCTCTCCTCTACACAAGCTGTCCACGCCGAACGAATTGCTTTTGGCGCAACAAATTCTCAATCATCCCATTACGCCTACTTCGCGGCGTTGGCAAAAGTAGTTCAAGATCGATTCCCTGAACTGCAGACCTCCGTGGTTGAAACAGGGGCGACGGTGGATAACCTAAAGCGTATGCAACGTAATCAGGTGGATGCCGGATTGATAACTACGAGCTCTCTGTACCATGCCTACAACGGGATTAAAAAGTTCGAGGGAGAGCAAATTCAGTCCAAGCTCCTGTTCGCTTATTCATTGGCTCCTCAAAATATCATCGTCCGGCGCGACTCTGGAGTCACTTCGTTGGAACAGTTGTCAGGAAAGCGCTATGGCCCGGGTCAGCGAGGTTCATCGACCGAGGCTACTGCTGAGGAAGTGTTGGGTTTGTTTGGCGTGAGTCCCGAATGGGTGCGCGGCTCTAACGGAGAGTTAGCCGCAGCTATCAAAGATGGCCGCGCGATTGGATTTATTAAATCTGCAGTCGGAACGAAATTTGATGCGTTGACTACGGATATCGCAACATTTTCTCCCGTCCAAGTTCTCGGGTTGACAGATGATCAAGTGTCGGTCATCGAGACAGAACTTCCTGAGCTTTCTATAGTAGATATGCCTGGGGGAGACATGGAGAATTCAGGACCATATACAACATACGGTTTCATGATCGGCGTCAGTGCCCGTCCCGACTTGCCGGAAGATATTGCGTACAAGATCGTAAAGGCGGCGATGGAAGATAAAACAGTGCAGGCAGCTGCGTTTCCGTCAATGAAAGGGTCTGATCTTGCTGAACTCACACTGGCCTATGCGACGAGTCCGCTGCATCCCGGTGCGATCCGTTATTTTGAAGAGGTGGGCTTAACCGTTCCAGATAAGCTTAAGTGATCCAAATGGCCAGAGCATGTTTTACATGTTCTGGTTTTTTATCAAATAATAAGGTTCAGTCATGAGCAGCATCAGCATTCGAACCATGCTTACCAGTGGGCTAGCTTTACTCCTCAGTCTCTTTGTTTTTTACACCTCGTTTTTTGGATCATTTGAAACTCTGATCCAGCGTTCGCTGTTTGTCATGGCGATCGTTGCTCTTGGTCTGCTGATGTACCCCACGAAATACAAAAGGCAAATCGGGATTTTGGTTGATGGCGCGATGTTCGCCACTGTCGTAGTCAGTGGCACATACATTCTCTTCAATTTTACCAACATTATGACGAACCTCCCAATGGCCGAGAGTTACGATATCGCGATGGCTTTTGGGACCTTGACCGTGATTTTAATCCTAGCCCATCGAGTCTCAAGTGTTGTATTTCCAATAATCGTGACAGCCGCGGTGGTTTACACATTGTTTGGCGACTTGATACCTGGTCGCATGGGTCATCGTGGCTTCGATATCTACTACGTGACTGAAGTCATCTTTCTGGGGGACAAAGGGTTATGGGGAATGTTGGTCAATGTCGCGTCAACAACATTGGCCGCTTTTGTTTTGTTTGGCGCGTTACTCCTGCATACAGGTGCTGGAGAGGTATTTTTTAAATTGGCCCGCTCGCTAGCGGGTCGAAGCGTTGGAGGTGCGGCCAAAATTGCGACTGTCGCGAGCGCATTTTTCGCAACGATCAGCGGCTCGACAGTAGCCAATGTTGCAACCACAGGAAATTTCACGATCCCTTTGATGAAGCGCTTGAATTATCCAGCTCCAATGGCTGGTGGTATCGAAGCAATTGCATCGACTGGTGGTCAATTAATGCCGCCAATTATGGGAACCGCAGCTTTTGTGATGGCTGAATTAGTTGGTATTAATTATTGGTTAGTTGTAGGTGCAGCATTGTTGCCAGCAATTTTTTTCTACAGTGGTATTTTGTTTTCAATTCACCTTGCAGCAGAAAAATCTGATATCCGAGAGATCTCCGACGATGACGAAGTATTCGATAACCAGCCGTTAAGACTTCTCGAAGTCTCTCCAATACTTGCTGGATTCGGCGGTATCTTGTTTGGAGTTCTTAATGGAAACAGTATTGGGTTGACTGCGTGTTTCGGGATGATAGGGATCATCATAGCGTTCTGTTTCAAAGAACTGTGGTCTAAATCGTCTGTCGAACAGATAGCATCTACGCTGGTGGATGCCTTCATCGCTGGTGGGCGAGGCGTTGTCATTGTTGGCATCCTTTTAGTCGCTGCGCAGGTGTTTGTTTCAATGGTGAACCTTACAGGCGTTGGTGTCGCCATTTCTTCAGGAATATTGGATCTGGCAGATGGGGACTTGGTCATAATCACTGGTGTGATGGCAGCCGTATGCTTAATCGCCGGAATGGGATTGCCCACCTCGGCAGCCTATGTGTTGGTCGCAGCCGTCTTTGCTCCCGCTTTGATCAACCAAGGCTTAGACCCATTAGCAGTACACTTATTCGTATTGTACTTCGCATGTCTCTCAGTCATTACTCCGCCTGTGTGTGTTGGTGCGTTTGTCGCGTCCACTATTGCGGAGACTGAATGGTTGGGTGTTGCAAAATATGCCATGGCTATTGGGGCGGGTTGCTATTGCATTCCATTCCTATTCTTTGCCTACCCGGGGTTATTGTTGCAGGGTGGTTGGCAAGAGATTGTGATGGCAGTCTTTGCAGGGTTTGTCGTTTCAGTTGCAATTCCATTAATAATTTTTCGATTTCCTCAAAAGCTAACCTCAGTGACTGTCATCAGTTGGTTGCTCGCATTTGTCGGCTTAGGCACGCTGTTTTTGCCTTCCCTAATCTGGTCAGCAACAGGCGCTGTGGTTGTGATTGGTGCATGGTGGGTTGGTCGAAAAGTGTCATTACCTCACTTCAACAAGGAAATTAATCATGCTCGCAACACTTAAGGCTAAACTTCAGCACCGTGAATTGCTGGTCGGAACGTTTGCGAAAATTCCTTCTATGCATACATTTGAGGCGCTCGCTCATAGCGACTTGGATGTTGTTTGCATTGATGGAGAGCATGCACCCTTTGATCGCCAGTCTGTAGATATGGCGATAACAGTGCTTACACGATGTGAGAAACCATCGATAGTCCGTGTGCCAGAGCTATCAACCACTTGGACGCTATCAGCGCTTGATTCAGGAGCCAATGCAATAATGGCCCCTCATATTTGTAACATTGAAGATGCTCAGCGTTTGGTGAGAATGACAACTTATTGTGCGGGTGGCCGCGGGTTTGCGGGCTCGACACGCGCCGCTGAGTTCGGAAACAAGTCGATTGAAGAGCATCTACAGGCTTCGCGTGAGAACGTCTGCCGATTGGCAATGATCGAAGATCGTGAGGCGTTGGAAAATTTAGACGATATCTTTTCGGTCAGGGAGATCGATGCATTCTTTGTCGGGCGAGTTGATTTAACAGTTGCACTGGGTGAGACGGATATTCACGCAGATGCTGTTCAACAAGCGATTGATTTGATCCTTCTGAAAGCAACTGAGCACCAGGTTTGCCTGGGGATGTTCTCACCGTCCCCTGAGGATGCAAAGCAGCTCATTCAGCGTGGGGTTAGTCTGCTTCTCATGGGATCTGACAGCGCCTTTTTAACGAAAGGTGCATCTGCACTTGCTGAAGCTGTTCGTGCTTAGGTATTTACTGGGCCTTTCACTTTGTTTTCTTGTTTTGTTCATCATCGTCAGCGCTCTGTCTGGGCTGATTTCAAATTCGGTTCTAGGGTTTTTGATAGGTCTGGTTCTGCTGTTTGGCGTCAGAGAGATTCGTTCTGCTATTGCGATACAAAGTACGATCATTGTTGCTATTGGATTTGCATTTTTAGTTGGTTATGGCCAATTCTCGATTGAGAATGCATTTTCAGCCTTCGCCGAAAANGCCTCTATTGTTGGTCTAATTTGCAGTGTGTATGTACTGAGGTTGCTCGCTCGCCCTAAACAGAGTGTTGTTACCATTCTTCGAATAAGGCCCACGCCGGCAAATTTACTTCTCGTAGCTCATGTCTTAGGGAGTTGTTTGAATCTGGCAGTTATTCGACTTGTTGGTGACAAGTTCCGTGGAAATAAATTACTGACCAATCAACAGACATCTGCTTTATTGGTCGGATTTGCAAATTGTTCGAGTTGGTCTCCATTTTTCGCTGCTTTAACGTTATGCGTGACAGCTGTCCCGGGGAGTGGATATGAATACGTAGCGCCCTTTGGTTTTTTGTTTTCATCCTGTTTTATCTATTTGATGTGGAACTACATAAGAAAACGGGAGTCTATTGATGCGCCCCATGACTCACTGGTCTCAATTGATGTAAGTCTTGCAGTTTGGATTGCCGTTTTGGTCGTAATGACGTCGATTGGGCTGGCCAGCTTTCCCAATGTAGGGGTCGTGACGATTGTAACTATTGCCGCAGTCCTTACCGGGGTATCTTTCGCTTCTCTTGACGCGTTANAGGGTTTTGGTTGGTCAAATGTGAACGCGCTTTTGACAAATGATTTGCCAGCGGCTCTTAATGAGGTCGCATTATTTTCTGCATGTGGGGTACTTTCTTTGGGTGTCAGCGCAGCTCTAACGAGTTGGTCTGTGGAGTTTCCGTCATCTGACTGGCAAGATTTGGTTGCGTTGTTGGTCCCCTTTACTATTTTGGGACTTGCTTTGATTGGGCTTCACCCAATCGCCGCTGTTGCACTTGTTGGGCCCGGTTTGACACCGATGTTTGCCAGTAGCCCTGATTTATTAGCCTTGATGCTATCGATCGGTTGGTGTTTGGGTGTCATTTTCTCACCTTTCTCAGGTGCGCAATTGCACATAGTATCTTCTTTCGGGGTCGATCGCGGGGCATTGATAAAAACGCAACTTCCCTTGCTGCCGATTGCATTTATTAGCATTTTGGTATGCTTCGGTGGGTTTAGATTGGCGAATTTTGCGTCGTAATCATATTTTTAATCGCGTGCGAATCCATACTAGGTAAGGCAAATTGCTTTAAAAATTGGATTGCGCGGAACTAAATATTGGTGGCCAGAGAGGGAATCGAACCCCCGACACGAGGATTTTCAATGGCGTGTTGCAAAATTTATTATTACTTTTCAGCAGTTTATTTTTGAAAGATTCGAGTGTGCTACAGAATGTGCGACGCTGATCAGTAAATTTCAGGCGCGACGCCTCCACCCAGAAAGCTTCAAACCAACAAATGACAAGAGCTCGGGAATCAGCCTCAGATAGTGTTTTTGAGTTCTTTGCGCAATTGTGTTGAGCCTGCTAGCGTCGGTGGATGATGGAATGACGACAAGCGAATTTTTGTTATGTCAACATTGTTGCCAAGAATTTTATTTTCGCGTAAAGCGATTCATAAGATTGAAACATCGCTCCCTGATGCAGTCAGCCCGTACGAACGCCCCAATGCGATTGAAGGCACCTCACCACTGCATGCTACTGCGCTATGGTGGGATTGCGCTCGGTTTCAAATGGGCGTTGCTCAAAAAACCTCATGGCTGATTTTAAAGCCAAGCGCAGGTGACACAGTGTGTGACGATGGCATGATCGAGTGGCTTGTGCCTTTGGATCTCGGCGAATCGATGAAACCATTTTTTACAGGTATTGACTTCCCTAGCACTGCAGTTTCAGTTTGTCGTCAGTTGCACGAGACTTTGTGGGTTATTTTGGGTGACTACACATTGGTGGACACTGGTGTATTGTCCCGCGAAACCATGATGCGCTATTGGTTGAGACCTCAAAGCGAACAGGGCTGGTCATCGAGTGATTCACTCGAATACCAAAAATTGAAAAAGTTGGCGCCAGCAAAGTTAAAGCGTGTGTTGATATCTCAACCAATGGAATGCGCTTTCTGTGGAGCCACAAGTGATCTCGCGATTGGAGCCCTAAATCGCGAAGATGATCCATTGATTGTCTGCCGAAGGATTGTCTGCTTTGATCGCACTACTGCCTAACGATCACCGGATAGAAAGGCGAGGAGATCGTCTTGACTGATAAAGTTGTGCTCATCGTGGAGGATGATCTCGGCTTGCGGCGTGCGATTTCTCGGATCCTGAAATCTGAGGCATACAACGTCGTGGAGTTCAGCACAGGAGAGCGTCTTCTCAATTGGTTGGACTGCGCCGTTGAGCCTCCTTCTATCGGGTGTGTATTGCTTGATGTTGACCTGCCAGGAATGTCCGGTATCTCAGTGCAACAGAAGGTGTTAAAGCAATACCCTGGTTATCGGTCCGTATTTATGAGTGGTGCCGCCGATGCTGGGGATGTCAACGCAGCTTGGAAGAATGGAGCATGGGATTTTTTGTTGAAACCCTTTGATCTTGAGGAGCTGCTCGCAACCATCGTGGCGGTTTTTGATGTTCGAACCACATCCAATCCGACGGTACGTAATACTACACGGTCGGAACCAGCGGATTTGACGCCAAGGGAGCGACAGGTGGTGTCCCGCGTGGCCGCCGGTCGCTTAAATAAGCAAATTGCCGAGGAGCTCGGGTTGAGTTTGCGGACTATCAAAATGCATCGTGGCAATGCGATGTACAAACTGGGCTTTTCACATGTGGCAGAGCTGGTCCGGTATATCGATAAAAACGATTAAGATGCTGATTCAGTTTGATATCCAAACACTCACGCTCACCTATGGTTGGTTATTGATCGGTCTTGGATTGATCCCCCTCTACATTGGAGTCAGTTCCGATCCCGCGGAGAGAAATTTGATTCTCTGGTCCGCGTCGCAACTCTTGTTCGGTATTTGCGCGATGCTCGTATCTGTTCGTCCGGTTGTGCCTGATTGGTTGGGTTACTACCTGGTTGGCCCGGGATTCATGGTGTCGATGTTATTGAAGTGCTACATCCTGGAGCGCTTAGGGCATCGTCAGGTGAGGGTGCCACTGTACGCTGTTTTGGCTGTTAGTGGAGTCGCCATCTTCTGGTGGTTGCACAACAACGAATATCCTCAAGAGCGAATTATCTTCATGCACTTGTATTGGTTGGCGACCGCCATTTGGGGCGCGAGCCTCGCCCACAGGTTAACCAATGAATTCACTGCCGCAGGCGCTTTGTTGATGGGTTTTCTGCTGCTTCTGATGGCCGCCTTTGGCAATGCTTTGGTAGTTTTATTTCAACAATTTCGCATGCTTCAAGGGACGCTAGATTTGCTCAATGCATTGCCGATTTTATTAGCAATGCTAAGTGCAGTTGCTTTGACAGTTGGCTATCTGAATTTTGTCTTGAGACAACAGGAATTTGCTTTGTTCCAAGTGCGTGAAGAGAAACAATCAGCAGAGGAAACGGTTGGTCAATTAAGCCGCCTGACTGAAAAACTGGAGCAAACAATTATTGAGCGCGATGAGATGCTCGCACACCTGGCTAGACTTGGGCATTCATTGCAATTGGATTCCTTTGCCAGCACCTTGCTCCATGAAATCAACCAACCGTGCTCGGCGATACGGTTAAATTTGGATTATCTTAAACAACGGATTGCAACGAAGTCCGGAGATTTCACTGAGTATCAGGAGCTCATCGATGAAACTATCTGGCAAATACAGCAAATTGGCGAGACCATTGTGTCGGTCAGACAATTGGTGTTGAAACAGACGACATTAGACGGCGTCCTTCGCATCGATCAGGTTTTTGACCAAATCCGCAGAAGCTTTTCTCGGTTGGCGGAACTCAAAGATGTTGAGCTCATCATTGAGGAATCAAACCGAGGCGCTGAAGTCGTGCGGAGCCCGACGCTGCTAAATCACGTGCTGAACAANGTGTTACTAAACGCGCTCGAATCGATCGAGCGTGCGCAAGTGGTTAAAGGACAGATCGTGATTAGTCGACAGGCCAACTGTGAAGACCTTGAACTTTGCATTGATGACAATGGCCCGGGCGTGAGCGCAATAGATCTAGAGCGGATTTTAATTCCATTTTATAGCGACAAAGATCACGGCACTGGACTTGGCTTACCGATCTCAAAAACGATTATGCAGCGACTGAACGGTGATTTGACGTTAGACAACAGTCCAATGGGTGGCCTACGGGTGGTTCTCCGGTTACCGGTGTCTTGACGCATCGATCCATGCGTTGTTTGAGAAGTCGTAAATGATGTGCGTTGGGCAGCGGGGTGCTTTTATTGAGATCCCAGTCGGTACTTCATCTTCGCCGCTGTTTGATTGGTAATAGCAGGTTGCTAACTCATTTGAATAGACGGCTTGGTCAGACAAAGACAATTCGAGGCGGGAAGAGGCTTCCTCTTCCGGTGCGATTGATGGAGACGCGTGGCCTCGCTGACCCGACTCACTGAGGTCTTTTGAAATTGAATCGCATCCTCCCAGAGTCAGCAGAGCGACTATAAGGAGCCAGAGTCTTATGTGCATGAAGGCAACTTGAACCAGCGCCGTCGCGCAGGTAGCCAGAGATATTCGATGTCGCGTACTGAGTAAGTTGAACCACAACCATGTACGTAATTGCCCTCTGTGGTAACTCAAGGCTGGGTGTCCAATGACTCTAACTTCTCGATGATTTTGCGTGCTGACTTGCATGGAATTTTACCTGAATCCTTCCAAAAATAGGCTGTTTTAAGGTGTACATCGGCAGCTTTCGCGACATCCTGCACTGAGCCGAAATGACGGAGTGCTTCGTCAAAGTTCATAGCCAGATCTCGATTTGGCTTGTGCTCAGTTATGAGTTGCTCTAGCTTTGATCGGTATCGTTCTGGAATCTGTCCGTTCTTTTTTTTCCAGTCGCCGACTGTAGACGGGCTCAGGTGCAATATATCCGCCAATGCTTTCATCGAGCCGAAAACTTCTAGTGCCTTTGCAAGTCGCATCGTTAAAATCCAATTTCGTAGATAGTGTGATAGTGGTTAAGAAGTGGTTGAGCTCCCGCGCTGATGGCAATCCCAGTGAAATAGGAGAGTGTCAAAAAAAACATCATTTGGGGATGTTGAGCACGAGCGCGCTTTGGCTTACTACCAAGAGAAACGAGCTCAGTGTCATCCGGTGGCAAGGTTTCATCGATAATTTTCAGTTTTGTGTTTTGACTGATCAGGTGTGCGACCCATGGCAATAACCCTGCCGTATGGACCCAGATCGGAACAAATTTCGCTATCACAAGCCAGTGTGTCAATCCGCCAGCGATACACATCACGATGATTCGTATCACTTGTCCAACCTCCATATCTCTCTGAAATCGCATGTCAGTTGCGGGGTTTCAGTCCGACGGTCGCCAGTCTACGAGGCACTGTAGTAGGAGGATATCTGTACCAAGGGGCAGGGTTTAGTCAGTGAGACTGCGTTTGAGTTAGGTTTTTCTCTGGGTTGTGTTGCCCGAAATGAGTGTGCGGATCTAAACGACTCCAACCTCAATTCATGGGCCGGAAAACCGCGTACTTCGCGACCTCAGGCGCAAGCGAATGTCTGTTGGTCGTTTAAGGGCAAAGATGTCCTATGGGAACGGGTGTGGCGTGTGTTGCCGTAAGGCAGTAGGGGTTTACCCTATTTTAACGGACAGTTCAAAGATGACTGTTTTAGGAAGCAAAAAGCGTTTAACGGTCATGCTTCGCCGCGAGAAGAGAGCGTTAAAGCGACAATAACTTGCTCCGCAGCTTGGCAAAATCACCATAAGAAATTGATTTATTTGGATTTAATGATGGTGGCCAGAGAGGGAATCGAACCCCCGACACGAGGATTTTCAATCCTCTGCTCTACCAACTGAGCTATCTGGCCATATAGAAGAGGCGCGTATTAAACGGAAAATGGTGCCAACTGTCAACTTGGGTCAGGCGGCACATAGCCTTCGGGTCGCGCATAATCTTCGTTCGCAAAAAACCGCTCCATCTCCTGAGTTAAAAAGGCTCTGGCATCCCTATCCATGAGACTCAATCGGTGCTCGTTGATGAGCATGGTTTGGTTGGCCTGCCATTCCTGCCAAGCCTTTTCTGATATCGACTGGTAGATTTCCTGCCCGAGCTCACCCGGCAACGGTGGTACTGCGAGCCCTGGAAGTTCTTGTTGGAACTTTTTACAAAAACCATTCTGCTCATTTGGTTACTCCTTTGACAGTAGTTCAGCAATGGGGGCAGGAAGTCCTCCTTGAAATCCCCTGAGATCGATCCACTCAAATTCGGGGGGCGCTAGACCATCAAAGCGATGACGCAGATGGTGCAATCGAACTTTGAAATGACTAAACGCATGCTCTTTGATGTGTACTTCTTCGGAATCTAAAAGATCTGGAAGACTTAATGTGGCCTCGAGGTCCCTGAGGCTCGTGTCGATGGGTGGTGTGTACAATCCGCCCCAAATGCCGTTGTTCGGGCGGCGTCCGAGTAAGATTTGGTTTGCCGAGTTCCTGACTTCAAGCACCACCCAATCCTCGGTTTTGCGCTGCCTTATTCGCTTGGGTTGAGGCAGATCGGCAACGTGATCAGATGTGTAGGCATAACAATCACTTCGAAACGGACAGCTGTGACATTTGGGGCGCTGTCGCGTGCAGATCAGCGCTCCGAGGTCCATCATTGCTTGGGTGTGAACAGCTGCCTCCTCGCCGTCTGCGGGAGTAAGCTCATCTGCAATATCCCAAAGTTTCCGCTGTTTAACAGAGGTCGTAAGGTCTCCGGCAATCCCAAATATTCGTGAGAATACCCGTCTGACATTTCCATCCTGAATCACTCCACGTTGACGAAACCCAAGGGATAAGACCGCGCCAGCTGTGGATCGACCAATTCCTTTGAGCGTCATTAATTCATCGAGTGAATTGGGGATTTCTCCACCAAACAGATCGCGGACCTGTCGCGCGCCATGGTGAAGATTGCGCGCTCGCGCATAGTAGCCAAGTCCCGCCCAATGCTTTAAGACCTCATCCTCGCTGGCATTGGCAAGCTGTTCAACATCTGGAAAGCGCTCCATAAATGCATGGTAGTAGGGAATGACCACACGGACCTGCGTTTGTTGCAGCATGATTTCCGATATCCACGTTGGGTAGGGGCCTTGACGTTGCCATGGGAGATCATGTCGACCATGTCGCAGGTGCCAGTCCCGCAGCCGTCCAGCAAAGCGTTCAATCATCGGCCGATTAAATCGCGGAGGAGTCCCTCTGCCTGACCGTTAAGTCTGTCTTGGAGTGCTTCGTTCAGACGTTTCTGGACAGCCCTTTCAGCTTCTTTTTTGACGCGCTCCTCCAAAGCTTGGCCTAAAAACTCGCGGATACGTGTTTCATCCAACCCACAGCCCACATCACCCTGGTTCAATTGCCCTCTGCACTGAAATGGCAGTTGGAAGCCCCGAACCTCGACAGGTGCCTCGCACAATCCAAGTTGTCCGTCATTGGGGATCAAAATATCACCCTGCAAATTGAGGCCAGTGGAGACTACGCTGAACCGACCGGACCCGTTCAGTTTTAAATTGGCGAGTTGGCTTTCGAGGGATTCAATTTGAGCAACACCTTCCTGGAATTGAAGGCGAATCGATGCGGTGTCTTCAGTTGGCGTCGCGTTGGCGGCAGTCTGGCCTAATGCCTGGCACGTCGCCTCGGCAATATTGAGATCGCCAAGTCGAGCATTTGTCAGGTTGAGTCGGACAGGCCCNGTCAGCGACGGCGTGATGACATCGACCGTCTGTCCGGCTGTGCGGAGATCNAAGGCGCCAGATAGGGTTCCGGANAGCTCCTTCATNGCATCTGTAAGCGGCATGCGATTGATCTCGAGTCCGTCCAGCGTGCCATTGAGATTGGAAATTTGTGGCACCAGTAGATGATTGCCAGAGGCCGTCAGGGTCCCGTCAAAGACTTCAGTTTGCAGTTTCGATAATGTCAATTCATCGGCCTGTATTCCAACTTCCAATTGGAAGTTATTCATCGGAATATCACGGATTGTCAGACGGCCAACCTCCAGTTGGTAGGATCCAGGAAGAAGCAGTGGCTCAGGGGAAGCAGTTGTGTTGGTTTCACCCCCGTTTGGTATGGGCTGATTGCAAATAGTCATCAACTTTGAACTGATCCATTTGGCCACGCAGCTGGATGCTGACTGGGCGGAGATTGATATCCAAGGCGCCGGCAAAGGTTGTTTGATCAAGGGTGAGGTTCAGTGGGCGCAGTGATATTTGATCCTCAGACAGCTTCAGGTCCGTGTCACGCGCAGCTGATCAAGCGCAGTCAATGAGTCAGTTTTCAAGATCGGTAAATTGGCGGACTTGAGCCATTGCCGAGGAGAAAACTCAGACACGCTCAGGGTGCCCTCAGCTGCAGCGCTGCCTGAAAGTGCGAAGCTTATAAATCCATCAAAGGACGCGTTCAATGAGCGGCTTGCCAGTTCAATATTTTGGGCGGTGAGGCTGTCAAATTGTGTCGTTGGAGTGATGTCTGCACGCAGCTCCACAGGGACCCTGAGCTCGTCTTGCTGAATCATGGTCTCAAATTCGAGTCGACTTGCCGTGTCGGGACTCAGGGTTTCAAGCGTAATATTCAACTGATGCAACTCAATTTGATTTGGTAATCCCCGAATCAGACCATCAGTCACGGCAATGGAGCGCACCAATACCGGTGGCTGTGCGTTCACCTGTCCGGATGTATTGTCAGGTGCAACGGAAATGGCTGGCCAGAGCCGGTAATGACGGGCGCAATCGCGGTCAAGCGATCAATCACCAATGTGTCTGCGAGAATCGACAACAGCGAGACAGTCGCTTCCAATCGATCTGCAGTCAACTCGCCGTGTGCACTGCTTGCGGAGATCTGCTCGGCGCTGAATCCAAGCCAGGGATAAAAGCTCCATTCAATAGGCCCATCGATTGTCAGATCGATTTGCTGTGCAGCTGCCGCTTTCGCAATCGTCGGTTTAAGATCGTTGGGATCAAGGACTTGGGTGATGTAGGTCACCGATGCGGCAACCAATACGATCAGTGTGATGCACACGTAAAGTAGGCCTTTCACGAATCGCATACGAACCTCTGTCGTCAGTGAGTGTCTCTACCGGTATACTACGGCGTTTATGAAGGCTTAAGGAACAGCCATGTCTGATCGCACCGCAGTCGTACAACGTAACACGCTCGAGACCCAGATACAGGTTGAACTCAACCTCGATGGGACGGGTCAATCGACTTTCAAGACCGGGATTCCGTTTTTCGAGCACATGCTTGATCAGGTTGCACGTCATGGATTGGTGGATCTTCGAATCGATGCGACGGGTGATTTGGACATCGATGATCATCATACCGTCGAGGATGTTGGTATTACCCTAGGACAGGCTTTTGCCGAAGCCTGTGGCGATAAAAAGGGGATGACCCGTTATGGGCACAGTTATGTCCCACTCGATGAAGCACTCAGTCGCGTTGTTATTGATTTCTCAGGACGGCCTGGTTTGTTTTATCAGGTGCCGTTCACTCGGGCTGTGGTGGGTGGCTTTGATGTGGATCTGTTTCGGGAGTTTTTCCAAGGATTCGTCAATCATGCTCAGGTCACCCTCCACATCGACAATTTGAAGGGTGAAAACACGCACCACCAAATCGAGACCGTGTTCAAAGCCTTCGGTCGGGCGCTGCGGATGGCGATTACTCCTGATGCCCGTATGGGGCAGATGATTCCCTCGACCAAAGGGTCGCTTTAATGCCGCAGCAGGTCGCCGTCATCGATTACGGCTCCGGAAATCTGCACAGCGTTGCCAAAGCCATCGAACACAACAACGCGGTCGATGTGGTTGTGACCGGTGATCCAGAGCGGATTCGTCGCGCCGATCGCGTCGTGCTGCCCGGTGTGGGTGCAATGGGCGATTGTTTAGAGGGCCTGAAAGCACGTGGACTGGATCAACTGATTGACGAATTGGTTGGGCAAAAGCCGCTGATGGGGGTCTGCGTGGGGATGCAGATCCTTGCGAAGTCTGGTGAGGAAAGCGCCGGTGTCGAGGCGCTTGGAGTGTTTCCGGGCCGGGTCACGCGATTTCCCCGTGAGATGACGGATGCAGCCGGACTTCCATATAAAGTTCCACACATGGGCTGGAACCAAGTGATGCAGAGAGCGCATCCGATGTGGTCTTCGATTCCGGATGCAACGCGCTTTTACTTCGTTCATAGCTATCGCTACGCGGTGACCTCCAGTGAACAGGTCGTCGGGGTATGTGATTATGGTGAACACTTTGCAGCTGCACTGGCGCGAGAGGGTGTATTTGCGGTGCAATTTCACCCTGAAAAATCACATGACATGGGCCTTATGCTCTATCGCAACTTCTTAACTTGGGACGGCACATGCTGATTATTCCTGCAATTGATCTCAAACTCGGTGCGTGTGTTCGATTACGACAAGGTGACATGGATCAGTCCACGGTGTACTCCGATGATCCAGTCGCGACAGCCTCACAGTGGGTCGATGCCGGCTGTCAGCGTTTGCATGTGGTCGATCTGGATGGAGCCTTCGCTGGAAAGCCTGAAAATAAAGATGCGGTCTCTGGCATCGTTGCAGCGCATCCGGATCTTCCCGTGCAGTTGGGCGGTGGAGTTCGAGATCTTGCAACCGTCGAAGCCTATCTTGATCTGGGTCTTCGCTGGGTGATCATTGGCACTCAGGCCGTCAAAGAGCCTGCGTTTGTCAGTGAAGCATGCCGCTTGTTTCCCGATCAGATCATTGTCGGTGTCGACGCCAAAGACGGATGGGTCGCGACTGAGGGATGGGCCCAAGCGAGTACTGTGTCTGCGACTGAGGTGGTGAAGCGATTTGCAGGCGACGGTGTGTCGTCCGTTGTCTACACCGATATCGGGCGTGACGGGATGTTGAGTGGCGTAAATATTGAGG
>PR_CR_10_Liq_1_inCRDRAFT_1000823_pt1 | contig 18659 bp, 14 predicted proteins | sample PRCRCaboRojoPR_3_FD_10241 | JGI IMG/M metagenome (IMG submission 10241)
AAAGCCTCGCCGTAGCTGAGGCTATGCCTGCGTTTTTCGCCTTGCGAGCGAAAAAAATACCTGCGTCAACTTTGCACAAATCCTGCCTTGGAGAACTATATACCAATTGCACCGCGACTCAAGACATAGCAAATCACTTCTCGATCGAAAAGCTCCCTGCCATCGTGTTTACAGTTTCGGCGACTCCCAGATCGCTGTAGGCATCAACCGAAAAAGTGCCTTCCAGCAGGTTATTGTTGTCCTTGGTAATGACAATTGAACCACTATAATTTTGGTCGTCTGAATATAATAAACTGAGCCCCCCATAGATAGCTTCTTCAGAGGTAACCCCATCATCAGTATATTGCGAATAAAAAATCCACCAAAGCCCGCTATCTTCCACATTACCGTTAAACCCAAAATAAGGATAAGTTCCCGGCCCATCATAGTTGACAATTAGTGCTCCAAAAACCTTTCGAGGTGTGAAAGAATCATCCTGATAATCAATGATACCAAAGGAAATCGCCTGATTATAAAGGGTATCATAATTAAGCGTTCCTGTTGAATCTTCGATAGCAAAGTTGATAAACGTATCAACTACGCTAACATACCCAAGTCCGTTCACCTCGTAGCTCTCTCCAATAAAATCAAAATTCACTTGCCCAGTTCCCAGAGAATTGCCCCCATCAGGTTCAGGTAACCCATCGTCATCGCCACAGGAGACGAAAACGAGAGAAAGTATAGTCAGAAAAATGTAAGATAAGTATTTCATAAGGCTGAGGCTCTTTTATTTAAATAGTAGATTATTTGATAATGGTCCAGTAGCTGTACTGTCGTTGCCGGCTTTGCCAATAGGCAACGGCTATATCCCGAACTGCTGATATCCGCTGTTGCTCCAGTGCCACCCGGTCTGCAAAGCTTTCCTTGTAGTGGTTCCATCGTCTCAGGTAATCTTCTTCTACTTCCCGGCTAGCTTCAGCGATCATCTCTTCCGCTTCTGTGAAACAGTCTGATTCAGGATCAACTTTTTTTAGGATAGACAGCCCGGAAGCGAAGTCATTCCTTGCCAGATAACCTTTGGCACTGATTACAATCCTGCTACATTCCTGATTGAGGTATTCTTTATACAATCGCTGAGACTCCGCAGCTGCTTTTTCATAACAGGAGACCTCCTGTGGAATGTTAAATAGCAAGCTGATAGCCTCTTCCATAGCCCCCGTTTTTGACAGTTGATCAGCTCGGGCAATCACCTGATCGCAGCGGTCTTCATAATACCGAATAATTTTCTGCTTAGCTTTGCTAATAAATGAGGACCAAACAATCGCTCTAACATCGAATTGGCTCAACGCATTATTAATGGCTTGTCCACGGTTGCGCCCCGAACCTGTAAGCTTCACAGACTCTGAAGCAAAGACAATACCTTCCTGTGGCTGCTTAATGAACAAACTCAGTTCCATATCCACCACCTGTAGTAACTGCATGCCCGTACTGATCTCCCGCTCGTCGTAAAGGGATAATACCGGATATAGAATCAGGTTGTTGCTGCCCGATGCGGACAATCCATTAGCAGACAGTACTGTACGCAGCCGGGTTTTTACTTTTTGCAGCTGCGCCTCGTCAAAATCATCGTGGGTTTCTGGCGCCACAATGCCTATACTTAACCACTCAGCGGAGCCTCTTTGTCCTGCCATTGAAAAGGAAAAGAACGAAAGGAATGCTAACGCTAAACTCCAATGAAATAATATTTTCATGATCGAGGTTATTGAAAAGTGATGATTATACTCCCTCCTCTGATTACCCGTTTCACCCGAATACGGGTATCAGGATCATCTGAAAGTTTCAGGCGGTTAAAGTACTTGAGCACTTCGATGGAGAAGAGCGAAGGAGTATAATTTCTGTCATTCTCGTCTCTTAGCGGGATAAACAACTGATCTATAATTACTGCAGTTGAGGTGATTCCAGAGACCGAGTAATTGTTTTTGTAGGCGGCTTGTCCAGCCCATTCTTCTATGAGAACAGACAAAGGAAGATAGTCATCTCCTACCGAACTATCCATGTCATACATAGCATTAGGGCTAAGATTAAATTCGAGCCGAACGGGCCTTCCATTCACAACAATGCCATTAAATTTAGATTGCATAACGGCGAGAAAAGCCTCGAGTACCGTTTCCTTGCCTGCTCCGGAATCAACAGCATCTTTATTTTCGGAAGACATAGCTTTTTCCACAAGTTTGCCATAATCTTCCGTGTAAAACATAGGACTTGCACTGGTCTTATTCGCCAAAGAAGACCCGGTAAATGCATCATAAGCAGTGAGGATCAGGCGTACGCTATTTCCGCCGGAGGTACGGACAGGCTCCACTTCGACGTCCACGTATATGTCGGCCCCTGATTGCTCAATAATCTGCTTTTTCAAATCCGTTCGTGCATCCGTCGTCATGACTTGATCTACCTGAGACGCTTTGAGCTTCCCAAGAAAGTCCACGGTTGTAAAACCTTCTCTGTCAAAAGCTTCTTTAACCTTGGTAAGAGCAACCCTACGGATAATATCCGACTCGAGCACTTCCCTGATATCTTCCCCTTCTTTTGCGAAGGGAACTACCATAATCCGCGGCTGAGCCTGTACCACTTCGCCATCACTCTGTGCCTTTAATGGCGAAACAGACATTAACAACACAGGCACTAATAACAATAAGTATTTTGACATCTTGCATTTCAATTTAGTAACCAAATTTCCTGACCGTTCCCTGTTGCTGCAGGTGCTTCTTTAGCGCCCGGTAATTAATGTTCATGCTTTTACTGACAATGATATTCCGGCTGCCTTCTACTTTACCAATTTCAACTGCTTCTTCCTGACGGGAAACAAACCGCAGATAGGTTCCTTCTTCAAAGAAACGATCAAAGAAAGAGCGATTGGATTCGGCACCATCCGCCTGTGAAACCATCGGTAGTTCCAAAGGCTCAAAGCCAGGCACACCCTGAAAAAGAATATTCTCAAAAGCGGTGCGGAAAGCATCGTGATCTGCCTTCTTAATATTCCTTCCATAACCCAGAGCAGTTACAGCAATGACGCCAGCAACGGGATTACTATTGTAGGTTAACTCTGCCGTCTGAGGGTACTGTTTGGCCTTACAGCCACTGATCATAAGTATCCCTGCAGCCAGGAGCCCAAAAAGAAAAGCAGGAATCTGAAGGGCAGTGTGTTGCTTTATCATTATTTAGACTGTTTTTTAAGGAATACCTTCTCGTCATTCTCTCTGCCAATAAGGTTCTCTCCTCCGGAGCGAACCTTAAAGCGGATATAATCCCCATTGAAAGATTGTATTTGCATTTGTCCTAAAACCTCTTCAAGCTTACCTGTTGTCCCATCTGGGTTATTCACAATTTCCTGCTCTATGATATCGAAACGGTCTCCTTTTTTTAGCCCTTTCTGATTTTTGTAATACACCAGTACGGATTCGACACCTTTTTTAGTGCTTACTTCTTCATGCTTGGTAATCCTTAACTGAAGCGGGAAGTGACGATCAATAAAGTTCTCAATTTCTTTTTCGAAACGTCCCTCTGTAGCTATTTCCTTAAGAATGTTTACTCCTGTCCTTAATGCTGTTGAGTTACTGCCCAAGTTGGTGACATCACCTATTAAATCCTCATTCAGGCCTGTAGCCACATCGATTGGGCTACTTCCTTCTTTTGATAAAACCTCGCTAGCAATAATCTCTGTTGTTTCCACATTGACTACACTGAGGTGCACAATTTCTCCTTGTTCTCCCTTCGCGTTAATGACATGGCCTACAATCATATACTGAGCTCCTTTACTTACGCCCTGCTGTACCGTCTCTCCATCGATAAAGTCTACTGTTTTCTGTAATTCCCTCTCCTTGTCGATATAAATCAGGCTGTTACGATTCACAACAGACAACCGGTTGGCACTGGTGATGATTGCTGTGACCTGCTTCGAAATGCGCTCAGCTTCTACGGCTGATACCGTAGCATGTGAGTAGGAAAATGGAGCAACAGCCACTGCAAATTTGTCCTGTGCCTGAAGCAGGGAACTCATAGTCAAGAATGCAGCAAAGAGTAACCCTATAGTTAATTTTAAGTATTTCATGTTTCTGTCGTTTTTTATTTAGTTTCCTAAACGAAAAAGCAATCCGGCGGCAAGCAGGAACTGCTCTGAGCCACCTATAGCATGTTTTAACTCCCCGAATGCAGCTATTGAGTTCCCAATTTCGTAATACGCTCCGGCACCAAGGTTTAGCCCGGAGTCAGACCCCTCAAGTCCGAGTACTGTAAACCCGAAATAGTTAAAGCCAGCTAAACCGTAAGCTGAAAATCCGGCATTCTCGTAGAACTCATACTGAGCATTGACATTAACCTCGTAGTAAGAGAAGTTCTCGACACCATCTAGGTAATAAATTACATCTGCAGAAACATTGATTCGGTCTGAAATTTCATACAGTGCGCGTGCCTGTAGCCCCATATCTTCTACATCCGCCCCATAGGCAATCCCACCTCCAAGCATTGCTTGTCCATGAACTGAGCCTATAGCCATGACGAATAATATTGGGATTAAAATAGCGTTGGGAATTACTTTCCCCATTCTTGATTTTTCGCTTGCAAAGACTTGTACTGCAATAGGTGTACCCCCTAAAGAGGTAAATGAAGAAACTGATCTTTTCATCTTTTCGAGGTTTGTAAGGTTTAAAACTCTAAATGAATACTTAACCATTAAATGAGGTGCGGCTTTTATCATATCGATAATAACCACAGACATAAGTTTAGTAGTGCCGCTGATGAACCCCCAATCTTATGATACAATAGGAGCTTGGTACAACTTTCACAATAGCTTATGATTACGAACCAACTTAAGACACTTAATTTTCACTTGACAATTTTAATTAAATGGACGGAACATTAAAAACACAAAAAAATCCAGTATTTATTCTAAACCAGTAAAACAAAAAAACCACTAAAACTCTCTGTTACAAATCAGCAATGTCTACGCATAAATTCATTATATTCACCTAACAACAACCCTTTACTTGATGGCATTCTCCACACATTCATTCCTTGCTATAATGTCCAAAGGACCAGCGCACAATAGATACAATGATGCCTTAAATGCCTTTTTCACCCGTTCTTCCATCCCAAAGAATGCGATGAAAACACTAAAAAAGAGAGGTTGTGGAAAAGAAGATGCAGAGGAAATCATACAGGATGCAACTGTTACCCTGGTTAAACAGATTTACCTTGGCCAATATAAACATCAGGGTAAGCTATCGAGCTATTTTACAGGAATATGTATCAATATCCATAAAAACAAGTTTAGAAAAAACAATAACGTAAAGTACTCATCGACAGCACCTTTAGTCCCTTTTGATAGCGTGTCACCCTTTCTTGAAGGCGAAAACATTTCTCTGATTATAGACGACGAAGAGCGAAAATATTTAACTTCATTGATATTGGACCAGTTAGATAATAAGTGCCAAGTATGCCTGGAACTGTTTTACTTAAAATCTTATACCATTGAGCAAATCGCCAGCGAACTTGATTATGCCAACTATAACAGTGCCAAAACAGGGTTACACAAATGTATGCTGAAGCTGCGTTCTATAATTGCACAAAGACCGCTAATTATTCAGCGCATAAATAATATCTTATGAACCTATTTAACCAAATTGCCTGCTACATTAAGAAAAAAATGAGTAGTGACGAGTACAACGCATTTGAAGAGGAGCTACGTCACAACCCTGAACTAAAAACGGAAGTGTCAAAGCATATCATCGAACATCGGTTGATTGAATCAGCCCTGGAAGAAAAAATCCGAAAAAAAGTAATGCTCACGTATGAAGAAACATCAACTAATACCGCTGCTCAAAGCGCTTACCTAAAGGCGGCTGCCTATGCAGTAGTTCTTGCAGGTATGACTTTAGCCACCATTTTATATTTCAAAGGTAAGACATCACAGTCTACCCCCATTGAAGCTACTCAGATCGCTCTCCAAGCCTATAAAGAAGCGCCGATTACTATGACAAACAATTTTCGAAATGGCTCCAATGCAAACACCCATGATTCTAAAATGGAAATTCAAAATCTTAATTCAAGCAGACTAGCGTCTCTTCAACAAAATGAACTCCTCAAATTAGCAGCAGAAGCGGATCGTTCTTCAGTTGATGATCCTCAAAAATATTATTTGGCGGGGCATATTTACTTTCTCGCCGGGCAGTATGAAACCGCATCTGACCGTTTCAGACAGTACATTTACACCATGGATGTACAGTCCGAACTACGCCCATTTGCACAATATTTTTACGGGCTAAGTGCCCTTGCCGCTCGTGGGCCAGACGATGAAGTTCAACAAGTATTCCATTCTATTACTGCAGACTCCAGCCATCGTTTTTTTACTCCTGCGCTGGAAATTGAAAAACAACTATTTAGCCATGAGAGACAGTAATCTACTCCGACTACTAAGAAGTCTCTCGCCAACACAGCTAAATAGCCTTCGAAGGTTTCTTAGCAGAAACTACCCTGTTCAAAATCAGCTGCTACAGGCTCTGCAAAAGTATAAACCAGACTTTCCGCCCTCAGAAATTGACGAACAAAAGATTTTTCAGGCCACCTTCAAAACTCAAGCTTTCAACGCCCAAAAACTAAATGCGTGCAAATACAAATTAAAATCAATCATTGAAGACCGTTTAGTCATGGATGAGCTCCACGATAATCCATTAATTTATCAGTATGTACTTAGCCAGACTATGGCTTCACATCAGCAACCTGAGCTTTTCCATGAAACCAATCAGAAAATACAAACCCTTTTAGAAGCCTCACCGATAGGCCTTGATCACTATTGGTGGGAGCTCCGGCAGCTCATCTATATGGAATACAGCCCTGCAACACTTGGGCACTCACCTGATGAGCACGCTCAACACCAACTCCTCGAGATTCTTGAAAAAAACAGTATCCTTTGGAAATTGCTATTCAATATTGAGGTCCTCTCTAAAGGTAATTATTCCAATGATACGCTTACAGAAGTACCTTTTACAAAGCGGGAAGCATTACGCCTGGAATTAGTGAGTCAAACGGAACCTGTTTTTAAACTTCTGAACCAATTATTTCTATTATTTAAAACAGTACAACCTGAAAGTTTTTTCTATAACATAGTTGTATACTTCAAGGATTTGAGCTATAAAGTTTCTTTCTTGGCCCAAGTTGTGATTGTCCGATATATCGGTAACTACGCGATCAATAACTACTTGCAGGAGAAAGAAGAATACTTGCCTGCACTAGCTGAATTTTACGAATGGGCACTGGATGGCCATATTTTCAGTACCAATAAACCATTTAGTCACACGTTATTCCTTAATATATTCCTTTGTGCGGTTTTAAGCGAATCTGAAACCCTCAAAAGGAGCCTGATGGCACGCTTCAGCAATGCTCTGCCTGGTAACTACCGGGCTTATACCATTCTAATGTGTAAAGCTTATGATGCCTTCCATTCTGAAGCGTATGACAAAGCTTATCATTTCGTTCATGAAGTCCGGATTAAAGGCGACCTCAACTTTGGCATACGCAGGCAGTCCATACTCCTTAGGTCTGTTCTGATGCTATACCTCAATGATCAGGTAGATGTCGAGGATTTACTCAACCGGACAAGGGCTTACCGGACTTTTTTTCAAAGAAATGCTACATATATCAAATCCAGCCGGATCAATCTATATCTTAATCTCGAGTACTTCATCAGCCGTTTTGTAAAAATACTTCTACAACCCGAACGGACCGAGGCGCAGCAGGTACAAAAACTTATTCTTGAGCTTGAACAGGAGGCATGCCTCGCTAAGCCTTGGCTCCTGAGGACGCTTCAATCAGAGTATGTCAAACTTATAAGCCCGTGAACACCTCTTTACATTTCGATTAATTAGCGCGCCACTCCTCTCCGATATGCAGAATCCACCGCCAAAAAACAATTCCAATTATAGCGCTTAATAGCACCCACACCCATAATGGAGACCATACTGAACGAAAGATTAATGGCCTTGCATCCCCCACTAACGTGAACGCAGACCAGTAAACAGGTTCTTTATATGGAGACATTAACATGCCAAGCTTAGCTTGCCTCAATGCTTCTGCTTTGGAAACTCCTGACTTTATACCTTCGTAGTACAATTCCATAAAGTAAGCCGTAGCCTGATCTGATACAGGCCAAAGGCTTGATACCACACTACCAGCCCCGGCATACAGAAAACCCCGCCCCAGAGAAATGACTCCTTCACTTTCCTTCAACTCCCCCTGTCCGGTTTCGCAGCCAGACAGTACAACCTGATCTGCCCGGATTTCCATTTGGTAAAGATCATTCGCATAAAGCCAGCTCTGGCGGGAAGAGTCTTCGGGTTCAGGAGAGAACGCAGCAAACCCAAGGTCTCCTTTTTCAGCGTTGGCCTGGCTATGTGTAGACAAATGCAATAAACGCCAGTATGGAGCAGACTCCTTAAATGATGATACAGTAGCCTCTTGTCCTTTTACCAGTTTACCACCCAGTATCGACACTATTTTTTCGGCTTCAATTTTGGTAAAAGCTAAGTCCTCCAATTCTCCATCTGCCATTCTTGATGCCATATCATCACCAGATGCTTCACCGGAGAATTCAGGGGCAAAGGCAAGTACGCCCTCATGGTAGACCTCTGGCTGTTCACGGAAAAGCAAATGCCTTAAAGCTGTTACAGAATGAGCATAACTGATATTGTGATCCTTGAGTAAAAAGGGGAAGCGCCTCCAGTCTGCCCCTTGTTCAGGCATACCAGAAATTAAACCCTCGAATGGAATTTGCCATAAAAATCCATCCGGAATAATGATCAGGTTAGCCTTACTCAAAAGCATGGGCTCAACCGGAGCAATCAATTGGCGGTACAGGTGAAATGCTTGCGCCGTAAAATCATCATTAGGGCCTGATTCCAACTTCAATAAATCAAGGAATACCTCTGCCTGCATCAAAAGGCTGTCTTTGTTGCCCACCTCAACAGCGTAGGATGTATCCTTCGATACGCAAAAAACAAATAAACTGCTATCTCCTGTAAAGTAATTCAGCAATACATCTTGCTCTGTGAGCAGACACGAATCTCTTATCCCCTGCAAACTCGGCATTGGCACACTATACCTACTTTGGTAAAATTCTTTATGTACTTCCCTCACCTTGTCAAGGAGCAGTACTTTCTGTTCGCGCAGGTTAAACAGCTTATGCTGAAGACTATCTTGATATCCAGATGATGCCCCAGTCATCTCACCCTGAAGTGCTTTCTGTTCCAAAAAGCCTATAGTGGTTGACAACTTGTTGAGCGTATTTTCCAGGGAATCCGGTACGTTTCCCCTCTTCAAGCCTATATCAGCCCTAAAAAGGTGCCCGCTTAGTTGCCGTGCCTGATGCTGAACAGCCCATTGCATAGCCTGCTCTAAGTCGCCCGGCTTGCCTCTTTCCAGCAACAACCGGATGGCATTTTCAAAATACTTTTTATTCTCGAGTGCGTATTTCAGCTGTGTACCCCCTGTATAGCTGTTGACCTGAAGGTAATTGCTTAAAGCCATGATCGTTCTATAGACCTTCAGCTGCGCACTGAGTGTATCCTGTTGGTCAGGATACCTGGCCTGATAATCGGCATATATTCCCAAAGGAATCAGCAACCTGTGGGAAAATGGGAAAGCATCAAAGTCAGTAGATAGCGTACATAAGTCATATCGATTCAATTCGCAAGCCTTTTCCAACCAATAGAGCGCAGAGTCAGGTCGCCCTGCCTGTAAGTGCGCTTTCCCAAGGTTACATCTTGCATTAAATACTTTCTGTTCGTAGCCCCCTTGCTGAGCATCCAGTGCGTCTATTGCTTCGTAAAAGACCTCAAAAGCCTCCTTCGTATTTCCTTGACCATACAAAGACAATGCGATGTTATTTAGTACATTATGCACTTCTACATGTACTGGGCCGAATATATGCCGGTAAACGCGGAGCGCCTCCCGGAAACAAATTAGTGCTGCAGCATACCGACCGCTTTGGTAAAGTAAAAAACCTTTATCCTTTTGCAACTCTCCAGCGTCGGCAGTTAGACTATCATAATTTTCGTAGAGTACAGCGATTGCCCGCTCTATGGTGTCCATTGCCTCTTTTTCTTCTCCTAAATGATGCAACCTTATAGCAAGATTGCCTTTGGCTTTCAAAGTCTGCCGGTGCCCTGTACCCAGTGATTTCTCATTCACACGTACTGCTTCCTGTGCGCTGTAGTAAGATTGTTGTACTTCGCCCAGAAACAACCATGAATTAGACAGGTTGTTATGGTATTGACCGTATAACGGATGATCGTAGTATCCGGCCTGATCCATGAGCCGAATGCCTTCCCTATATATTTCAGTAGATTTAGCATTATTGCCCATTTCTCCGAAAATATAACCTAGATTAAAGCGGGTGTCTAATACGGATAAATGCGTGGGAGGATAGTGCTCCTCCTGTATTTTTAATGCTTGCTCAACCATTGGTAAGGCCTTGGCATACTTACCTTGCTCCGCAAAAGTAACCCCCATATTCATTAGTACGTTACTTAAATCTGTAGGGGCTGCCTCCGATTGTATCTCTAGTAAATCCAATGCTATATTGTAGTTCTCAATGGCTTTATCGTATCTGCCAAGCCGGTGCCAGGTCCCGCCTATACTGTAATACCCCCCTGCGATCAATGCGGTATCCTGAACGGCTGCTTTTGTCCTGATTTGTATGCTTTTGGTATATGCCTGTACCGCTTCTTCAAATTGACCTGCATAGAATGCGTTTGCCCCAATATTATTCCACAATATCGCGACATCCTCACTATCAGCCCCCTTAAGCACCTGCTCCATCTCCAGAGACTCATTCATGTATGCTCGTGCACTATCGAAAGATTGCCTCAATAAATTAACCACTCCTAAAATACTAAGCGCATCAGAGGCTATACTGTTAATAGAGTCCAGTTGCTCATAACTCCTTTCTTTAGTCCTTAGCAGTATCACTTCTGCTGTATCTAATTGATATAAATAACGGTGAAATTCGGCACGAGAGAGACAGGCACGCAAAGTCAGAGAGTCATTCTCTCCTAACTGTTCCTCAAAAATCCGGATAGCTTCTTTACACAAGATCAGCCCTTCCTCGTATGCTCGCTTTCGGCCTAATGCCTTGGCAGAATCCAGGTATACCTGCGCCATTGTTACACTCCCCTCGTCAGCTAAGGCTGAAGCTACAGGTTCATCGGCACTTATAATACTAAGCTTGACTTTTCCGCCGAGATACCCATAAAACAGAGACAGAACAAAGGCACCTAGCAATAAATAGAGTTTGCCTACATGGCTAATTGGTCTCATATACCAGTAAGTTTAGACCTATACAGGGTAAAATCCAGAGATACCTGATATAGCATTAATGAAACGAAAGTACTCTTCTATATGAATCGGGCGGAAAATTGAAAGTGGGTATTAACGAAGTTAAAAAAAATATCCAATTCCGGGTTACCGCAACCCACTTTTCTGACATAAGGAGTAATGTAGAGCTAATTAATCAGCCCATTAACCCTAAAAGTAATTTTGGATACACACCCTGATTATTAGACTTCCCGGCTGAAACATCTTTTCTGGTAACGACGAGCCTGCTTACAGCAACTACCGCTGTAAGCCCTGATCGCTTTTTGCCCTGGATAAACTATTTGTCAATCAAGCAACCATAACTATCATGACATTCCAAAGTACTCAGACTTATGTACCGTACCGTCAATTATTCTGCCTGTCTAGAGGCAATGGTTTTGGATCAGATGACATTCTTGATGGATAGGGCTGCTGATTTCCCCTTACACGTATTCCTTCTAATACTTTTATATTGCATGTACAGTAGGAATACGCTGAAAACGGCTTAAAGTGACGATACGATTAAGCTCCTTTTCGATTATAAAGGAGCGTGAATGCCCAGTGGATATCTTTAGGTACACTCCTCCGGATAACAACAGTGTACCTCCGGGCATCCACTAAGTATCCTACACCCGCACATAAGTCACCTCAAACCCCTTACACATCCGCTCCTCCTGTAGCGCATTCGCCAGGTTGAAAGCGTCCTTGTAGTCGTAGCGCTGGAAGATGTCCAGCCCGCGGTCAAGCAGGATTTTCCAACCGGTGTCCGTTTCTATGGAGCGGGCGTGTTGGGTGCCTTGTGGTTCGATCTCGTAGTCCATATCGATACCGGTGCCCTGAAGATTAGTCTGGACTTGTATGAGGAGGCTGTCCGCTTCCTGTTTCTCCCCTGCCTCGGCGTTGGTGAATACCTTTAGCCGGATTTCATCACCGACCGGCTTGATCCGGTATAGCATTTCGCAAAACTCCATTAGGTTTTTGACCTGGTGGAATTTGCGGAGGTAAGGGTCGATCAGGTGTATTTCGGTGGCGCCTTTGAGATAGGGTGCAAAGAGCCGCTGATAACTGATGCCTTTTTGGTTTTCCTTGATCACGATGTGCTGCTCCTCGGGCTCAGGGGCTGAGGGTGCCTTGCCTGGAGTAGCTTGGTCTTCAGCCGTGGTGGTTTCTTCTTCCTCCTCGGACATCTGGCGCACTAAATTATACTGAAGCTCTTCCAGGGTGAATACTTCCACCCGCTTGCCGGTCTCCAGGTCCTTATACGCAAACCGTACCTCCCGCTCTCGGAAGGTCTCGTCCATCTTCATGAGCTGTAACTTGACCCGGCGGCGGCTCTCGATGGCAAATTCCAACAGCTCTTTGACCTCCTCCTTTGTACACGACTGATGCGGGTATAATACTTTCATGAGTCCGCTAAACGTCTTTTGGATGGCTACCTTGTCACGGGTGGTGATGGTGTCGTCTAATTTGAAGTAAGCATTGTAAGCATCTGAGTAGTCCAGTGTGCGCATGTACCGCAGTACCTCCGCCAGGTAATCGACTACAAACCCAAAGCCCTGGGTAAACATCTCTCCCCGGATAATTTCCACTTCCCAACCGGGCAGATAACTGTGCAGGCGATCCAGAAAGGCCGTATCGTAATAGGCTGGAGGAAGTTGTTCGAATAAATCAGAATGCTTGAGCATGTAAGCCACTGACCGCTTGGTATTGCCGATGAAGGACATGGAAGCCTCTGCCCCCATTGACTCCCTGCCCCGGCTAAAGCTCTGATTGGCCATATAGTTTTTCATGATATCCACCAATCCTTTGGGGATGCGCTTGTCCGGGCCGGCAAACTCATCGAAGGCAACGGAATCCCAGTAACCGACCAAGCCAATCTGGCCGGTGCTGTTGTTGACAAACAGCTTAGCGGCTGTGACCTCGCCTCCGGAAATCAGCATACCGTGAGGCGAAAACTCAGAGAAAATATGGGACTTACCGGTTCCCTTGGGCCCCAGCTCTATGAGGTTGTAATTGCGCTCGCAGAAAGGGATCAGCCGGGTGAGCTGCAGCAGCTTATTGCGTTGCCCGAAGTGTTCCGGGTTGAAACCAATGCTTTGCATCAGAAAATCAGCCCACTCTTCCGTTGTAAACCGGGCTCTTTGCTGCTTGTATTGCGCAAAGTCAAAATTGGACAACTGTATTGGCTTGACTTTTTCAATCAGCCAGGGCGTAGCATCCCGCTCATCAGAGGGGAAGTAAGCCATATCGATCAGGCACCATACGCCACCGGTGAGCAGCTTTGGGAACTTTCGCACCCAGTCGTCTGATATGACCACTTTGCGGAGCCCCAGATTGGTAAAGGAGGCCTCGTGCACATCCCGGCGATCATTGAGTGCCACGGTGATGCGGTCAATAATCCGGTAATTGCCCTTATCCCGTATGGTGGACTTGACCAGCTCCGCTTCCTCCCGGTGCACATAGTGCCGGTTGATGATCTTGCGCACATTTTCGACGCCCTTTTCAATGGAGGCTTCATCGTCTGTAGCGCAGTATTGCCCCAGCAGGTATTCCAATACGTAAGTCGGGACCACAGCATTGCCTTTGACTTTAGCGGTCAGGTCTTTGCGTACCACACGCCCGGGAAAATGCTCGTTAATCTTTTCGTCTAGTGTAGGTATCATAGGTCAAATTCATCAAAGTCTTTGTCAAAAGCGATCAGCATGGTGAAGGCGTACTCCTGGTAACGGCTGCCCGACTCGTCTTCCATCCGGAGGTAAACTTCCTGATTTTGGAACTGCTCCGCTTCCTGGGTGAACTGGAACGTCAGTTTCTGCTCCCTTAAACGCTCTTCTGTGGCCGTGCTGCTGAAAACAACTTGCTGTGCATCGGAGATCAGCTTTCCGGAAGGCGCTACAAAACTAATCCTTAAAGTACGTGGACGGGTCTTGCCGCCTACAGGCTGCGTTTGATAGAAAGAGAGTACAACCTGGTAGGTGGTAATGCGGCTCACCGTTTTGATGAGTTCCACATCCACCCCTCTGATTTCGTCTGCCTTGTTCCGTGTCTTTTTGAAATGGATCAAAGGCACCAGGCACTCCTGTAAACTTAGCCCTCCGTGGACGTACCGGCTGCCGGAACCAGACTGCCGCATGCGGTTGACTGAGTTGGAAAAGGCTACTTCGAGATTCCCGTCCAGCTCTAACTCGGCAGCAGCCGATAGCGTAACGCCTTTCTCCGCCGATAATCCCTGCCCTAATACAAAGCGGCGGTCCTGCTTGTGGATATCCCCTCGCACCTTCACGTTGGAAAAGTCACTCTCCGCGATCGGGGTGTACTGATACAGATATCCATGATCGGCCGTGATCAGGACATTATTGCCATTGATATTCGCAATTTTAGTGAGCAGCTCAATGATATGCTCAAACTCCTCCTCGGTGCGGCGGAAGACTTTTTCTTCCTCCTGTTCGCCCGCCTTATCAATGGTGTTGGAGTAAATATACACAACCTGATAGGGCGCTACCCATTTGCGTCCGGTGTGAGAAGGGGATGCGGCTTTCTTGAAATCTGCTGCTGTAATGGCAATTGCTTTCCCTTGTGCTGCCTGCTTCAGTATTTTATCCCGGTTGCGGGTGCCCTGTGTGCTCACGCCATCTGCCCACACCACCCCGTCCGGCTTCAGCTCCAGCTTTTCATGAGGCAATAGCGCAGCCATCCCCAATTGAGTATAGGTCGGTGCTGCCGCTACCATGGGCTCCAGGTTAGCCTCAAACCGGCTCACTTGCATCAGCCGGTCCGTTAATTCTGCCCCTGATTCGTAGCGCAGGGCATCTGAGATGATGACAAAGATTCGGTTATCGCGGTCCAGAAAGGGCTGTACCGCCTCTTTCCAAAAGTGCCGCTGCTGCCGAATACCGAGCCGCTTCAACCCGGCGGCATTGCCCAGGGCTTCCTGCCAGCGGTCACCCAGCCTGAGCAGGAAGCGATTGGTGTACAAGCGCTCAATCTTTTCCTGCAACTCCAGGAGCAGCCCCTGCTCCCCCGCCTGCTGAAAGCTCAGAATGAAGTTGCGGTAGCGCATATCGATTTGATACAGCTGCTTGCTGTACCGCTGTGCAGCATCCGGGGCGTCATCGAAATGCAGGTCTAATTTATCCTGATCCTGCAGGAACAGAATAGCATGCTCCAGCGCCTTGTAGTGCGCCTCATACGTTTCCGCCCAGTAGGTGAAGCGGCGGCGGTTGATATACCCCAGCATTTTTTTGTAGTCGGGCTGATCACTAAGGAGGTTGTCCCTTATCTGCCGGAGTATCTGCTGATCGAAGGCTTCATAGGTATCGTAATCGAGCAGGTTTTGTACAGGGATCTCCATAACCAAGTCCTGTACATGCCACTCTTTCGCAAACCGGCGGGAGAACCACTCAAAGGCTTCTTTTTTGGAGGCACTGTCCTTCCAGCGCTTCATGAATACCAGGGCGTCATTATTCAGCCTTGGCGTTTCGCGCTCCAACAGGGGGCTTGTTTCTGTCTGAAACAGGGCTTTGGCAACATCCAGTATGGAAGGCGACTCGTGCTGATAACCGAAGCGGCGGCGCAGCGCCTCCCAAAGCGGTGGCAATAATGCATATTTCTCTAAATCCTGAAAGCCGGGCTGTTCCTGCCCCTCTGCGGCCTCTGACAATAACTCCAGCAGCATAGCTTCTGCATCAGGAGGGGTACCCAGGGTAGCAGCGATGATTTTTTGAGCATAACGTTGCGGCGTCTCCTCTGCCGGTCGGGTCAACCGCTGCAGCGCTGCCCGCCGGTCTTTGGCCTGAAAGAATGTAATATGCTTAGACACCAATGGCTTGAATGCCATATCCAGCCCCAGCTCCTGCAGATACATAGCCGAGGCGTCCGTAGTGAAGACATGGTTGGCCAGACAAAGGTCCAGGAGCCAGTTGTGCTCATTTTCCGGACGGGCATAGGGAAAGAAAAGCAGGAATTTTTCCTTAGGCGCTTTTCTGAGGACCAGGTATTTGATCCGGAATTCATCGTGCTCTACCCTAATTTTATTGACCTCAGGCAGCACGACTGCATTGAACTCGGACTCCATTTCCACGGCTTCTTTGCCGCCATACCAAAGGACAATACGCTCCTGATCGAAAATCTGCTTAAGGGAATGCTCTATTCTATTCATGCACGGGTTTTGTAGTCCGTGCTAAGCTAAGGAAAATAGGGAAAACCTTAGCCCGGTTAAGAAAATTCGATATCAGTCGCTTTAACTCGACGGTCAATGACACTTAGGGTACGAAATCAGCTTACTGCTTCTGTCGAAAATCTCTGCCTTTTTGCGCCCCATGCGAAAAGAGTTGTGGTGAAAAACGAAAACATAGCAAATACTAAAGCTGGTTTTGACATTTCACTGCTACCCAAGATGGTCGCTGTCACCAACAGTGCTAAAGCCGTGTTTTGCAGACCAACTTCTATGCCAAGCGTAACAGCTTGATCTCTGGATAACCCCAGACGTATAGCCACAAAAAAACTAATCAACATAGAAGTAAGGTGCAACAGTAAACTTGGTGGAAGTAATTCCTTAACTTCTGCAGGGCTGAGCCCACTGCCTCCTTTATCAGAACCCGCAAATATCTTCACAGAAAAGACCAATAACAATAATAGAGTGTTCACAACTCTAAATGGCGTACGCAACGCTTCAGACCAGTGCCCTCTGAATTGATTAAAAATAACTCCTAAAATAGCAGGGAAAACAACTATTCCAAATATTCTAAGAGCCGTACCCACGACCTGTACATCTGAGTTAACCGTCTCAACGCCAAAGAAGCCCAGCGAAAAAACGCTTAACACAGGTATCGTCACCATTATCAAAAAGGTATTGATACTTGTAAGTGCTATAGATAGGGCAACATCTGCCCTGACAAGATAACTGATGAAATTTGAAGTTGTCCCTCCAGGACATATAGAGACGATAAAAATGCCCGCCTTGAATATTGGCGGGATTGGAAATAAGACTGCTATTATCAGAGCCAATACAGGCAGGAAAAACATTTGTAAAAGCAGCCCAAGAAATAAAGACTTGGAAGCCCTTACCAATGCTTTAAAATCACTAAACTTCAAGGTCGCGCCAATCCCAAACATGATCAATGCCAATACAGCGCTTATCACATAATCAATCATTGACTCTAAATACGGTGTGGTGTGATGACTCTAAACCTTTCAGACTTCCAAAATGCACTTTATAAAATATACCTCAAGCTTGCTCTGTAAGGCTTAATAAAACTCCCAGCAAACGTAAAAACTCATTTCAAAAATCGCTAGCTCACTTTCCAGACTAATGCCTATACTTTTTGGATATACATCCATACCGCTTGTATAAATATAAGGCCCGGGCTGTTGCCTCCTGGCTGATATAGTAGTACTTCCCACCACTTTTGTCCCCAATAAAATACTTTCCAGACATTCCCCCTTTAAAAATCTTTCCTTTGTATCCATCCGAAAACTCAATCACTGAGGTCCCGTGCGTCCCGTACCAGGGGTCCCATGACTCGTACCAATCCGCCTGCTCAAAATAGGGTAAATTCACGAACTCAATCCGTTCAACATCACTGCTACAAGCTCCACATGTGCCATTAACAGAATATAGCCCGGCTGGAGCGAAAACACCCATCAGTATAAACACAATTAGCGCTGATGCTGAGAAAAAAGAGATACTCTTTAACATAACTGTAGATTTAGTTTGTACTGTTAACTACAAGTAAGTCTCCGCAAAATCTCATTCAGTTTCAACTGAACCTCATCAAACACTTCTTTTTCCTCACCAAATACTCCACTGTTAATTGCAGTTTTACCCACTCGTGAATATCTTTTCAAATTTTATACCTGCACTTTGATGCCCATTTATAATCAAACTTCCGATTACCTACCTAAATTTCTCCCCCTTCTTTTTGAACCGAATCGCAAAACCCCATAATGCATCCAATATATCTCTGAACCGTATAGACAAATTGCTTTTCATGAGGAAAAAGAATCCGCTCGTAAGGTTAACGATAAAAGAAGACGAAAACAGTACTACATTGGCATTTACATAAAATGTATCCTTCAGTGGGATAAATACATGTGCGATAAAATAGCCTAAAGGCTTCCCAATCGTTCATCACATCCATTGAACTTCATAATTCTCTTCTTATGAAACAGTTGATCACCACACCACTAGACATTTTGAAAAATCAATTGATATTTCCCTTTGGTGATATTGCTTAAATATCGTTTAAATTGAGCCAAATTCAGCGCCCTTCGCTTTA
>PR_CR_10_Liq_1_inCRDRAFT_1000824_pt1 | contig 18657 bp, 18 predicted proteins | sample PRCRCaboRojoPR_3_FD_10241 | JGI IMG/M metagenome (IMG submission 10241)
ACACATCAATGTTGTGGGCGGTGAGCACCTCCACCAGCCTGGCATAGTCACGCGAGTCGACTTCAGGGTCACCCAACTTATACCGGCACGAGCCAAAGGCGCCCCCCGGGGTCTGGCTCAGCGCCGCAACCTCGTCATCGCTCATTTGAGCGGTGTCCATCAACCGCTCATCTAAAATCCCCAACACCCCATCTTTGGCCGCCAACACCGTGCCCACTGAGTCCTCGTGACGTCGAGCCTGACTGATCACGCCGCCTGCGCTTTCGTTGATCACCGGGGTGACACCACCCGATTGGGCGTAGAGAAGGTTGATTTTCGACATTGGTGGGCTGGTCCCCTTTATTTTCGATTCAATGGCGGTGGATTGGGTCCACCGAAACATTATCTCCGATTTGACACCTCAGTTGAACAGGGGTAACTTTCACTGTTCGGAACTTTTTCGACCAAGTCTGGGAGACAAGCATGCGATTGGTATTGTTGGGTCCGCCGGGGTCAGGCAAGGGCACCCAGGCCAAACTGTTACAAGAGCGGCTCAAAATCGCCCACATCTCCACGGGCGATCTTCTACGCGCGGCCGTTGCGGCGAACACCCCGCTGGGCCAAATCGCTAAAGCCACCATGGATGCCGGTGAGCTGGTCTCTGATGAGTTGGTGTTGGAGCTTCTCGAGGAGCGACTCAGCGAACCTGACGTGGCCAACGGCTATATCCTGGATGGTTATCCACGCAATCTGGCGCAAGCACAAGCGCTTGACGCCTTGCTAGAGCGCGTAGAGCAACGCATCGACCGCGCTTTGGCGCTGCGCGTGGACGAGGACCAAATCGTTGAACGCTTGGCCGAGCGCGCCTCACAGCAAGGCCGAAGCGACGACAGTGAAGAGGTGGTGCGCCACCGGATGCGCGTCTACGAAGAACAAACCGCGCCGGTCGCCGATTACTACGCCAACAAGGGCTTACTGACCGAAATTGACGGCATGGGCTCGATTGAGACCATCAACCAGCGCTTGGTCGACGCGCTGTAGAAGACAATCTCATCACGTCTTCGCGACAACTCTCAGAGTGGTCAACTGGCCCTCGTCTTTCTCGACGGTGTCCAACAGCTCATGGCCCAGTCGCTCACACAACACCGCCAAATCCATCGGCGCCAAGGGGTCCGTGGTCCACACGGCCAACACGTCACCGGCGCGCAACCGATCCATCGCGGCCTTGGCCCAAGTGGCGGGCACTGGGCACCATTGGCCACGCGCATCGATGGTCTCGGCAACGTGGCAATCGCCTGTTTGACGCCTATCACCCATGCAACCCAGTATACTTTTTGTCTTGACCTTAATTTGACGGCGGTGGCTTCGTGAGAATTCATATTCTGGGGATTTGTGGCACGTTCATGGGAGGCTTGGCCGCACTGGCCAGAGCCGATGGCCATGAAGTCACCGGCAGCGACCAAAATGTCTATCCGCCGATGAGCACCCAACTCGACGCTCTGGGCATCGATCTGATTGAGGGCTACGACCCCAAAGCACTCAGTCCGAAGCCTGACCTGGTGCTGATTGGCAACACGCTGTCGCGAGGCAACCCCTCCATTGAATACGTTTTAAATGAGCGCATTCCATTCACCTCGGGGCCACGTTGGTTGGGTGAGCACTATCTCCACCAGCGCCGCGTCCTGGCCATCAGCGGCACCCACGGCAAGACCAGCACGGCCTCTATGTTGGCGTGGATCCTCGAACATGCCGGGCTTGAGCCGGGTTTTTTGATTGGCGGCATTCCCAATAACTTTGGCATCTCCGCGCGCTCCGGCGCCGATTGGTTTGTGGTGGAGGCAGATGAATACGACACGGCCTTTTTTGATAAGCGCGCAAAGTTCATTCATTACCGGCCAAGCGTGGCCGTGTTAAACAATCTTGAGTTTGATCACGCCGATATTTACCCCGATCTCAACGCCATTCAAACGCAGTTTCACCACCTGATGCGAACCATCCCCGGCAATGGCACCGTGTTGGTCAATCAACACGACCTGGCTTTGGATGAGGTCCTCGATCAAGGGTGCTGGAGTCACATCGAGCGGTTTGGCTTTTTCGAGGCCAACAACAAGGCCCCGTGGCAGGTCAATCTTGATCAGCCCAGCGGCCAACAGCTGACCTTCACCCATCAAGGCAAAAGTCACGCCCTGGCGTGGTCGATGCTCGGTCAGCACAACGCCATGAACGCACTGGCTGCGGTGGCCGCCGCTTACCAGGCTGGGGTCGATGTGGCTCAATCGGTTGAAGCATTAAGCGAGTTCCGCGGTGTGAAACGTCGTTTGGAGTGCGTTGGAGAGATCAATGGCATGAAGGTGTATGATGATTTTGCTCATCACCCCACCGCCATTCGTTTGACACTTGAAGGCTTGCGGCGCTCCATCGGCGGGGCGCGACTGCTGGTGGCATTGGAGCCGGCGAGCAACACGATGCGGGGCACACACCACGTCAAATCATTGGGACCGGCCCTCTCAGCAGCGGATCATGTTTTTCTAAAAACCTCAGAAGGGATGGACTGGAACCCATCGGATATCTTAGAAGCCAGCGGCGGGCAAGGCCAAGCCAAAGCCCGCGTTGAGGGGTTATTAAAAGACATCCGCGATGTGGCCAAGCCCGGTGACCACGTGGTGTTTATGAGCAACCGGGGCTTTAACAATGCCCCGCTTCGATTTGTCGAGGGCAAGGCGTAAGGCCATGGACCCAGCAATTGAAAAGCTGGCGCTGTTTCCACTCTCGAGCGTGCTCTTTCCCACTGGACGCTTGGGTCTTCGGATTTTTGAATCACGCTATCTCGACATGGTGAAAACCTGCATGCGCCAAGGCACAGGCTTTGGTGTGGTGGCCAATCTCAGCGCCAACGAGCACGCTTTGATTGGCACCGAGGCGATGATCATTGATTTTTCCACGCTCGACGACGGGTTACTGGGGCTCCAGTGCCGTGGGCACAGACGCTTCAAAGTGCAGCACACGACCGCTCAAGACGATGGCTTGCTTGTGGCGGATGTGCAGTGGTGGCCACCTGAGCCCGCCCAGGCGGTGCGCCCTGAGCACGCCACCTTGCAATCACTCATGCGCGAGATGCTTCAGCAAGAAGACATTGCCCAAGCCATCGATATCGACACCGATCAGGCCAGCGAGCTTGGGTTCGGACTGGCGTCGGTGCTGCCTTTAGAAACGCTTCAAGCGCAACATCTNTTAGAAATCCAAGACCCGGATCAGCGCTTGGACCAGCTCAATCAGTGGGTACAGGTCCAAGCCTCATCGATGTAATCANCATCGCCTGACCAACGGCGCTGCCCAATGCCGNGACTTGCTTGGGCGCGGGACGATCCACCCAGCGGCTGAACCCCAACCAATTGGTCTGACGATCCACCGCGCGCAGTTGCCCCAACCAAATCGGCTGTTGGTCACCCTCACCATGGGCCAAAGTGAGCGCAACACCCGATCGCCAAAACCGTATCGTGTATTCAATTTCGCCGCGATCATTGCCNCGTTGCATCCAAAGCACCTCGCGTTGTCCGTTGAACGCTCGAGGCCAGGGTGTGGGTTGAGTGTCCACACGCTCCAAGCGCTCGCGCCAAGTCAACGTGGGCAAGGGTTGCCAACCGCGTGCGCGCAACTGAGCCTCAATCTTTGTCAAGTCACCGGCCCACTGAAAATCAAAGGGCTGGGTCGCGGGTGGACCCAACACAGAGCGGACCTGTGGCAGCGTCTGCCAACCGCCCGAGCGCCACTCATCCTCCGGCATGGTCGCCTCGATCAGGGGCACTTGGCTGTTGGCCATACGGTCCGCGTGGCCATCACTGATCATCCACCCACCGATGGCCACCCAGGCCACCACAAACAGCGCCACCAAACCTGTGGGCAAATGGCTGACCTGGCTTCGGTGGCGATAACCCATTCCAACCAATGACACCCAACCAATGGCCAAGGCCAGCGCGCTGGCCAAACCCATCAGCGACGCCAGCTCCAGGTAAAACAGCGACAACCCCACCAAGGCCAGGGCGGTGGCCACCAGCAAATAGGGCCACTTCCGATGGCGCGCTGCAAGGTCTTTGGCCACCACCAGCGCAAAAAACCCCAGGGTGGTCACCAGCAACGCGAATCCGCCATGGGGAATATCGAGCAAGCTCGAATAAGCGAGCGACGCGGGGGGCGGTTCATTGATCACCCAATCCATCAGCTTTTGGATCACAGTGGCCAGTGCCGCAATCCCCACCACCGCAACCCACCAGTGACCGGCGGCTTGCCAACGCTTGATGACCACCATGGCCAGCGAGGTGATCATGACCACCCCAACCATCACCACTGGCTCACCGAGCAACGACAGCGCCACCATCGGCCCATCGGCCCACTCGTTGCGAAGCGACGACGCCCAGGTCGCCGGGTGAAACGGGCCTGACCACTGCGGCAACCACTGGGGCGCAATCAACAGCAACACCAACAGCACCGTCAGCGACAGCGCAAATATCAACCCCAAAAATGCGATCGCCAGCACCTCTCGTCTGCCCGGGCGGAGCACATCACCCAAAAAGCGTCCCATGAAGGGGTGTCGATTGGACCACTGAATCAACCGCTTAAGCCACCACCCGCTGCGCTTCGCCGCGGCCGTGTAGACCACACGCACCAGCCACAAACTGAACCACAGCCCCATCACCATCACAACCAGCCACACCGCCAGCCGGCCCGCCATCGCCGCGGCCATCTCCAATGACGCACCAAAGACCATGCCTGGCAACAGATACACCGGCGCCCACAGCACGCACGCGGGGATCGCAAACATCAAAAAGGTGGTTGGTCTCACGCCCAAAAGCCCGCCAACCAGGGGCACCACAGGCCGAATGGGTCCAATGAAGCGACCAAGAAAAATGCTTTTGCCGCCGTGGGTTTGGAACAGCCCTCGCGCGCGCTGAGCGAGCTCACCGTCGAGCGTCGGCTGCCAACGTCGCCCCAACCAAAAGCTCACCCCATCGCCCAACAGCGCGCCAAGACTGGACACGAACCACGCGGCGAGAAATAACCCAGGCTCCAAGCCCAGCGCCATCGACAAAGCAAAGAAGATCACCACACCGGGCACAACCACACCCACCAAAGCCAAGGCCTCAAAAAACGCCACCACGAAAAAAAGCCCCAGCAGCCACTCCGGGTGGCCCCTCAGCGCATCAATGGCGGCATTCATCCAATCTGGTCCCATGGCAGGTAACATAATAGGCCTTACAAGCATTTTTTGTGTTGCCACGGGCACCTCACCATGACCCAAACGCTGAAACAAAAGACCCTGTTTATTACCGGCGGCTCACGCGGCATCGGTTTGGCCATTGGTCAACGGGCGGCCCAAGACGGCGCGAATGTGGTCATCGCCGCCAAAACCGATCGCCCCCACCCCAAACTCCCCGGGACGATTCATGATGCTGTGCAAGCCATTGACGATGCCGGTGGGCAAGGACTGGCCATCAAGCTCGATATCCGCGATGAAAACGCGGTGGCCGATGCGATGGCTCAGGCGGCCGATCACTTCGGTGGCATCGATGTGCTGGTCAACAACGCCTCGGCGATTTATTTAGCACCCACTGAAGCGGTGCCCATGAAACGCTTTGATCTGATGCATGGCGTCAACGTGCGGGGCACTTTTGTGTGTTCGCAAGCGGCCTTGCCCTACCTGGAAAAAGCCGATAACCCGCATATCCTCAACCTGGCCCCACCGCTGAACATGGACGCCAAATGGTTCGCCCCACATGTGGCCTACACGATGGCCAAATACGGGATGAGCATGTGCGTTTTGGGCATGGCCGAGGAATTCAAACCCAAAGGCATTGCCGTCAATGCCCTGTGGCCACGAACGGTGATTGCCACCGCCGCTTTGGCAATGCTCGGTGACGCTGTTCAGGCGGACAACTGCCGACCCCTGAGATCATGGCCGATGCCGCGCACTGGATCTTAAGCCAGCCGGCCGATGCACTGACCGGTGAGTTCTTGATCGACGATGAAACCCTCGCACGCGCCGGGCACACCGACTTGGATCAGTACGCGGTCAAACCCGGCGAGCCGCTGCTGCCCGATTTGTTTCTATGAGTGAGCACCGCCGCCCAAACGAACCCCTCACCGACACTCCGGTGGATGTCGCCATCGTCGGTGGTGGCCCTGCCGGGCTGTGTCTGGCCAAGGCGTTGGCCGATTCTGGCTTGGCGCTGATGGTGCTGGAGCAAAACCCAAGCTCGGCGCTGGCCAACCCCCAGCCCGATGGCAAAGAGATTGCATTGACCCACGCGTCTCGAGCCCTGCTGGAGACCTTAGGCGTTTGGTCGGGGCTGCCGTCAGAGGCCATCAGCTGCCTGAAGGATGCCGCCGTGTTCGACGGTGAGTCTGATCAGCCCATGCGCATCACTCACGCCGATGGGGGTCGCGACTGTTTGGGCTGGTTGGTCTCCAATCAGTTCATCAAACAAAGCGCCTATGAAGCGGTCGCAGACCAGCCGAATCTGCGCATTGTCAATGAAGTGAGCGTGGATCGCACCAGCCTGACCGATCGCGGCCGCCGCGTGCATTTGGCTGATGGGCGCCATGTGGATGCTCGCTTGGTGGTGGCCGCAGACTCGCGGTTTTCAAACCTGCGCCGCGTGACCGGCATTGGCGCCCGCATGCGCGATTTTGGGCAAAGCATGTTGCTTTGTCGCGTGCACTTGGAAAAAGACCATGAACATGTCGCCTGGGAATGGTTCGGTTACGACCGCACGCTGGCGCTGCTGCCGTTGAACGATCGAATGGCGTCGGTCGTCATCACCTTGCCACACGAGCACATCGAGCGACTGGCGGGGCTTGACCAGGCCGCTTTCAACAAAGAGGTCAGCGGCTTATATCGCCACCGCTTGGGCAAAATGACCGCAGTGGGCGAACGTCACCTCTATCCGTTGGTGGGCGTCTGGCCCGATCGCTTAGTGGATGAGCGCCTCGCGGTGCTGGGGGATGCGGCAGTGGGGATGCATCCGGTGACCGCGCACGGGTTTAACTTGGGGCTCAAAGGCGTTGAGCTGCTCTCAAAGCAATTGATCGGCGCCCCACCCGAGCAGTTGGCGCACCCCAAACGACTGGCGGCGTATCAACGCCAACTGCGCTTGGCCAGCCTGCCGTTGTATGTTGCCACCCAAACGGTGGTGGGCTTATACAGCCAAAACCAGTGGCCGGTGAGGATACTGAGACGCACAATGCTGCGTCTGGCCGGCCGCATGACCCCCTTTCGGCGCGCCGTGGCGCGGCAGTTGACCGGCTAAGCGGACGGCTTGCGATCGTCGATGGAAGTGTATTCGCGCGCGGTCGCGCCGGTGTAGACCTGGCGTGGGCGGCCGATGCGATGCGCACTGGCGCTTTGCTCCAGCCAGTGGCTGACCCACCCCACCGTCCGGCCAATGGCGAACATCGCGGTGAACATGCTGGTGGGAATGCCCAGTGCTTTATAGATGATGCCGGAATAAAAATCGACGTTGGGATAGAGCTTTCTTTCCACAAAGTACTCATCTTCCAAGGCAATCTTTTCAAGCTCCATTGCCAAATCCAGTAGCGGATCGGACTGCCCAAGCTCTTCTAGGACTTCGTAGCAGGCTTGGCGAATAATCGTCGCCCGGGGGTCGAAGTTCTTATAGACCCGGTGACCGAAACCCATCAGTCTGAACGGATCGTTCTTGTCTTTGGCACGCGCCATGAACTCGCCGGCTTTAGAGATATCACCAATCTCGTTGAGCATGTTGAGCACCGCCTCGTTGGCGCCACCATGCGCCGGGCCCCACAGCGCGGCCAGCCCCGCAGAGACGCAGGCATAGGGGTTCGCGCCCGTCGAGCCGACCAGCCTGACCGTGGAGGTTGAGGCATTTTGTTCGTGATCGGCGTGCAGGATGAACAACAGGTTCAACGCTTTTGCCGCCACGGGGTTGACGGTGTACTGCTCGGCTGGAACAGAAAACATCATGTCCAAGAACCGCTCTGAATAGTCCAGCGAGTTCCTGGGATACGCCACAGGCCACCCCATGTGGTGTCGATATGCCGCCGCGGCAATGGTGGGCATTTTGGCAATCAACCGTTTTGCGGCCAGCTCGCGCTGCTCAGGATCTTTGACGTCTAACTTGTCGTGATAAAAGGCCGCCATAGACCCCACCACACCGGACAGGATCGCCATCGGATGGGCATCGTAATGGAACCCGTTGATGAAGTTGTTGATCTTTTCGTGGACCATCGTGTGGTAGGTGATGTCCCGCTCAAACTCAGCGTACTGCGTCGAGGTGGGCAACTCGCCATACAGCAGCAGATAAGCCACCTCCAAGAAACTGGCGTTTTCAGCCAACTGCTCAATGGGATACCCGCGGTAACGGAGAATGCCCTGCTGGCCATCAATGAAGGTGATGTCACTTTGACAACTGGCGGTGCTGCCATAGCCCGGATCGAATGTGAAATACCCAAGCGATGGGTAGAGCTTGGCGATATCAATGGTCGGGTCGCCCTCAGAACCGGCCACCACAGGCAGCTCCAGCGTTTGGTCAGAGGCGGGGTCGGTCACGAGCAGCTTGCGGTCACTCACCGGGGTGTCTCCTAAAGATCAAACTCAAATAGTATGGCATAAACCTCCACCGTGCGGGTGCGAATGGCCGCTGCCTCAGCCGGCAAACACCGTAATCATGGGCACTAGACTTCGATATAGGCCTCGGCGGGACCGATCCAGCGCTCGATCAGTTGATCGGTCACCGTCGCTGACAGGCCTTGGGCAAGCGCATGGACGCGCTCAATGAGGTCTGCATCGCGGCCCAAATCGGCGATCCGAAACCGCATCATGCCGGTCTGGCGGGTCCCCAAAACCTCACCCGGTCCCCGCAGTTCAAGGTCTTTCTCGGCGATGACGAAGCCATCGGTGGTCTCGCGCATCACCTCGAGACGCTGTTGGGCCAGCTCCCCCAGCGGTGGCTTGTAGAGCAGCACGCATGCGGCCTGGTCACTGCCCCGACCAACCCGACCACGCAGCTGATGGAGTTGCGACAACCCTAAGCGCTCGGCATTTTCGATCATCATTAAACTTGCGTTGGGCACATCCACCCCCACTTCAATGACCGTGGTGGCCACCAGAAGGCTCAATTCACCGGCAGAGAATCTCGCCATCACAGCCTGTTTGTCGGCAGACTTCAGGCGGCCATGCACCAACCCCACGGCCACCTCCGGCAGCGCTTTCGCAAGCTCTTGAGCCCGAGTCTCAGCGGCGTCAGCCTCCAGTGCGTCAGACTCTTCAATCAGTGGGCACACCCAATAGGCTTGCCGGCCAGTCGCCAACACCTGGCGCAGTCGTTCGATGACCTCGTCGCGGCGCTGCTGCGACATCGCCACGGTGGTCACGGGCTTGCGCCCTGGAGGCAACTCATCGAGGATCGACACGTCCAACCCGGCATACGCCGTCATGGCCAGGGTGCGTGGAATGGGGGTCGCGGTCATGACCAGCTGATGCGGCCACCGCGTTCCCGCGCGCCCTTTGCTCGCCAAAGCCAGGCGCTGATGCACCCCAAATCGGTGCTGCTCATCGATGATGGCCAACCCCAGCCGGTCAAACGCCACCGGCGCCTGGAACAGCGCGTGGGTGCCGACGATCACCTCAGCGCCTTGCTCGATTTTAGACAGCGCGTTTTGCCGGGCCTGGCCGGTGACTTTGCCACTGAGCCAGACCACCTCCAGCCCAAGGGGCTCGAGCCATTGCTGAAACGTTCGAAGGTGCTGCTCGGCCAACAGCTCGGTGGGCGCAATGATCGCCGACTGCACCCCCGCCGCCGCGGCGGCCACCACCGCCGCGCCCGCCACGACCGTTTTGCCTGAACCCACATCGCCTTGCAACAGGCGCCGCATCGGCTGGGTTTGGGCGATGTCTGACAGCACCTCCTGGATCACGCGTTGCTGAGCCCCAGTGGGCTCAAAGCCGAGACCCTCTAAGAACCGCTGAGCCAGTGCTTGGGCTTGATCAGCCTCATTCACCAGCGCCGGCGCCTGGTAACGGGCACGCACTTGATTTTGGCGGGCGATGGTGAGGTGATGGGCCAACAGCTCCTCAATCGCCAATCGCTGGGTGGCAGGATGCGTGCCGTCAATGAGGGCCTCTAAGTCATCATCCGGGCCAGGTCGGTGCACCCGCTTGAGGGCTTGATGGATACTCATGGGGGCTTTCGCCGCCTCAAGCAGCTCAGCCAACACCAAATCACCGTGATCGAGGCGATCGAGCGCTTGCTCAATCAACCGCCGAAGCAGGGGCTGAGAGACCCCTTGGCAGGTGGGATAAACCGCACTTAAATGGGTGGGCAACGGCGGCGGTGTGGCGCCCACGGCTGCGCATTGGGGGTGGGCCATCTCCAGCCCGGCGTTGCCCCAGCGCAACTGCCCAAAGCAGCGCACTCGCTGACCCTCGGTGAGCATTCTTTGTTGATTGGGGTAGAACCGAAAAAACCGCAGAATCACTTGACCGGTGTCATCAGCGACGGTCGCTATCAGCATGCGCGATCGAGCGTAGCGAATGTGCTGATCAATAACCGTGCCCTCAATCTGGACCCACTGGCCCGGCCGGGCGGACTGTATCGGGGTCAGGCGGGTGCGGTCTTCATAGCGAATCGGCAAATGAAACAGCACATCCGACTCTCGAACCAATCCCATGCTGGCCAGACGCTCGGCCACTTTGGCCCCCACGCCTTTGAGTTCTGTCAGCGCCCGATCTGTCAAGACACAACCAGCACCGCATCCATCTCAACCTGCGACCCTTTCGGCAAACCGGCCACCTCAATGGCGGCGCGTGCGGGGTAGGGTGAACAGAAGTACTCACTCATGATCGCATTGAGCACCTGAAAATGGCTGAGGTCGGTCACAAATATGTTGAGCTTGACGATGTCTTTCAGATCGCCACCACAGGCCCGTGCGACCGCCTGAAGATTGTCAAACACGCGTCGGGTCTGGCCTTCAAAATCGTCCCCGACCAATTCGCCGGTCACCGGATCGAGCGGAATCTGACCGGAGATGTAGGCGGTTTGGCCCACCCGAATCGCTTGCGAGTATGGGCCAATGGCTTGTGGGGCTTGGTCGGTGTGGATCACGTCTCGTGGCTCATTCATTGGGAAGGCTCCGTGTGAGGTGTGGGTGGATCAGGCCAGTTCTCGGGACACCCGCATCACGTACGGGTTTCTTCTCAGACGACGGATCACGCGGGCCAGCTGGTCGCGTCCGGTCACTGCAATAATGAAGTTTAAGGTGGCGGTGTCTTTGGTGCTGTCCCGCTGATCAACACTTTCAATGTTGGCACCGAGTTGGCCCAAGGTGGCTGAAATCGAGGCCAACACGCCCGGGCCGTTGGCGGTCACCATTCGAACCAGCGTCTTGAATTGGCCCTCCACCAGTGGCTCCCACCGGACATCGATGCACCGCTCGAGGTGGTTTTTTCGAAGTTCTGGCACGTTGGGGCAGCGCTCTGAATGAATCACCAACCCTTTGCCGGGCGACAGATAGCCCATAATGTCGTCCCCTGGAATGGGCCCACAACAGGCCGCATACGCAATCGCGCTGCCCTCGCCACCCCCAATGGTCAATGCGGTGGTGCTCTCTTGCCCAGCTTGGCGACGCTGGGTCAACGACAACAGCTTATTGGCCACCGACTCGGCGAGCATGTCGCCTCTGGCGATCAACACCAACAGCTCCTCAAGCCGCTCTAAGCCGAGTTTTTTGAGATAGCGTTCCAACCGGCGCGACGAGATTGATTCCAATGCATGCCCTCGACGCTCTAAGGCCTGATCGAGCAGCCGATCGCCAATCTTCACCGAATCGGCGGTCTCAAGGTTTTTCAGATGAGAGCGAATCGCTGTGCGCGCGCGTGGCGTGACCACAAAACCCAACCACTCGGCTTGGGGCTGGGCTTGATCTTCGGTCAAGATCTCAACCGTTTGGCCATTGTCCAAGCGCGTATTCAGCGGCAAATTTTGTTTATCGATCAATGCGCGCACCGCGTGATGCCCCACATCGGTGTGAATGGCGTAGGCGAAATCCAGCGCCGTGGCTTCCGCACGCAGGTCAATGATCTTGCCGCGGGGCGTGAAGACAAAAATTTCATCGGGGAAGAGGTCGGATTTGGCCGAGTCCAAAAACTCAGTCGAATCCGCGGCTCGGGACTGAGTCTCAACCAATTTTAAGAGCCACTCTCGAGCGCGAACCGCGGTTGAGCGATCGGGTGTGGCTTTGTACATCCAATGGGCAGCGGCCCCTTTTTCGGCGACCAAATCCATCTCTTCGGTGCGGATTTGAATCTCAATGGGGCTATCAAAAGGCGAGTTTAAGATGGTGTGCAATGACTGATAACCGTTTGATTTGGGCACGGCAATGTAGTCTTTAAAACTGTCAGGCTTGGGCTTGTAGAGGGCATGCGCCACACCGAGCGCTTGATAGCAATGTTTCTCTGAGTGCGTGATGATGCGAAAGGCAAACAGGTCCATGACCTGCTCATAGGCCAAGCTCTTATCGCGCATTTTGGTGTAGATGCTGTAAGCAGACTTGGTCCGGCCTTCAACGCGGGCCGGAATGCCCGCCTCAGTCAGGCGTTTTTTTAGCGCTTTGGTGACCGTCTCAACCACTTCCTGGCGGTTGTTGGCCACGTCCGAGACCCGTTTCGAAATGACACTTGAGCGGTTTGGATAGCGGTGCGCAAACCCCAATGTCTCCAGCTCTTCTTTTAACTGGTTCATCCCCAAGCGACCGGCAATGGGGGCATAGATGTCCAAAGTCTCACCGGAGATGCGGCGTCGGGCGGTCGGTGACATCGCCTCAATCGTGCGCATGTTGTGCAGCCGATCCGCCAACTTGATAAATATGACCCGAAGGTCGCGGCTCATGGCCAGCAGCAGTTTCCGGAAGCTCTCCGCATCCGCTTCATAGCGGGTGCGGTATTTCATTTTGTCAAGCTTGGTGACCCCATCGACCAGCTTGGCCACATCATCACCGAACTGAACAACCAAATCTTCACGTTCAATGGCGGTGTCTTCAATGGTGTCGTGCAAAATGGCCGCGGCGATGGTTTGTTGGTCCATGCGCATCCCGGCCAAAATACTGGCCACGGCAATGGGATGGAAGATATAGTCCTCGCCGGAGCGGCGTTTTTGTCCGGCGTGCGCTTCGGCGCCGGTCTCGTAGGCTTTTAGGACAACGGCGACCTGTTCGGGCTCAAGATAGCTGTTGAGCAAATTCCTGAGATCACGAACCGGCGCGGGCAGCATGGGCGCTAGGCGATGGCGATCGCCTTACTCGAAATCGTCTTCCGGCGGTGGTGTGACTTCGGCCTGCATCGCCGCCAATCGTGAGTCAAGCTCCGATTGGAGCTCGATGATGTTTTCATCATTCACCGCACCGTCGGCAATCTCTCGAAGCGCGATCACGGTGGGCTTGTCCGATTCCTCTTCGACCAATGGATCAGCGCCATTGGCAATCATCCGGGCACGCTGCGCGGCGGTCACCACCAAATCAAATCGATTGGGCACACGATCGATACAGTCTTCTACGGTCACTCTGGCCATAATGTCTCTACTTCAATGTCAGTCTTCTAAAGGATGGGTTGTCTCACCCAGCCCTCTATTGTAGCGCCCCTGATCGGACCTCGCCAAGCCCTATTCCGCCAAAAGCCGGTCGATATCGCCCAGACGGCGGGCGCAGCGCGTTGGCCAGGCTTCTACGATGGCAGACAATTCAGCAAACGCGCGCTCAAAGTCATCGTTAATGACCAGCCAGTCAAATGATCGAGCCGCGGCAATTTCTTCTTTGGCCTCAGACAAACGCCGAGCAATCACCGCCTCATCATCCAAACCTCGATGGCGCAGGCGCTGTGCCAGCACCGCCATTGACGGTGGCAAGATGAAGATGCTGCTGGCTTCGGGGTGGCGTTGGCGGATGTTCACCGCGCCCTGAATGTCGATCTCCAAAATCACATCCTGGCCTTGGTCCCACAAGGCTTGAACACGGTCTTTCGATGTGCCGTAGTAGTGACCAAAGACTTGGGCGTACTCTAAGTAACGACCCGCGTCGATGCCCGCTTTGAACGTTGCTTCATCAATAAAACAGTACTGCTCACCGTCGGTCTCGGTGGCCCGCGGTGGACGCGTGGTGTCTGACACAGACAGCGCCAAATGATCAAAGCGATCCAAAAGCGCCCGAAACAGGCTGGTCTTCCCACCGCCACTGGGGCCTGCGATGACATAAAGTTCTCGGGTTTGACTCACTTTTGATGCGTCTTCTTTGGCGGTGGACAATTGAGCCCAGTATAGCGTCACTGTGCCCCCAAGGCGCCACGCTTGGCCACAATGCGATCACCGCTTTGATGTGTTCTACACCGGGTCTGCTGTCAACACCGGCGCTCGATTCCCGGCTCATCAGGTCTGATCGCCGTGAGGCTCATTCAATATTTTGGATCTGTTCTCTGAGCTGCTCGATCAGCACCTTAAGCTCGACCGAGGCCTGTGAGGTCTCGACCAGCGCCGCTTTCGACCCCAGCGTATTGGCTTCTCGATTGAGTTCTTGAATCAAGAAGTCCAGCCGCCGCCCGCAGGGCTCGGCTTGGCTCATCACCCGACGAATTTCACTCATGTGAACCGCCAATCGATCGAGCTCCTCATCGACATCGGCCTTTTGCACCAGCAAGGCCACCTCTTGCTCCATGCGCTGTGCATCAACGGACACATCGAGCGCTTGTAGTTTGGCGTGCAGCCGCTCGGTCAAATGCGCTCGGATGCTCGGTGCATCGTCTTTGAGTGCGCGCACGTGCCCCTCCATCGCGTCCAAGCGCTGTTTGAGCATCTCTCCGATGGCCTCACCCTCAACGGCGCGGGCCTCGATCAGACGTTCCAGCGCCCTTTGGAAGAGGGACTCACACACCGCATCGACCGCCGCCAAGTTGGCTTTTTGATGCTGAACCAGCCCCGGCCAATGAAGCAAACGCGCCAGATCCACCTGCGCGTGCTCAAGCCCACGGCCCAATTGATTGGCCAAGGTTGTCAAATGCTCACTGACAACTGGATCCAGCGCCATGGACTGTGCGGCTTGCCCTGCATCGGGGGTAAAATGAAACGTCGCCTCCACTTTGCCCCGCGCCAGGCCTTCTTTTAAGGTTTGGCGAAGCGAGGACTCGAGGTGTCGAAAATCATCAGGCAAACGCAACTGAGCATCCAAGTAGCGATGATTGACAGACCGAATCACCCAATGGGCCTGCCCTTCAGGGCATTGTTCACAGGCTTCGGCATAGGCGGTCATGCTTTTCATGTCGGGCGTCCTTATTCCCACACCAATGCCCACCATCGTGGGCATGGTCATGGTACCCTTTTGCCCCCATTTATGACAGAAGTTGTGAGCGTTGGCAGGCGTCGGCGCAAATCAAGACAAAGGACACCGTAACCGTGACACGACCATCTGGGCGTCGGCCCGACCAACTGCGAGACATTCGCCTGCAGCGCCATTTCACCCAGCACGCTGAGGGCGCCGTGTTGGTGTGCGCCGGGAATACGCAAGTGCTGTGCACGGCCAGCGTTGAGGAACGCACCCCGCCCTGGCTTCGTGGCAAGGGCCGCGGATGGGTCACGGCCGAGTACGGCATGCTGCCAAGAGCCACGGGCACCCGCAATGCCCGAGAGGCGGCTCGGGGCAAACAAGGCGGACGAACCCTTGAGATTCAGCGGCTGATTGGGCGAAGCCTGAGAGCCGTGGTGGATCTTGAGGCGCTTGGGGAGCGCTCCATCACCCTCGATTGTGATGTCATCCAAGCCGACGGCGGCACCCGCACCGCCTCCATCACTGGGGCCTATGTGGCACTCGTTGATGCCATCGATGGCCTGATTGACCAAGGCGTGGTGAAGACCAATCCCATCCACGGCCACGTCGCCGCCGTGTCGGTTGGCATTGTGGGGCAAACCCCCGTCCTTGACTTGGATTATGTCGAAGATGCCAGCGCCGATACTGACCTCAACGTGGTGATGAACGAGGCCGGTGGCCTCATTGAGGTGCAAGGCACCGCTGAGGGCAACGCATTTCATCGCAACGAATTGGATGCCATGCTCGATTTGGCCGACAAAGGCATTCGCGAACTGATCCAAGCACAAGAGGGCGCACTCAATGCATCCTGACACTTTGGTCTTGGCCAGCAGCAACAAAGGCAAGCTAAAAGAGCTCAAGCACCTGCTCAAACCACTCAACACTGACGTCAAGTCGCAAAAAGAATTTGACGTTGCCTCAGCCGCAGAAACCGGCCTGACGTTTGTTGAAAACGCGCTCATCAAAGCCCGTGCCGCCGCCAAAGCCACAAAACTGCCGGCGCTCGGTGATGACTCGGGTTTGGTGGTCAAAGCCCTCAAAGGTCAGCCAGGGATTTACTCGGCGCGCTTTGCCGGCGAGAACGCCACCGATGCCGAGAACAATGAGCTGTTGCTCGACAAGCTCTCGGATGTGCCCGCTGATCGTCGCGCAGCCAAGTTCTATTGCTGCCTGGTGATGGTCGAGCACCACCGTGATCCGGCGCCCATTGTGGTCAGCGGCGTTTGGCACGGTCAGATCCTGCAAAGCCCGAAGGGCCGAGGCGGGTTTGGGTATGACCCGTTGTTCTTTGATCCGCGATTGGATAAAAGCGCCGCCGAGCTGTCACTCGAAGAAAAGAGCCAGGTCAGCCACCGAGGCATTGCGCTTCAAGCGCTGATTGAACAGCTTCAAACCAAGCGTTGACTCGCCTGTCCTAACGGCCGGACCGATGCGTCAATCGCCGCTGCTCCAGCCACCGCCACTGTCAATGTATGTCCACATCCCGTGGTGCGTGGTCAAGTGTCCCTACTGCGATTTTAATTCACACGCACTGACCGGCGACTTGCCCGAGCAGCCCTATATCGACGCCCTGCTGCAAGACCTCGAATTGGACCTGGCCGATGTTTGGGGCCGCACCGTGCACTCTGTTTTTATTGGCGGCGGCACCCCGAGCCTGTTTGAAGCCCGCGCGATTGATCAGTTGCTCTCAGGCATTGGCGCTCGGGTCAATTTAAGTCCCAACGCCGAGATCACCCTGGAGGCCAACCCAGGCACGGTGGAGCACGATCGCTTTGAAGCCTATCGCGATGCCGGCGTGAATCGGGTGAGTTTAGGCATTCAAAGCCTCAACGACCAACACCTGACCACCTTGGGGCGCATCCACAGCGCCGATGAGGCTCAGCACGCCATCGAGGCCGTGAAATCAGCAGGCTTTGCGCGCATCAATCTTGATCTCATGTGGGGGCTGCCAGAGCAGACGGTGGCGATGATGGAGAGTGACCTTTTGGGGGTGTTGGCGCACCAGACCGGCCACGTTTCTCATTACCAGCTGACGATTGAGCCCAACACCGTGTTTGCCGCCCAACCGCCGGCCCTGCCTGACGAAGACACCGTCATCGCCATGGGCGAGCGAGCCGCTGCGCTTTTTGAGGCCCACAGCCACCAGCCTTACGAAATCTCGGCGTGGGCGCTGCCCGGCCATGAGGCACGTCACAACCTCAACTACTGGCGCTATGGGGACTATCTCGGCATCGGTGCCGGTGCCCACAGCAAACTGACCCTGGCTCAAGACAACCGCATCATCAGACGGCGACGTAAACTGGTGCCCCATTCTTATCTCAACGCGGTACAAGACCAGTCATTTGTGGCCGAGGCGTCCGAGGTCGGCGAGTCTGATCGGGCGTTTGAGTTTTTCCTCAACCGCTTCCGGCTCGCTGCACCGATCGCCTATGATGAATTCGAAACGCGCACGGGGCTGTCTCGGCACACCATCGCGCCGACACTTGAGAAAGCCGCCTCGCTTGGACTGGTCACGCTCAGCGGTGACACCATTGCGCGAACTTCTTTCGGCGCGCGGTATCTGAATGACTTGCAACAGCTTTTTTTAGAGTCTGACCCGATCAAGAGGACGCTTTAGTGGCCGCCATTTTTGCTGTACTCACCTTGCTCGTCGGCATCGGCGTGATTTTGACAGGCATCGGCATGCTGGGCACTTTGCTTGGGATCCGAGGTGAGCTGGCCGGGTTTTCCAGCACCAGCCTGGGTCTGATCATGAGCGGGTATTTCTTAGGGTTTGTCGGCGGGACCTTTGTCATTCCCCAACGCGTTCGACAGGTCGGCCATGTCAGGATGTTCGCCGCCTTGGCCTCGCTGGCCTCGATCGTGATCTTGCTTCACGGCCTTTTTGTGTTGCCTTGGCTGTGGTTCATTTTGCGGCTGCTGGCCGGGTTTTGTGTGGTGGGGTTATACATTGTCATCGAGTCTTGGCTCAATGAGCAGACCGACAACACCGACCGTGGACATGTGTTTTCTGCCTACATGACCACCACGCTGATGGGCTTAGGGCTGGGGCAGGCGTTGCTCTTGGTGGGGGATGTTGAGACCTTGCAACTGTTTGCATTGGGGTCGGTGCTTTTGTCTTTGGGACTCATCCCTGTCGCCATGACGCGGGTCAAAGAGCCTTTGATCACCGAAGCTCAGCGCTTGGGCTTAAAAAAGCTCTACGCAATCTCGCCGCTGGGGGTGGTCGCATGCGTATTTTCTGGCTTAGGCGCCGGTGCTTTTTGGGGCTTAGGGCCCGTGTTTGCGGCAAACATGGGCTTA
>PR_CR_10_Liq_1_inCRDRAFT_1000825_pt1 | contig 18632 bp, 18 predicted proteins | sample PRCRCaboRojoPR_3_FD_10241 | JGI IMG/M metagenome (IMG submission 10241)
GGGCATTGCGCGGGGTTGCGCAATTCGCAGCAGTTGGGCGATTTCGTGCTGGCGCATGCCTATTTGCGGGAGGACCGGGTGTTGGACGCGGACCTGCCCGCGTGGGTGCCGATCCCGGCCTTGGCGGAAATCCAGATCGCGTTGGAGCAGGCGGTGGCGCATGAAACCGAGCTTGAAGGCTATGACCTGAAGCGGGTGATGCGGACCGGTACGGTGGCCAGTTTCGACAACCGCAATTGGGAACTGCGCGAACATACCGGCCCGGTGCAGCGATTAAGCCAAAGCCGGGCGATTGCCTTGGACATGGAAAGTGCCACGATCGCGGCCAACGGGTTTCGGTTTCGTGTGCCTTACGGGACGCTGTTGTGTGTGAGTGACAAGCCGCTTCATGGGGAATTGAAACTGCCCGGCATGGCGAGCGATTTTTACAAGGCGCAGGTGGCGCGGCATCTGATGATCGGAATCCGCGCCATGGAGACCCTGGCGACCATGCCATTGGAGCGGATTCACAGCCGGAAACTGCGGAGTTTCGAGGAAACCGCGTTTTTATAGGGGAAAATCCGAAGAAAATCGTGACAAAATGCAGGAAATCGGCTTGCCTTTGCCCACTATTCATTGTGTTTAATCGCTATATACAGTTAAATCACGCGCATGAGGCCCAAGAGACGGGCAGACACAGGAGACCAGAAAATGGCAAAACCGATGACCAAAACCCAGCTTGTTGCGGCACTGGCCGAAGAAATGGGCACCGACAAGAAATCCGCCAGCGGCGCGCTGGACTCGATCATCAACATTATCACCCGGGAAGTTTCGAACGGCGGCGCCGTGACCCTGCCGGGCGTCGGCAAAATTTATTGCCGCGAGCGCCCCGAGCGCATGGTACGCAACCCTGCCACCGGTGAGCAGATCAAGAAAGACGCCGACAAGGTGGTGAAGATGACCATCGCCAAGGCGCTGAAAGACAGCGTCAACGGCTGATCTTGCATCTACTGTAAGTTTCAGGGAAGGGTCGCCCATAAGGCGGCCCTTTTCATTTGGGGTCATGAGAATCGAGGGCAGGCATGGATATTCGCGCAATCGTCATGGGGGTCGCCTTTGCGGTGATGTGGTCCAGCGCCTTTACCTCGGCGCGGATCATCGTGGCCGCGGCCCCGCCTTTGACGGCGCTGAGCCTGCGGTTTTTGATCTCGGGGCTTTTGGGGGTGCTGATCGCCCGGATGCTTGGGCAAAGCTGGCACCTGACGCGCGGGCAATGGCGTGCGACGATCATCTTCGGGATTTGCCAGAACGCGCTTTATCTGGGGCTGAACTTTGTGGCCATGCAGACGATCGAGGCCAGTTTGGCGGCGATCATCGCCTCGACCATGCCCTTGTTGGTGGGCTTGGCCGGGTGGTTGATTTTCGGGGAACGGATTGGCGCGCTGGGCCTGATCGGCCTTTTGGCCGGGGTCGCCGGTGTGGTGATTATCATGGGCGCGCGTTTGAGTGGTGGCGTGGATATGTACGGCCTTGGCCTTTGCGTGGCCGGGGTGATTGCCCTGACCTTCGCCACCTTGGCGGTGCGCGGGGCCACGTCGGGCGGGAACTTCCTGATGATCGTGGGGTTGCAGATGTTGGTCGGCAGCGTGGTTCTGGGTGGTGCGGCACTGGGCCTTGAGACAATCGAGGTCGATTGGAGTTGGACGCTGATCGCGGCCTTTGCCTATACCACGCTTGTGCCCGGCTTGGCGGCAACGCTGGTTTGGTTTTTGCTGGTCAACCGGATCGGGGCGGTCAAGGCGGCAACCTTCCACTTCCTGAACCCCTTTTTGGGTGTGGCGATTGCCGCGATAATCCTTGGGGAGCAATTGGGCCTGCGCGAAGGCTTGGGCGTTGCGGTGATCATGGGCGGCATTCTGGCGGTACAACTGTCCAAACAGAAGCGCGTGGCTTAAGGCCGTTCGCCAATCGTTGTGCGGATGCTGTAGCCCGGTGCATAGAACAGGCGGACGACGGTGACCGGCCTGTCGTGATCCCAAGTGGTACGGTCTGTGATGAAGAGCGGCGCACCGGGGGTTGTTTTCAGGTGTTCGGCCTCCGACGCTTTGGCGGGTTGGGCCGAGAAGGTGATATCGCCGTGGGTGTAGGGAACATGTGCCAAGAGCCATTCGTTGGCGCTGTGGGTTGCGAAGGGTTGTGACGTGGCCTGTGGCACGGTGGCAAGGCTGATCCAGCGATCTTCGAGCGCGAAAGGCGCGCCGTCGGCGCGATGCAGCGCGGTGATATGCAGGGCCTTGCCGCAAATCGGATGATCCCCTGTGACACGCGATAGAAGGGTATAGTCATGCGTCTTGCCCTGCGCTTCGATCTCCTGCCGGATGATGGGGATGTCCAGTGTTGCGCGGCTTACGGGGTGCAGGGCCACGCGCGTTCCGGCCTTGCGGCGGCGTTCGAGAATGCCATCCTCGGCCAAGGCGCGCAGGGCGCGGTTGACGGTGGCGCGGGCGCAGCCGAATTCGGCGGCAAGGTCAACTTCGTTCGGGAGAGGATGACCGGGGGGCCAATCGCGGGCGTGAATACGGCGCAGCACTTCTCCCTGGATGGCTTGCCATGTGTTGAATTGGTCGGTCATAGCGCCTCGCGCAGGGGGGTGATGGCCTTGCGGTAGGCTTGAACGATACTGTCGCGGGCGATGTGGCGGCCGTTTTGCACCATGTGGCGGCCAGCGGACCAGACATCTCGCACCATTCGGTCGGAGCCAGCGAAGATGTAGCTATCGAGCAGGCTGTCGCCAGTTTGCCCCAAGAGGTCAATATGTTCACCGTCAAGCGCCAAGAGGTCGGCCCAGAGACCGGGGGCGATTTGGCCGGTGGCGCGGCCTGCGGCCTTTGCGCCGCCCGTGCAGGCGGCCTCGAACAAGCTGCGGCCGGTGGAATGGTTCGCCGTGGCGAGCGCGGCGCGCGAGTGATCGCGCAGGCGTTGGGAATACTCCAGCGTGCGGAGTTCTTCGGACAGGGAAATGCGGATGTTGGAATCCGAGCCTATGGCGATGTGCCCGTCATGGTTCATCCAGTTCACGCCGTCGAATATCCCGTCGCCCAAGCTGCTTTCGGTGATCGGGCAGAGGCCCGCCACGGCCCCGGCTTGGGCCAGCCCCTTGGTTTCATGCGGTTGCATTTGGGTGCAGTGGATGAGGCACCATTGATCGGTGATATCGGCATTGGCCAAAAGCCATTCCACGGGGCGTGCGCCGAGGGCGGATTGCACCTCGTCCACCTCGGCCTGTTGCTCGGCGATGTGCATGTGGATTGGGCCGGTTTGGGCAATATCAGAGACTGTTTTCAGATCCTCCGGCGCAATGGCGCGCAGGCTGTGTGGCGCGATGCCTAGGTTGGCATCTGGGTGATTTGCAACGCTTTGGTTGAGATCTTCAATCAGTTGGGCGAATTGATCTGGCGTATTGCCGAAGCGGTCTTGGCCAGTGGTCAGTGCGCGTCCGTCGCAGCCGCCGAAGCGGTAAAGCACGGGTAGGATCGTGAGGCCAATGCCGGATTGGTCGGAGGCGGCGATGATGCGATCGGCCATTTCGGTGAGGATGGTATAGGGTTGGCCGCCCGGTGCGTGATGGAGGTAGTGAAACTCCGCGTTGGTGGCATAGCCCGCTTCCAGCATTTCCATTTGGACGAGGGCCGCGATGGCCTGCACATGGTCAGGGGTGAGCCGATCAAGAAAGCGGTACATCAGGCGGCGCCACGACCAGAAGCTATCTTGACCTTCGGGGCCACGGTACTCGGTCAGGCCAGCCATGGCGCGTTGGAAGGCATGGGAATGCACGTTCACCGGCGCGGGCACGAGCGGGCCGGTGCGTTGGCCTTTTTCCGGTTGGTTGGTCGTGACCGATGCGATGCGTCCGGTGTTGTCGATCTCGACCGCGACGTTGTTGGCCCAACCGTGGGGCAGAAGGGCCATGGGGGACCAGAGGGTTGTCATCGGCAGGTCTCGTGTTGACGGAATTAATATGTATATACATAATGACATCAAACGAGTCGGAATTCAACAGGCGGCGCGAATGATCCTGAGCAATGCAACAGTGGCGACGATGACCGGGCGTGAGCCCTATGGTTTGATCCGGGATGCCGCCGTGGTGGTGCGTGACGGGCGCATCGCATGGGTCGGGCCGGAAGCTGATTTGCCGGCTGACCAAGATGGGCCGCGTGAGGATTTGGGGGGTCGTCTCGTCACGCCTGGTTTGATTGATTGCCACACGCATATTGTGCATGGCGGCGACCGGGCCGGTGAGTTCGAGATGCGACTTGAAGGCGCAAGTTACGAGGAGGTCGCCCGCGCCGGGGGCGGGATCGTTTCGACCGTCAAGGCGACGCGGGCGGCAAGCGAGGAGGCCTTACTGTCTGGTGCGCTTCGGTTCGCGGATGCTCTGATTTCCGAGGGTGTCACCGCCATTGAAGTCAAATCCGGCTATGGTTTGGATATCGAGACCGAGCTTCGGATGTTGCGGGCGGCGCGGGCGATTGAGCGGCTGCGGCCTGTTCGGGTGAAAACCAGCTTCCTTGGTGCGCATGCGGTGCCTGCGGAGTATGCGGGACGTAACGCCGCGTATATCGAAGAGGTGTGTTTGCCTGCCTTGCGCCAAGCTGCCGCCGAGCGTTTGGTTGATGCTGTCGACGGGTTTTGCGAGGGCATTGCCTTTTCTGCCGCAGAGCTGAAGCCGCTTTTTGACGCAGCGCGCGATTTGGGCCTGCCGGTGAAGCTACATGCCGAGCAGTTGTCACATCAGGGTGGTGTGCAACTGGCCACGAGATACGGGGCCTTGTCGGCGGATCACGTGGAGTACGCCACAGAGGCAGATGCCCGCGCCATGGCCGAGGCGGGCAGCGTGGCGGTGATCTTGCCCGGCGCGTTCTATACCCTGCGCGAGACCCAGGCACCGCCGATCGAGGCGTTTCGCGCGCATGGCGTGGCGATGGCTTTGGCGACCGATTGCAATCCGGGGTCTTCGCCCATGGCGTCGCTGCTTCTGACGATGAACATGGGCTGCACGCTGTTTCGGATGACGCCCGAGGAGGCCTTGGCCGGGGTGACGCGACATGCCGCGCGCGCCTTGGGTTTGCAAGACACGGGCGCCATCGCGCCGGGCCAGCGGGCCGATCTTGCGATCTGGGATGTCGGGAAGCCTGCCGAGCTGGCCTATCGGATTGGGTATAACCCGCTCTACCGGCGGATTTTTGGAGGTGAGGGATGAGCGCGGTCTTGCAACCCGGCGCAGTGCGTCTGGCAGAGCTTGAGGCGATCTGGCGCGGGGGTTTGCCTGCGCGGTTGGATCCATCGGTGAAGCCGCAGGTTGAGGCCGCCTGCGATCTGGTGCGTCGCGCCGCCGAGGGGGAGGCGGCGGTGTATGGCGTGAACACCGGTTTTGGCAAACTGGCAAGCGTCAAGATTCCGCCTGAACAGACCGAAGCGCTTCAGCGGAACCTGATCCTGTCGCATTGTTGTGGCGTGGGACAGCCCTTGGATGCCCCGACCGTGCGGTTGATGATGGTGCTCAAGCTCATGTCACTGGGGCGCGGTGCCTCGGGTGTGGCGTGGGGCACGGTACGTTTGATCGAAGACATGCTTGAGGCCGATGTTGTGCCGGTTGTGCCGGATCAGGGATCGGTCGGGGCCTCTGGTGATCTGGCGCCTTTGGCACATTTGGCGGCCGTGATGATTGGTGAGGGTGAAGCATGGTTCGATGGTGCGCGCTTGAGCGGTGCGGAGGCTCTGGAGCGTGCTGGGCTAAGGCCCATCGTGCTTGGCCCCAAGGAGGGGCTGGCCCTGATTAACGGGACGCAGTTTTCGACGGCTTGCGCGCTTGTCGGGTTATGGGGTGCGTGGCGCAATGCTGCCGGGTGTATCGTGACCGCGGGGTTGTCAACGGATGCGATCATGGGATCGACCGCACCCTTGGTGGAGGCCATTCACACACTGCGCGGGCATCCCGGGCAAATCGCCGCTGCGCGGGCGCAACGCGATTTGATGGCGGGCAGCGAAATTCGCGAAAGCCATCGCGAGGGGGACAGCCGCGTGCAGGACCCTTACTGCATCCGCTGTCAGGCGCAGGTGAGCGGGGCCGCGATTGACCTGTTGCGCCGGGCCGGTGAGGTGCTTGAGATCGAAGCCAATGCGGTGACGGACAATCCGCTGGTTCTGGTGGAGGAAGGCCGCATCGTTTCGGGCGGGAATTTCCATGCCGAGCCGGTGGGCTTTGCCGCCGATCAGATCGCCATGGCGATTGCCGAACTGGGCGCGATTGCACAGCGGCGCGTGGCCTTGATGGTGGACCCGTCGTTGAGTTTCGATCTGCCGCCCTTCCTGACGCCGGAGCCGGGGTTGAACTCGGGCCTGATGATCGCCGAGGTGACGACCGCCGCCTTGATGAGCGAGAACAAGCATCTGGCCAATCCGTGCACCACGGACAGCACGCCGACCAGCGCCAACCAAGAGGACCATGTGAGTATGGCCGCCCATGCCGCACGGCGGTTGATGCGGATGAATGCCAACCTCAACACCATTCTGGGGGTCGAGGCGATTTGTGGCGCGCAGGGCATCGGATTTCGTGCGCCTTTGAAGACAAGTGTGCCTTTGCAAAAGGTCATTGACCGGTTGCGGCAAGCCGTGCCGGCCTTGGAGGCCGACCGCTATCTTGCCCCGGATTTGCAGGCGGCGGCGGATTTGATTGCCGGGGGTGATCTGGTGCGTGCGGCGGATGTGGATTTGCAGTTGGAGGCGCTGTGATGGAGCCGGTTGAGGTGATCCGGGGTGATGGCCCGGTGGTTCTGGGCATGCCGCATACGGGGGTTTTCGTGCCACCCGAGATACGGGCCAAGCTGAACGACCGGGGGCGCGGTTTGGCCGATACTGATTGGAACATTCACAAGCTGTACAACGGTCTTTTGCCGGGGGCGACGGTGGTGCGGGCCACCTTTCACCGGTACGTGATCGACGCAAATCGCGACCCATCGGGTCAGAGCCTTTATCCGGGGCAGAACACGACCGGCTTGGTCCCACTGACGGATTTCGAGGGGGAGCCGATCTGGGATGTGCCGCCCTCGGGGGGCGAGGTAGAGCATCGGCGTGAGGTTTACCACGCGCGCTATCATACGGCACTTGAGGCAGAATTGCGCCGGGTTAGAGACACATACGGTGCGGCGATCCTTTATGATTGCCATTCGATCCGGTCAGAGATTCCGTATCTTTTTGAGGGCCGTTTGCCCACCTTCAACATCGGCACCAACGACGGGGCGACCTGTGCGCCTGCTGTGGCGGAGGCTGTGGAGGCGGTGTGCCGTGCGGCACAGGGCTATGACACGGTGCTGAACGGCCGGTTCAAGGGCGGATGGACAACGCGGCATTATGGCCGGCCCGAGGCGGGGCTGCATGCGATCCAGATGGAACTGGCGCAGCGCTGTTACATGGAAGAGGCCGCCCCTTGGCCGTATCTGCACGAGCGGGCCGAGGCTTTGCGCCCGCATTTGAAAGCTATCCTTGAAGCCCTGGACCGACTGGCACGCGAAGGAGAATTGGCATGACCGACCCACGTCACAACACCCGCGATATCTATCCCGACACCGGCACCGAGATCAGCGCCAAGCATTGGGTGACAGAGGCGCCGATGCGGATGCTGATGAACAACCTGCACCCGGATGTGGCCGAGAACCCGCATGAGTTGGTGGTTTATGGCGGTATCGGGCGGGCGGCGCGCACCTGGGACGATTTCGACCGGATCGTTTCGACGCTGAAGGGGCTGGAGGAGGATGAAACCCTTCTGGTGCAGTCGGGCAAACCGGTGGGGGTGTTCCAGACCCACAAAGACGCACCCCGCGTTTTGATCGCCAATTCAAATCTCGTACCACATTGGGCCAATTGGGATCATTTCAGTGAACTCGATAAGAAGGGCCTGATGATGTACGGTCAGATGACCGCCGGGTCGTGGATTTACATCGGCACGCAGGGTATCGTGCAGGGCACATATGAGACTTTCGCCGAGGCCGGGCGGCAGCATTACGACGGTGACCTGAAAGGCCGGTGGATCCTGACCGGTGGTCTTGGTGGTATGGGCGGGGCGCAGCCTTTGGCGGCGGTCTTTGCCGGGGCGTGTTGTTTGGCGGTGGAGTGCGACGAAGAGCGCGCAAGGTTCCGGCAGCGCACGCGGTATCTGGATGAAATCACCCATGACCTGGACGCGGCGCTTGAGATGATCGAGCGCTGGACCAAGGCGGGCGAGGCGAAATCGGTGGGTCTGATCGGCAATGCGGCGGATGTTTTTGCCGAATTGGTCAAGCGCGGCGTGCGCCCGGATATCGTTACTGACCAGACAAGCGCGCATGATCCGGTGCATGGATACCTGCCGCAGGGCTGGAGCGTGGCCGAGTGGCGCGCCAAGCAGGAGAGTGACCCCAAGGCGGTGGAAGCGGCTGCACGTGCCTCCATGCGGGTGCAGGTGCAGGCGATGGTGGATTTCTGGAACATGGGCGTGCCGACGCTGGATTATGGCAACAACATTCGGCAGGTGGCGCAGGAGGAGGGGCTGGAGAACGCCTTTGCCTTCCCGGGGTTCGTCCCGGCCTACATCCGGCCGCTGTTCTGCCGTGGGATCGGGCCGTTTCGGTGGTGTGCGCTGTCGGGTGATCCGGAGGATATCTATCGCACCGACGAAAAGATGAAGGAACTGTTCCCCGAGCATGCCGATTTGCATCGCTGGCTGGATATGGCGAGAGAGCGGATCGCCTTTCAGGGCTTGCCGGCGAGGATTTGCTGGATCGGGTTGGGCGAGCGGCACAAGGCCGGTCTGGCGTTCAACGAGATGGTCCGCAAGGGCGAGTTGAAGGCGCCGGTGGTGATTGGGCGGGACCATCTGGACTCGGGCTCGGTTGCGAGCCCGAACCGTGAAACCGAGGCGATGAAGGATGGATCGGACGCGGTTTCGGATTGGCCGCTTTTGAATGCCTTGCTCAACACCGCGAGTGGGGCCACTTGGGTGAGCCTGCATCACGGTGGCGGGGTTGGCATGGGGTTCAGCCAGCATTCGGGCATGGTTGTCTGTGCCGATGGGACGGAAGATGCCGCGCGGCGTTTGGAACGTGTGCTTTGGAACGATCCGGCGACTGGCGTGATGCGCCATGCCGATGCCGGCTATGACATCGCCAAGGAGTGCGCGCGGGACCACGGGTTGCGCCTGCCCGGCATTCTGGGGTGAGCCTTGAGCGGTTCATGGAGGCGCAAGCGCGCGTCTGGCCCGGCCCGTTGGAGGAGATTCAAGCGGGCTCGAAAAAAGGCCATTGGATGTGGTTCACCTTTCCGCAGTTGCGCGGGCTTGGCCAATCGGCGATGGCGCAGCGCTATGGCATTGCCGATCTGGAGGAGGCGCGGGCCTATTTGGCGCATCCCGTGCTGGGGCCGCGATTGATTGAGATCACGCGCGCCATGCTGAGCCATGCTGACAAGACGCCCGAGGCGGTGCTTGGGCCGGTGGATGCGATGAAGCTGCGCTCTTGCCTGACCTTGTTTGAGACGGCGGACGGCGATGCGGTTTTTGGTGAGGGGCTGCGCGTGTTCTATGAGGGACGCCCCTGTGAGGCGACATTGACGATGATCGAGGAGACCTGAGATGGACTATGCACCGGGGCGAGAGGATTGTCCGCTTCCGTTTTCGCCGTTCAAGTCTTGTACCGTGCCACGGCCCATCGGCTGGCTTTCCACGATCAGTCGTGACGGGGTGCACAACCTTGCCCCCTACAGCCAATGGCAGAACCTGACATTCGACCCGCCGCTGGTGATGTTCGCCGCCAACCAGTACCCGGACGGGCGGCGCAAGGATACTGTCGTGAATGCCGAGCAAACCGGGTGGTTCGTGTGGAACATGGCCACTTGGGACTTGCGCGAGGCGGTGAACCGTTCCGCCATGGCCGTGGCTAGGGAGGTGGATGAATTCGAAACCGCGGGCGTTACGAAAGCAGCGTGCATGGAGGCCCCTTGTGCGCGGGTGGCGGAAAGCCCCGCGCAGTTCGAATGCCGTTACCTGTCCACGCACCGCCTACCGGGGGATTCAGACGTGGGAACGGTGGATGTCGTCTATGGCCGGGTCGAACGTATCCGCGTGGACGATGGCGTTATCACGCCTGACGGCAAGCTGGACATTCCCAAGATCCAGCCAATCGCGCGCATGGGTTATTACGACTATACCGTGGTGCGGGACACCTTCGAGATGCGTATCCCCGGCGCAAGCGCCGCCGCAGCGGATGGATTGGAGGGAAAGGCCTGAGCGGTCAGGCCTTTTGCAGCATTCGACCCAAGGGGCGCCCGCCAAGGATATGCACGTGCAGGTGCGGAACCTCTTGCACGCCGGCCTCTCCCGCGTTCGAGATCAGGCGGAAGCCGTCATCCTCGACACCCTTGAGTTTGCAGACCTCGCCAATGGCGCGAGTGTAATCGAGAATCTCGGCATCCGACGCGGTTTGCGCGAAGTGATCGTAGCAAACGTAGGGGCCTTTCGGGATCACCAGAACATGCACAGGGGCCTGTGGTTGGATATCGTTGAAGGCAAGGCTGTGCTCGGTTTCCAGTACTGTGTCGTTCGGAATCTCACCGCGCAGGATTTTGGCGAAGATGTTCTGATCGTCGTAGCTATGGGGCATGTGAACGTCCTTAATCGGCAAAGAGATGATCGGTCTGCGCAATCTCTAGCGCCTTGTCATGGGGAACATCAAGAAAGGGGGCGATCGCGCTTGCGTGCTGGTCGGTGTGGTCACCCTCACGCAGAATATTGTGATTTTCGAATTCGGCATCGCGAATGCGGTCGGATTCGAAGACCATGTCGGCGCGGATCGTGGGCAGCAGGCGTTCAAGCGTTTCGTCCGGTGTCTGCTCGCCGGCAAGGCCGACGCGCATGGCGTGTCCGATGAGATATTCGTCGGAAAACTTGGTTTGGATTTCCAAAAGCTTTGTGGTCGACCGATCACCGCAGAAATCTTGCAGAAGGTCGAGGTTGCCCGGATCCATGCAGACGATCAGGCGGTCGGTGTCGTAGTAGTCGAACAGCATACGCATCAGTGCGCGCCGATGGCGGGTACGTTTGCCAAGGGTGGCCTGAATACCGCCGAGATCGGGAAGCGGGGTCGATTCCTCGTTGAACAGGTATTCGACGGTGGGAATGTTGGTCAGTTGCCGGATCTTGTCGAGCAGGCGCTTGCCAACGTGCCACTTCTTGCAGACCACGATCATCAGCTCACGATCGCGGCCTAGAGTGCTTTCGGTTTCCCAAAAGCGGGTGGCGAAGCGACGGCCGATGCGGCCCCGGCCACTGAGAAACCTGAACAGGCTGCGGCCTTCGTTGGATATCTGAAACTCCGCGTCGTCATCGGCATAAAGCGCGCCCAGCCGGGTTTTGAGTTCGGTTGCCTCGGGGCTGATCTTGCGGGCAAAAAGAAAATCCTGACTGAGTAGCAGGTCGTAGTGATCGTTGTAAAAGGTCACCGGCATGCCGTAGTCGGTGAACATCAGGAAAGTCAGGGTTCGGGTGCGGATTTCTTTTTCCGGCACGAGGTGGCGCACCAAGGTCTGGAAAAAGGTTTCATCGGGAATCCATGTGGTGCGGAAAAAGCGCATAACGTCGCGGCGGCGGGTGAAGTCGATGATCCATTCGATGGTTCGGCGGCGCAGGCACCACCATTGGCTGCCGATCTGGACCTGTATATCGCTTGGGATCTTGCGGGTGAGGCCCAGGCGCTTTTGCAGATTGAACGTGGCATAGAAGCGCCATTTCTGGGAGCGTTCGTTGAAGAAGTGGCGGTAGATCAGCCGTTCTTCCTTCATGCCGGTCTTGATCCAGTCGCTTTCGAAATAATCAAAACTTTCGATGTAATCGACATCGTTGGCATCAAGGAATTCATGCGCATAGTGGGCCGATTTGATCGCCGCGCAATCCCCGGACAGCATGTAGAAATGCGTTGCGCGCGGGAATTGATCGACCGCGGCCTCGACCGCGTAAAGCGTGGCCTGCACCAAGGACCATTCGCCCCAGCCGCATTTGATACGGCGTTTGGCGAAGGTGACGTTGGGGTTTTCTGCAAGGGCTTCGCGGATTTTGGTGAAGTGTTCGGGATTGGCGCGGGCGTCGAAGTGGATCGACATATAGTCACCGGCTGCGGTGAGCATATTGGCCTGTTTGATGATCGCGTCCGGATCCTTGTGGCACAGAAGTATGAACGCAATTTTTGCCATGCTCGAAACAGTTTACCTTCTTTCGTATTGTTGTTTACATTGATAGTCCTGAACAGCCCCTGAATAAACAGGGTTTCTTTGTATTTTTTAAAGGTTTAAATACCTAATAACCCGAAAAAGGGATTTTACAGCGGAGGCTGCGAGCATGGGATTTCCCGGAACATGGATGACCGAAAGCGAAAGCGTGGTCTATCGCGTGGTGCCGAAATGCGCCTGTTCGACCATTGGTCAGATCATGTATTATTCTGATCATGGCGAGTTCTTTGATGGTGACATACACGATGCCGAAACCGGCCTGCACAAATGGGCGCGGGAAGACAGCCAGCCTTTGATCAAGGCGAATGTGAAAACCCATACTTCTTATGCTTTTACCTGTGTGCGGAACCCTTACACGCGCATCCTGTCGTCGTTTTTCGACAAGATTTGCGGCATTCAGCGCAACGGCAAACGCTATCGCGGGAAGCTGGTGCCGCTTTTGATCCAGAAATACGGGATTGAAGTGGGCGGCGAGGATGGCAAGCAGGAGTTCGACCAGATCCAGAGCTTCCGCCGGTTTCTGTTGTTCGCCCGCGACACCATCCGCTGGCGGCGGCCGATGGACCCGGATATCCACTGGTCGGCGATGTCGGGGCATGTGTCGACGTTCATCATAAATGGCGGTACCTACGACAAGATTTTCTGGACCGAGTCCTTCAACGACGGGATGGGCGAGGTATTGGGTGCGATCAAAACGCAACATGACGTGGACTTGCAGACGATCCCGCGCTTCAACGAAAGTGAAGGCCATGGGCCGAAGCGGGCACATCCGGTGGAAGATTATTTCGACGATCTTTCGATGCATCTGGTGAAAGAGATTTATCATCGCGATTTCGCCTTGTTCAAATACGACTTTGACGATCCTTCGAACAAGATGCCCATTGGTGAGATCGACCTTGATGAGGTGCATGCCAAGCTGGGCGAGTGACGGCGCGATCTGTGAAGTTTTTGTGAAGAATCCGATTCCTTGATCTAGATCGAATGCAGTCTTCCAAGGCTGTCGGACAATAAGGCCAAACCCGAGATGGAGAGGTCTGATGTTCGACACCCAACACAACGAGATTCAACAGCCGCTAGCACGCAGCAACCAGCCGCCCCTCATGACGCTGCAAAACGTCAATTTGTGGTACGGCGACGGCGAGAAGCATGCTTTGATCGACGTGAGTTTCGATCTTTTTCCCAATGAGATACTGGCCTTCATAGGGCCATCAGGCTGTGGCAAATCCACCGCCCTCAAGTGCCTGAACCGGATGCATGACAGCACGCGGGGTGTTGTGATTGATGGTCGGATCGAGATGAGTGGTCAGGACATCCATGATCCGGGCATCGACCCGCCAATGCACCGGCGGCGGTTCGGCTGGGTCGCGCAAAAGCCCAATCCGTTTCCCGAGAGCATTTGGAAAAACGTGGCCTATGGCGCGCAAATTCATGGGTTGATGCGCAACAAGGCCGATCTGGAGGTGCATGTGGAGGATTGCCTGCGCCGGGCGCATCTTTGGGACGAGGTGAAGGACCACCTGCATGATATGGATGGGGCTGACCTTTCGGGCGGTCAACAGCAGCGGTTGTGCATCGCCCGCGCGCTCAGTACGCAGCCCGAGGTCTTGTTGATGGATGAGCCGACCGGGTCGATTGACCCGATCGCGACCGCCAAGGTCGAGGAGTTGATGGTCGATCTGAAGCCCGATCATGCCATCGTGGTGGTCACCCACTCGATGATGGAGGCGCGCCGCGTCGCCGACCGCGTGGCATATTTCCACTTGGGGCGCCTATTGGAGGTCGGGCCGACTGAGCAGATATTTACCGCCGCGCGCAGTGACGAGGCCCGGCGGTTCATCGAAGGCAAGTTCGGCTAGGTCCTCAGATCAGGCCTTCGGCGGCAAAAAGTGCCTTCACATCCGCTTGTGGCCTTGCGCCGTAGTGGGTGATGACCTCACCCGCGGCGATGCAGCCCATGCGCCCGGCTACGTCCAATGGCGCGCCGCTGGCCATGCCAAACAGGAACCCGGCGGCGAATTGATCGCCCGCGCCGGTGGTGTCGAGCGGGGCGATGGGGCTGACCGGGACACTGATACTGTCGTCACCTTCGGTGATCACCACGTCGTGGCCAGACCGCGTGCAGACGATGAGGCCGCTTTCGCTGGCGGCTTGTTCGAGTGCTGCGCCCAGATCATCGGTTTCAAAGAGCGATTTCCATTCGTGTTCGTTGCCCAAGACGAAATCCAGCTCGCCTAGCAGCTTGCGGAAATCGCCGCGATGGCGATCAACGCAGAAGGGGTCAGACAGGGAAATCCCCGCTTTGCCGCCACCTGCGCGGCAGGCACGCGCGGCGGCTTGGAAGGCGTCTTTGCCCTTGGGTTTGTCGAAGAGGTAGCCTTCGAGGAACAGCAGTTCCGCCGCACCGGCCACATCATCGTCGACGTCATCCGGGCCAAGCTCTGACGAAATACCGAGGTAGGTGTTCATCGAGCGTTCGCCATCGGGCGACACGAAGATCATGCAGCGCGAGGTGGGCAGTTCGCCGTTGGGCACGGGCGAATTGACAAAATCAATACCCTCGTCGGTCATGGCATTGGCGTAGTAATGACCCAGTTCATCATCATGCACGCGGCCGATAAAGCCTGTTTTAAGGCCCAAGGCCCCCAGCCCCGCGATGGTATTGGCGACCGAGCCGCCGGGCATCTGGGTGCGGTCTTGCATTTGGTCGAACAGGAACTCACCGCGTTCTTGTTCGACCAATTGCATGACGCCCTTGTCGATACCCATGCGGGTCAGGAAATGGTCGTCGGCTTGGGAGATCACGTCGACCACGGCGTTGCCGATGCCGACGGCTTGGTATTTCGTCATATGGTTTTTTCCTCGAATTGGCAGAACTCGCGGATGATGCAGGTAGGGCACATCGGTTTGCGGGCCTTACAGTGATAGCGCCCGTGCAGGATAAGCCAATGGTGGGCGTGTTGTTGGAAATCCACCGGCACATTGTCTTCGATGGCGCGTTCCACTGCATCGACGTTCTTGCCGGGGCAGATGCCGGTGCGGTTGCCGACGCGGAAGATATGGGTATCGACTGCCTGCGCCGGGTAGTGCCACCACATGTTCAGCACCACATTGGCGGTTTTCCGGCCGACGCCGGGAAGCGATTGCAGGGCGGCGCGAGAGTTGGGAACGATGCCGTCGTATTCCTCGACAAGGATCCTCGACAGCTTCATCACGTTCTTGGCCTTGTTGCGGTAAAGGCCGATGGTTTTGATATGCTCGATCAGGCCGTCCTCGCCCAAATCCAGCATTTTCTGCGGGGTATCAGCGACTTTGAACAGCTCGCGCGTGGCGCGGTTGACGCCAGCATCGGTGGCCTGTGCCGATAGGGCAACGGCCACGACAAGCGTATAGGCGTTGACGTGCTCCAACTCGCCTTTGGGTTCGGGTTCGGCCGCGTGAAAGCGGGTGAAGATCTCGCGGATCGTGTGGTAATCAAGCTGCTTTGCCATGGCGACCCATATGCCCCGAAAGGTGAGGATGCGCAACATTCGGGTCGCAGTGGGGGCGTGGGGCGCTTAATCTGATGGTCAACAGACATGAGGACCCGCGATGTCAGAAGCTGGATCAGAGCAAACCTATCATTATAACGTCATGCGCCGGGCGCTTGATCTGATGGATGAGGCGGAGGCGCCGCTGTCGCTTGAGGCGTTGTCGGCACGGATGGATATGAGCCCGGCGCATTTCCAGCGGGTGTTTTCGGCTTGGGTGGGTGTTTCGCCCAAGCGGTATCAGCAATATCTGCGGCTTGGTCATGCCAAGGCGTTGTTGGCCGAACGGCACACGGTTCTCGAGGCGGCGCATGAGGCGGGGCTGTCGGGGACCGGGCGATTGCATGACCTGTTCCTGCGGTGGGAGGCGATGAGCCCCGGCGAGTATGCCCGGGGCGGTGCGGGCCTGACCATTCGCTATGGTTGGTTCGACAGTCCTTTTGGCGAGGCATTGGCCATGGGGACAGATCGCGGGTTGTGTGGCCTTGCCTTTACGGGCGAATTCGGCCGCGATTGGACATGGGAGGATATGTCCGGACGCTGGCCCGGGGCGCGGTTCGAAGAGCTGCCCGAGGCAATTGCCCCATGGGTCGAGTCCGCCTTTGCGGGCCGCGGCGAAGCGGTGCTGCACATGATCGGTGCGCCCTTCCAGATCAAGGTGTGGGAAGCCTTGCTGCAAATCCCATCGGGGCATGTGACCACCTACTCCGATATCGCGCAGGCTATCGGCAACCCGCGCGCTGTGCGCGCCGTGGGCACCGCCGTTGGGCGCAATCCGGTCAGCTTCCTGATCCCGTGCCACCGGGCCCTGCGCAAGTCGGGGGCCTTGGGCGGCTATCATTGGGGTTTGCCGGTCAAACGGGCCATATTGGCTTGGGAAAGTGCCCGGGCTGAGGCCTAGGCCGGGTCAGTATGCGCGAAATGCCGCCGATTTCCCCGTTGATTCAGCTTGGGGAATGCGCGGCGGTTGCTTATTTTGCCCTTAAGCCCGAGCGTTTGGGCATCATTTCACGAGGCAAATACGATGCGAGCGAAAAAGACTATTCTGGCCCTTTCGGGTCTGTCCCTTCTGGCGGTGACGGCTTGTACTGATCCGGCGCGGGTGGGCGACGATCCGCGCCAGAACACGAAAGGTGGTGCGGTGCTTGGTGGTGTGATCGGGGCAGGGCTTGGCGCCTTGGTCAGCGATGACAAGGCCAAGGGCGCGGTGATTGGTGGCGCTGTGGGCGCTGCGGGTGGCGCGGCCGTCGGCAATGCGCTGGACCGGCAAGAGGCCGAGCTGCGCCAACAGTTGGACAACGACGATGTGCAGATCACCAACACGGGTGACCGCCTGATCGTCACCATGCCGCAGGATATCCTGTTCGACGTGGACAGCTCCACGGTTTATCCGGGGCTGCGGTCTGATCTGCTGACGGTGGCGGATAATCTGCGGTCTTATCCGGATTCTACGGTGCAGGTGGTTGGCCATACCGACAACACGGGCTCGGCCAACTATAACCAAGCGCTTTCCGAGCGGCGGGCGAACGCCGTGGCGGATGTGCTGATGGATGGTGGTGTGGCCTTTGAGCGCATCCAGACTTATGGCAGGGGTGAGAACCAGCCGGTGGCCTCCAACCTGACCGAGGAAGGCAAGCGCCAGAACCGCCGGGTCGAGATCGTGATCCTGCCGACGGCGGCTTGATCTGGGCGATAGAGAAAAGAAAACCCCGGTGAGCCTTGGGCCGCCGGGGTTTTTCATGTGCTATTGCAGCGGCTTACATGGCCTCTATCATCTCGGCCTGTTTGACGATCACCTCGGCCTGCTTGATCGAGGCGATATCGACAAGGCGGCCTTTGTAGGTGGTTGCCCCTTCGCCACGGGCCTTGGCCTCTTCCATGGCTTGCAGGATTTCGCGAGCCTCTTGCACGGCCTCGGTGGTGGGGGTGAAGACCTCGTTCGCAAGGGCGATCTGCTTGGGGTGGATGGCCCATTTGCCAACCATTCCGAGGGTGGCGGAGCGCAGCGCCTGGGCGCGGAAACCGTCATCGTCCGAGAAGTCGCCGAAAGGGCCATCGACCGGTAGCAGTCCATGGGTGCGGCAGGCGGCGACGATGGCGGTTTGCGCCCAGTGCCACGGGTCGGACCAGTATTTCTCGCCCTCGCGGATCATGTAGTAGTTTTCCTGCGTGCCGCCGATTCCAGTAGTGGACATGCCCATGGAGGCGGCGAAATCCGCCGCACCGAGGCTCAAGGCCTGCATCCGGGGGCTGGCGGCGGCGATGGCTTCGACGTGGGCAATGCCAGCGGCGGATTCGATGATCGCCTCGAAGCTGATCCGCTTGGAGCGGCCTTTTGCGGCCTCAATCGCGGTCACCAGTGCGTCGACGGCATAAATGTCTTCGGCGCAGCCGGCTTTGGGGATCATGATCTGATCAAGGCGGTCGCCAGCTTTTTCAAGCAGGTCAACCACATCGCGGTACCAGAACGGGGTATCGAGGCCGTTGATCCGGACGCTGAGGTACTTGTTGCCCCAGTCGACATCGTTGATGGCCTGAATGGTGTTTTCGCGGGCCACGTCCTTGTCGGAAGGGGCGACGGAATCTTCGAGGTCGATGTTGATCACATCGGCGGCGCTGGCGGCCATTTTCTCGAACAGCTTGGTGTTCGAGCCCGGGCCGAACAACTGACAGCGGTTGGGGCGTGCGGGGGCGGGGGGTTGGAGGCGGAAGCTCATCTCGGACACCTTTTCAAAAGTTTCAAGAACGGTCGCGTCAGCGGTATATAATTGCATACCTACCTGCAACCCGGTTTTGTGACGCAGTGCAGCATCG
>PR_CR_10_Liq_1_inCRDRAFT_1000826_pt1 | contig 18616 bp, 19 predicted proteins | sample PRCRCaboRojoPR_3_FD_10241 | JGI IMG/M metagenome (IMG submission 10241)
CTGCTCCCACCGCTCGTCGCCGGCCTCGTCGGGTACGGCGCGACGATCGCCTGGCTGATCGCACCCGCCGGCCTGCTCGGCTGGGGACTGCTCGTCCTCATCCAGGCGGCCTGGTTCGTCGCCTGGGCGATGGTCGTCGTCCCCTGGCTGCACCGGCCGGTCGGGCCGCTCCTCGTGGCCGGCGTCTGGGTCGGCATGGACGCGCTGCGCGGCCTGCTGCCGCTCTCGGGGTTCCGCTGGGCGTCGCTCGGCTACAGCCAGGTCGACGTCGCCTGGTTGCACCCGACCGCGCGGGTGCTCGGCGCGAGCGGCGTCACGTTCGTCGTCGTGCTGCTGTCGGTCGCCCTCGTCGACGGGCTGCTGCGGATGCGGGCGGGGGAGCGCGAACGGCCGCCCCGTGCACCCCTCGCCCAGGCCGTCGGCGTCACGCTGGCCGTCACGCTGGTGACCGTCGGTCCGCCGGCGACGGACGGCTCCCTCGACGTCCTCGCCGTCCAGGGCAACGACATCGAGCACTGGGTCGCCCCGGACCCGCAGGCACCGCGCACGATCACCCGGAACCTGCATGCCGCGACGCTCGCGGCGGTCCGCAGCGGCGGCGCCCCCGACCTGACCGTCTGGCCCGAGTCGGCGGTGGACCGTGACCCGTCCCGGCCGGCCTGGGAGGACCTCGGGGTCCTCGCGTCGGAGGCGGCCCGCGCGAGCGGGACGCTCGTCACCGGCGTCAGCCTCGACGGGCCCGACGACCCCGCCCGGGAGCGCATCGTCGGCGCGTGGCTCCTCGGCCCGGAGGGGACGGCGGCCGTCGGGGACCTGTACGTGAAGCGCCGGCCCGTCCCCTTCGGCGAGTACGTCCCAGCACGGCGGTTCCTCGACTGGATCCCGGCGCTGGACCAGGTGCCCCGCGACGCGATCGCGGGCCCGGCGCCGCAGTCGTTCGAGGTCGCCCCCGGGGTGCACGCCGCGGTGCTCATCTGCTTCGAGACGCTGTTCAGCGACCTCGCCCGCACCAACATCCTGGCCGGTGACGAGCCGGCGGGCGTCCTGCTCGCCATCACCAACGACGCCTCGTTCCGCCGCTCCGCGGAACCGGCGCAGCACCTCGCCCAGAGCCGCATGCTCGCGCTCGAGACGGGACGGTGGGTCGTGCATGCGGCGCTCTCCGGCTCGTCGGCGTTCGTCGACCCCGACGGGCGCGTGTGGGACGCGACGGAGCTGTTCACCGTCGCCGCGATCCGCAGAGAGGTCCCGCTCGCTGCCGGTCCCACGCCGTTCCTCACCGTCGGGGACGTGACGGGGGTCGCAGGGGCGGGGCTGTTCGCGCTGCTCCCCGTCGCGGAACTGCTGCGGCGCGGGCGGGGGCGGCGTCGGTAGCCTCGCGGCCGGTCGGCGCCGCCGACGATCCCGCCCCCGTCGTCCAGCGGCCTAGGATCCCACCCTTTCAAGGTGGTGACGCCGGTTCGAATCCGGTCGGGGGTACCTCGGGACCCACCGCCGGGTCCCGGATCCGATCAGCAGGGACCGGACCGGCAGGGGCCGGACCGGATGGAGACAGCCGTGGCCACCGCGAAGAAGCCGACCGCCAAGCAGGCGGCCGCGAAGAAGACGGCAGCGAAGAAGCCAGCCGCGAAGAAGACGGCGGCGAAGAAGGCCGCCGCCAAGAAGACCGCCGCCAAGAAGCCGGCCGCGAAGAAGACCGCCGCCAAGAAGGCCGCTCCGAAGAAGGCCGCCACCAAGAAGCCGGCGGTGAAGAAGCCGGCGGCGAAGAAGGCCGCCAAGCGGGCCGTCCCTCGTGTCGAGGTCCAGATCCCCGTCGAGCGGCAGAAGGCCGCACAGGCCGCCGGGAACTTCGAGCTCGACGACCTGCCCGGGGAGCTCAGCAGCCCCGACGCGGCGATCCGCATCGGGAAGAACACGGCCAGCGATCGTCCGCTGCGGGTCGTGCGCACCCTCGCCGGGATCACCAAGCTCCGACCGGGGCAGGTCATCGCGAACTACGGGAAGTCCGAGGCGAAGTGGGCCACCGACTTCAGCCGGCGCCGGTCCGGGAAGGCCTCGTTCCTGCAGCTGCTGTCGTACTCCCGGCAGATCATCGGGATCGACGGGGAGGGCAAGGTCCGCATCTGCCTGATGGGGCACGCCGGTCAGGGGCAGAGCATCCCGTTGTGGGTACGCCGCGACGACGTCACCCTGACCATCCAGCCCAACGACATCATCCTCCGCTTCGACGATCTGGAGATCGAGGAGTGAGCACCGACGACGTCCTCCGGCTCGCCCACGAGCTCGCGGACGTCGCCGACCGGCTCACCCTCGCCGCGTTCGGCTCCGACCCCGACGTCCGCCGCAAGGCCGACGGCTCCGAGGTGACCGCGGTGGACGTCGCGGTCGAGGAGGCCCTGCGCCGCGGGATCGCGGACCGTTTCCCCGACCACCGCATCCTCGGGGAGGAGTCCGGCTGGGGGGACGCGGACGCCGACCCGACGAGGCCGGTGTGGACCATCGACCCCATCGACGGCACGACGAACTTCGTCAAGGGCAACCCGATCTTCGCGACGCTCATCGCCTGGTCGGTCGACGGCCGCGACCTCGTCGGCGTCGCCTCGGCACCTGCGCTGGGCTCCCGGTGGGACGGGGTCGTCGGGTCGGGTGCCCACCAGGACGACCGCCCCATCACCGTCAGCACCACCGCTCGGCTCGCCGACGCGGAGGTCTCCGTCGGCGGGTTCGACGACCTCGAGGCGCGCACGCCGGGGCTCCTCGCCACGCTCGCCGCGGCAGCACCCGGCAACGGGGCTACGGCGACTTCTGGGCGTACTGCCTGCTCGCCGCCGGCTCCACGGACGCCGTCGTCGAGGCGCAGGTGAACCCGTGGGACGTCGCGGCCGTCCGCGCGATCGTCGAGGCTGCCGGCGGCCGGGTCACCGACCTCGACGGGCGGGACCGCTCCGACGGCGGCAGTGCCGTCGCGACCAACGGCGTGCTGCACGCCGAGCTGCTGACCCTCGTCGCGGAGCATCGGCGTGCCTGACGGCGACGCGCCCACGACGGAGGCGGCCGCGGTCCTCGACGACCTCCTCGGCGAGACGCCACCGGACCCGCTGCGGGATGCGGAGGGCCGGCTGCGGCTGTCCTTCACCCGTGTCGACACCTTCGAACGCTGCCCACGCCTCTTCCGCTACCAGTACGTCGACGGGCTGCCCCAGGCGCCCGCCCCCCAGCTGTCGTTCGGGTCGTCGATCCATGCGGCGCTCGAGTGGCTCTACGACCGCAAGCACCCGGAGCTGCCGCCGCTCGAGGCGCTGCTCGCCACGCTGAAGGACGTGTGGGACTCCTCGGGGTACGCGGAGGTCACCCGTGACGAGCAGCTGACCGCCTACCGGCACGCCCGGGAGATCGTCACGGCGTTCCACGCGCGGGTCGTGCGCGAGGGCTTCCGCCTCCCGGCTGCGACGGAGGCGTGGTTCGAGCTCCCGTTCCCCGACGACGTCGTCGTCGTCGGCGCGATCGACCGGGTCGACGTCGACGACGCGGGTGCGCTCCACGTGATCGACTACAAGACGAACCGCCGGGCGCGGACCCGCAGCCAGGTGCGCTCGTCGCTGCAGCTCGCGATCTACGCGCTCGCGACCCGCGAGCTGTACGGGACCCTGCCGGACACGGTGGCGCTGGACTTCGTCGTCCCCGGCGTGTCGGTGGTCGTGCCGACCACGGAGCTCGACCTCGCGGCGGTGCCGGAGCGCATCGCGCGCGTCGCGGCACGGATCCGCGCCGGTGAGGACGCGGCGACCCCGCACCGCCTGTGTGACTGGTGCGACTACCGGTCGATCTGCCCGGCGTGGCAGCCGGCGGGTGGGTCCGACGACGAGGTGCTGGGCCGCGCACGGAGCGAGCGTGACCGCCTGCGACGCAGCATCGTGCGGGACGCCCGCCGTCTCGCACAGCTGGAGGGGGCCGTGCAGCGGCTCGCAGGGGACGACGTCGAGCCACCGGAGGGGGGAGGGGGACGTGGCTGAGCACGCCGAGCGCGAGGCCGCCTACTTCGCGCTGCTCCGCGCACGGGAGGAGCTCGACGCGCTGCGCCGCTACGACGAGTACCTCGCGGACGAGCGGCGACGTCTCGAGCGGACGCTGCGGGAGGAGGCGGCACTGCGCGACGGGATCGCCACGCGCATGCGACGGGTCCTGCGCGGCTCGGACACGGAGCTGGCGGACGCGGTGCAGCGTCGCCTGGCGCTCCTCGAGGACGAGCGGGAACGGCTGCCCGCGCGCATCGCCGCGGCGGAGGCGTTCGTGGCCGAGTGCGAACGTCACCACGACGTCCTCGGCGGGGCCTGACGTGTACCGCGACGAACCGCTGGACGACGAGGCGGAGCTGCGCGAACTCGTCGGTGACGCGCCCGTCGACCGGGTCCTCGCGGCCGGCGGCGCCGACGCGGTCGCCGTCGCGGCGGACGCCCTGCGGATCCTGCAGGGCTGGGTCACCCCGCAGCAGTGCGCGACGTGGCTGACGACACCGTCACGGCGGCTCGGCGACCGCGACCCGCTGACCGCGCTCGCCGACGGGCACGCCGACGACGTGCTCGACGCCCTGCGCGCCTACCTGGCCGCCCAGGGCTGACCGGCGCCGCCCACGGCGCTAGACTCCCCGCGCTGCGGCCACCCGACGCTTCGGGTCGCCGCCCCCGCTCAGACCACGAAGGACGCCCACGCATGGCCACCGGACGCATCAGGATGTACGACGCGAAGCGTCGCTTCGGGTTCCTCGTCTCCGAGGACGGCGACGAGTACTACGTCCCGGCGGCCGCCGCCTCCGGCGCGCTCGGTGCGGGCGACGAGGTCGAGTTCGAGCCGGCGGAGACGGCGGGGAACCGCCGTGCCGTCGCGTCGGTGACCGTGACCCGTGCGGCGCCGGCGGGTTCGCCGGTCGGCCGGACGATGACCGCACCGCCGTCGTGGGACGCGCTGGAGGACGCGGAGCGGCAGCGGCGGATGGCCCGGCGCCGCCGGCGCTGACCCGCCGCCGATGACGCCCGCGCCGGTGCCCGCAGCCCTGGCTGCGGCGACGCCGGTGCTCGACCCGGTCACCGACCCGGCGGTCCGTCCCGACACCGACGAGGCCGACGCGTCGGCGCGCGACTGGCTGGTCGTCGTCTGGGACGACCCGGTCAACCTGATGTCGTACGTGACCCTCGTGCTGCAGCGCGTGTTCGGCCATTCGCGGGCCCGCGCCGAGCAGCTCATGCTGCAGGTCCACCATGAGGGTCGTGCCGTCGTCGCGGAGGAGCCGCGGGAGCCCGCGGAGCTGCACGTCGCGCAGCTGCACGGGTACGGGCTGCAGGCCTCCCTCGAACGTGACGTCTGATGGCCCGGCTCGAACCCCGTCCCGACGGGCTCGGACTGGTGCTGGCCGCCGCCGAGGTCGACGTCCTGACCTCACTGGCGCGCGGCCTCCGCGACCGCATCGCCACCGCCCGGGCCCGGCCGGAGGACGACGACACGGTCCTCGCGCCGCTGCTGCCGGCCGCCTCCCGCGGTGACGACACCGTCGACACGGAGCTCCGCGGGCTGCTGCGGGAGGACCTCTTGACGGGGCGTGAGGCCCGGCTCGACGCGTTCGTCACGCTGCTCGCCGGTGGGGCCGCCGAGGGGCTCGACGTGACCCTCGACCGCGACGTGGCGATGCGCACCGTCGAGGCCCTCAACGACCTGCGCCTCGCGCTCGCCGCGACCCTCCCACGGGCCGACCTCGCGGCCGAGCGGGCCGAACGGTCCGACGGCGGCGACGCCGCCCGCCTGCTCGACGCCCTCGCCTGGTTGCAGGGCGGGATGATCGAGTTCATCGACCCCGGATGAGGCCCCCGAACCGCCGGCGCACGGCGCCCACGCCCGGCAGGTCGTCGAGGCCGAGGAGCAGCGCGGCGAGCGCGACGAGGACGAGCGACGGCACGGTCGCCACCGCCGCACCGAGCGCCGACGGCAGGGGGGCGGCCGCCAGCGGCTCCGCGAGTCGCACACCGAGCGGCACCCCGAGGGGCACCCCCAGGGCCGCGAGCAGCGGGCGGGCGGCACCGAGCGGGCGGGGCGGGGCGCCGGTCCGCCGTGCGAGCGCCCTGCGCAGCAGCCACCATTCCGTCCAGGCGCCCACCGACGCGCCCAGCGCCAGCCCGACCGCACCCAGCCGGTGGAGGGAGGCGGCCGCCGCCCTGGCCGTGCGGTCCAGCGTCCCCGGTTCCGCGACCCGCACGAGGCCGTCGGCGTCCCAGCGGAACGCGTCGAGCCACAGCATCAGCAGCACGCCCACCACGGTCGCGACGCCGACCCGCACGGCCGCGACGAGCGCCGGCGTCCGGGTGTCGTCCATCGCGTGCAGCGTCGACTGCAGCAGGCGGGACTGGGTCGTCGCCAGCAGTCCGACGGCGTACGCCATCAGGACGGCGGCGACCTGACGGACGGCCGGCGCGCCGAACGCCCCGCCGCCGTAGAGGACCGTGACGAGCTCCCGGGCGAGGAACAGGTAGGCGGCGACCGTGGGGACGACGAACGCCGCGATGCGGGCCAGGCCACGGTCGACGCCGGCGAGGTGCCGAGGGTCGTGGTCCGGCCGTCGGGCGGCGAGGTCGGGGAGCGCCGCGGCGGCGACGCTCATCCCGAACAGGCTGACGGGCAGCAGGTAGAGCACCTGGGCGTAGCCGAGCGCCGCGACGGCGCCGGCGGCCAGCAGCGACGCGATCGCGAGGTCGAGGTAGGCGGACAGCTGGACGACACCACGGCCGGCGATGACGCCGACGGACGCGCGCAGCACCTGCCGCAGCCCGGGCACGGTGCTGCGGAGGCGGGGCCAGGCCAGGCGGGTGAGGCGGCGGACCGCCGGCAGCTGGGACGCCAGCTGGAGCACGGCGCCCGCCAGCGCGCCGCCCGCGACGGTCAGCGCGAGGTCGTCCCCGCCACGACCGACGGCCGCACCGACGGTGAGGGCGACGATGGTGCTGGCGTTCCACAGCACCGGGGCGACGTAGGCGCGGAAGAACCGCCGGTGGGCGTTGAGCACGCCGAGGGACCATGCGGCGAGCACCAGGAAGCCCAGCGAGGGGGTGAGGACGCGCACGAGCGTCGCCGTGAGCGCCGCCTTGTCGGAGCCGGCGGGGAACCCCGGTGTCAGCAGCCGGGTGAGCGGGTCGGCGAGGAGGACGCCGACGGTGACGAGGACCCCGGTGACCAGCACGAGCAGCGCGGCGACGGCCCCGGCGAGACGCCCCGCCTCCTCCGTCCGCCCCTCGTCGACCATGCGGGCGTAGGTCGGGACGAACGCGCCGGACAGCACCCCGTCGCCGAGCAGGTTCTGCAGCAGGTTGGGGATGCGCAGGGCCGCGCGGAACGCCTCGGCGGCCAGCCCCGTCCCCAGGTGGAAGGCCAGCAGCTTCTCCCGGAGGAGTCCGGCGAGGCGGGACAGGAGGATGGCCGCCCCGACCGCGCCCGACGCCCGGGCGAGGCGCTCGTCCGCACCAGCGTCGGGGGGCATCCGTCGCGTCTCCACCGCCCGCCGCACACCGGACCGAGCGTCGCCGCGCCCGACGCTAGCGCTAGCGTCGGGCGCAGCACCGACGGGCGGACGCGCATGGCGGCGGACGAGGGCGGAGAGGGCTCTGCGACCCGACGCGTGGACGCACCGCGCCCCGTCGCCCCGTGCCGCTGGGACCTCGACCCGGAACGGGCCGACGCGGACGGGATCGTGGGGGTCGGTGCGGACCTCGACGTCGCCACGCTCGTGGCGGCCTACCGGCGAGGCGTGTTCCCGTGGCCGCACGACGGTCTGCCGCTGCTGTGGTTCAGCCCGGACCCGCGGGCCGTCCTCGTCCCCGACCGCTTCCACGTCAGCCGCAGCCTGCGACGCACGCTGCGCCGGTCCGGCTGGCGCACGACGGTCGATGCGGACCCCGGCGGCGTCATCGCCGGCTGTGGGGAACGGCGCGAGGGCACCTGGATCACCGCGGAGCTGCGCGACGCCTACCTGGAGCTGGCCGCGCTCGGCTGGGTGCGCTCCCTCGAGGTCTGGGAGGGGGACACGCTGGTCGGTGGCGTCTACGGCGTCCAGGTCGGCGGGGTCCTCACGGGGGAGTCGATGTTCTCCCGCCGGCCCGACGCGTCGAAGGTCGCGCTGCTCGACCTCGCCCGCCGCTTCGCCGCCGCCGGTGGGACGCTGCTCGACGTGCAGCTGCCGACGCCGCACCTGCGCAGCCTCGGCGCGGTCACCGTGCCACGACGTGCGTTCCTGGGCCTGCTCGACCGCGAGGCCGAGCGCGACGTGCGCATGATCGCCGCGGCGGCCCCCGTGTCCCGCCTCTCGGCACCCTGAGCGCCCATCGGGCACACTGCACGCGTGCGCGAAGGTCGAGTCCGGCCGGAGCATGTCCGCCGTCGACCGGCCCCCCGTGGGCCGCACCCCCCAGGAGTCCGCCGTGTCCCAGCCTGCCGACGCGCCGTTCGAGCGCCGCTACCCGTCCGAGGACTTCGAGGTCCACGACCTCTCCCTCGCCGACCTCGGACGCCGTGAGATCGGCCTCGCCGAGCACGAGATGCCCGGGCTGATGGCCCTGCGGGAGCGCTACGCCGGCCAGCGGCCCCTCGAGGGGGCGCGGATCGCCGGCTGCCTGCACATGACGGTGCAGACGGCGGTGCTGATCGAGACGCTGGTCGACCTCGGCGCCGACGTCCGCTGGTCGTCCTGCAACATCTTCTCCACCCAGGACGAGGCGGCGGCGGCCATCGCCGCGGCCGGCGTCCCCGTGTTCGCCTGGAAGGGGGAGACGGAGGAGGAGTACTGGTGGTGCGTGGAGCAGACGCTGCAGTGGCCCGACGGCCGGGGTCCCAACCTGCTCCTCGACGACGGGGGCGACATGACCGCCGTGGTCCACGAGCAGCACCCCGAGCTGCTGCCCGACATCCTCGGCGTGTCCGAGGAGACCACCACCGGCGTCAAGCAGCTGCGGCAGTGGCAGAAGCAGGGGCTGCTGCGCATCCCGGCGATCAACGTCAACGACTCGGTGACGAAGTCGAAGTTCGACAACCTCTACGGCTGCCGTGAGTCGCTCATCGACGGGATCAAGCGGGGCACCGACGTCATGATCGCCGGCAAGGTCGCCGTCGTCGCCGGCTTCGGGGACGTCGGCAAGGGCTGCGCCCAGGCCCTCGACGCGCTCGGGGCGACCGTGCACGTCACCGAGGTCGACCCGATCAACGCCCTGCAGGCGGCGATGGAGGGCTACCGGGTCGTGCGGATGGAGGACGTCGTCGGCGAGGCCGACATCGTCGTCACCGCGACCGGCAACATGTCGGTGGTCACCAAGGAGCACGTCCTGGACATGAAGGACCACGCGATCCTGTGCAACATCGGCCACTTCGACACCGAGATCCAGGTGGAGGCCCTGCGGGAGTTCCCCTGGACGAACGTCAAGCCGCAGGTCGACCTCATCCACCTGCCCAACGACCGCAGCGTCGTGCTGCTGTCGGAGGGCCGGCTCGTCAACCTGGGCAACGCCACCGGGCACTCGTCGTTCGTGATGTCGACGTCGTTCACCAACCAGGTGCTCGCCCAGCTCGAGCTGTGGCAGCACCACGAGGACTACAAGACCGAGGTGACCGTCCTGCCGCGGCACCTGGACGAGGAGGTCGCCCGGCTGCACCTGGGGCGGATCGGCGCGCGGCTCACGGAGCTCAGCACCGACCAGGCGGACTACCTGGGCGTCGCCGTCGAGGGCCCCTACAAGGACGACAGCTACCGGTACTGAGCCGCCCCGGACCGCGGCGCCGCGGGGCGGGCANGGACCTCNGCCTCCCGCGTCGCCGACGACCGTCGTAGTATCGTGCCCGTGGGGCCGCACCAGGAGGCGCGGCCGAGGGAGTCCCGGACCGCACCGCGGCCACCGGGATCCAGACGACAAGGACACACACCATGCGCAGCATCGCACGTGCCCCGCTGGCGCTCGTCGCCGCCGGCGCGCTCGTCCTCAGTGCCTGCGGTGGCGAGGACGAGGCGGCCGGGTTCAAGGCCTGCCAGATCACCGACACCGGTGGGATCGACGACCGCTCGTTCAACCAGACCGTCTGGGAAGGGTTCCAGCGGGCTGAGGAGGAGCTGGGCGCCGAGATCAAGTACCTCGAGTCGACCTCCGAGGCCGACTACGACCCGAACATCCAGGCGTTCATCGACGAGGGCTGCGACGTGATCATCACCGTCGGGTTCCTCCTCGGTGAGGCGACGGAGCGGTTCGCCCAGGAGAACCCCGACCAGGCGTTCGCGATCGTCGACTTCGCCTACGAGACCAGCTACGACAACCTGCAGGGCATCATCTTCAACACCGATGAGGCCGCGTTCCTCGCGGGCTACGCCGCCGCCGGGATGTCGGAGACCGGCACCATCGGCACGTGGGGCGGGATCAACATCCCGACCGTGAGCGTGTTCATGGACGGGTTCCTCGCCGGCGCCAACCACTACAACAGCGTGAAGGGCACCGACGTCGAGGTGCTCGGCTGGGACGGCACCGACGGGGTGTTCATCGGCTCCTTCGAGGCCGCCGACCTGGGCAACGCCGGGACGTCCGAGATGCTGCAGAACGGCGCGGACATCATCCTGCCGGTCGCCGGTCCTGCCGGCCTCGGCGCCGGGACCGCCATCGAGGACTTCGGCTCGGGCAAGCTGATCTGGGTCGACACCGATGGGTACACGTCGACCGACTTCGGCAGCATCACGCTGACGTCGGTGGAGAAGAAGATGGACAACGCCACCTTCGACGTGATCGCGTCGGTCCAGGACGGCACCTTCGCCGGCGGCAACTACGTCGGCACGCTGGAGAACGCCGGGGTCGGCATCGCGCCGTTCCACGACTTCGACAGCCAGGTGCCCGACGAGCTCAAGGCCGAGCTCGACGAGCTGCGCGCGGCGATCATCGCCGGGGAGCTGTCGACCACGCCGTGACCGTCGCACCGCACGGTCGGGAGGGGCGTCCTGCGGGGCGCCCCTCCTCGCGTTTCCGGCTAGCGTCACGGCACCGCCGGACCGGTCCCGGCGCCGACGTCGGAGGGTCCCAGGATGCGGCTCGAGCTCCGGGGTATCACCAAGCGGTATCCGGGCGTCGTCGCCAACGATGCGGTCGACCTGACCGTCGAACCCGGCGAGGTGCACGGCCTCCTCGGGGAGAACGGGGCCGGGAAGTCCACCCTGATGAACGTCCTCTACGGGCTCACCCAGCCCGATGAGGGCAGCATCCTCGTCGACGGGGTCGAGCAGCACTTCGCCGACCCCGGTGACGCGATCGCCGCGGGCATCGGCATGGTCCACCAGCACTTCATGCTCGTGCCCGTCTTCACCGTGGCGGAGAACATCACCCTCGGGATGGAGCCGACCGACCGCTTCGGCCGCTACGACCGGCGGGCGGCGAACGCGACCGTCACCGAGCTCGCGGAGCGGTTCGGTCTGCCCGTCGATCCCGACGCCCTCGTCGGCGACCTGCCCGTCGGGCTCCAGCAGCGCGTCGAGATCCTCAAGGCGCTCGCGCGGGACGCGCGCCTGCTGATCCTCGACGAACCGACCGCCGTCCTCACGCCGCAGGAGGCCGACGGGCTGTTCGAATCCATCCGTGGGTTCCAGGCGGCCGGACGCTCCGTCATCTTCATCTCCCACAAGCTGCGCGAGCATCACGAGATCGCGGACCGCATCACCGTCCTGCGGCGCGGCCGCACCATCGGCACGGTCGACGCCTCCACGTCGGAGCCGCAGCAGCTGGCCGACATGATGGTGGGGCGGCCGGTCATCCTCACCGTCGACCGGGCCCCGGCCCGACCCGGCGACGTGGTCCTCGAGCTCGACGGGGTCAGCGTCGAGGCCCCCGACGGCCGGCTGCTCGTCGACCGCGTCGATCTCGACGTCCACGCGGGCGAGATCGTGGCGATCGCCGGCGTGGAGGGCAACGGGCAGACGCCGCTCGTCGAGGCCCTCACCGGGCTCCGACCGGTCACCGCCGGCACGGTGACCCTCGCCGGTCGGGACGTGACGGGCGCGGACCGTCGCACGCTGCTGCGCGGTGGCGTCGGCCACATCCCCGAGGACCGCAACGAGCACGGGCTGGTCGGCGGCTTCACGATCCGCGACAACCTGGTGCTGAACCTGTGGGACGACGAGCGGTTCGCGCACGGCCGCACCCGGCGACGTGACGTCATCGACGAGCACGCCACCCGCATGATGGACGAGTTCGACGTCCGGGCCCCGTCGACGACGACGACGGCCGACGCGCTGTCCGGCGGCAACCAGCAGAAGGTCATCGTCGCGCGGGAGTTCGCCCGGCCGATCGAGCTGCTCGTCGCCGCACAGCCGACCCGCGGGATCGACGTCGGCTCCATCGAGTACATCCACGGGCGGCTCGTCGCCAAGCGTGACGCCGGGGTCGGCGTGCTGCTGGTCTCCTCCGAGCTCGACGAGGTCACCGCACTCGCCGACCGCATCGCCGTGATGTTCCGCGGCCACCTCGTCGGACCGTTCCCCGCCCCGCTGGCCAAGGAGGTCATCGGCCTGATGATGGCCGGGGTCGACCCCGCCGAGGCGATGGCGGGGGAGGCGGCATGAGCGCCCCGACCGACGAGATGACGTCGACCCCGCAGCGATCGACGTGGTCCGCGCGGGTCGTCGCGACGGTCACCGGGGCGGACGCGCGGCTGACCGCGCTCGCCTTCGTCGCCGCGTTCCTGTTCGGCGCCGTCCTCCTGGCGGTGTCCGACGCGGACGCGATCGCCGCGCTCGAGGCGGGCGAGGGGCCGGCGGCGTTCCTCGGTGCGGCGCTCAGCGCCGTCGGGCGCGGCTACACGGCGCTGCTGGTCGGTGCCTTCGGCAGCGGCGGGGCCGTGTCGGAGACGCTCGTGGCCGCGACGGTGCTGATCCTCACCGGGCTCGCCGTCACCATCCCCCTCCGCGCCGGACTGTTCAACATCGGCGGGGAGGGGCAGGTCGTCGCCGGTGGCCTCGCCGGCGGCTACGTCGGGTTCGCCGTCGAGGGGCTGCCGCTGCTCGTGCACCTGCCACTCGCGCTGGCCGCGGCGATGGCCGGCGGGGCGCTCGTCGGCTGGATCCCGGGCGTGCTGAAGGCGCGGACCGGGGCGCACGAGGTCATCAGCACCATCATGCTGAACAACACCCTCACGTTCGTCGCGATCTGGCTGCTGACCACCAGCCTGTTCCAGATCCCCGGCCGCTCCGACCCGATCTCGCGCAGCATCCTCGACACGGCCCGCCTGCCCCGTCCCTTCGGCGGCCTGCGGGTCGACGTCGGCATCGTGCTCGCCGTCATCATCGCCGGCGTCGTGCTGTGGCTCCTGGACCGCTCGACCGTCGGGTTCGAGCTGGGGGCCGTGGGGAGCAACCCGAGCGCCGCGACCGCCGCGGGGATGGACGTCGCCGGTGCGACGGTGCGCGGGATGACCTTCGCCGGCATCGCGGGCGGACTGGCGGGGGGCGCGCTGATCCTCGGGGTGCAGGGGCGGATCACCCCCGGCTTCTCGTCGGGGCTCGGCTTCGACGGCATCACCGTCGCGCTGCTCGGCCGCGGGACGGTCGGGGGGACGGTCGCCGCCGGGCTGCTCCTCGGCGCCCTGAAGGCGGGCGGCCGGGCGATGCAGGCCCGCTCGGGCACCTCCCTCGACCTCGTCGTCGTCGTGCAGGCACTGATCATCGTCTTCGTCGCGGCACCGGGGCTGGTGCGGGCCCTGTTCCGCGTCCGCTCGGAGGGCGCCTCCGGGACGCAGATCTCACAGGGGTGGGGCGCATGAACCCGCTGGAACGCGCGGCCCGTCGCCGGCAGCTCCGCTTCGCGCTCGTCACCCTCGTGCTGGCCGTCGTCCCGGCGTTCCTGCTCGCGCCGGACGGTGCCGGGCAGCGCGCCACGTTCGTCCTCGCGGACGCGCGGGGTGAGCGGGTGGTGCTCGAGCCGCTGCAGGTCGCGGTCACCCCGACCGTCGTCACCCTCGCCGTGCTCATCGCCCTCCTCGGTGCCCTGCAGCTGGCGCGAGACCTCGGCCGGCGCGCGCCGGTCGCGGTCGGTGCGGCCGCGGGCCTGCTGGTGCTCGCCGTGCTGGTCTGGGCGGGGGCGGGCGAGTCGGTGTCGGTCGTCGCGCTGCTCCGAGGGACGCTGTTCGCCGCCGTCCCCATCGCGTTCGGTGCGATGGCGGGCGTGCTGTCGGAGCGGGCGGGCGTGATCAACATCGCCATCGAGGGGCAGTTCCTCGGTGGGGCGTTCGCCGCGGCCGTCCTCGCCTCCGTCGTCGGCTCCGCGTGGGCGGGGCTGCTCGGCGGCGTCGTCGCGGGAGCGCTCATCGGCGTGCTGCTCGCCCTGCTGACGATCCGCTACCAGGCCGACCAGATCGTCAGCGGCGTGGTGCTGATCGTGCTCGCCACCGGCGTCACGTCGTTCCTGACCTCGCAGCTGCTGTCGGTCAACCCCGACTGGAACTCCCCGGTGCGCTTCCAGGCGACGGCGGTGCCGGTGCTCGGGGACATCCCGCTGCTCGGCTCGATCGTGTTCCGCCAGACGATGCTCGTCTACCTGATGCTCATCACCGTCGTCGTGCTGCAGTTCGCGCTGTTCCGCACCCGCTGGGGGCTGCGGCTGCGCTCGGTGGGGGAGCATCCCGCCGCGGCGGACACCGTCGGCATCGACGTGCTCCGCACCCGGTTCCGTGCCGTCGTGCTCGGTGGGGTGCTCGCCGGCGTCGGCGGCAGCTGGTTCACCCTCGAGGCCGCCAGCCAGTTCGCCAAGGAGATGACGGCCGGACGGGGGTTCATCGCGCTCGCGGCGATGCTCGTGGGCCGCTTCAGCCCCGTCGGTGCCCTCTCCGCCGCGCTGCTGTTCGGCTTCTCCGATGCGCTCGCGACGGCGCTGCAGCGGCTGCCCGTCCCGCTGCCGTCGACGCTCCTGCGTACCGCGCCGTACGTGGTGACGCTGCTGGTCGTCGCCGGGCTGATCGGACGTCTGCGCGTGCCCGCGGCGGACGGGAAGCCCTACGTCAAGGCGTGACGTCGGCCAGCAGGGCGCCGATGCGGGCGATGCCCTCGGCGAGGTCGTCGTCGGCGAGCGCGTAGGAGAGCCGGAAGCTCGCCTCCGAGCCGAACCCCTCGCCCGGGACGACGGCGACCTTCGCCTCGTCGAGCAGCACCTCGGCGAGCTCGAGCGAGCTGCGCACCGTCCGGCCCGCGATGGTGGCGCCCATCAGCTCACGCACGCTCGGGTAGACGTAGAACGCCCCCTCCGGCTCCACCACCTCGAGGCCGGGGATGGCGCGCAGGCCGTCCACGGCGGCACGCCGGCGGCGGTCGAACGCGACCCGCATGGCGTCGACGGGGGCGGTGGGGCCGGTGAGCGCGGCGAGCGCGGCGGCCTGTGCGACGTTGTTCACGTTGGAGCACAGCTGGGTCTGCAGCTTGGCGATGCCCGCGGCGATCTCCGGCGGGGCGATCGACCAGCCGACGCGCCAGCCGGTCATCGCGAACGTCTTCGCCACGCCGTCGACGATGACGGTCCGCGGGGCCGCCTCGGGCGCGACGACGGGGAGGGACGCGAACCGCGCGTCCCCGTAGACGAGGTCGCGGTAGATCTCGTCGGTGATGACCCACACGTCGTGCTCCGCGGCCCACCGGCCGATGGCGGCGACCTCCTCCGGCGGATACACCGCGCCGGTGGGGTTGGAGGGGGACACGAACACGAGGGCGCGGGTCCGGTCGGTGCGGGCACGCTCCAGCTGCTCCACGGACACGCGGAAGCCGGAGGCGGCGTCGGACGGCACGGGGACGCAGGTGCCGCCGGCCAGACCGATCTGCTCGGGGTAGCTGACCCAGTAGGGCGAGGGGACGAGCACCTCGTCGCCGGGGGCGATGAGCGCCATGAACACGTTGTACAGCGCGTGCTTCCCGCCGTTGGTCACCACGACCATGTCGGCGCTGACGTCGAGGCCGTCACGCCGGGCGCGCTCCGCGATCGCCTCCCGCAGGGGGGCGAGGCCGGCGGCCGGGGTGTAGCGGTGCATCGCCGGGTCGGCGGCGGCGGCACGGGCGGCCTCCACGATGTGGTCGGGCGTCGCGAAGTCGGGCTCGCCCGCGGCGAAGCCGATGACCGGCTCGCCCGCCGCACGCAGCGCCTTCGCCTTCGCGTCGACGGCCATGGTGGCGGACGGGGCGAGGGCGGTGATGCGGGGGCTCAGCGACATCATGGCTCCGGGACGGGGGAGGGGAGGGGTGCGAGGACGTCGGGAGCGTACTCTGCGGGCCTCGCCCCCCCACCGCGAACAGCCGGAGCGCGTCATGGCCGACCTGACCATCCCCACCGACCTGCTGCCCGCCGACGGGCGCTTCGGCTGCGGCCCGAGCCGCGTGCCGCAGGCGGCGGTCGACGAGCTGGTGCGCCTGGCGCCGACCGTGCTCGGCACGTCGCACCGGCAGGCGCCGGTGCGCGCCGAGGTCGGACGGCTGCGTGCGGGCATCCGCACCCTGCTGAAGGTCCCCGAGGGGTATGAGGTGCTCGTCACCGTCGGTGGGGCGACCGCCTTCTGGGACGCTGCGGTGTTCGGCCTGATCGAGCGGCGCTCCCAGCATGCCGTGTTCGGCGAGTTCAGCGGCAAGTTCGCGACGGCCGCCGCGGCGGCGCCGTGGCTGGAGGAACCGGTGGTGCACCGCGCCGAGCCGGGGACGCGCCCGGACATCGTGCCGGTGCCCGACGGGGTGGACGTGCAGGCGCTGACCCACAACGAGACGTCGACGGGCGTGATGCAGGAGCCGGTGCGCGTCGACGACGCGCTCGTGCTGGTCGACGCGACGTCGGGGGCGGGTGGGCTGCCCGTCGACCTGACCGCGGTGGACGTGTACTACTTCAGCCTGCAGAAGGGGTTCGCGGCGGACGGCGGGCTGACGGTGGCCGTCGTGTCACCGCGCGCCCTCGAGCGCATCGCCCGGATCGCCGCGTCCGACCGGTACGTGCCCGCGTTCCTCGACCTGGCGACCGTCGTCGACAACAGCCGCAAGGACCAGACGTACAACACCCCGGCGATCGCGACGGTCGTGCTGGCCCGGGCGCAGGTCGAGGCGATGCTGGCCGCCCACGGCGACCTCGACGGCGTCGTCGCACAGCAGCGTCGCAAGGCCGACCACCTGTACGGCTGGGCGCAGGCCCGTCCGTGGGCCACCCCGTTCGTCACGGACCCGGCGGCACGCTCGCTCGTCGTCGCCACCGTGGACCTCGAGGGTGTGGACGCGAACGAGGTCAGCGACGTCCTGCGGGCCAACGGCATCGTCGACACCGACGCCTACCGCAAGCTCGGGCGCAACCAGCTGCGGATCGGCATGTTCCCGGCCGTGCCGCTGGCGGACCTCGAGGCGCTCACCGCGTCGATCGACCACGTCGTCGCCGCGCTCGGCTGACGCGGCGTGCGCGGTCAGCTGCCGCCGCGGAGGAAGCGTTCGATCTCGGCGGCCAGCTCGTCGCCGCTGGGGACGTCGCTGTCGTCCATCGGCGCGCCACGCTGCCCGTCGATGCCGAGCGGCCCGCCCGAGTCGAGCGCCTGCGCGTCGTAGAGGCGTTCGAGCTGGGCGACGTGGTCGCGCACCTCGTCGGACGACGTCGCGGCGACGTCGAGCCGCTGCCGGTTCTGCTCGATGTCCTCGTCGAGTCCGGTGAGGTCGACGGCGGTGCCCAGGTGGGCGGACAGCCGCTCGAGCAGGGCCCGTGACGCCTCCGGGTAGGGCCCGGCGACGTAGTGCGGGATACGGACCCACATGCCGAGCGTCGTGAGCCCGTGGGCGCCCAGCTCCGCCTCGATGGCGACCTGGGCGGATGCGGGGACGACCATCTGCTCGTGCGGGGCGCCGAGCCGCTCGAGGAGGACGTCGTCGTTGGACGTGCACACGAGCTGCACCGGCCGGGTGTGGGGGATGGGGCCGGGGACGCTGCCCAGGCCGACGTAGCGGGTGACGCCCAGCATGTCGGAGAGTGCGCGCAGGTCGTCGGCGAGCGCCCGCCATCCGAGGTCCGGTTCGGGGCCCGTGACGAGCAGCAGGTCGGGCCCGCTGCTCGGGGCGAGATGCCGGACGGTCAGTTCCGGCCAGCGGACCGTGCGCAGCCGCCCGCGGTCGATCTCGAGCTCCGGGCGGCGGTCGCGGTAGTCGTACAGCCCGTCGGGGTCGAAGCGGCCGATGCGCTGCGCCGGGTACCGCTCGAGGAGGTGCTCAGCGGCTCCGGTGCCGCCGGCCCCCGCGTCGGTCCAGCCGTCGAAGGCCAGGACCAGCGCCGGATCGGGACGGACGACGGGGCGGGACGGGTCGAGCTCGAGGATGCGCATGGGGCGACGGTACCGCCCGTGGTGCTGCCGCCGTCGGGGCCTGCGTCACCCCCGCGCAACGGCCCGCGGAACGGCCGGCGCAACGGCCGGCGCAACGGAAGGAGCCGCCCCGAGGGGCGGCTCCGACCGTCGTACGCGACGTGGCGCGAGCGTCAGCGACGCGTGGTGCGCTTCTTCGCGGCCTTCTTGGTGGTCCGCTTCTTCGCAGCCTTCTTCGCCGGACGCTTCGCAGCGGCCTTCTTCGTGGTGC
>PR_CR_10_Liq_1_inCRDRAFT_1000827_pt1 | contig 18584 bp, 16 predicted proteins | sample PRCRCaboRojoPR_3_FD_10241 | JGI IMG/M metagenome (IMG submission 10241)
ACCGGAGACTCGCAGGCCGCTATAGTGGCGGCAGCCGTAGAGAACCCCATATACTTAAGGAAGTCTCTACGTGTAGTACTGGAACTTTCTAATTTTTCTTTATCACCGAGGAATTCACTGGTGGGCAAATCATCTGCGAACTCATTAGCTCCTAACTTTTCGGTAAGTTCAGGATTCTCAAGTTCTGCAATGCCTCTCCAATATTTTTTATTTTCAGCCATTATATTCCTATAGAGATTTAAACTATTAATAGTGACATTTTCCGCACTCTAAACCACCTATCATTTCCACGGTAATTTCTGCGTCTTCACCATACTTTTCTTTAAGCTTCTCGTGCATTTCTTTGTAGTAGGCATTAGACTCTACCTGCACCTCTGTTTCGCGGTGGCAATTAATACACCAACCCATAGTTAGAGAAGAATATTGATAAACTTCTTCCATTTCCTGAATAGGCCCGTGGCAAGTTTGGCACTGTAAGCCTCCCGCTGTAACGTGCTGTGCGTGATTAAAATAGGCCAAATCAGGCAACTTATGAATACGCACCCATTTCACTGGTTTTTCTTCATAATCTTCAATGTAAGCGTAAGCCTCAGGATCCCAACCTACAGCTTCGTAAATTTTAGCTATTTCTTCGGTACCGTATTTAGGGCCTTCTTGAATTTGCATGTGGCAATTCATACAAACTCCTGCCGAAGGAATATTAGAGTGCTTACTCTTACGCGCTCCGTAGTGACAATAGCTGCAATTTATTTGATTTTCACCAGCGTGAAGCTTATGTGAGAATTTGATGGGTTGTTCAGGCTGATATCCCTGGTCTACGTTCACCGACATTAATCCAGCGTACAATTGCTGCAAGAAAACCACAGCAATAACAATAGTAAGAACAGTTAAAATTTTTGGGTTTTTAAGTGCCGTGCGGGTAAGGATATTAGCATCCTCTGTAAGGGTAGAGGTGGGCTCCCCCTTAATTTGCTTGAGCGTGTTTTTAACCCGGGCCAATAGAATCACCAAGAAGAGCAAAATACCCGCCAGAATTATCAGAAGCATCGTGTTGTCACCCTCGTCTTCCGCCACCGCTACAGGAGCACCTGCTGTTTTGTCGCCCTCTGCTTCTTTTGGCTTACTACCTTCAATGGTGTAGGCCAAAATATCCATCACATCTTGCTCAGACAAGCCCGGAAAAGCCGGCATCACCGAGCCATTGTACTCCTCAAATATAGCTAGAGCGTCTTCGTCACCAGACTCCCGCAATTCTTGATTGTTGATAATCCATTTCACCAGCCACTCAGCGCTTCTGCGTTCTGTTACATTGCCTAGCGCTGGACCAATCATCTTCTTATCAAGCTTATGACAAGAAGCGCAATTGGTATTGTACAGTGTCTTTCCATTGGCCGCATCACCTTCTATTTCTTGCGCCATTGCGGAAATAGAAAAGGCTATAGCCATGATTAGCATAATGCTCTTTACTAACCCTCTCTGAATTACATTTTTCTTCATTGATGAACCGAATATGTGGGTATTCTGTCTTTGGGCGGCAAATTTAAGGTTAAAACATATTCTTACCAGCCACCCTCCTGCTCCAAATCAATTTATACTGCTTCTAAATAAATAGGCTCTTTTACAAAAGCGTACTTTTGCCCCAGCAAAAATAAAATTATGAGACTATTATTCGCGGTTTTTTTTGGCTACTGCTCCTTTTTAATGGTGGGTCAAAACAAAGGGAATCTCAATCTTGAAATTCCAAGCGCAATAGAACAGTTGCAACAGGATTATCAAAAGCAGCAAACAACTCAAAACCATTTAGAAGGCTACCGGGTGCAGATCTATAATGGTAGAAAGAATGAGTGCATGAGGGAGCGCTCAAATTTCCTGAAACTATACCCCAGAGTGGCCACCTACACCGTGTATGAAAGCCCTGAATACCGCATACAAGTGGGTGACTTTAGAACTCGCCTTGAGGCCGAGAAATTCAGAAAAAATATTTTGGAGCACTTCAGTGGAAGTTTTGTTTTAAAGACCACTATAAAATGGCCTGACTTAGACCTTGATATTGAAGTACACGAGGTGGAATAAAACGTGATTGGCAGATTTACGCAAACTTTACACCCTTAATCAAAAAACCCTGACTTCTTTGCGGAAGCCAGGGTTTTGCATTTTATAGTACCACCGCTTAAACAGAAGCGGCTAGAGGGTTTTTTTCACTTCTACCTCTTCATAGCCTTCAATAATGTCACCTACTTTAATGTCATTAAAGTTTTTGATATTAAGACCACATTCATAGCCTTTGCTAACCTCTTTAACATCATCTTTAAAACGCTTAAGTGAAGCCAGTTCTCCCGTGTAGACCACCACACCATCTCTAATGATGCGCACCTTGGTGTTTCTGGTAATTTTACCATCCAATACGTAGCAACCAGCAATGGTGCCTACCTTAGAAATTTTAAAGGTTTCCCTGATTTCCACGTTGCACACAATCTCTTCCTTCACATCTGGTGAAAGCATGCCTTCCATAGCATCACGGATCTCATTAATGGCATCGTAAATAATAGAATAGAGCCTTATGTCTACTTGCTCTTTTTCAGCCAATTTACGGGAGTTAGCGGAAGGTCTCACCTGGAAGCCTACTATAATGGCGTCTGAAGCTGCCGCTAGTAAAATGTCGCTTTCACTGATTTGGCCCACTGCCTTGTGGATAATATTCACCTGAATCTCATCGGTGCTTAATTTCTGTAGTGAATCGGCTAAGGCCTCTATTGACCCGTCTACGTCACCTTTAACAATGATATTTAACTCTTGGAAGTCACCCACAGCAAGACGTCTGCCTATCTCTTCAAGGGTAAGGTTCTTCTGGCTACGAGCACTTTGTTCACGCTGCAATTGGGTACGTTTGGCTGCAATGTTTTTAGCCTCCCGCTCATCTTCCATGATTACAAAACGATCACCTGCCTGAGGGGCTCCGTCTAGACCAAGAATGGTTACCGGCCTTGATGGCCCTGCCTCATGGATGGTATGACCCCGCTCATCTAGCATGGCACGCACCTTACCACTGTATTGGCCGGCCAGCACGTAATCACCCACTCTTAAGGTTCCATTTTGCACCAAAATAGTGCTTACGTAGCCCCGCCCTTTATCTAAGGCGGCTTCCACCACAGTACCACTTGCCAGGCGCTCGGGGTTGGCTTTTAACTCCAGAATTTCTGCTTCAAGCAATACTTTTTCAAGAAGATCGTCAACGCCAAGTCCTGTTTTAGCAGAAATATCATGACTTTGAATTTTACCGCCCCATTCTTCCACCAAAAGGTTTTCGGCCGCTAGAGCCTCCTTAATCTTTTCTGGATTGGCAGTGGGTTTGTCAACTTTATTAATGGCAAAAACAATGGGTACACCGGCTGCCTGGGCATGACTGATGGCCTCCTTAGTCTGGGGCATAATACCGTCATCTGCCGCCACCACAATAATGGCTACATCCGTAACCTGGGCACCGCGGGCCCTCATGGCGGTAAAGGCTTCGTGACCCGGTGTATCTAAAAAGGTAATGGTTTCACCGTTTTCCACTTGCACGGAATAGGCGCCAATGTGCTGAGTAATTCCACCTGACTCACCGGCAATTACATTGGCTTTGCGGATGTAGTCCAGTAGTGAGGTTTTACCATGGTCTACGTGACCCATTACGGTAACAATAGGCGCACGACCTTTTAGATCATCTTCTGCGTCTTCTTCAATTTCAATAGCCTCGGTCACATCGGCACTGACAAACTCTACCTCGTAGCCAAATTCTTCGGCTACTATTTGCAAGGTTTCACCGTCTAAGCGCTGATTCATAGTTACCATCATTCCCAACGACATGCAGGATGAAATAACATCATTCACCTGAACGCCCATCATGTTGGCCAGCTCACTTACCGTTACAAACTCTGTAACCTTAATGATTTTGCTTTCCTGCTCCTGTAATTGCTCGTCTTTTAGCTCCTGCTCTTTGCGCTCTTGGCGCTTTTCTCTCCTTATTTTGGCTGAGCGCTTTTTACCACCACCGCCAGTGAGTTTTTCAAGCGTCTCCTTGATTTGCTTCTGTACTTCTTCTTCAGTAAGCTCTCTTTTAGGTTCATTTTTACGGCCACGGCCTTTGCGTTTATTTTGGTTTTCATCTCCCTTATTGGAAGAAATGCGTTTACGCTTGCGCTTACTTTTTAAATCGTCTTTGTTATCGCTACTGCTAGCAACTTTTTTCTTTTTCTTGGGGCGGTTGAATTTAGAGAGATCTACCTTTTGGCCCGTGAATTTAGGACCAGAAAGTTTCTGATACTTGGTATCAATAGTACCTGATTCGCTATCGCCTTCTGCCTCCAATTCTTTGGTGTCTCCATCGGCATCTTTAGGTTCCGCTTCCTTTGACTCAGACTTACTAGGTTCCGGTTTTTCAGCAGCGGCCTTTTCAGTCGCTGGTTCTTCTTTTTCAGCTACGGTCTCCTCAGGAGCTTTCAAAGAAGGGTCTTTTTTCTCACCTTCAGCTTTTACAGTCTCTTCTTTCTTAGGCTCTTGGGCCGATGATTGCTCTTCTTTTTGAACCTCTTCAGCGGCTTCCTTCGCAGGAGTGGCTTCCGGTTCTTTTACGGACTCTTTTTTTGCTTCTTCTTCTTTTTCAGCTTTAGCCTGTGCTTTTTCAGCGGCAGGTTTTGCCTCTTCTGCAGGTTCAGAAACTTCAGGCTCTGCATCTTCTTTCTTACTGCTTCTAGGCTTATCTAAGTCTATCTTGCCCACCATTTTAGGTCCGCTTAAAGATTTAGAGGCTTTTATTACCTCCTCGTCTTCGGGCTTAGACTTGGCTTCAGTGGCCTCTTCAGCAGATTGCTGCTCTTGACGGAGTTTTTCTTTTTCCTCCCTCTTTTGTCGGCTCACCTCTTCTGAGGCCTCTTTCTTAGCTTTATCAGGTGCAAATTTTTCAAGCACTTTTTGAATGTACTCACCAGATATTTTGGTAGTAGGACGTAGTTTTTCCTCTAACCCAAGTTCACCGAGGTATTCCATTACGGTGCTTACACCGGTATTACATTCTTTAGCTAATTGACTTAGTCTTAACGACTTTTCGGCCATAAACTATTTTTTATTCTTCAAATTCTGCTCTAAGAATTTCACGCACATTCAAAATGGTTTCTTCTTCCAAGTCTGTGCGCGAAACTAAATCATCAACACTTAATTCCAGTACACTGCGGGCCGTGTCACACCCAATATCTTTTAACGCCTTAATTACCCAGTCTTCAATTTCATCGGTAAACTCGGTAAGCTCTACGTCTTCTTCTTCGTCTATATCTCGGTATACATCAATCTCATAGCCGGTTAGGCGCCCTGCTAATTTAATGTTTAAACCTCTTTTACCAATGGCCTTAGAAACCTCCTCGGGTTTAAGAAAAACCTCGGCCCGGCCATTATCGTGGTCTATGTTTATGCTGGTAATTTTAGCAGGGCTTAGTGCTCTGGTGATGTAGAGGTTTTCATTAGTAGTGTAATTGATCACATCAATGTTTTCATTACCCAACTCTCGTACAATGCCGTGTATGCGACTTCCTTTCATTCCCACACAGGCTCCTACCGGATCAATCCGATCGTCATAAGACTCTACTGCCACCTTGGCTTTTTCACCGGGTTCACGCACTACATTTTTAACAATGATTAATCCGTCAAAAACTTCTGGAATTTCTTGCTCAAATAGCTTTTCTAAAAAGCGTGGATCTGTTCGCGAAAGCGTAATTACCGGTTTAGTCCCGCGCAAATCTACGCTGCGTACCACTGCTCTAATGGTGTCTCCTTTTCTAAAATAATCTCTGGGAATTTGCTGGTCTTTGGGCAGAATTAATTCGTTCTGCTCATCGTCATAAATAATAACGGCCCGCGGACGCACGTGATGCACCTCTCCGGTCAAAATCTCCCCTTCAAGATCTTTATATTTTTTATAGATAACGCCATTATCATGCTCCTGAACCTTTTGCATGAGGTTTTGCTTAAAAGCCAGCACAAATCTCCGGCCTTGGTCTATAAGTTTTAACTCTTCAGAAACCTCTTCCCCCACTTCAAAATCAGGCTCAATTTTTAATGCTTCTGAAAGCTCTATTTCTAAATTATCGTCTTCGGCCTCTCCGTCTGCTACAATAATTCGGTTGCGCCAAATCTCAAGATCGCCTTTATCGGGATTTACAATGATGTCGTAATTATCATCACTGCCAAACTTTTTTACCAGCTGGCTCCGCAAGGCCTCTTCAATGATGGCCATGAGGGTAACTCTATCAATATTTTTTTCTTCCTTAAAATCAGAGAAGCTTTCAATTATAGCCTGATTTTCCATTTGTAAAGCTGATGTTACTTGAATTCTACTTGAACCCGTGCCTGGGTAATGTTTGCTAAATCTATGGTTTGTTGTTTGGTTACAGTTCGCTTGCCTTTACCTGCCGGCTTTGGCTCCCTGGTTTTCCACTCGAGGGTAAGTACGTCATTTTCAAAATTTACGAGTCGCCCTTCAAATTCTTCTTCATTCTGGGTAACCACTTTTAGTTTACGACCTACATTCTGTACATATTGGTCTTTTACTTGCAATGGTTCTCCCACGCCCGGTGAGGTTACGGTAAGGTCAAAATCTACATCATCTTCAATAAGCTTTCCTTCCAGGGCTCTACTTATCTCGGTTAATTCTTTGAGTTTTATCCCTTCTATTTTATCTATGACCAAACGTATGTTGTGATCAACACCCACCGAGAAGTGGACCATAAAACACTGCCTCTGGGCTATTTCTTCCTTAATAAGAGCGATTAGCTCCTGCTCTTTAATCATGCATATCCAATAAAAGAGGGGCACAAGGCCCCTATTATTGAGGCTGCAAATATAAGATTAATTTGCAAAGTGCTTGAGATAGAATTAGGTGAGTGTAATTTTTAATTGCCTGAATCCTTCACTAGCAGTATCTTTTAAATGGCAAAATCAATGGCTGTTGAGCTTTGCATCACGTAAAATTGATATTTTTTCATAGGATTACCCGGAAGCCTTCAATTATTGCGAAGCATTAATCTTCTAAGGAAGTAAATTTAAACCTAGCCTGAGAAAAGAGAGGGTTACACTTTTTCGTTAGTTGCAGAGATTTGATAGATGATTGGCAAAAAACCTGAGTGGCCTTATTAGGCTATTTAACGCACCCTTAAGTGCATGGGGGGCTTATATTTTCTAATTTAGCCCCCTTAAGTGATTCAACCCTATGTCAGTAGCGGAACAAAGGTTTACACAAAAACGCCTGCGCTCTTCCTATTTATCCGTAATCATCAGTATTTCACTGGTGCTTTTTTTATTGGGCACTTTTGGTGCTTTAGTCTTAAATGCTTCTCAAATTGCGCGTTTTGTAAAGGAGAACTTTGCCATTACCGTGCTGCTTGAAAATGAAGCCTCTCCTGTGGCAGTGAGGCAATTTCAAAAAAGTTTACAGCTAGCTCAATACGTCAAAAGCACCGAGTTTATCTCAAAAGAAGAAGCTGCTGAAGAGCTCAAAAAAGAATTGAATGAAGAGTTTGTAGACTTTTTAGGCTACAATCCGCTCAACAATACCATAGAAGTTAGGCTTAAAGCCGATTTTGTAACCGAAGCACAAATTCAAAAACTAGAGCAAGAATACGCAGCCAAGCCCTTTGTGAAGGAGGTAGTGTACGATAAACCGCTCATTCAAAAGATGAATGAGAATATTAAAAACATCAGTATTTTTTTGATTGCCGGCAGCATACTACTCGCATTAGTAGCTATTGCCTTAATAAATAGCTCCATACGCTTGGCCATTTATTCACGCAGGTTTCTCATTAAAACCATGCAACTGGTAGGCGCCACCAAGGGCTTTATTCGAAAGCCCTTTATTTACCGAAGCTTCCGCCATGGTGTCTACGGTGCTATTATTGCCTGCTCACTTTTAGCCTTACTTTTTTACTACTTAGAAAAAAGCCTTCCCGGCTTTGCCTCACTGCAAAGCATTTTAAACTTTGTAATCTTAGGGCTTTCTATTTTTGCCGCTGGTATACTCATTTCCATGAGTTGTACTTTTTTTGCGCTTAAGAAATACCTGAAATTAAAAACAGATCAACTGTATTTTTAGATATGAAACAACAAACATTTGTGTTCGGAAAGAAAAACTATTTGCTTATGGCAGCTGGTATTGTTCTGATGGTAATTGGCTACCTTCTTATGCAGGGAGGAGGAAGTGATAATCCTGAAGTTTTTAACCCCGAAATTTTTTCGGCCCGCAGAATCACCTGGGCACCGCTCATTATTATTTTAGGCGTAATCACTGAAATCTACGCTATAATGGCGCCCCATAATGAGCAATCTTGAGGCCCTGATTTTAGGCATCATTCAGGGGCTTACGGAATTTTTACCCGTAAGTAGTAGCGGCCACCTAGAGCTGGCCAAAGCATTATTTGGAGACCAGTCAGTACCTGAAGAAAGCATGCTTTTCACCGTGGTGGTGCATTTTGCTACCGCCCTCTCTACCCTGATTATTTTCAGAAAAGAAGTAGCCCAGATTTTCAAAGGGCTTTTTCAGTTCAAACAAAATGAAGAGTTACGCTTCAGCATTTTCATTGTGCTCTCCATGATTCCGGCCGCAGCCGTGGGTTTAGCCTTTGATGAAATATTGGAAACCCTTTTTGATGGTCAAGTTCTTCTGGTAGGTTTCATGCTTTTTGTGACTGGTTTGCTTTTACTCTTCGCTAATCGGGCCAGCCGAGGGCAAAAAAAAGTGAATGCCTTTAGTGCCATTATTATTGGTGTCGCTCAAGCCATCGCCATTTTACCGGGTATCAGTCGCAGCGGTGCTACCATTTCGGCTTCCATTCTTTTAGGGGTTAGCCGTGAGCAAGCAGCCCGCTTCTCCTTTTTAATGGTAGTTCCTTTAATTTTAGGCAAAATGGCTAAAGATATTTTAGATGGGGCTTTAATCACAGAAAGTGGCATTCCGCTGTCCATAGTTTTGGCCTTTGCCGGGGCCTTTTTCACAGGCTTAGCGGCCTGCCAATGGATGATTGCGGTGGTAAAACGCTCTAACCTCAACTACTTTGCCTATTACTGTTTTGTAGTAGGCCTCATCGCTATAATCTCTACCTTTTTAGCTTGAGTTTTACTAAAGAAGAATTACTGGCCGGTCAGGTTTTTTTGGTGGATAAAAATCTAAACTGGACGTCTTTTGACGTGGTAAACAAGCTCCGCTACCAACTCAAAAAAAAATTTGGACTTAAAAAAGTAAAGGTGGGTCACGCAGGCACGCTTGATCCTTTGGCCACCGGTTTACTCATTATTTGTGCAGGCGCTAAAACCAAAGCCATTAATGAGTTTATGGGACTTCCCAAAACCTACACGGGTACCATTACCCTGGGGGCTACCACTCCTAGCTATGACTTGGAAACAGAGGTAGACCAGCACTATCCGATTGATCACCTTAACCCCACTCTCTTGCATGAAGTGACGGCTCAGTTTACGGGCAACTTGATGCAAGTGCCGCCCAACTTTTCAGCCATTAAAAAAGGGGGTGTAAAAGCCTATGAAGCGGCCCGCAAGGGAGAAGATCTTAAGTTGACACCGCGTCCTATCACTATCCATTATTTTAAGCTTACACGGATAGATTTACCTAGGGTAGATTTTGAAGTGCGTTGCAGCAAAGGCACCTATATCCGAAGCTTGGCCCATGATTTTGGCCAGGCTCTGAATAGTGGCGCGCATCTATCAGTGCTGCGAAGAACCGCTATTGGCGATTATAAGGTGGAACAGGCGTTAACGGTAGACCAAATGATCCAGAAATTTCACATGGAATCTTAAAATACCAATCTGTTAATCGGTATACTTACTATTCCACAGTTCTGAATTAAAGTTTTTCATCCGGCTAAAGCCGTACAAAGCGGTTAAACCTGAAAAAGCAATAAAGAGGTAAAAGAAAAAGATTACCCGAATAGCCAATGAAGATTGGTCATAAGGCCCCATCATTACAGAGCTAGGCACGCAACAAACCACTAAAGCGGCTAAGAGGGCCACGCTAGCCAAAAGACTTTTAAATGAGCGGAAAGGGAACACTACCGCCTTACGCAATGGATGTAAATCATTACCCCACTTGTGTACTAAATAGTAGCGTTGATTGCCCAAGGGAATAAAAAGTAAGGGATCTTTGTCTTTATATTCTAAGTTGAATAAGGAGGCCGGAGCCACAATTTTAAAATCTTTGATTTCCTGCCCTTCTTTTTTTTGCAACTGCTTCACTTTAGCTACCGCCTCATGTGGAATTTCGCCTTTAAAATATTTGGTACTCAAAAAGCGTAAGCGATAGTTTGTGCAAAGCTCTTTAATCTGCTTAAGTGTGAAGATTTTATCGGCTTCTAGATTACGGGCCTCCAAATGAGAAATTTGGCCGTCTGAAGAAAAAATATTTTGCAAAATGTGATCATCCAGCTGATCATCTTCCTTTAAGATTTCTTGAAAAGCCCTTAAAACTTCATCTGGATTCTTAGCTTGATCTTTTGCTTTCGTTTTATGTAAGGCTTTCTCTAAATCTACTCCATTCATTATCATAGTCCTACGTCCTTTTAAAAGAATAGCTTAAAAGTAAAAAATATAATACGAACTTTGAAACAGCATAAATCGACTGATAGTTTAAAGTGAACATTGAAGAGCTGCGAAATTTTGCCCTTTCCTTGCCTGGCACCCATGAGAGTTTACCCTTTGACAACAATACGCTGGTATTTAAGGTCTTAAATAAAATGTTTTTGTTAGCAGCATTAGATTCCCAACCCTTACGCATAAATTTTAAAGCTTTGCCAGCTGATAATATTGCTTACCGCGAAAAATACGCAGCTGTGATACCAGGCTACCACAGCAATAAAAAACACTGGAGCACCGCTAACCTAGATGGCTCTATTCCCAGCGAAGAAGTGCAGGAATGGATCCAAAATTCATACGATTTGGTGATAACCAAAATGACCAAAAAAGAAAAACAAGAACTCGCTAGTTTTCAATGAAAAAGTTTGCAAAATATTTTTTTCAAGGCATCGTAGTGCTGGCACCGGTTACCATTACCCTTTATGTGCTCATTGAGGTTTTCATTTTCATGGACAGCCTCAACCCGTTTAACATACCCGGTGCCGGGGTAGTTCTTACCTGCATAGCCATTGCTTTGGTCGGTTTCATTGTGCGTAACTATATTTCAGATCGTATTATTGAATGGATAGAGCTGCAAATAAAAAAGGCTCCCTTGGTAAGCATTATTTACACAGCCGTGCAAGATTTACTCAAATCTTTTGTTGGCGACCGCCAAAGCTTCAAAAAGCCCGTGCTGGTAAAACTTTACGAGAACTCAGAAATCCGCAGGCTGGGTTTTATTACCAATGACAACTTCACCAAAATGCCCGAACTGAAGGAGCAATATATTACCGTCTACTGTCCGCACAGCTACAATATTTCAGGTAACGTATTTTTGGTGCCCGCCCATTATGTGCAACCGGTTGACTTAAAGGCCTCAGACGTGATGAAATACACGGTATCAGGCGGGGTTACTCAAATTGAAAAAAACAATTAGCTATGCGATTATTTTTTACGCTTATCCTTTTCACCTTCTCACTTTTTACGTTTGCCTCTCAGGGCGATACCATCCGCGTAACAGCGCACCAAAAAGTAGACATGACCTGGTATCAAAGCTACCGCGCTTGGGCCCAGTTCCCAGACAGCACGCATCAGTATCATAAAATTCTTCTAAAGTTTACCTTGGGTTGTGCCAGCACAGGCTGCAGCGATTGGGACTACACAACCCTACTAAACATTCGCCACAGAACGGGCCGCCTAGACAGTGCCGTTGACCGCATTGACACCTTGCAGAGCAATCCTCTGGTGGTGGATACCATCTGGCGCGTATTTGACGAAGTGGAGCCCTATGAATTGGCCAAAGTAATTACCCCTTATGGAGGAGCACTCCCCAATGCATGGGAGCGTTGCTTTGTGTTTGACGTTACGGAATACTACCCGCTTTTAAGGGATTCTGTGGAGCTAGAAGCTTTTTACCAAGGCTGGTCTAGTGGTTTTAGTGCCAATTTGGAATTTATAATGATTGAAGGTATCCCACCCCGCAACGTATATGAGGTGCAAAACCTCTACCGCGGCAAATTCAATTACCTGAGTAGCCAGCAGTTTGAAACTAATCACATGCCTGCCCGTCAGGTGGACTTACACCCACAGGCTCAACAGTTTAATCTGCGCATGGCCCCCAGTGGGCACGGTTTTGTAAACAGTTTAAACTGTGCCGAATTCTGCGAAAAAGATTACTACGTAAATGTTAACGGCAACCGGGTAGCTACCCAAGCCATGTGGCGAAATGATTGTGGATTAAACGCTTTGTACCCTCAAGCCGGAACCTGGCTATACGATAGGGCCAATTGGTGTCCCGGTGATGAAGTGACCATTTACAACCATGACCTTACACCTCACCTCAGCGGCAGCTCTGCAACTATTGACGTAGACATTGAACCCTACAGTTACACGGTACCCCAAGGCGAAACTCCCGCCAATTACAACATGTCGGTTCAATTTTTTCAATTGAGTGATTTTAACCACAATTTAGATGCAGAAATAAGTGCTATTGTAGCACCCACACTTGATGACGCCTTCGGGCGCATAAATCCGGTTTGCACCGAAGCCCAGATTGAAATCACCAATAAAGGCGCCACCGGCCTAACAGAACTAAAACTACAATACGGTGTAGCCGGCAATGGTAATTGGCAAGAACACATTTGGCAGGGCCAGTTGGCTCCCCTCGAAAAAACCATCATTAGCCTGCCCATGCAAGAACTGAGGCACTGGACCAGCTGGCGTGATACCCTCCTATTTAAAGCACAGCTTTTGGAAATTAACCAGCAAGGCCAGGATGATGTGGCCTACAACAATACTTACACCACGGCCTTTGCGCCTACCCCTGAATTTCCGGCTACGCTGCGTTTTGACCTTAGAACCAACGGAGCCGCACAAGAAACACATTGGCAATTAAAAGACTTAGTGACTGATAGTGTTATTCAGCAAGGCGATAACTTTAGCAACAACACTTCATATCGCGATACTTTTGACTTAAGCCCCGGTTGCTACGAGCTTACCATTTTTGACCGTGATAAAGACGGACTCAGTTTTTTTGGTAACAATGATGGGGGTGGTACCGCCAGCCTGCGCAATATTGGTGGTAGCTTTTTCAACTATTCCATCAACCCAAATTTCGGAACCCGCTTCACTTTAAACTTCACTGTGGGTTACGGTTTGGGTCTCCCCGATGAGGCTTCGCAAGGTCCCTTGCCGCAGGTTTTCCCCAACCCGAGCACGGGCATTTTCAACCTGGAATGGGAAAATCCCCAAGCAAAGAATCTTAGCTACCGGATAGTCAATCTATCGGGGCAAACCCTAAAAGAAAAAAGCTTAGGCAAGGCGCAGAGCGTTCAAGAGCAATTTGACCTGAGCCACTTACCAGCGGGTCTTTACCTATTAATTGTGCAAATGGGAGAACAACAGTTTGAGCAAAAAATTGAACTGCACTAAATTTTGCTTTTAAACTAGCGCTGGGCTCTGTTTCCGCCATCGCCTAAGCGAAACAGCAGCGAGTTGATGAAACTGAGCAGGAGGCTAAAAATTAAGGCCCACCAAAAATTTTGCACTGTAAAACCACCCACCAGGCTGTCAGCGGCCATAATTACCAAGGCGTTAATCACAAATAAAAACAAGCCAAACGTAACCAAGGTGGCCGGTATGGTTAAGAGAATTAAAAGTGGTTTTATGGTCAAATTGAGCAAACCCAAGACAATGGCTACCAAAATGGCGGTGCCAAAACCCGATAGCTGTACATAGGGTTCTAAAATCCAAGCCGCTAAAAAAACGCTAAGGGTATTTACAATCAAACGGATAAGCAATGAATTCATGCGGTGTGCTGTTTTTGAGAATTTCTAAAGTACAAAATACGGGCAGCCCGCAGACCTTTGGAAAAAAAGCTATGAAGTTTTTCACCTATTCTGCTTTTGTAAAATGCATTTATCCTTAGCATCTTGCAGCAACAAAAATTTTAAGATGAAATTAAAACATACAATCATGGCCCTAACGGCCGGTTTATTGGGGTTAAGCGCCTGTCAAACCGGTACTGCGCCTCAAAATGAAACTGAAATGGCTACAGCCGAAACACCCGAAATACCCTACGACCAACATTCGTACGCCAAACCCGAAGAAGCATTTGTAAAGCACCTCAGCTGGCAAGCAAGAGTTGATTTTGACGAAAAAATTATTGAAGCCACCGCAGCTTGGGATATTGAGCCAGCTGAAAATGCGGAGCAGATTATTTTTGACACGTATGACCTGAACATACAAACCGTGAAGGTTGACGGTGAAGAAGTAGAGTTTTCATTAGGAGAACAAGACCAACACATGGGGCAAGCGCTTAGTATCCCTATTAAGCCCAGCTCAAAGGTGGTGCACATAAAATACTACACCAGCCCGGGCGCCAGGGCCTTACAATGGCTGAGCGCAGAACAAACTGCCGGTAAAGAAATGCCTTTCTTGTTTACCCAATCACAGGCCATTTTAGCCCGCAGTTGGATTCCTACTCAAGACAGCCCAGGCATACGCTTCACCTATGATGCAACAGTACAAGTACCCGAAAACATGTTGGCCTTAATGAGCGCCAGCAATCCGCAGGAGCGCAACCAAAAAGGTGAATACCAATTTAAAATGCCTCAGCCCATACCGGCTTACCTGCTAGCCTTGGCTGTTGGAGACGTATACTTTGAGCCTATTAGTGAACGTACTGGAGTGTATGCCGAAGCCTCTCTATTGGACACAGCCGCCTATGAGTTTGCCGATCTTGAAAAAATGGTGGTGGCCGCTGAGGAGCTTTACGGCCCCTACGCCTGGGGGCGCTACGATTTGATTGTACTGCCGCCTTCTTTTCCCTTTGGCGGGATGGAAAATCCACGCCTCACTTTTGCAACGCCCACCATTTTGGCCGGAGACCGCAGCCTGGTGAGCCTGGTGGCGCATGAGCTGGCCCACAGCTGGAGCGGCAACCTGGTGACCAATGCCACCTGGAATGACTTCTGGCTGAATGAAGGCTTTACAGTATACTTTGAACACCGCATTATGGAAGCCGTATACGGCCGGGAGTATTCTGAAATGCTAGCCAGCCTTACCCGCAGTGGGCTTAAAGAAACAGCCGCTGAAATGCTGGAAGAAGTGCCCAATGACACCAAGCTAAAATTAGACCTGGCCGACCGCAATCCAGATGATGGGGTAACCAGTATACCTTATGACAAAGGGTATTTCTTTTTACGCCTAATTGAAGAAACGGTAGGCCGTGAGCGCTTTGACACCTTTTTACGCAACTATTTTGATGCTAATAAATTCAAGGTAATGACTACCGAAGAATTTGTAGACTACCTCAAGGCCAATTTGCTAAGTGATGAGCAAATGAAGACCATTAAGGTAGACCAGTGGATTTACGAAACTGGTATTCCTGATAACTTGCCCAAGGTAAACTCAGACCGTTTTGCTCAGGTGGAAGCAGCCCTTGCTCTATTTCTGGAAAAAGGCCTGACGCCTGATGCGAAAGTGACGGAAGCCTGGACCACCCATGAATGGCTACACTTTATCAACTCTATGCCTGAAGGCGTCACCCAAGAGCAGTTGGCCAAACTTGACAAGCTCTACAAATTCAGCCAAACCGGTAACAGTGAAATTGCTGCCGCTTGGTTTCAACCCACTATTGAAGCAGGTTATGAAGCGGTTTACCCGCGGGTAGAAGAATTTTTGGTAAACGTAGGCCGCAGAAAATTCCTTACCCCCACCTATGAAGCGCTCCTAGAGGCAGGCCAAGAAGAAATGGCCTTAAATATTTACCAAAAGGCCCGCCCCAATTACCACGCGGTGAGCCGTGAAACCATGGACAGGCTTTTAAACTACGAAGGATAATTACTCCCGATTGGCAAATTAAAAAGGGCTGAATTTGGAATTCAAATTCAGCCCTTTTCATATTTCTAAACTTTTTTAACCCAAAAAACTACTCCATAAAATAAATGCGCTTTACCCGCTGCCCTACACCCGTAAACACCTCGTACGGGATGGTATCCATGCGCTGCGCTACTTCCTGCACCGGCATCTGCTCGCCAAATATTTCCACGGCATCCCCTTCTTGCACTTCGCTATTCGTAACGTCTACCATAATCATGTCCATACACACCCGGCCCACGGTGGGGTAACGCTTACCGCGAATGACCACCTGCCCCTTTCCATTGCTGAGGCTTCTGCGAAAACCATCGGCATAACCCAGCCCTACAATGGCAATGGTCATGTTTTGAGAAGCCGTAAACGTACGGCCATAACTCACGCTATCACCCGCTTGCAAGGTTTTAAGCTGAGATACCACTGAGCGCAATTCACTCACTACCTTTAGGTAGGGTTCATCGGCTGCGCTAGTGGCTACTCCGTACAAACTAATACCTAAGCGTACCATATCATAGTGGGCCTGCGGATAATGCGAAATACCGGCAGAATTACAAAGGTGACGCCAAAAAGGCTGGGCCAGCTCTTCTCGCAGGTAAGTAGTCATGGCTTCAAAACGCTGAATTTGGGTCTCGGTAAAAGCCCGCTCGCTTACCTGGTCGGCAGCCGCTAGATGACTGAATACCGATTCTACTTTTACCAAATTTGAATTTTCGAGAATTTGCACCAGCCTGGGTAATTCATCTTTTGTGAAGCCCAGGCGGTTCATGCCGGTTTCTAATTTCAAGTGGATAGGCCAGGGCTTCAACATGGGCTTTTCTTTCAGCACTTCCAGCAGTTCCTCCAGTCTTGTAAAGCTGTAAATCTCGGGTTCCAGGCAATAATCAATCATTTCAGGCAGCGCATTGCGCTCGGGGTTCAGCACCAAAATGGGCAGCGAAATTCCTTTTTTGCGCAATTCCACGCCTTCATCGGCATAAGCCACCCCTAAATAATTGACCCCGTGAAACTGTAATAAATTGGCAATTTCATAGCTACCGCTACCGTATGAAAAAGCCTTAACCATGGCCATTATGCCGGTATCTTGGCTAAGCTTAGCGCGATAGTGGTTGAGATTGCTTACCAAGCGCGGTAGGTAAATATTGAGCACGGTTTCATGGCTTTTTTGCTCTAAACGCTGGCTGATTTTTTCAAATTGAAAACGCCTGGCGCCCTTAAGCAAAATGGCTTTGTGGCTAAAATCAAGGCTACTCATTTCTTTTAAAAAAGAATCAGTAGAATTAAAATAAATGGTGGGCGCCTTAAAATTGGGCCGGTGTTTAAAAAGCTGCGGTCCAATGGCAATAATTTGTTCCAGTTCATGGGCGTTTAGGTAGCCTTGCATCTTCTGGAAAAGGGCTTTACCCTTTAGGCCCGTTTGCAACAGGTCTGAAATAATAAGCACTTTGGGCTGCTGCCGGCCGTGGTATTTTAAAAAGTGCAAGGCAATGCGCAAAGACTCCAAGTCTGAGTTGTAGGCATCATTAATAATAAGGTTTTGCGAATGGCCTTTTCGCATTTCCAAGCGCATTTCTACCGGTTGAAGGGCCCTTATTTTTTTTAGCAAGGATTCTATAGAAAGCCCTATGGCCAGTGCCGCCCGCAGTGAATGCAGCGCATTTTGCTGAGAAGCCTCATCGGCAAAGGGCAAACTTAAAGGGTATCTTTGCCCTTGCCAATGCAACCAAAAATCATGCTCACTTTTGGGCTCGGCATACAGCTGGGCCTGTTTTTCAGTAAAAGACCACGTTAAAAGCTCGGTTCCGTTCTTCTGAGCAAAGGCTTGAATTTGAGCAAAGAGGGCACTTGCGTTTTGTTGCACCACCAGGGCTTTAGCTGTTTTAAAAAGCTGCAGCTTTTCCTTAATCTTTTCAGAGGTACTGGCAAAAAACTCGGCGTGTGCTGAGCCAATATTGGTAAATAGACCCAGGGTTGGTTCAATTATTTTTTGCAGACGGGCCATCTCATCAGGCTTGCTAATACCGGCTTCTATTAAGGCCCATTGATGATGCGCCTCTATGCCCCAAAGGGAAAGCGGCACCCCTATTTGCGAGTTGTAGCTTTTAGGGCTGCGGATGAATTTGACTTGCTGCCCCAAGAGTTGCGCCAACCACTCTTTTACCACCGTTTTACCATTGCTGCCAGTAATGGCTAAAACTTTTACACCATGCTTTTGGCGCACCGCAGCTGCTAAGCTTTGCAGGGCCTCCAGGCTATTGTCCACTTTCAAAAAGTGGGCATCATTGGCTGCATGATCCGGCACTTGCTCTACCACAAAAGCGCGTACGCCCCGCTGGTACAAGTCGTCCACAAAAACATGGCCATTGCGGTTTGTACCGTTTAGGGCAAAAAACAAACTGCCATCGGTCTGGGCAGCCTGTCTGCTGTCAAACAATAAACGGGTAATCAGGGGGTCTTCGCCCGAAGGGATAAAAGGAGCCTTAAGAATCTGGGCAATTTCAGAAAGGGCCAGCTTAGCCACGGTCTTGTGCTTCTTTTTGCGTTACCTCATTAAAAGCCGCCCGGCTGAG
>PR_CR_10_Liq_1_inCRDRAFT_1000828_pt1 | contig 18557 bp, 21 predicted proteins | sample PRCRCaboRojoPR_3_FD_10241 | JGI IMG/M metagenome (IMG submission 10241)
TCTTAAGAGAACTGTGTGTTCCCACTGCGAAACATAACTTCCCTTTACGTCACAGAGAGGCGGGTAAGGAGTAACGATTCCTGCGTTCACAAGGTTGCGCAGCTGCAGAATATGCTTGGTTTCTCCGTCTCTCTGGAGATGTCTTCTACACCAAGGCAGAGTTCCGTACTTCCTTTCAATGTGTCCCAGTAGTTTTTTGGCTTTGTTGTCCCTTAAAGGAACTGGGTTTTTGAACATGTCGAAGTCTATCATGTAGTGGGAGCACTCTAAGTCATCGTGCACCACGCCTTTTCCAGTGCTTCCGAAGGTTTCGATTGCGTAAACTTCGCCTTCTTCCATTTTGCCTGGGTCGTTGTTTTTAACTATTGGAACACTTTTGCCTGCGTGGATGTGGTGAGGTTCTATTAAGTGTCCGTTCAGGTTCCTGATGCTTTTGACTTGGTAAGTTTTGCCGTCTAGTTCTACCTCAAAACTTTCCATGGTTTCTTGGATAGCTTCGCCGATCTCTGAAAAGCGTGCGTCAATTCCAGCTTGTTTAAGGCCTTCGTAAGTTGCTTCTTGGGATGCCAAAACCAAGTTGTCGAATTTGGGGTTGAAGGCTACAGTAAAGGCACAGTCAATAATTCTTCCTGCCACTTGGCAACCAAAGTCAACTTTGCAAACGTCGTCATACTGGATATAGGCTTTGTCGTTAGGGTTAGGAGTGTAATGAGCTGCAACGTAGTTCAGAGACACCCCTGTGGGGAACCCTACACCTGCTTCTATGCTATCGTTTTCCAGAAGGGTGCGAGTGTAGTTTTCGAGTTCTTCACAAAAGTCGTGGAGTTCAGTTCCTGGACGGAGGGTGCTTTGTGCCCAGCGACGGACTTGTCTGTGGCACTCAGCTGCTTTACGCAGGTTTTCGTAGTCATACTTGTGAATTCTCTCGAGGTCGCGCTTTTCTTCACTGTTGGTGCGGAAAGCGTTGTCGTTGAGGTACTCGTGCTTTTCGCCTTCCGGAAACTGCCCGTCGGGGAACTGGGCTGCAATAGGAACTGAGGGGGGCTCAGTTTGTTTGTAATGGGGGTAGTCATCCCAGCTTTTGAGGATTCGGAACTCGGAGTTGTCAAGGGCACGGTTGTTGGAGGGAATTTCCTGTTTCTTGTTTTTCTTCTTTCTGTTCTTTCTCTTCTTTTTCTGGGGTTGTTTCTGTTCCTCAACAACTTCTTCAACAGGAGGCTGATGTTCACTTTCCATATTTAGGGTGATTATGAATAAAAGTTAAACCAGATCACCCCCATTAGGCCCAGCATGGAGGCCACGGATGCGGTTCTCCACATTCCAAAGTAGCTTCTAGTGAAGTTGCGAGTGAGCGATAAACAGGTGCTGTTGCAGAAAGGTGCATTGGCTGAAACCTTGCAAGTGCAGAGTTTGTAGTAACTAGATTTGTCGACGTTGAACACAATAGGGCGGTTGCGTGTCATTTGGTAGTGGCACTTGTGGTCACAGAAAGGTTCGTTCCAAGAGGCTCCGCAAGAACACCACCTGTAAACTTTTCCTTGCTCCAAAAAGAGTGTAATTGGAATGAATCCTGAGCGGTAGGGCAGAGTGGGGGGTCTGTACTTTCCTTCGGGGTATGAAAATTCCTCAGGAATAGGAACTACTTTTTGGTGGGGGAAGTCAGTGACGTCGGTGGGCTTTTTTTCTTGGCGTGGAGGAGGAGCATGCAGGATCTCTGGCTTAGGCATTAAGGGGTCTATCTTCCAGTCGTATTGACTTTGGGACATTTATTATAAACACCTTTACTTACATATTGTATCGATAGTTAGTGAATTTAAAATATTATTGTAAGCTACTCTATTTTTAGTTGGGCTTCTTTAGGTAGGTCGGAAAGTTTAAATTGAGTAAGGGACCTTTTGACCCTGAGTTTGTTAAGTGTTGCCATTAAGTAGTAAACGTAAGCTGAAGCCATCACTGAGCAGTAAGAGTAAAGCGTAGTCTGCGAAAGCTCTTCAGGGTTCTGCACACAGTAACCGCAAAGAGAGGCTACTACCAAAGCAAGGCAGTAGTGGTGCATTTTTATTATGGAACACTGGGAAGCAACCATCTTAAGTCACTTGAAATACCGAAATGCTATCCAAAGCTACCCTTTTAAAGACCTGTTTGAGTCTTGTAAGTATTACTTAGGTTCTGAACTTCAACAGAAAAGCACAAAAGTTAACTGGAGCAACTCAGAAATACAAAGAGAAAGCCAGAAAATCAAAAGAAGCACTGGAGATCCTAAAATGCTGGAAAACTTACAAGCCAAAGTTAACAACTTAGAGTCACTCCTCCTCAAAACTTATAAAGGCAAGTCCGAAAGCGCCAGCACTGTGCTAGAACTCAAAGAACAAAAAGACAAACTAGTTTCTTGTATCTTTAAAGACGAAAGAGAAATTGAAGCTTTAAGTACCCGAGTGGCAGAGTGCGAACTTGAAATCCAAGAAAAACGCCAAGCCCTTCAAGAACAGAAAGAAAAAAACTCAGTTGTAAATGCCGACAACCAACACCTCAAAGAGACTCTGGACAACCTCAACAGACAAATAAAAAACTTCCAAAACGATAACAAAGATCTGCTTGAAAGAATGCTTAAACTCAAAGAAGAACAAATATCCCAAATGAACGAACTCAACGACTACTACGAAAGCATCAAACAAAAGCAAGAAGCTATAGAGTCAATTGTGTCCTCTCAAATAGAAACTGACGACTTAAAAATACTCAAGCCAGTAAGTCTACCCACTCACTACGAGCACAGAATAATGGCCCACTCTGGAAGAATCAATTCACTTGCAATATCTGAAGATTCCAAGCTTGCAATAACAGTTGGCATGGAAGCTAAACTCTGGAGCCCAGGAGAAGGAACTGCCAAAGAAGTTTTAAGAGGAATGTCTAAGGAAAGTTTTGACTGCGACATTTCAATCCAGAAACAAGTAGCTGTTGCTGCGTGCAACGACCACTACGTTTATGTTTGGAACTTAACTACTTCGCGTGTGAAGCACAAGTTGTTTCACTCCCAGCCTGTGACTTCAGTTTGCTTAGTGAGGGACTCCAACAACTTAGTTTCGGGGTGCCAAGACCGCACTATAAAGATTTGGGACTTCGACAAGGGATCTTGTTACAAAACTGTTCAGTGCTTTTCGATTCCAACTAAAGTAGTTTCTAGTGGGTCTCAAATATATTCTTCTCACAGAGACGGAAGTTTAAAGGTTTACTCCGTAGGTGGCGAACTCAGTCATGAAGTTTCTGTGCATAGCTCTTCACTGTTGAGCATTTGCATTAGCGAGTGCGGAAAGTACCTAGCGTGCATAAGTAAAGAGCATACTACAATTCTTGACTTAAAAAACAACCACACCCACCTTGAAATAACTGAAGGAGGCAGTAGAGGGTGCTTTAGTCCAGACTCCCGGTTCTTGATGTTAGGAGCTCAAACAGGAGAAATAAGGATTTGGGAAATACTTAACGGAGCCTTGGAAAGTGTGCTGGAAGAAGGACACAGTGTGGCGGTGAGTGTTACTGCGTGGAACAGAAAGTGCGTTATGTCAGCCGACAATGTAGGGGGTTTGATAATTTGGAAATAAAAAATGGAAATCTTGAGTCACACATTGAACGAACTAGAGTCAGACCTCCAAAAAGTAGGTGAGTGCTTAAGAGTCGTACTCCACAGCATTCTTTTTCAGAGAGAATTAGGACTAGTTAAGCCCCAACAAATCAGAAGTTCTTTAGGGCTTTCTTATTATACTTTAGATGACTTTGTTGCAAACAACGCCATTGAACAATTTTTGCAGGACTTTGAAAAGCAATTGGTTAGTGGAAATTCTTACATAGTTAAGTTAAGTTTTTATAAGAGTAGTAAATCAAAAGCTTTTCTGGTTGAACAGAACAAAAAGCTTCTGTGGGAACAATGGGAAATACCTCTTAACTTATTTGAAGAAACCCACAACACAGAGGAATTGGCAGAAGCCCTGAGAGATTGTATAGTTGACATCGTTAGAGTTGTAGACCAGTCAAGGAATAGTATACCCTTTATAGACAACTTCCAAGAACTAATTACTTTTCCTTTTGAACTAAGTTATGAAACTAACTAAAACCCGCGCGGATACTCTTCAAGCCACTTCTTTTCGGCTTCAGTAGTTTCTCTCCCCAAAGCTGCATTTCTGTGGGGAAATCTCCCGAACTTTTCTATAACTACTTTGTGCTTATAGGCAAAGTCTATCCATAATTCGACATTTTTTAGCAAAGTTGGGTTGTCTGGTATTCCTTCCTTGATTTCCATAGACTTTTCAAGCATCTTGTCCTGCATAGCAATCTCTTCAGAGTGCTCCATAGGCAAGTACACAAACAGCCTTTCAACCGGAAGCAGTTCTAAATCAAACTTTTTTTCAATAGCTTCTAAACAAGTTTCTAAGGCTTTTTGATCAAAGGCATAAGCCCTAGGGTCCTTTCGGTAGGTGTTTCTAGGAAACTGGTCCAGCATTATAATCAAGGCTAAGGTGCCTTTAGGTGTGTTTTTCCAATGATCGTATTGGCCTTCCAGGGCTTTTTGCAACTCGCTTTCAAAGTTCACTTTTACTTGTTCATCAAAATTGTCGTCTCTTAAAAACCACTTGTAAATCCTGGCTTCAGTTACCTGGTTCAGGTCTTCAATGTCTCCGAACCAAAATTCCAGAACCTTTTCAGGTGAGTTTTCCATTTATGATTAAAAGTTAGACGAAAGGTACAGGTTAAGTTGTCTCCTGGCAGATTTTAGGTGCTTTTTTATAACCTTTTTCCTTATTTTGAGCTCGTTAAGTAGGCTNTCTTTTTTTTCATCTGGAAGGTTCTGAACTACTTGTTCGTTAGAAACTAGTTCCAAAAGCTGGATGATTGTTTCTCGGTGTCCTTCAAAAGTTTCTTCACTTAGGTTTTCTTCTTCGCTGCTGCTGTCTAGGGTGTTCATGTAATATTTCAAGTTCCCTATTTTTCCTTTTATTCTTTTCCTAATTGCAAAATAGAATCTGTTTTTAATGGCGCAAGCAGGACGATTACAAAAATACTTTGTCATATTTTCCCAGTCAGTCTTGTACTTTAAGTAGAGTTTAAGCAGCAGTTCGTCTTCTTGTTTAGTCCATCTAACCTTTCGGTTCTTTTTCTCGTTTTGAATTGGAATATTAAGTAGTTGAGGTCTTGGCAATTGCGGTGGCAAGCTTACTTGAGTTTCTTCTTTAGATAGTAGGTCCCCAAAAGTCTCTTTAAAACTTGGAAGTTTTTGTTGCACTTTTCGCTGCATATTATTATATCCAGTAACTGCGTTAATATTTAAAGGCTTAAACTTTTTAGCATGATCTTTAATTCATTTCACTAATAGAACCACTGTCTGTGGACATAACTTTGTCATTGAGTATTTATTACAAAGCTTAAAACGAATATAAATATGAAACCAATTTAAATTTGGAAGCCAATATTACTTAAGGTTTGAGTGGAACTTGTCTGCAGTGTAGATTCCGTGGGTGTCGCGACCCAAAACCACAAGAGTGGGGTAACTCTGCAGCATCTTCTTGGCAGCGTTTTTGACTTGGTCAGTTGTCACAGCATCAATCATCTTCAAGTTGTCTTCTTCACTTAGGAGTTTTCCAGTTTGCATGAAGTCGTTGGTAGTTTTATTCATACACGAAACAGTGTTTTCGAGTTTTTCAGCTGTCACGCGCTTAAACTTGTTTTTGGCTCTCTGGACTTCTTCTTCTGTGACGTTTTGCAAGTCTTGCAGTTCCTTCACCAAAAGCTCAGAAAGTTCACCTGTTTTGCCGTGAGGAACAGCTAAGTTGATTCTAAAGTTGCCAGTGTCCTCGAAGGTTGCGTGGTGGGGGTCCACGTAAGCAATCCAGGGGTACTTTTCGTGGAAACGAGTGTAAGCGCGGTTCTGGATTCCAGTGCCTGTAGTTCCAATGAGGTACTTAAGCACGTAAGCAGCCACGACGTCCTTGTCGTTTCTTCCGAATCCGTGGAAACCCAAAGACACGTGGGTAAGTTCTGAGTCCAAAATCTCCCTGAATTCGCCTCCCAAGTACTTAGAAGGTGCCCTTTCAGGAGCTTTAGCTGCGTCCAAAGTACCGAAGTAAGGAGTCATTGTGTCCACAAACTCTTCGTGGTTATTGATGCCAGCTCCCCAAACTACCATGCGGTCAGGAGTGATGTACTGCTTCCTGAACTGGTTCATGTAGTAGAAGCCAATGTTTTGGAAGTTGCTTTGAAGGCCCTCAAGAGGCATTCCGTATCCGTTGTAGCCGTAGGCAGTTGTAAGCCAGACTTCATCAAGTCTCTTGCGGTTGGTAAGGCGCATGTCTCTGTTTTTCCAGTACTCGTCAATCCTCCACTGAGCAGCTTCTTCGTCAAGGAAGGTTTTTTCGTCCAGAACGCAGTCACTCATCATTTGGGTCATATCGTAAACGTCGTGGCCAAGGCAGTGTCCGTAGTAGTTCATGAACTCTTGGTTGTAGTTCATTTCAAAATCTCCGCCTGACATCTGGATCATTCCGTAGTTGATTTGCTCGTTAGTTCTGGCGTTAGTTTTTAGGTAAGTGGCTTTGAGGGCGTGGACCACACTGGAATTTTTAAAAGTCTCGTCACGAGTGCCGGCGTTGATGGAAACACCCATGTGCACAGAAGTGGGGAACGAAGTGCTTTGAGTGACCACGCGCACTCCGTTTTTGAGAGTCGTACATTGGAGTTGAGGTACAGTATCTTTGCGCTCCATCACTTGGTGGTCCGGAAGGGCCCTGTTAGGGGGATAACTTCCCACTATGAAGCCTGTGCTTGAAGTATCGAACAGTCCTAACACGTCGTGCAGCAACCCGAACTTTCTAGTTTGTCTTCGAAGCATTTCTGCCTATTTATTGCAAAGCCATTAACAAATAACCACTGATATGGTCCTCACTGACTATTTTCTTAAGGCTTAAATTAGACTAGTTACTTGAGTTAAAGACACTGAAAATTCAGTTCCGAATCCTTGCAGGGTTTTGGACATTTAAGTATTCAGTAATTGCTTGTCTGGAACCAAGCCAAACTTATTCAAATTATAATATGTCTGTATACAGCGGGTTTGCTACCAGAAGTTTAGAAAGAGCATACAACAAAAACTTAGTCCAGTTAGTTCAGCTTTTGCAAAGCCAACTTATAACATTTATGAAAGGAGACCCTTTGGATGTTGATTCCTGGGTTCCTTCATTTTCGAGAATATATAGTAACCTCCAGTCACTTGAAAGACAGAAGTACTTAGAACCCAAATTTTCAAGGCACATTTCAGAGTTAGCGGAGTTCATGCATATCAAGCCCGCAGGGCACCAAGAGTCTCTTTCCAAATACTTTATTAACCTAGGAGACTTTACTTTGCCTATTTTGGATGAGTCCTATGAGTTTAAAAAGCCCAAGACTTCTGTAAGGTCCAACTCTGTTTTGAAAAACTCTTTAAGGTCCAACTCTGTTTTGAAAAACACACCTCGCAAACCAAGTTCAAGGCTTTCTTCTCTTTCTTCTAAAAAGTCTTACACTCCCAGCCCGGTGCTTCACAATTTTCGTATTAAACAACTCCCTAGTATGCGCCCTAACAGAGCTAGACAAAGAAAGTACAGAGCTGCTAGGAACCCTGGAACTATTTACCAAGAACAAGCTTTCCATAGGCTGGGCTTTCACTATGGCATACCATAATAAATATGATTCTAATAGGAGTATCAGTGCTGGCTTTTTTGGTGCACTACTTGTCAAACACGTTTGTTGGAAGAACCAAGCCCAATCCAGAGTACACAAAAATCCTCGAAAAAATAGAGGACTTAGAAAAACAAGCTGAAGCAGTTAACAGCCCCAGTACCTTTTCAGCTTACTCAAAACTTAAAAGAACAATCAACCAACTGCACAAAGACAAAACAAACATACCTTCTACTAAAACTCCAGAAGCAGCCTGGCTTCTTAAGTTCATGCCCTATGTAGTGTGCCTGGGACTAGTTGGTTACTACGAAGCAGTAAAGATGCGGGGAGAAACTACTTTTTGGCCTTTCAGTTCAATGCTGGGATACCAGGAAGGGAAGTATTTTTACTTTTCACTTGTTCCTTGGTACTTGCTTTCTCTATACACCGCTAAGGTTATTATCTAATTAGTTATCCTCTTTTTATTCATTTCTGGGTACTGTTTACTCAACTTTATATAAATCCTTGACCCAAATTGGGACCTTTTGACTTCTTCACTTTTGACTTTGATTTCTTTGAGTATTTTGGACCTAGTTGCGGGGTCAGCTAGACTTAAAGCTCTTTGGACAACGTAATTGGCATACTGATCCACCACTAGTTTCGCTACGTAGGCAGGACTCCCTATTGCTTTGATCATTTCGTGCTGCATGTCTTCTGAGTTCTTTTGCAAGCACTTTTCAATCACGTTGGAAGAAAATTTTTGAGTAGCTAGTTCTTCCATGTGCCCAATGAATATTAAGGCTAGCCTAGCGTTGTTTTCGGGGTTTTCTAAGTCAATAACGTACTGAACTACGTAATTGCCAAACGCATCCTGGACAAGTCTTACAGCGTTTTCAATGATTTTGTCAACAAGTGCTTCTCTTTGTCCGTGTGTAGCTGCGTCAATGCACCTTTGCAGCACACAGCACCCATGCTTATGAGTGGCTATTTCAACAAGGTGTTTACCTGCAGTTTCGTACACAAACTGGTCGTAAGGAGCTCCTAGCTCTTGCAAACATCTTTGTATCACGTGGTTGCCGTTCAAGTCGTTTATGAGAGTGATTGAGTCCTTTTCTATTGAAGGCAAAAGTCTGTAGATCAAGTCAGGGTAAACCTTTGCTACGGAAATTAGTTTTTGGACTGAGCGGGTTCCATGGGTGTCTAGAGCCATTTCTGCCAAGAAAGGAGACACCTGGTCGATCACACTCAGCAAAGAGTTCTTGTCTAAGACTTCAAAAAGTTTTTGGCAAAGGTAGTTTCCGAAGGGGTGGGGCATGAGTTTAGGGAGTTGCGGAAACACTTGCTCTAAAATAGCTTGAAGTGCAAAAGTGTTTCCTTCATCTAGTTTTTGTTGAAGTAGTCTGCAGCCACCTTGGTCTTTAGCCATGTCCAGGGCGTTTGTGTAGATCTGTTGGGGAGTGAAAGAAGTGAACTGCGGGTAGTAGCTTGGAGTGAAAGGAGTGAAGGGATAAGAACTCTCAGGCTGAAACACAGGGGCAGAAAGTGGAGAGTCGTCTTCTTTGATTACAGGCTCCACAACATTGCGAACTAAGAAACTATTTGACCTTTCGCGGGAGTCGTCACTGAGTCGTTTGTCTTTTTCGTTGTCTATGACTTTCTGGAGTTGAGTAGGTTCGTTGAGAGGAGGCGGAATTTTGTACATGTGGGAGTAAAGTTGGTAGAACTCTTCGTAGGCTTGGTCATTCCGTATGTCATTAAACGAAAACGCGTATTCGCTCTAATTAAAAAGTACTGAAAAGGCAAACAAGTTTTCGGAAGTAAGAGTGGGGGGTGCTGAAATGGTTCTTGAAGGAAATTCGCTTTCCTCATCAACTTCGCTGTAGGCCTGCGACATTTTTTATATGTTTAACTTTAGTAGTAACTTAATTGTCTAAGGATTGAAAAAAGTATCGTAGTCCATCTTTAACGCATGTAACTATTTGAAGTGGCTGAGTTTTCATATTTAGAATATTGACAGATGAGTGATATAGCCCACACCAGTGTTTACTCTTCTGAACTCATTGAAAGTTTGTTAAAAGAACAGGTAATCCTGTTCAATAAGCAAACTGAAGCTCAGTTCTCTGCCTCTAAACAGATATTTCTGGCCTCCCAGTCACTCAAACTTCCAGAAAAACTTCCTCAACTCGCAACTCAGTATGTTGCAGAGTTTCTCCAGAAAGTAGTGCTTAAAGACCCAGCAATAGTTTGCCTTCTAGCTCTTGTGAGTTTGAGTATAGCAAATAAAGTTAGCTTTTCTTGTCCTAAAGTCACTCAATCCATACAAAGCCTTGCTCTAGAGAAGTTCACCTTCGAGCAGGTAGTTACTACAGAAAGGTTTTTCATAGAAAAACTCAATTGGAAACTAGAGAGGAAAACTGTCTGCGATGCCTGTGAAGTCTTGATAACTCTAGTTTTTAAAAAACTTGACTTAGAGCTTTTAAGGCTGTCGAACTATTATGCCTCATACGTTTATTTAGAGTTGAGGTGTTTTTCTGCTCTAATTATGGGTGCAGTTTGTGTTAACCGTGCGCTAGAGAAAAGGGGTTCTTCGAAAGAACTTACGGTTTGGAAGAGCTTCCTGAAAAACTCTGAAAATCTAGATTCTTCAGAGCTCAAGTATGCTTCGTTACTTCTAGAAAGTTCCGCACAATTGTGTGGGCTTAATTAACTCAACATAATTATATCTTAGGACTTTTACTATGAATTTTGATAATAAGTTTTCCAGTGTTTTGGCCCAAAAGTAGCATTTGAAGAGCTTTAGGAGCTTTGTGGAGGCCTTTAAGGATTTGTTCTCTGTGCTTGAGTCTGCCTTCTTGCTCCCATTTATTCAGAGACTGGGTTGCCAGCCCAAACCTGTGTCTGTAGTCCCACACTTCAAACCCAATCAAGCTAGCAGACATTGATATGATCAAGGGGTAGTAGTATATCCTTGGAGCCAAACTTAAGTTGTACGCTGAAATTGCTCCACAGAGAATAACTTTAGCGTACTTGTTGATGTTTAGCAGTACAGAGTCCAGCATCTCCCCTCCAACATTGTCAATGTAAATGTCCACTCCTCCAGGACAAGCACTTTTAATTGAACGTGCAAGGTTAATAGCTTTTTTATAGTTAACGCAAGCGTCTATTCCTACTTGGTCAGTCATCCATCTGCACTTTTCTTCTGAGCCAGCTATACCTACGACCCTGCAGCCTTTCATTTTGCCAATTTGGCAAGCAATCGACCCCACTGCCCCTGCTGCGTTAGACACTAGCATAGTGTCTTGTTTTTGAGGACGTGCTATTTCCAGCACGGCAAAGTAAGCAGTCAGTCCAGTCAGTCCTAAAACGCTTAAGTAAAGGTGGGGCTGCTCGTAAGAAGGTAGTTTGTACAGCTCTGCTGAGTGCACTTTGGCAAACTCTTGCCACCCCAAAAGCCCTGAAACGTGGTCTCCAGGTTTAAAAGTACTTGAGTGTGAACTTAGTACAGTTCCGCAGCCTACAGCTTTGATATTGTCGCCAAGGTTGACTTCAGAAGAGTTTTTGGAGATCCAGTGTCTTTGTGAAGGGTCGATGGAAGCAAAGTCTACCTGAACTAGCACTTCTTCTTTTTGCAGGTTTGTGTCTAGTTCAGTTTGTATGATTTTAAAGTCTCCTGCCTTAGGAAGTCCTTCAGGTCTGTTCACGAGGATTACTTTTCTGTTCATATTTCAAAGTTTGTCATTCAAAGTATTTATAAAATGTGGTTACTAGTTATTCCAGTGCTGCTGGTGCTTGGGTTTGTGTTTAGGAAAAACGTTTTGTTTTTAGTTAGGGCAATATACAGCTTTTACTACTTCCCTTTCTTTATGGTTTGTGCAAGGGTTATGACAGCCAGTGACATGCAGACTCTTTGGAGTTCCCAAGCGAACTGGTTCTGCCAAGTCAAACTTCAGAAGCTAGAAGGGTCGGTTCCAGTTACAAGGGACAGAAGTGTAATTTTACTGGGAAACCACAGAAACATTGCTGACTTTTTTATCCACGACATAGTTACTGAAAACACATGCAACTACTTGTCACGTGCCCTGGTTGGGTTTGTTTTTCCTTTCATAGGGTTTTTTAGTTACATAGAGAACAGGGCTTGGTACTTTGTGAGAGGGAACAAAACAGCGACTATTGATAAGTTCTACGAGTGGCTTGACTCCAAGTTTAAGAGCACTGACCTCAAAAGACAGCACTTAATTGTATACCCCGAAGGACACAGGAACCTAAAAAAAGAACCTCTTCCTTTGAAGTTTGGAATGATCAGGTATGCTTACTTGCGCCAAATGCCTATTCAAATGTTTATGTGCACAGGCTATGACCAGACCCTTGACGAAAAGTCCTTAACTGCAGAGTTTGGGGAGTCAATAGTTAAGTACTGCATTTACAAACCTATTTACCCAGCAGACTACCCTGACGAAAAAACTTTTTTCAAAGAAATTGAACAACTGTTTTACTCGAGGTTTTACGATACCATAAATAAGTAAAAGTTCTGAAAATATGGGTATAATTATGCTTAGGTCAGTTCCCACAAAGGTCTCTAACTTCAGAACTACACTTCCTTCTTGGGAGGTTTTGGAGCCTTTAAGTATCACAAAGACCTTTGTGTTTGCTGACCAACTCCACACTTGGAACTTCATTAAGTTGCTTTGTAAAGTTTCCGAAAACAAAAACTGTTTTCCAAGTGTAAAATTTAACTCTAGAGAAGTCCAGGTTCTGATCAGTCCTTCCGAAGGAAATTTGCTGACCAATAGGGAAATTTGGTTGGCTTCTTTCATGGACAAAGCTGAACAACACGTAAAAGACGAAGAGCAAGAAGAAATATTTTAATTGCATAATCTTGTACATTACCTCAGCATGTTTTCCAGTCTGGTGATTTCAGCTTTGACTTCTTTGTACCTTCTGTACTCCCTTTCAACAGGTTGGATGTCCCTGTGGTACCTGATTTTGCGGTGGTTTGTTTTGGAGAACTCCATTTGGTAGTTGTGGAGCAGTTGTCTTAATTCAGTTCTTTCTTGTCTGAGTTGGTTTAATTTGAAGTTTACGTCTTCGTTGCTTAAGGACTGGGGTTTCTTTTCTGTGGACTTTTTGGTAATGGCTTGTTTAAGCTTTTTATAGTACATGTAGAGAGGCCTCATAGGTTCTTTTTCTTCTCGCTTAGGTTCTCTTCCAAAGACTCCTCTGAAACTTGAGTCGTACATTTTGAGTTCGTTCTTGACTTTGCGTTTTTCTTGTTGGAGTTCTTCTAAGGACTTCGCAAGCAGTTCTCTGCCGTGGACAGAGTTGTTGTCGAGTTTCAAACGCCTCATTGAAGCTTCGAGGCGGGCTTTTCCTTCTACTTTGACCCAGTCTGAAGGATTTGCTGGAGGCAAAGAAGAAAAACTTTGTCTCATTTCTTCCTCCACGCCTTTTTTGACTCCCAAAAACAAGCTGCCCACTGTGCTAGTTAGAATTTCATTCAATATTTCGTACTCCATTTAATTATAAAGAAAGGAACGTAGAAGGAGAAGGGGACTGGTCCATATCTTTGTTTACGTAAAAACTGAAAGGGGAAGCTTCAAGGTCCATGGAAGTCAAGCTAGACAGTTGATTTCTCACTTCGTTAATGCTCATTATCTGTTTTTGACTGAACCAACTCGGGGGACTAGAACTTGTATAATCTGAGCTGGCATTCAAAAACCTCGACTCAAGTTTAGGTGACACTATGCTGATTGAGTCTCCCTCTTGGAATTCAATATCTTGGCCTTTAAGCTGAGCTAGCAGGATGTTATTGTAGTCAAGGCCTCGTGGCCAGTCTTTTTGGGCCTTCTTCATCATGCTTTTCCACCTATTTTTAACACTGTTTTCGGTCCTTCCAGGGAGCCCCTTGGCAATTTCGCTCCATTTATTGCCAAGAACTTTTTGCTGTTCGAGGATGTGAATATCTTCTCTGGGTGACCAGTTACCCTTTTTAAGCCCAGGGTCCACATGGTTGTACCACCTTTCCCGACACTGCCTCCCTAGCCTTACATTTTGACCTCCATGGAAAATTGCGTTNAGCTCCTTTGCAATGGAATTCCAAGCTTTAGGGCCTCTATTCGTAACTATTTTGAGCAGCATGTCATCCTCGGCTGAGTTCCAGAACTGCCTTTTGCTGAAGTCATCAGGAAGTTGGCAGGCGTTCAAGGGTTCCAGCAACGGCTGGAAGGTGTTCGTCGAATAATTAGCTATACAGGGTACTAGCCACACATCTCCTTCCAGGTGGTAGATTTGATTGTTTCCTTGGTTTCGGAAGTTGTCTTCTAAGTCCATCTCCATTTCTAACTTTATTTCTAGAACAAAAGCTTTGATTTAAATTTTTGAGTTCCATAATACTATTTGGTTGCCCAAGCGTGACTTGCTTTAATAACCTACTACTTTATAACTATAAAAATGTTCAGGGCATTTGTGGCAGCCTTTTTGGTAAGCTTAGGCTTATCAGAACTCCAAAAAAATGAATTAAGCTACTTTGCAGACTCTGCATCCTACTCACTCTACCTTAAAAACAATCAAACAGAAACCTGGCCAGAATTCCACCTGAACCAGACCAAAACCCAAAGATCAGACAGCCTAAACCAACTAAAAAACCTAACAAAAGACCTAGAGGAGTCTTTGGGTAAACTCCAGAGCTCTTTTGAAGAGTCTGAGCAAGACCACCAAACCCAACTTCAAACCCTTTCTAAAAACATTTCTGACATCAAAGCTTCATTCACCACTACCCAGAATTTTACCTCTGAGATCCAGAAACTCAACAAAAAAATCCTTGAAGAGTCGCTTACTCACAAGCAAGAACTCACTGACTTAACAGAAAAGCTCCAAAAAGTCAACGAAACCTACGTCCCTCTGGACCTATTTAACCTTTCCAATGAACATTTCAAGGTAAAAACTGCCAAAAACTACCAAAACACCCAGAAAAACTCTGAAAGTATAGAAGAACTTAGTTTGCAACTCAAAGAACTAAACTCAATTGTGAGGAAACAGTCAGAATTAGTTGACAAACTAATCAACAAAGCCAAGTTACTAGAAGTAAGGCGCCAAGAAGACCATTCTCAGCTTGAAAAAAGCATAGAAGACCTAACTCAAAAGAATCAGAAGCTAGAAGATAATCAAAGGCTGTCTTTCTGGTTGGTAATAGCTGCACTAATCGTAGGTGGAGTTGCTTTAATTCTTTCAATCATTTTAGTGAGTGTGTTTTCTTTCAAGCAAAGCAGAACGCACTCTTCAGGCCAGGCTTTACTCCACGACTACTAATTAACACTTATAAATGGTAGAGTACTTCACCAACTCAAGTGGCATTAAACTAGGCTACAAACTAACTCAAAAGAAAGAATCCAACGAAGTAGTTGTATTCTGCCACGGAAAAGGAGGCAGCATGGACTCTTGGTTTTATCCCTCAGTGGTGGACTCTTTACCTACCAATACTTTCCAGTTTGACTTCACAGGAAATGGAACAAGCGGAGGAGAATTCACTTATTCAGGTTACGAACAAGAAGCCAAAGACTTAAATGACGCTGTGAACTTCCTCAGAACCAAGAACTACTATGTCAAAGCAGTGATTGGTCACTCTAAGGCAGCTGACGTAGTAATAATATACTCCGCAATATTTTCTGAGGTTCCAAACATAATAGCTTTGGCCCCCAGATTCAACATGCAGACTCTGCCCGAGGTTAACTCAGCTTTTTACGAAAAGGTTTTTGCTGAAGGCCAGGCAGAAATGAATACAGCAAGCGGAACTAAGATAGTTACTGCTGAGCAAATCAGAGAAAGACAAAGTGTAAACATGCAAAGCTACTCTGAAAGGGCTAGAGGCAACATTTACTTGGTGCACGGTACTCTAGACACGATTATTCCTTTTGAAGACTCTGAAAAGTTCGCTGAGGTGCTTGGAGACAAACTAAAGGATTTTTACAGGCTTGAATGCGACCATTTTTTTGAGGGCAAACTAGACGACCTCAAGCAAATTCTTAAGGATCTTTTAAATCAGTTGTAAATAATTCTAACATTCAAATAGGTACAAATTAACATGGAATTAAGAAGCAGCATTCAACTCCCAAGTAGGTATAAACTTTTTAAAACCGGAACGTATTCGTTCACAGAAGAAACGCATACGCCTCAGTGCAACTGCAATGCTGAAAACTCCAACTTTCTCAGTCGCAACTACAAAGCTTTATTTAACTTTCTCCCAACAGATTGCTGGAGGTGCAAAACTTGGCAAGTGAAATCCAAAAACCCCGGGTGCGGAGCAATTATATACAACGAACTCATCAACACTTGCTTTGAAAACTCCTATTACACTGAAAGTGTCCAACAAATTGAACTAGACTTAGGAAGAACTTTTCCTGGGATAAAGCACTTTAGAAAAGGAAGCCCTGGCAGAGAGGCTCTTAGACGCGTACTAACTGCTTTTAGCAAGTACGATCCCCAGTTAGGTTACGTCCAAGGGATGAACTTTATTGCAGGGGCTCTTCTCTGGCATTCCTCTGAAGTAGAGGCTTTTTGGTTCTTGGTAGGTCTCATGGAAGACTTTGAGTTGCGGGACAACTTTTTGCCCAACATGCCAGGACTGAACAAGCACGCCCAAATAACCGAGTTGCTGATTTTCGAGAAACTGCCTGAGTTGCACAGGAAATTTGCAGAGATCAGTGTGAGTGCGGATATTGTAATCACAGACTGGTGTTTTACTTTGTTTGCAAACGTAGTTAAAGTAAACGATATGGGGTGTGTGCTAAGTGGATTTTTCGAAGCAGGGTGGGTGTTTTTTTATAAGTTAGTGCTGGTGATTTTGTATAAGTTACAACCTTTGCTGCTGAGTTGTGCAGAGTCCTGGGACGTGCTTACTTTGCTTAAGTCTTCCCAAAACTTAACAAGGGCTTTGACTAGAAAACTAGGGACAGGAGTTTGGAGTAGTTTGGTGAAAGAAGCTTTAAACTTAAGTTTAGACGAAAAATATATCAAGTATTTGCACATGAACTTCAGCACGGAAACAGCTTTATTTAAAATTACCTAATTAATGTTAAGTTTAATTATTGACAGTGTCATTTTTGTTGAAAAATAACCTTCTCGATCTAAGGTTACTTTTGATTCTCTGCAAGTTTTTGTTTCTGTTAGAAAAAAAAGCAGGAAAAGCAAGGGGCTGCAGTTTAGAGTCTGGAGGCTTCTCAGAGCATCTCCTTACAGAAGTAGTTTTCCGGATTCTAGTAAGGGACTTGTGGACTCTGCCTTTATCTTCCAGAGACACTTTGGTAGAGTGGAGGTATTTGGGAGGCCGCAAACTCATAGGAATGATCTCTATAGAGCTGAGTCTTAGTTTTAATCTTCTACAATCTTCCATTAAAGATTATTAGTTTATTCATAACTCTGCTTTCCGATACCTAATCCCTCGACTTGGAATTTGCTTAAGCACTTACTGGACCTAGCTGCAATGGATATGTAGCTGTAGTAATTCTGAGGTTTTTGGGTTTTCTTCCTGTTTGCAGAACTTAATTTGGCTCTTTTCTTGTTTCTTCCAGTGAACTTAATTACTATTGGGGCAAGACTTTTGGCACTGCGTGTTGTTTTTTTACTCGAGGGCACTTGTGACTTCTTTAGTTTATTTCTGAAGTCGGGTTTCAACAAAATGTTTTTAACATCTAAGGTAGGCTTGTTCCTTTCATTTGTAAAAGTTTTTTGACCAGACGAGGTTTGTTTAAAGTCTTTGTCGTAAGAAACTTCAGGAATCACTACTGAAATTGGCCTGGATTTAGGGCGTGCGGTTAGTGTCGGAAGGGAACCTTTGCTTTCCAAGTAAATGGAGCTAGCTTCTAGAGTGTTTTGTTCGTAAGTTGAAAGTGCTCCACTTGAAACTTGACGGTGTTTTAAATTTCTATAAGATTTCATTACAAAGCACATTCCTAGGAAGGAATTCTTTAAATTACTTACATTAAAAAAATAGCCACAGTGAGGCTTGAACTCACGACCTTCAGTTTATTAGACTGACGCTCTAACCAACTGAGCTATGCGGCTTCTACACACTGCGCTTTAAGCAAGTATTTAAATCCCTGTTAGGCCTTCGAAGCAAAAAAATAGCCACAGTGAGGCTTGAACTCACGACCTTCAGTTTATTAGACTGACGCTCTAACCAACTGAGCTATGCGGCTTCTGGGTTTCTAGGGAAAACTCCAATCAAATAACATTTAAGTTTTTGCATTACAAAAAGTAGCCACAGTGAGGCTTGAACTCACGACCTTCAGTTTATTAGACTGACGCTCTAACCAACTGAGCTATGCGGCTTCTAGACTTTCCTAAGTGTGTGAACATTTAACTAAGGTAAGTGTTTAGTTATTCGATATAGTCGTCTTCGCCTCTTTTAGCAAAGTTGTTGAAGATCTGCTCCAGTGAGGTTTGGCAAACTGAGTACTCAGAAATTCTTAACTCGTTCTTCATTCCTTCAATTGCACTAAAGAAGTAACCTATTGACTTGTCAGCTTGTTTTCCTACTTTGAAGGTATACAAACTTAAGTAGTGCTCAATCAAACTCACGTCCTGGAATTCTGTTTGTAGCCACTCCATAACTCTTTGTCCGATTTTTTCAATGATCACCCAAGAAGCCAACTGTTCAACACCTACTTTTTTGTCTTGGACCAAAGAGTAGTGAATTGAACTTCCGAACCCATGTGCACTTACTTGACTAAGCAACTCCCTAGCTTCAAGAATTTCCATGGCTGCTTGAAATTGGTTTTCAAGTATATAGTTTTCTGGGGTAGCTATGGACTTCAGCTTGGAAGCCTCAGCTACAACCTCTTCTCTAGGAGGAATTCCTACTTTGATTTCAAGTTCATANCCGTAGCCAA
>PR_CR_10_Liq_1_inCRDRAFT_1000829_pt1 | contig 18550 bp, 18 predicted proteins | sample PRCRCaboRojoPR_3_FD_10241 | JGI IMG/M metagenome (IMG submission 10241)
ATGATGACCGACGCCGATATGGCGATGATCAAAGACCCGGTGTACCGGGAAATCTCGGAGCGGTTCTACAACGACCCCGAGTACTTCTCGGACGTCTTTGCTCGCGCGTGGTTCAAGCTCACCCACCGCGACATGGGACCCAAGGTCCGCTACGTCGGACCCGACGTTCCCGAAGAGGACCTCATCTGGCAGGACCCGGTCCCCGCCGGACGCAGCGACTATGACGTAGCCGCCGTGAAGGCCCGCATCGCTGAGACCGGCCTGTCGGTCGCCGACATGGTCAACACCGCATGGGATTCCGCCCGCACCTTCCGGGGCTCCGACATGCGCGGCGGTGCCAACGGTGCTCGTATCCGTCTCGAGCCTCAGCGCAACTGGGAGGGCAACGAGCCCGAGCGGTTGAACCGGGTGCTCTCCGTTCTCGAGCCGATTGCCGCGGAATTTGGCATCAGTGTTGCGGATGTCATCGTGTTGGCCGGAAACGTCGGAGTAGAGCAGGCCATTAAGGCTGGCGGTTTCGACATCGAGGTTCCCTTTACCCCCGGGCGCGGTGACGCGAGCCAGGAGCAGACTGACGCCGAGTCGTTTGAGCCTCTCGAGCCGATCCACGACGGCTACCGCAACTGGGTGAAGAAGAACTACACCGTTCCCGCCGAAGAGCTGATGCTCGACCGCACCCAGCTGATGGGGCTCACCGCACCGGAAATGACTGTGCTGGTGGGCGGAATGCGTGCGATGGGAACGAACCACCTGGGCACCCAGCACGGCTACTTCACCGACAAGCTCGGCGCTCTGACCCATGACTTCTTTGTCAACCTGACGGACATGTCGAATGTGTGGGAGCCGGTGGGCGACAACCTCTACAACATTCGCAGCCGTAAAGACGGCCAGGTCAAATGGACCGCCACCAGGGTCGACCTGGTCTTCGGTTCGAACTCGATCCTCCGCTCCTACGCTGAGGTCTACGCCCAAGACGACAACAAGCAGAAGTTCGTGGAAGACTTCGTCGCCGCGTGGAACAAGGTCATGAACGCGGACCGGTTCGACATAAGCCGTTAACTGACGCTTGACCATAACAACCCCGCACCCTCGGGTGCGGGGTTGTTTGGTTTATAGAGAACCCACAAACGCGGCTGTTACGCCGCCGAGGCCCAGTCACACGCCCGGAGGGATTCGCACCCACAACCCTCTGATCCGTCGTCACTCGCACTACCCTGAGATTGCCCGACAATAGTGTTGTCGTAGAAAAGAGAGGATGCGTTCTGTGGCTTCGGTGACGCTTTCGCCTCGTATCTACCGCTGGGCACCGCCGTGGACCTGGGCAGTTCTGGCCATGACGAGCATCCAGATCGGATCCGCCACCGCCGTTTACCTTTTCCCCATGGTGGGACCTGCCGGGACTGCGTGGATGCGCTTAAGTTTCGGCGCGGTCATCTTGATTGTGATAGTTCGTCCTCGATGGTCAGCTGTGCGAGCAAATCACATCCCCAGCCTGCTGGGTCTCGGGCTAGCAACCGGGGTGATGACCACGGCTTTTCTCACCGCGCTTCAGACCTTGCCGTTGGGTACAGCTGTCGCCATTGAGTTTCTCGGCCCCCTTGCCGTTGCAGCAATGACGGGGCGAACATTCCGGCAGCGCTCTGGCCTGTCTTGGCTCTAGCGGGGGTAATACTCATGACCCAACCTTGGTCAGGCGAGGTAGAACTGGTGGGAATTGGTTTTGCTGTCCTCGCTGCAGTGGGCTGGGGTTCCTACATCTGGTTTAGCCAAAAAGTAGGGGATGCATTCTCCGGCGTTCAAGGACTTGCTATGTCGCTTCCCGCGGCGGCTCTCGCGGCGAGCTTTTTTGGCATCCCCCAGGCCTGGGGAAATATTTCACCGCTGGTGGTGCTTGCGGCTCTAGGAATTACCCTCCTCACGCCCGTGATTCCCTTCTCGCTTGAGATGCTTGCCCTGAAGCGGATGAACAAGCGCGCCTTCGGCACCCTGATGGCTTCTGGCCCGGCCATTGCGTTGCTTATGGGAATGGTCTTCCTGTCCCAAATACCCAACAGCGTCGAAGTCCTGGGAATCGCGCTCGTCATTGTCGCCGGCGTCGCGACACAGCGGTCGAGCGGGCGGGCGGATTTTTCCCGCCCGGCAAGCCCGCGTAGTGCGCGTAACTGAGCACCTCATTCAACAAGCGAGTCCTCCGGCCACCAAGGCGACCACGGAGTATTCGCTAAACTGCTGCCACACGGCAGGAGTGCCCATACAGGTCACAACCCGCCGGCAGATCGCCACCGGAGCGATTGCCGCCCGAAACGAGTTGGAGTCCGGGGGTGTATGCTCCGGACAGGTCGTCGTTCGTTTCGATGGGGGCAAGAGTGCCAGAGGAAGGCATTACCGATATCTCTCTGCAGCGCGCGAGCACTGCGGAGGTCGTTGCGGAAACCCTCGTTCGGCTCATCGTCACCCGGGCGCTCAAATCGGGTGAGCCCCTCCGGGAAACAGCTCTTGCTCGCTCACTCGGAATCTCCCGAAACTCACTTCGGGAGGGAATCCGACTGCTCGAGCAGAGCCGCCTCGTGGAATACCAAATGCATCGTGGGGCGGTGGTGAGTACCCCGAACATCGAAAACCTCAATGATCTCTACGTAACACGGTTACACCTCGAGACACTTGCTGCCCAGCAAGAACCCACCGAAGAACAGCTCGTCGCCATCAATAACGCCTTTGAGGAGCTCGAGCGAAGCGCCGCCTCCCATGAGCCCGAGCGCATTATTCAAGCGGATCTTGGGCTCCACCAGAGCATCGTCGACATTCTTGGAAGCGAGAGAATCAGCGACTTTTATCGCCGTCTGAGCAAAGAGATGGTGTTCTACTTCACGGTGATTTCCTATGCCGACGAAGAGTTTCTGCACCCCGACGCCTTCATCCTCAGCACCCACCAACAACTGCGGGACGCATTTCACTCCGGCGACGCCGAACGCGCCAGCTCTCTTGTGCGCGAGCACATCATGGAAAGTTGGGAGCGTTTACGCGACTACTTCACCTCACAGGATTCATAAACTCGCCCCCGAAGTGCGCGGCGAGTTTGTCTGAGAAGCCTCTAGAGCTCCGCAAACGCCCGGTCGAGGATTCTTAGCGCCTCGTCAATGAGTTCGTCGGAGACCGTAATGGCCGGCAGTAACCGCAAGACGTGGCCGTCGCTCCCTCCAGGAAGCACCAATAAGCCCAGCTCGAGCGCTCGTGTGCTTACTGCCTTGAACGCCTCAGGGTTGGGGCTTCCGTCGGGATGTGTCAGTTCAATGCCATGCAGGGCTCCACGGCCACGAACATCTCCAATCACGGGGTAGCGCTCCTTGAGCTCCCGCAAACCCGTCTGGATGATGCGGCCGATCTCTGCGGAACGATCCATCATTCCCGGAGCTGTAAGTTGATCGAGCACGGCGAGGGCAGCCGCGCAGCCCACCGGGTTCCCACTGTAAGTTCCGCTGAGGGCACCAGGCTTCATGGAATCCATAATGTCCACACGGCCCGTGACCGCCGAGACCGGAATACCGCCCGCAATGGCTTTTGCGGTCACGACCATGTCGGGGACAAAGTCGAAGTGCTCGCTAGCAAAGAGCGCTCCTGTCCGGCCAAGGCCTGTCTGAATCTCATCTGCAATCACGACAATGCCGTTGTCATTGCACCAGCGCTGGAGCTCATTGAGGAAACCCGGAGCGGGCTCAATTACCCCACCCTCACCCTGAATAGGTTCAATGAGGAAACAGGCGAGGTTGTCAGCACCCGAGATTTTTTCCAAATAGGCAATAGCCTTCCGCGCTGCCGCAACTCCATCCATCTCGTCAAGGAAGGGGTGGGAGTTGGGAGCTCGGTAGATTTCCCCCGGCCGAGGTCCCGCCCCCGTCGCGAGAGGAACGGCTTTGTAGTTGAGGCCCAACGTGAGATTCGTGCGCCCGTGGTAGCCGTGGTCGAGAACGGCGATTCCGTTTCGACGTGTGTGCGCGCGCGCAATTTTGATGGCGTTTTCTACCGCTTCAGCGCCGGTGGAACTCAACACGGATTTCTTCGCAAAGTTTCCCGGCGCAATCTGATTCAGCCGCTGAGCCACTCTCACGTAAGAGTCGTAGGGGGTAATGGTGAAAAGGGTGTGGCTGAATTTGCGCATCTGGTCGATTGCCGCTTCCAGGACCGCTGGATTGCCGTGTCCCAGAGTTGTCACCCCAATGCCACAGCCAAAGTCGATGTACTCCTGACCGTCCACGTCGGTGAGAATTGACCCTTCGGCGTGCGAGATGTAGATCGGAGTGTAGGCGCCCACCGCTGCCGATATTTCCGTGGCCCGCAATTCGTGGAGAGCTTCCGACATTGCACCGGGAACGCGGTTCATTGTTTTCACTGAATTCATACTGTCCTCCGTGACGTGATGTGCTGCTAGTGAGTGTCTCGCCGAGCGATGTTGTAGAAACGGACTTCTTGATATTCCTCGAGGCCCTCGGCGCTTCCCTCTCGGCCCATTCCCGACTGCTTGAGGCCCCCAAAAGGCGCCGCCGCATTGGATGGAACGCCCTGATTGATGCCCACCAAACCGGTTTCCAGGGCATCCGCAACGTTGAGCGCCCGGTCCAGATTTTCGCTAAACACGTATCCGGCCAGGCCAAACGGAGTGTCGTTGGCGGCCTCGAGCACCTCAGCCTGGGTGGAGAATCGCCGAACCGGAGCAATGGGACCAAAGATTTCATTTTGAAACGCCTGCGAATCGGGGACGACGTTCTCGAGCACCGTTGCTTCAAAGAAATACCCTGGGCCTTCGGGGGCTTTTCCGCCCGCCCGGATGATGGCCCCTTTGGCGACCGCATCGTCGACAACGCCCTGCAACCGCTGAACTGCTCTCCGGTCAATCATTGGGCCCAGCTGCGTCGACTCCTCTTCTCCGGGACCGAGGGAGATCCCGCCCATCTGCTCGCTAAAGCCTTGGAGGAAATCGTCAGCGATGCCTTCTTGGACGTAGAAACGGTTGGCCGCGATACACGATTGCCCACCGTTTCGCAGTTTCGCCGCGACGGCCCCGGCGATCGCCCGGTCGAGGTCCGCATCATCGAACACGATGAAGGGAGCATTTCCACCTAGCTCCATCGACGACTTAATGATGTTCTTTGAGGCCAAGCCGAGCAAGGTGGAGCCCACCTGGGTGGAGCCGGTGAAAGAAAGTTTCCGGACTCTCGAGTCGTTTAGAACCGTGGCGCTGAATTCCGAGGCCTGAGTCGTCGTGACTACGCGCACAAGCTCCTCCGGCACTCCGGCTTGCACCATCAATTCGACGGTTAATAGCGTCGTCAGGGGAGTCAGGCCGGCCGGTTTCGCAATTGCCGGAGATCCCGAGGCAATCGCCGGGGCAATCTTTCGAGTGATCATCGCCATCGGAAAATTCCATGGCGAAATCAATACGGCTAAGCCCACAGGGCTGCGCTTGGTGAGGATGGTCGATCCGCCGTGCGGATTGTCCCGATAGGTGCCTCCAGGCCGCACCAGCTCCTCGGCGTACCAGCGGACGTAGTCCGCCGAGTATTGGACCTCGCCAGCAGCCTCCTTGAGGGTTTTGCCCATCTCGCGGGTGATCACACTGGCCAGGCGATCACGGTTTTCCAACAGAAGGTCATAGACGTTGTGCATGATGTCGGCGCGATGGCGAGGCGTTGTCGCCGCCCACGTGGCACCGGCAGAGGTCGCACGAGAAATTTGCTCCAGAGCGTAGTGAGCATCGTGGTCTGCGACCGAAGCAATGGGCTGTTCTGTCGCCGGATCGAGAACAGTGAAATGGCCCTCCGACGGGGGCGCTTGGCCTTCCGACAAGTCGGCTGCGGCTGCGGGAAGCAACGATTCGCGCATCGAACAGACCTCTCATGTGCATTCGCCGGAAGGAGCCCGACCTACTCGACAATTGTATCGTTATCCTACAATTAGGCAACAAACAGATTGTGGCCATGTATCGGGGATAAGGCCCCGGGAGAAACTCGGGCTCGTCGGAGATCGCGGAGCTATTTGGCGAGATACCCGCCCTCAACCGGAATGGATGTTCCAGTGAGATAGCTCGCCTCGGGGGAAGCGAGGAACGACACAACCGCCGCGACGTCCTCGGGCTCGGCGATCCGCCCCATCGGAACTGCTGCAGCGACCTCACGGGCCTTTTCTTCGGGATTATCGAGACCCTGAATCCACTCCTCGTAGAGAGGCGTGCGGGTCATCCCCGGAGCCACCGCGTTGACGCGAATGTTGAACGGGGCGAGATCGATAGCGCCGGCGGTGGTGAATGCCAACATCGCACCCTTGCTCGCACTGTAAACACCCATTGTGGGAACTCCAATGCTCGCCAGGCGAGAGGTCACGTTAATGATGCTTCCCCCATCCCCCTGCTGCTTCATCGCCCGCGCAGCAGCAATCATCGTGCTCATCGGGGCAAAGGTGTTGGTTGCGAAGGTCTCACGAATCTCATCGTCTCCGACCTCGAGGAGATCATTCGTGTGGTCGATGGCCGCATTGTTGACTAAGACATCCAGTCGGCCCGCTTGGGCGACGCTCTGCTCAACCAGTCGAGCAGGGGCCCCCGGCTCGGCAAGGTCGGCCGGAATAAACACCGCGTTGTCGCCGATGCTGGCCACGGCTTGATCTCCTCGGGCCTGCGAGCGCCCCGTCAGGACAACAAAAAACCCATCCGAGGCGAGAGTTTGGGCAACGACCAGCCCGATGCCTGAGGTGGCGCCGGTGACGAGAGCAACTTTCTTTGTCGACATGAATGGAATCTCCTTATTTGTCCTGGTCTCTGCGTGGTTTATGCCTGCTGGAGTCGCACGGCCATGAGTGCATAGGCCCGTGCTGCCACGAGGAGATCATCAATCTCCACTGACTCGTTAGGTTGATGGGCCTGGTTGTTGATATCCCCCGGCCCCACAATGATGGTGGGCGATTGGGTGGCCTGGGCGACAAAGCCGCCCTCGCATGCGGCGGTCCATCCCGTGAGTGACACCTCAAGGCCCACATCGGCCAACGCCTGCTGAGCGAGGCCCGGAACGACAGAGTCCTCCGGAGTTTTGAAGCCCGGCATCTCCAACATCACGCTCCCGCTGAGACGAAGTGGCTCAACAAAGCCAGGCTCCTGAGTGGACAGATCCTGTTCGACCATCCGCACGAGATCAGCCAATATCTCTTGGGGCTTCTCGCCCGGCATCGTCCGGCGGTCAATCGTCACAGTGGTTTTCTGGGGAACCATCGACGTGCCGGTGCCCCCCGCGATGGTCCCCACATTCCAGGTCGGACGCCCGAGTAGTGAGTCGGGCTGTTGACGACTGGCAGTGTGATGAGCCTCACGGACTTTCTCGATGAGCACACTCGCCCCATAAATCGAGCTGGCCCCGTCCTCAGGCCGACCGGCATGCGCAGATTTTCCCTCGATATCAATCTGGAGGTTTGTCGACCCGCGGCACCCGACAACCACATCCAGATTGGTCGGTTCGGCAACGATACAGGCGGTGAGGCTACGCCCTTCGAGGCTCTCTAGTGCCGCGAGCGCACCGAGTGCCTGGTCTTCTTCATCGGCTGTGCACAGCAACTCGAGCCGAATCTCGGGGTGGGCGCGTGACACCGCGCCCATCGCGGCGACGACTGCAGCGAGGCCGCCTTTCATATCGGTCGCACCGCGTCCGATAATTTTCCCTTCGCTGATTCGGGGGGTAAATGGGTCGCCCTCCCAGCCATCGCCGGCCGGGACCACATCACTGTGCCCGAGAAACAGAATGCTCGGTGCATCGACAGGCCCCATTGTGGCGTGCAGATTCGAACGCCCGGGTTGTACCTCCTGGAGGGTCACTGTCGCGCCGATGCGCTCACACATCTCGTGGAGTACCGCTACCGCCTGCGCTTCTCCCACCCCGGGGTTATCGCTTCGCGCCGCGATGAGTTTTTGGGTGTCCGCGGCAACCGTGTCAATCGACACACTCTCGACGAGTGCTTGTTCAGCGGGTGTGAGCACCTGGACCTCCTTGTCCCCCAGCCACGCTACACACTCTCGAAGGTTTCGATGGCGCGAGACAAGCGCTCAACTCCCTCTCGAATACGATCGGGCGACGACGTCGCGAAACACAAGCGCAGAGCATTGTGGTGGGAGCCGTCGAGGGTAAACGCGACACCTGGGATGTAGGCGACCCCCTGCTCGAGAGCGATGGGAAACAGCTTCCCCGTATCGAGGTGCTCAGCCGCTTGGCTGAACGTCACCCAGAGGAAGAATCCCCCCTCCGGTTCCGTCATCGTGATTGAGCTACCAAAGCTGTCACTGAGCGCTTCTTTCATGGCGATCTTGCGCTGACGATACAGCGGACGGAGACGCTCGAGGTGAGGGGTGAGATATCCACGCTCCAGGAACTGGGCCACCACGAGCTGGTTGGGCGCGTTCGTGCAGGTGTCCATGGCCTGTTTCGCATTCACCGCGAGCTTTTGGAGCGCCGGGTCAACGTCGATCCACCCCACCCGTAACCCGGGAGCGATGAGTTTCGAGAACGTCTGGATGCGAAACACTCGGGGATTTTCGCCACCAAGGGCCGAAAAGCTCGGGACGTCCGAGCCGTCGAAACGCAGCATTCCATAGGGGTCATCCTCGACGATGACACTTCCCCACTGCTCTGCCAGCTCGAGAAGGCGACGTTTGCGTTCCTCGGACAGCGTCACCCCGGACGGGTTTTGGAAGTTGGGAATGGTGTAGATCACCTTGGGCTTTTTTCCCGAGTGCCGCACCACCTCCTCGAGGGACTCGATGACGAGTCCGTGGCGATCGACCGGAACGGCGACCACATCGGCTTCGTAGCTCTGTGCGGTCTGATATCCGTTGGGATAGGTGGGCTTTTCGACGATGACCAAGTCGCCCGGGTCCACCAGCAATTTAAATGCCAAATCCAGCCCCTGCATGGCACCGTTGGTCACGACAAGGCGATCGTCGCTGGTGGGATTACCCATCTGCTCGGACAGAGCGATGATTTGCTCTCGCAGTGCGGGCTCCCCGGGGCTCTCCCCGTAGTCGTAGCGCCCCGCCGGCATTCGGGAAAACAGCTCATCGAGCTGGGCCATCGGAATGAGGTCCTCGCTCGGGGCTCCCATGGCAAAGCGAACGATGTCATGCTCCTGCTGGGCGAGCAATTGGGTCGACGAATCAATCACCGATCCGCTCAACTGCGCAGCCCGGGCGGACAGCTCAAGGGTCATCCCAACCTCCTCGAATTTGGCTTCACAATCAGTTCCCGAGGGGATGAAGTGAAGATTTCTGGTCCCGAGGGTCCAACCCGGACAGATTCGGAGGCTTCAAAGCCGAAGCCCTCCATCCACATCCCCGCAATGACGTGGAAGGTCATGTTCTCCTCTAAAACCGTCGTGTCGTCTGATCGGATACTTACGGTGCGCTCACCCCAGTCCGGTGGGAAGCCGATACCGATGCTGTAGCCCAAGCGAGACTTCTTCTCCAGGTTGTTGCGGTGGAGGACCGCATCCCACGCCGCGGTGACATCGGCGGGCCGATTCCCCGCTTTCATTTCGGCCAGTGCAGCCTCGAGCCCTTCGACGGTGACCGCTGCCAGGCGCTTGAGCTCGGCCGGAGGCTCTCCGGTGCTAACAGTCCGGGCTAATGGCGTGTGGTAGCGATGGAAGGCCCCGGCCAATTCAATGGCAATCGCTTCGTTGTCGCCTACCGGGGTCGAGCTCCAGGTGAGATGGGGGGTGTCTGCTCCCTCACCCTGCAGGAACATCGGAACAATTGCCGGGTAGTCGCCGTCAATGCCCTCGACGCCGTGGGCTTGAGCAGCCATCACTCGAGCCGCGACCTCATTCATTGGCCGACCCGGTTCCATCGCCTCGATGGCGACAGCCATCGCTGCACTCGCGATGAGGCCAGCCTGGCGCATCTGGGCGATTTCAAAGTCGGATTTCACCAAACGCACCCGGTTGACAAGCTCCCGGCTCTCCACGAGTTCCCACTCCGGAATTCCTGTCTCGAGTGCCCAATACGAGCGCACCGAGAAGAAGTGGGCGTCGCCCTCGACCCCGACGCGCTGTGCGGTTCCATCCGCATAGCCGTGCTCACGCAACTGTGTCGCGACCCAATCCATCGGGTGGACATCGGGTTTATGCACGAGATACTCCGGGTAGCCCAGTGCTGGCGAGGCGTAACGATAGGCCGTTCGATGAGCGCCCAAAGCGTCCATTTCACGCATGAACAAGAGGGGCTCTCCCGACGCCGGGACAAAGAGCACCTGGGGCGTGTAGAACGACCAGGCGTTGTACCCACAGAGATAGAAGATATTGGCCGGGTCGGCGACGAGTAACCCGTCCAACCCGGCTTGGGCCATCGCGTCACGAACAGCGACGAGACGGCGGTCTTGTTCATCCTGGGAGGGGTGTTCAGCGGGCACGGCGCCATCCTTTTTCTCAGTAGATCTCACGCTAAACCAGATAAACCATAAACACTATGCTGATAAAACAATTAATATGCATCGTTTTTTCCTAACAATGTGGAGGTCGCCGTGCTGGATCCTCGTCGGTTGCGAGTGCTCCGAGAAGTCGCCGTGCACGGGGGCATCACCCACGCCGCCGAAGCTCTCCGGGTCAGCCCGGCTAGTGTCTCCCAACAGATCAGTCGACTCGAGCGCGACGTCGGAGTAACGCTGCTGGAAAAGGTCGGGCGGGGAGTAGGTCTCACCCGTGCCGCACGGGGTCTGGTCGACCAAGCCGAGCGAATTATCGCCATCCTCGAAGAAGCCCAATCCGAGCTCCAAGCCGCCAAGAGTCTCACCACAGCAACAGTTCGAATCGCCTCCTTTCAAACCTTCGCCGCGGGAGTCTTGCCGCTGATGGTGCACACGATGAGCCACGACCACCCCGGGATCGACATTGTGTTCTCCCAACGNGAGCCAGATGTCGCGGTGAGTGAGCTCCTCGCCAGGAGAGTCGACCTGGTCGTGGCTGACGAATACCCCGGANTTTCGCGCCTTCCGNAACAAGGAATCATCCGNAAAGAGCTGGGAGTCGAAGCCGTCGAGGTTCACCTCGGATCCCCGGATACCGGTCCCGCTGAGGCCATGTGGGCGCTGGAGCCCGANGGGACNGACGCCCGCGTCTTCGCCGAGCAGGCGTGCCGAGCGGCCGGGTTTGAACCCCGCGTCGGTTTTGAGTCACCCGACCCGTCTTTGCACCGTCAGCTCGTGGACTTCGGCGTAGCGGCCGCCTTTCTTCCGAGCACTGTCGCGCGTGGCACCTCGGAGAACACTCGAGTAACCGGGTTATTCCCCCAGGGACTGTCACGCCGCCTCGTGGTCCTCTTGCGCCGAGGAACAGAGCGCAACCCCGCTCTCCAGATCACCCTCTCCGCCGTTGAGCGCGCCGCCCACCAGGTCCTTTAGGCGGCAGTGTAGCCACCGTCGACCGGGATGAGCGCGCCGGTGAGGTATGCCGCTTTTTCCGAGGCCAGAAAACCCACCACCGCGGCAATATCTCCTGTTTGCGCTAAGCGGCCCAGCGGAATCGTGGCTAGAGAATCCTCGAGGGCTGCCTCCGGGTCGTCGTGGGTCTGCAGCCAGCCCTCAATCATCGCCGTCTGTGTCATTCCCGGCGCGACGGTATTGACCCGGATATTGCGCTCGGCGAGCTCGACCGCTGCCGCCCGAGTGAACGCGTTCAGTCCGCCCTTTGCGGCGGCGTAGGCACTGACTCCAGGAATGCCCACTGTCCCTAACCGAGAGCTGATATTGATCACCGATCCGCCCGCGGTCCCAAACAGCGGGATCAGGGCACCGGTTATTAACAGCGGGCTGGCCAGATTGAGAACGAGGCTGGCGATCACACGCTGGGCATCGAAGTTCTCAATGAGCTCATTGTGGCGCTGTGCCGCGCTGTTGACCACGACGTCGATTCGCCCCTCGTGGGCGGCGACGTCCTCGGCGAGCTGGGCGGCAGTGTGGGGCTGGGAGTGGTCGATGAGAACCGACCGAAATCCTGCCTGCTCGGCAAGGTCAGTTTCTGTTCGACTCGTCATCACGACGAAGAAGCCCTGAGCACTCAGCTGAAGAGCAATGGCCCGACCGATTCCGCCAGAGCCTCCGGTGACCAGCGCGACCTTCTGGGGCGACTCCCTGTTCACGCTAGGTCCCGAGGAGCCTGGACGAGTCGCACGTCACTGAAACAGCCTGCCAAGCTCGGGCACAGAAGGGACCGGGAGATTCGCCAGTCGAAGAGCCTGCCAGAGCGTGACCTGGTTGGCCGTGAGTACGGGCTTGCCCAGAGCGTTTTCAATTTCGGGGACGTAGCGCGCGGTGTGCATCGCTGTGTCGGGAAGCAACACCGCCTGGGCGTTGGGCGGGTTGTTACTTAGCGCCAATTGGACGACCTCGTGCCCGGTGAGGCCCCCGGCAAGAGCTGCCGTCTCGAGGTCGTGGCTGACTAACCCGACCACTTCGATACCCGCCTCGGCGAGGAAGCTCATGAATCGCTGAGACACCGGGTCCGGGTAGGTCGCCGCGACCGCGACAGGGCTCACCCCCAGGAAGTGGAGCGCCTCGACGAAGGCGAGCGAGGTCGAAGAAGTGGGAACCCCGATGACGTCTTCCACTCCTTGGGCCTGCTGTTTCGCACCCTCGAGACCGTAGACGAAGCTGCCCGACGTGCACGCCCACATCACCGATTTCGGCTCTGAGGAAATGAGTTCTCGGGCTCCCTCAGCGAGTCGTTCGCTCTTGCCAATGTCGATCAGCGCGTCCACTTCGTGGGCGTCGACTCCCACAGAAGTGTGGACAAGGGTGAGGGAGACATCGTCACTCAGGAGTGAATCCATATAGGGATAGTCATCTTCAGCCCCAAAGCCCGGATAAAGAAAGCCCAGTCTTTCCATGAGCGTCGGCCTCGTTTCCCCACATTGTTCACCGGGTGGGCGATGACGAGCCCGGTGATACTGACCCGAATCATCCTACAATAGGAGCAAATGGGTCGCCCGGCCCTAGATGTCGGTGGCCCTCGGGAGAGGAAAGGTCTGTCGTGGAGAGATTCATTACCATCACGCTCGTCTCGCGAGGAATCAGCGCTCGAGCAAAGATGCTCGACGATGAAGCTCCTCGTACCGCCTCGGCTGTCTGGGACGCTCTGCCCCAGAGCTCTCAGGTGTACCACGGAAAGTACGCGCGAAATGAGATCTACAACCTCGTTCCGGCCCTCACCGCTGAGCCCATCGGTGCCGAGAACTCGACGATTACCCCGATTCCGGGCGATGTGTGTTATTTCTCTTTTTCGGCAACCGAACTGCTCAACCCCGGCTACGGATACCGGGAGGGGGAGGGTGGAGAGACCGCCACCGACATCGTCGACCTCGCCGTGTTCTACGGCCGAAACAATCTCTTGATCAATGGCGATGTGGGTTGGGTCCCCGGAAACGTGTTCGCCACGATTATCGAGGGTCTCGAGGATTTCGCCGTTGCCTGCCAAGACATTTGGATGTCGGGCGCGGCAGGCGAAACGCTCCTTTTCGAGCGCGCATAGCCCCGGTCGTCACGGACTCTCGAGTCCGAGAGTGCTCCGCGCTGAACCGCCGCAGCGGCTGAACTTACGCTCCCACAACTTCGAGGAACTTTTGAGTGCGCGGCTCTGTGGGGTTACCGAAGATCTTTTCCGGGTCACCTTGTTCGACCACCTGACCCTGATCAAACATCACCACCCGATCCGAAATCTCCCGGGCAAAACGCATTTCATGAGTCACCATCAGCATCGTCATGCTGGAGGTCTTGGCCAGACGCCGAATGACCCCGAGGACTTCACCAATCAGCTCCGGATCCAAGGCACTGGTGGGCTCATCAAACAGCATGACTTTAGGCCGCATAGCCAGCGCGCGGGCGATAGCCACCCGCTGTTGCTGGCCGCCCGAGAGCTGAGAGGGCAGATGCTTCATATGCTCATTGAGCCCGACGAGGTCGAGTAGCTCTTCGCCGCGCTCGAGCGCGTCGGTTTTGGTCATGCCCAGCACATGGATGGGAGCTTCGACCACGTTCTCAATCGCGGTGAGGTGGGGGAAGAGGTTGAAGTGCTGGAACACCATCCCCAGCCTCTTCCGGGTCGCAAGAGTTTCCTTGGTCTCTTTGACCTTTTTGCCACCGGTGGCATCCCAGAGGATGCGATCACCCACGTGCACCACTCCAGAGTCGGGGGTTTCAAGCGTCATGAGGATCCGGAGAATGGTCGTCTTCCCGGAGCCCGATGGGCCGATGATGGAGACTTTCTCCCCCGGTGCCACCGTAAAGTTCAGATCGCGCAGGACGTGATTGTCGCCCCAGCGTTTATTCACATTGGAAAACTCGACCGAGTCGGGTTGGTCTAAATCCTCGTTAATCGTGTTGAGAATGTCAGTGTGCGCTGCCATATTTCTTCTCCAGACGTCGAACCAATAGTGAGGACGGGAAGCTAACCGCGAGGAACAACAGCCCGGTCAGGGTAATTGGCTCGAGGTAACGGAATGTGCGGCTACCAATCTGGAGGCTAGTTCCCAGTAACTCCAGAACCGTGATGGCCGAGAGGATGGCCGAATCCTTGAACATCTGAATGAGGTAGTTGCCAATAACGGGAATGATGGGAAACACCGCCTGGGGGATGACAATCCTCGTCCACGTCCGCCTCGTTCCGATACTGAGCGCTCGAGCCGCCTCCCATTGGCCTTTGGGCAGCTGCTCGATTCCCGAGCGGAACACTTCTGCCATATAAGCGCTGTAGTTGACACCTAAGACAAGAATTGCCGTGGGAACGGCATCAATGACCACGCCGTAGTACGGCAATACAAAGAATGCGAAATAGGCCTGGACCAGTAGAGGAGTCCCGCGAATGAACGAGACATAGAAGTTCAGAAACTGGACGACAACGGGAATCTTGAGGAAGCGAAAGATGGCGACAACTAAACCCAAGAGCAGGCTGATGCCAAAAGCCGAAAAGGTAATCAGCAGAGTGAGTCGAAAGCCTCGCAGAAGGTCGGGGAGTATTTCGACCGTAAAATCCCAATCCCACGTCATTTTGCCATCGCCCCCAACAGAGTGCGCTTGCGGCTGACTCCATGGGCTTTGCGATCAAGCGCGAACGCGCGCTCAAGATAGTTGGTGAGCCACCCCAGAAGGAGCGAGAGCAGGTAGTAGAGCACCAAAATCGCTAAGAAGGCCTCTACCGTTTGGCCAGTGTTTGTCCTAATGGTTTGCGCCCCCCAGGTGAGGTCGGTCACCGTCACCAGGGACACCAGAGAAGTGTTTTTCAGCAGATCGACCATGACGTTGCCAAATGGTGGCAACATCGCCGGGATGGACTGAGGAATGAGAATTCTCCAGAAGCGCTGGGTGGGCGAAAGTCCCAAGGCAATACTCGCCTCAGTCTGGCCTTTCGGGCGCGACGCGATCGTACCGCGGACGATTTCTGCCGCATACGCTCCCATGTTCAGTCCGAGGGCAAGAACCCCCGCGAGCAGAGGTGGAACTTCAATACCGAAAATGGGGAGTGCGAAAAAAAGCCAAAACATTTGGACGATGAGTCCCGACCCCCGGAAGAACTCGACAAACACGTAGGAGGGCCAGCGAATAAACCAGTACTTGGATAGCCCCGACAGTCCGGCCACAAAGGCCACAATGACTGTCAGGGCTATCCCCAGTACGGTCACCTGGATGGTCACCAGCAACCCCCTCCACAGAAGCGGAGAGAACTCAATGAGCGCGTCGATGATGAACCACCCTGTTCACGAGACTTGTCGTACCTGACCTGACTATTAACCTAGCCGGCGCACAGCTCCTCCATCGAGGTCGCGGCACCCGCATCGGGGTCAAAGCCCCAGCCGTTCATAATCTCGCGGAACTCGTCTGTCTTACGGAATTCGATGAGCTCAGCGTTGTAGGCATCGCGCAGATCGGAGTCTTCCGGACGGAACGCAATTCCGGATCCTGCCGGCGGCACGTCCTCAATGAACGAGGTGATTTCCAGGCTCGGGTGATCCGGTGCGATGTCATTGAGCGACAGGGTGGGCAACATGAAGGCGTTTGCACGACCTGACTCCACCGCTTCCATTCCACTCCGNGCGTCTTGCACGGGAACCAATTGAGCTTCNGGAACACCCGCTTCGAGAAGCAGGTTCTCCTCATAGGCGCCGGCCAACGCGGCAACGGAGAGATCGGAGTTATCCAGCAGGTTCTGGATAGTGAGAATGCTCTCGGGGTTGCCTGACGGCACGGCGAACGACTCAGTCGACACGATCACGGGTTCTGAGTAGGCCACCTGTTCGCACCGCTCGGGGTTCATGAAGAGCCCCGCAGTCACGGCATCCCAGCGGTCTGCCTGGAGACCGGGAATCATCGACGCATAAGGGGTCACGGTGCCCTGAATGTCGTCGATACCGAGGCGCTGAAAGACTGCGCGAGCCACGTCCGGCTCGGCCCCCGTAACTTCACCGCCAGCCGTCACCGAGGTGTAGGGAGGCTCGTTCGCAATGGCGACGCGAATGAAGCCACGCTCAATGGCACGCTCAAGCGTGCTCTGTTCTTCAACTTCAGCTTCCGCTGCGACTTCGCCCGTCGACTCCTCGTCAGTGGCGACGTCTGCAGGCTCGGGCGCTGACGCACAAGACGACAGAGCGAAGGCTGCAATGAATGCGACCGACACCCCCGTAATCATGCGTTTGCTCGTACCTGTCATATTCATCATTGAACTCCATATCTTGGTTACAGGACGGAGACTCGGGTTACACCCCACTCCTTTCGTAGGAACGTACTACAGTTCTGCGATATTCGCCCCAATTCGTAATCGATTTGAGACCCGAATTGGTTCGGTCGAAGGAATTAGCGTCGGGCAGCGCCGAGATGAGTCAACAACACTTGGCCTTCCCCAACGGCTTCCCGGTTAATTCGTCGAAGTGCAGCCCAGAGTGTTGCCTGATTCGCCGAAATAATGGGCTTTCCGAGCTCTCTCTCGAGCGGAACAAGCAAGTCGTAGGTGGGCAGATTCGTGCAACTAATCACAATGGCTTCGGCATCGTCTCGATCGGCGGCGCGAATCATCTGTGCTGTCTCCTGGTAGAGCACCTGGGAGATGTGGGTCGAGCGACCGAGCGACACATTGTCGACAGCGGTGATGTCGTGCTCTGCCAGGAAGTCGCTGAGTTTCTGCGACAACTGGGCAATATACGGGGTCGCCACGACCACCCGGGCAACTCCGAGAAATCCAAGAGCTTCAACGAGTGCGCCCGAGGTTGTCAGTGCACGATCTGCGCCAGAGGCGAGCATGGTCTCAACGATTGCCTCTTCGGCGGCCCTCCCCCCGACAAAACTGCCGGATGTGCAGGCATAGGCCACAGTGCTCGCCGGGCCCGCCGTGACATCTCGAGTGGCGCGTGCGATTGCTGGCGCATCTGAGGCCGCCTGCGCGAATTCGACCGTGACCTCATCGTGGATAAACGGCGTTCGAGTAATGAAGATGTCCACGTCTTCTGGCAACCACCGCCACATTTCTCGGTCTAACTCGAGATCAAATGGTGCGACGACACCAATCGCTGCTCGAGGGTCTGGACCGTTCACCTCAGAGTTGGCTTTCGGCGCTGAAAGCATCGTGTTCTCCCCGTCATATTGTTGGACCGGAGTCTAATGGCTAGCGTAAGAGGGTGAACCCTGGAGAACCTGACGCGGCGGCGAGAGCTGCAATCCTCGCTCATTTGCCCCCAGCTCCCCGACCGGTGGCGCAGTACACCCCGGTCAGGGAACTCAACGGCCTACTCTTTGTCGCCGGTCAGACTCCCCACATAGAAGGACACCTCGAACACTGTGGCAGAGTCGGAATCGACGTCTCCGTCGACATCGGACACGCCATGGCGAGACGAGCGGCACTGAATGTGGTGGCCGCTCTTAACGAACACCTTGGGACTTTGGACAGCCTCGATGGTCTTCTGTCGCTGACAGGGTTCGTCGCCTGCGGCAGTGACTTCACCGAGCACCCTCAGGTCGTTGACGGAGCGTCGGAACTCTTCATTGAAGTCTTCGGCGCTCAGGGCGTCCATGCCCGCGCAGCCGTGGGGGTGGCGTCACTTCCCGGGGGAGCGCCGGTCGAGCTCAGTGTGGTGGCCGCAGTCCGGGCATAGTGTCAGATGGCTCGGAGGAACTAGCTCTTTCTGAACACGATGGCAGGAGGTCGACGTGGCACGCCCGGAGGGATTCGAACCCCCAACCTTCTGATCCGTAGTCAGATGCTCTATCCGTTGAGCTACGGGCGCCTGTTACCGGAGTAACAAGCTACGAGCATATCAGCCAGAGCGCCGGGAGGATTTGGCCGCCTTTTTGCATCGCTCGGAGCAGTAGCGAACCTCGTCCCAGTCGCGCTCCCACTTTTTGCGCCACTCGAACTCCAGGCCGCATTGGGCGCACACCTTTGGCGGCATGCCCACCCTTCGTCTTGGCAGCCACCTGTTACCTCGAGGAGATCGCCGCGAACTTGCGAATCGACAGCGGAACAAACACCGCGAGCATCACGCCCATAC
>PR_CR_10_Liq_1_inCRDRAFT_1000830_pt1 | contig 18521 bp, 14 predicted proteins | sample PRCRCaboRojoPR_3_FD_10241 | JGI IMG/M metagenome (IMG submission 10241)
TCGGTTGACGTGGTCAGATCGAGAGGCTTCACTCCCGTTGGATAATAAGGTCCAACAGGGGAGCATATGATCATAAACGTATACTCTGTTGATGCTTTTGCAGCAATAATTGGATCAGATGCAAACGCTACGGGTCGTATATAAAGAGCATGATTCTCTTTATTAGGGACCCATCTACGATCTAGTGATACAAGTTTTTTGAGCCCCTCAATGAACATCTCCTTTGGAGGTACAGGAATACTAATTCGATGGCAGGAGTTTTTGAGCCGTTCGTAGTGATCATCAAGACGAAATAAATGAACGGTTGACTCATCCACATAAAAAGCCTTCATCCCTTCAAAAACGGCTTGACCGTAGTGAAAGACACTCAGTGAAGGAGGGACTGACAAGTTTCCGTAAGGTAAAATGGTCGCATCACCCCACTGTCCCTGCTCGGTTTGAGCAAGAAGCATGTGATCCGAGAACTCCACGCCGAAAAGAAGGGAGTCGAAGGTTGAGTCGGTCAATCGACTCTCAATAATGGGCTCTACTTGAATGTCCACAACTACCAGATACGTTTAACGCTTCAGACTTACTGACTTGATTTACTTAGACTTAAATATAGTAAATTTCGACGTCAAAGCTGGGGTGAAACGCCAAATTTGACTACAGATTTGCTTCTGCAATCACATGATCCACAACCTTTTGTGAGTCAGCATACTCAGGAAGATGGACAACATGATCATCTCGTAGCCACTCACCTAGAATTCGCTGAGCCTCTTCATCCCATTCGGATAAGACTGGAATCCCAATTTCTTTGAGTGCTGCAGTGTTGCAGAGTTGTTCGTACTGATTACGAATTGGCATCGTAATCAACTTTTTGTTCAAAAACATACTTTCTGCGCAGGTTTCGAACCCACCACTGGTGACCACTCCGCGACACCCTTCTACACTTGCCAAAAACTCTTGGTGACTCACAGGGTGAATCACCGCATTACCTTGCTCATATCGCTCATCACTATAGGCCGAGAAAATATGCCACTGAGTATCCTTAAAAGGTGCAAAGGCTTCCATGAGTGTCTCATGATGAAACGCAGGAAGATAGCATGTAATATGCTCCCCTTGAGTTGGAGATAAATCTCGTATATCCTTTCGTATGATAGGGGGTTCGATAAAATGATCGTACCGCTGGAAATGAAACCCAATTTGTGTCGAACATGGCGCAAAGTATTTCATCACTTTTTCTGCCACCAGATCCTCTTTTTCTGGCCTTGGGCATTTTTTAGAATGAAATGCGGCTTGATGACTTAACCCTACACAATCTTTGGATTGCATGGAGCATGCCCAAGCTGTAATGGGCTCAAAATCAGAAATAACAATGTCGTATTGATCCAAATCCAAGTCACCAATATCCTTCATTAACGTGAATGGCTTAAACTCCATCGCAGTTGCTAATACATCCACATACCCCTGAGAGTCATACTTAAAGCTTACACCTCGCTTTCGAATCACATGGTACCCTTCCAAGCTTAGCTTAATATTGTACCCGCTGATTAAGACGTCAATCTCAGCTTGTTCGGAAAACACTGGAAGTAATTCTCTGGCACGACTAATGTGTCCATGCCCTGTACCTTGGATGCCATAAAGAATTTTCATGCAGTGTCTACTTAAGAGGTCGTTTCTGTGAGAATTTGTGGATTGGGTTCTGTTGGCTCTGCCTGTTCAATTCGCTTCCCCACACATTAGGGTGTTGATAGAGGGACCACGTACTTCCATCAAATTCCAATGCTGTCAGATTTTCCACCCAGTCTCCTGAGTTCATGTAGCGAACTTTACCCTGCTGATTCTCATAATTCCGAATTTTTGGTTTATGAATATGCCCGCAGATGACGATATCGTAGCCTTCATCGATCGCTAAATCCATGGCGGTCATTTCATAATCATCCACAAAATTGACAGCTTTTTTGACGCTATCTTTCACCCTTTTTGATAGCGAGATTTTTGGCTGCCCAAACCAACGGAGGATGGTATTCACCAATTTGTTGAATAGGATTAGCAAGTCATATCCTTGTCCGCCCAATTTGGCAATCCACTTGCTGTGTTTCATGGTAATGTCAAAAATATCACCATGAAAAATCCAAACCTTATCACCCCCCAATTCTAGATCTAGGCTGTCTTTAAGACGAAATTGTCCCAATTCAAGGCCGGATACTTTGCGGAGCACTTCATCATGATTTCCCGTCAGATAGGTAATTTGAGATCCTTCTGTGAGCATGGAAATCAGCGTCTTGACAACCTTCATATGACTATCTGGCCAATAATATTTACGAAAGTTCCAAGCATCTATGAAGTCACCGTTCAATACTATGGTCTTTGGATTCACCGATTCTAGATATTCAACCAATTCCCGGGCATGACAACCTACCGTCCCAAGGTGGACATCAGAGAGGACAATAAGCTCTAGGTCACGTTTCATTCAAGGCGATGTTTATCTAGAGAAGGTACAAAGCTCAGGTTAATCTTTTGCCCCATAGATCTGTTGGCACAATTCAAAGAACTGACTAGGCTTTTGAACGGGCCTAGAACAGGTATGATGTTGACATACCATAGCTTGTACTTCATGGCCAGGGTTAATGGCTTGGGTAAAGGGACAATGGGCATGAATGGTATCCATATTCTCTTCATGAATCACCAATAAAGTGGGTTGTTTTGCACGAAACTCACGTGCAATATCCAACATTTGAAATAAAACGGGGTGGTCTTTGGGTCCTGCGACAATGATTTCAACAGGGTGGGTGGTGTCTAGTGTGTGTGCTCTTAAAAGCCAAGGGGCTGCATTCGGATATTCACTACCCATTGGATGTGCGATATCCAATGATTGATCATACAGCTCTCGATACTTTGGATTCCCTGTCAGTCTCCAACACTTAAAAGCCATCCATCCATACAGGGAATTTAATGATGGAGTTGCTGTATCCATCCACTCTTTGGTATGCGTGAGCGTTGGAGTTTGATCTTGTGGAGCAAGTGTGATCCCTCCATGGTCAGGATCCCCAAACACTCGTGTGGTGTACTCAAACCATTCAAGTGCTTTTGTTAAATACTCCCCACGAAATGTAGTCTCAAAAAGAGAACATGATGCTAAACTCAACGATAAAATATCCGTCGCAAAATAAGGCTGGGTGTCCTTTGGTGTGGAAGACGTATCGATGGAATGAACAAATCTGTAAGACTCACGATGGGTCGCAGAACTACGCGGGGCGCCCTCAGTTGATTTCTGAGCTGATGTCTCAATCCTTGCGACCTCGGTAAGTTTTGCAAACCGATCTTCAGCAGTTGCCAGTAGAGTTTCGTCATCAAGCCAACGTCCAGCTTCGCTTAATGCATAAATCCACTGAGCATTCCAATCGGTAAGGAGCTTCGTGTCAATGGATGGATGTTTGCGTTGGGAGCGGATATCATACAAAGTTTGGCGAACCTCTTCGAGTAAAGCACGAAGTTTTTTCTTCTTAAACCCAAGCATTTCCGCTTGTTCATTGGGCACATCATCCATGTATAGAATATTGGTTCCATTTGGATACCCTGTATGCTCCTCGAGGTAATTCCCTTCAGGTCGAAGGTGAAAAATCTCTTCGATCACAGAGGAGGTTTTCATGGATAATCGATGGCGAATCTCAGTATGTGACCATGTATAAAATTTACCCTCTTCGCCTTCACTGTCTGCATCGATCGCTGCGAATGCCAATCCGTCCGGTGACAGTAGCTCTCTGTGTACAAATTGGATTAACTCATAAGCCGTATGCTTAAATAAGCTCTTTCCATAATGAGCGAACGCTTTGCTGTATGCCATCAGCAAGAACGCTTGATCATTGAGCATTTTTTCAAAATGGGGGACCTTCCAATTTCGATCTGTACTGTAGCGGTGAAACCCGAATCCAACATGGTCATAAATACCCCCACATCTCATAGCTTTGAGTGTTTTTTTGACCATTTTTTGACTTGATTTCACCTTTTTCTGCTCCCCATAATCCATCAAGAACATTAAGTTCTGCGGCGTCGGAAATTTTGGAGCTTGTCCAAATCCCCCATAGGTAGGGTCATAGGAGTCAACAAATGCATTGGCGCAATCATCATCCATTGCTGTAACAAAGCTTTCATGGGTTTGGCTTTGATGGAACTGCTGTACTCGCTCCCTTACTTCGGTAGCAACAGAGGCCACTTCGTTAGGATTTTGCTCCCATTCTTGGTGTAGAGCAGGCAGTAAATCCATTAAACCAGGACGTTTCGGCCCTCTAGAAAGTTTTGGGATGTAGGTTCCTGCAAAGAAGGGCTCAAGCTCATGAGTCAAGAAGAGTGTACATGGCCAACCACCATGTCCATTTAGAATTTGACAGGCGGTCATGTAGACAGAATCGAGGTCGGGTCGTTCTTCTCGGTCTACTTTTATGGAGACATAATATTCATTGAGAAGCGAGGCAACTTCTAGATCCTCAAAGCTTTCTCTTTCCATCACATGGCACCAATGGCAGGTGGAGTAGCCAATAGATAAAAAAATCGGTCTGTTGAGTTCTTTCGCTAATTGAATAGCCTCAACCCCCCAAGGTTGCCAATGGACAGGGTTGTTTGCATGCTGACGCAAATATGGGCTAGAGGCCCTTGAAAGGACATTTTTAAGCAACATACAAGAATGAATCTGACACTGTGAAGGTAGCCCTACAAGAGCATGCTTCGATTTTCCTACACAATCTCCATTTCCAAGCAACCAATCAAGTTTTCTTTTTTGAAGATATCCATGGCTTCGCTGTATTTTTAGACCGAAAAACGAACAAACCCTCGTTGGTAGACGGTTTGTTCATCAATGACAATGTATCTCTAAATTGACCCCATTATTATGGCAACCAATAGAACCCTTACCATATTAAAACCAGACTGTGTAAAAAAAGGCCTCATCGGTGAAGTGACTAAACGCATTCAAGAAGCCGGCTTTAAAATAGTTGCGATGAAACTTACACGTCTTACGGAAGCTACAGCCGGAGGGTTTTATGATGTGCATCGTGAACGCCCTTTCTTTGGGGAACTTGTTGAGTTTATGAGTAGCGGTCCCTGTGTGCCAATGATCCTTGAAAAGGAGAATGCCGTTGCTGATTTTAGAGCCTTAATTGGTGCGACGAATCCAGCAGAGGCAGATGCAGGAACAATCCGTGCAGAATTTGCAGACAGTATGGGTGAAAATATTGTGCATGGCTCTGATTCAAACGAAAATGCTGCTATAGAATCAGCCTATTTCTTTACTCAATCTGAGGTTGTTGCAAACCTAGACTGACGAGCCCATTCATAACAAATTACAGATGCAGACACGGAGGCATTAAGCGATTCGACTCTCGCATCCATGGGGATGTGAACCAAAAAATCGCATTGCTCGGCGGTTTTCTTACGCAAACCAGCGCCTTCATTGCCAATCACAAAAGCCATGGGGCCTTCATTCATCTCTAGGTCCCATATGCTGTGACTCCCTTTCATGGAGAGTCCAGTAAGGTGAAAACCACGATCTTTGAGCGCCTCCAATGCATCTGAAAACTCATCGACTCGGATAATAGGAACTTGTCCAAGGGTGCCAGCTGAAGCCTTCATCACGGCACCAGACAAAGGTGCTTGCCGACTACTAGAAACGATGATGCCAGAGAGCCCAACAGCCGTAGCGGTTCGGATCATAGCTCCCAAATTGTGGGGATCCTCAATTTCTTCTAACACTAGAATCGCTGGGTAACTAGGCTTTGCGTCAGCCGTCTTGCTTGACTCTTGTGCATTAGCGACTAAGGCCAGCCCCTCTTCCAATGACAAATATGGGACGGTCGCAATCTTCAATACAAATCCCTGGTGATTGGCCTTTCGTCCAGCCACAGAGGCCAATTTTGGTTCAGGAACAAACTGTATAGGGATTGCATGAGATTCACAAATCGCACGTGCATCCTGAAACACCTTTGCTGGCATCCCTTGTCGCAAATATAACTTCTCTGCTCGCTTAGGCGAATGTGCTAAAAAATCAAGCACAGGGTGCTTTCCGTAGATAAAATCAGTTGGCATGGTCATTGGAATCTGCCTATCATCTTAGTTCACCACAAGGTACAAGCTTTACCACTCAATCATGAGCTCTAAATCAACGCCCTCATCGAAATCGACTCAGAAATCTAGGTTTTCTCAGGGTAGGGCACGTTTAGTGAGTCGAACTCCGCTCGATATTCTCGCTCGTTGGACATGGGTTGAGTATATCCCCGACGCGTTAGTGATTCTGTTGGGTGGATTGACAATCCTGGGTGCCATCATGGGATGGATCCAGCCCCTATGGTTTGCGTCCATTTTGGTGGTGGTGGCAAATTTCTCCATCGGATTGGCATTCTTTGATTGGATGAAAAGGCTCTTACGTCATCAAGAGCGTACAGATCGGACATTACGAGATCAGGCCATAGAGCGAATGCTAAACAACAAAAACTAGCTCATGGCAGATTCTTCCTACGACCAAGACTTAGATGAGCGTCTTCGGCCCATTCTTAGAGGGATCGATCCTTCCACACTAACAATAGAAGCAAAGCGAAAGGCGGTCGACGGAAGACTAAAAAGTCGATGGTTTCAGCTCATCTTTAATCTCGCAATTCTTGCGTTCTTCGCCTATGGATGGGCATCCGGAATTTCCCAACTCCAGGTTTCATGGTGGTGGCTAATCCTATTGGTATTTGGTATTAATTTTTCGTTAATCGCTTGGCAAATAAGGTCACTTCGTTACATTCTAAAAAGACTTGACGAACACCCAGACCTTACTCCATGAATACGATCCTTTCTGCAGCCCAATCTCGCCCTTCCATCTCCATTGCGTTTCTTTTGAGTAGCGCACTATTGTTAACGAGCTGCCAATCTGGCTCATCATCAGTGGAACTCACACATGAATTAGCCCCTTTCCCTTCACTCATGATAGATAATGGGGACGGGTTTGTCGTGATTGCTCATCGTGGTGCGAGTGGATATGCACCCGAGAACACCATGCCTGCCATGGAATTGGCGTATGAAATGAACGCAGAAATGATTGAAGTGGACGTAATGCTCTCAAGTGATGGGGTTCCTGTTCTGTTTCATGACGCAAAAGTAGATGAATTGACCGACGGATCGGGCAATCTGAAAGATTTTACCCTTCAAGAGCTTCAAGCTCTAGATGCAGGGTCTTGGTTTGATGAAGCTTATGCTGGAACACCCATTCCTACCCTCGAAGAGTTATTGATATGGGCGCAGGGTAAGATGACGTTAAATATTGAGATCAAGACAGAGGCATACAGAGAGGCACTCAGCGAGAGTGTCGAACCTAGAGTTATTGCACTGGTTGAGCAATATGACATGGCTGATCAGGTACTTTTTTCCTCCTTTGACTATCGAATTCTTGCAAGACTTAATGAGCTAGCCCCATCGATTCCTGCAGCAGTACTTTACGAACCTGTGCAAAGTGTAAGAAAGGGGCCTGTGACAGTAGTAAATTCTCTACAGGCTGATGGCTTTAATTGTTCTGTGAGAGAATACTCTGAACAATGGCAGCAAGAGTTGACTCAAAGCTCCATCCCCGTGCTGATTTACACGGTCAACGAAAGAGAGCAAATGGCTGAATTGATTCAACGGGGTGTGCAAGGGATTTTTTCTGATTATCCAGATGTGTTGGCTGAGGTTGCTGCCGAGGAACTGCCGACGCCTTAAGGGTCATTCCGTGATTAAAAAAATCCTTTGACAAGGGACGTTTTTCAGCGATTTAAAGTTGAAATCAACCGGTGGACACGCTAACTTAAACATCCATCAACCAAGTCCGCTCCCCATGCCTTGTAAATATATTTTCGTGACGGGAGGGGTGGCCTCATCACTCGGTAAAGGTATTCTGAGTGCATCTTTAGGCCGCCTTCTCGCTTCTAGGGGAGTTCGTGTCACCATTCAAAAACTAGACCCATACATCAACGTCGATCCGGGTACGATGAATCCGTACGAACACGGTGAGGTGTATGTCACACAAGATGGAGCAGAAACTGACCTCGATCTTGGTCATTATGAGCGGTTTTTAGGGGTGGAAACATCGCAAACAAACAATGTTACCACAGGCCGGATCTATTTTGATGTGATCTCTAAGGAGCGGCAAGGCGCCTACCTGGGAAAAACAGTACAGGTAATTCCCCACATCACCGATGAGATTAAATCCCATATCTATGCACTCGGTAACTCAGACGATATCGATGTAGTGATTGTCGAGGTGGGTGGAACCGTAGGGGATATTGAGAGTCTTCCATACATCGAAGCCATTCGCCAAATGCGCTATGAAGTAGGTCGAAAGGATACTTGTTCAATCCACTTGACGTTGGTGCCTTTCCTAGCCGCCGCAGGTGAATTAAAAACAAAGCCTACCCAACACTCTGTAAAGATGCTTTCCGAGAGTGGGCTATGGCCTGATATCATTGCGTGTCGATCTGAATTTCCTCTCGATAGTAGTATTAAGCAAAAGATCGCCCAGTTCTGTAATGTCGAGGTGGAAGATGTAATTGCCTCACTGGATGCAGAAACGATTTACGAGGTCCCTCTACTCATGCGTGAAGAAGGGTTAGACGAGCGTGTGATTCAAAAACTTGACTTACAAACGCAAACATTAGACCTAGAGGAGTGGAAAGCGTTTGTGAGCGCTGTGAAGGAGCCTTCGCAAGAAGTGACCATTGCGTTAGTTGGAAAATATGTTGAGCACCATGATGCCTATAAATCGATTGCGGAAGCATTCGTACATGCTGGGGCAAAAAATGATACCAAAGTGGTGATAAAATGGGTTCAATCGGAATCTGTGACTCGTGAGAATGTGAAAGAGCTCCTCGAAGGATGTTCAGGTGTGTTGGTAGCTCCAGGATTTGGTGATCGAGGAATTGAGGGTAAAGTGGAGGCTGTTACTTATGCAAGAGAACAAAACATCCCATTTTTTGGAATCTGCTTAGGGATGCAGTGTAGTGTTGTTGAGGTCGCTCGAAATTTGTGTGGTTGGAAAGAGGCTAACTCTACAGAGTTTGATGAAGCATCAAGCAAACCGGTCATCGACCTTATGGATGAGCAACGCACTATTGAGGACAAAGGTGGAACCATGCGTTTGGGGTCGTATGATTGCACGTTGACAAAAGGGAGCCATGCCTTTAAAGCATATGGAAACAAGGACATAACCGAACGACATAGACACCGCTACGAATTCAATAACACATACAAAGACGAACTTGAAGCAGTGGGGCTTCTTGCAACAGGTGTGCATCCATCAAGAAATTTAGTCGAGATCGTGGAATTAAAAGATCATCCATGGTTTGTAGGTGTTCAATTTCACCCAGAATTAAAAAGCACTGTTTCAACACCACATCCATTGTTTGTGGATTTCGTGGCTGCTTCATTAAAGCATCAATCTTCCCGTCGTTCTCAAACATCACAAGCCAGCCAAAGCGCCTCCAACAAGGCACCTTTGAGTCAAGAACCTATTTCACCCTGATGAAACCATTCGCCTCTTTTTTTCAACTCTTACTTTGGGTAGGGTTGTTACTTGTTGGGTGTGTCGCCCCACAATCNGAAACTCTCCGAATTGAATCTGTGNAGGGGTATACGCTTAGTGGAGAGGATTGGATTTCATTTGAGTCCATGGTTATNCAGGATGGAAAGGTTGTAGGTACGGGAACAACCGATGAAATGAGAGAACTTGCCCCTGAAGCAACGGTGGTGGATGGCCAAGGGCGTGTGATGCTGCCTGGGTTGATCGATGCACATGCTCATGTGGTTGGACTTGGCCAACTCTTAACGCAAGTTGACCTTACGGGAGCAACCTCTTTAGACGAGACACTTCAAAGAGTTGAACAATACGCTATTGAGAATCCGGAATCCCCGTGGATTGTAGGTCGGGGGTGGAATCAGGAGCTGTGGGAAGACAAGTCGTTTCCAACGGCACAAGACCTAGATCAGGTTGTGGATGATAGACCTGTTTTTTTGTCACGAATTGATGGTCATGCAGCGTGGGTCAACTCGGTTGCCTTACAACAAGGGGATGTGACCAGAGAGACCCAGGATCCAGTAGGGGGTCGAGTTATTCGTGACGATCAAGGAGATCCAACAGGTATCTTAGTAGATGCTGCTGAAACATACGTGGCTCGTTTTATCCCGCAGGAGTCGCCCGAACAAATTGAGGAAGCGATAAGCCTTGCGATTCAGGAGATGTTATCGTTAGGAATCACGGGAGTTCATGATGCAGGTGTGTCTCAAGGTGTATGGCAAATATTCCAAGACTTGGATGCCAAAGGAGAGTTGGCTGTTCATATCAACGCCATGGTGGGTGGTGTCACGGACCAAACCCGTCCATGGATAGCCAAAGGGCCTGTGGAGCCTAGCGCATCGTCTAGGTTGTCACTAACAGGAGTCAAAATCTACTCCGATGGAGCCCTTGGAAGCCGTGGGGCAGCTATGTTAGAGCCCTACGATGATGAACCAGAGAATCGAGGCCTTCTTTTTTACGACCAATCTGAGATGAATGAACAGGTGCTTACAGCCGTATCTAATGGGTTTCAGGCCAATGTTCATGCCATTGGAGATGCTGCGAATCGTCAAGTTCTAGATGCATTGGAAGAAGCGATAAATGCCTATCCTGAATCTAGCCGTCATCGTGTAGAACATGCTCAAGTTGTTGCAGTTGAAGACATTCCACGATTTGCAGAATTGGGGTTGATTGCATCCATGCAGCCAACGCACGCGACAAGTGACAAAAATATGGCACAAGACAGGATAGGGGCTGAAAGACTCGAAGGAGCCTACGCTTGGAGAACATTTCTTGATCAGGGGACAATCATTGCAGCAGGATCTGATTTTCCTGTTGAACCTGTGAATCCGTTTTATGGAATACATGCATCTGTAACTCGTCAAGATCGTAACGACGAACCACCAGGAGGATGGCTCTCTGATGAGGCAATGACGTTACGAGAAGCCCTTAGAGCATTCACACTTGACGCTGCATACGCGGCAAAATCTGAGACTCTGTATGGGTCATTAGAACCAGGAAAGATGGCTGACTTTATTTTGATTGATAGAGATCCATTTCAAATTCCACCTTCTGAGCTAGACAACATCGTCGTGCTGGAGACCTGGGTAGAGGGCAAAAACGTATTTAGTCAAGAATCGACTCGTCCATGAGGATACGCGCTGCTCAACTTAACGTAAGAGTGGGCGATCTGGCTGGAAACCTAGAGAGAATCCTTCAAACGTGGAGTCAAGCGGACCAAGAGGGGGTAGATATACTCTTACTTCCTGAATTAGTCACTACTGGCTATCCACCACTGGATATGTTGGATCATGCATGGTTTGTCAGAGAGGTTGAACACGTGCATGAGGCATTACGTAAAGCCTCCGAAGAGAGATCTTCAGCATTGGTCTATGGTAGTTTGACCAAAAGAGAGGCNACAACTCCTGGAAAGCCCCTTTATAACAGTGCCTATTGGATACATCAGGGAAACGAGATCGCAACAGTCCACAAGCAGTTATTGCCTACCTATGATGTATTTGATGAGGCACGATACTTTGAGCCTGGGCCGCCGTCAACACCTGTGAAATGGCAAGGAAGAAATGTGGGTCTTTTGATCTGTGAGGATCTTTTTGAAAACGATAATCCCTGGCCCGCTTCGGATTATGCCTGTTCACCTGTAGATAATTTGCATCATCAGGGGGTTGATTTGGTATTAATTCCCTCTGCCTCTCCATTCACACTTCAAAAACGAGCTCACCGCGAGATGATCGTTCAACGCGTTACAGAGCGCCTGGAGTGCCCCGTTGCATTTTCAAATCAAGTGGGTGGAAACACAGAACTCGTATTTGATGGNGGCTCANTTGTGGTGGATAAANATGGAACATGCCTTGACGAGGCGACTCCTTTTGAAGAGGCCTGGGCTGATGCGGAGATCTTTCAAGAGGAACCCCAGAGCGAAGAAGGAAAACCCTCTGCCAATCAAAATCCTGCCTTGGCTCCACAGCCATTGCCTTGGCAACAACAAGCCTTAGATGCAATTACTCTGGGGATTCGTGACTATCTCATAAAATCCAATCTCAAACCATCGCTCTGTTTTGGCTTAAGTGGTGGGATCGACTCAGCCATTATCGCTGTGCTTGCTGCTCATGCAGTGGGTCCTGAGCATGTGCTTGCTGTTGGTATGCCGACAACCTACTCGAGCGATGGGAGTCTCTCTGATTCAGAGGAATTGTCAAAACGACTTGGTATTGAGTGGAAAACGCTGTCCATTGAGCAGATGCGCGAGATGGCAGGAACCTCATTGGAAGGGCTACTCGAGCAACCTCTGGCTGACATTGCGAAAGAGAATATTCAAAGTAGGCTTCGTGGGCTCTGTTTAATGGCGATATCTAATCATTCAGGATCACCATTGATAGCTACAAGCAACAAATCAGAAATGGCAGTGGGGTATTCAACGCTTTACGGAGATATGGCAGGGTCATTGGCTCCAATTGGGGACCTCTATAAAACCCAGGTCTATGAATTGGCACGTTGGCTAAATGAGTTTGGACCCTTTCCAGGAGCTATACCGGACGCGATTTTTACCAAACCACCAAGCGCAGAACTCAAACCAGACCAGGTGGATGAGGACTCACTACCCGATTATTCCATTTTAGATCGTATTTTAGAACGAATGATAGAGCATGGGGATGATGTTTCTGATTGTGTAGAACATGGATTTGACGAGGAGACTGCTACATGGGTCTTTACTCAACTCCACCGCACAGAATTCAAACGATTTCAGTCATCCCCAGTACTTAAATTACAATCAAGAACGTTTGGCATAGGACGACGATGGCCATTAGCTCATCGCCCGACAACTATTTGACTCGCAAAACCCTCCTATTTATGGAAACCCGCCTGATCAGCACTCACTCATTATCTACTGTTCGTTTCTCATTGTTTCTTGCAATCGCATTGATCTTTGTTGTTCCTGCAAGTCTTCTGGGGCAGAATGGCTCAAAAAGTAGTCAAACGAATCCTGCACTTGAATACAAAGAACTTAAACCAAAGACGTTTTTTGTGTCAGAAACGAATGTTCAACCAGCCTCACCCGACAATCTTACGATTCAAGAGTCATTGGTGAAAATTGCTGACGTTTACGAACTCCACCTCAAAGCAGTTCGTGCAATGTTGAATCAAGATCTTTTGGCTGCGGAGACCTACATCATGTCCGCCTTAGAGACGATGCAAATCATGATTCAAGAGGATGAAACCCTACTTGAGGATCGACGATTTAATGAACTCCTTCGTACAGTCACGACCGAATACAGAGAATTTTATGGTATCGAACCTGATGAACAACTTGCAGAAGGAGAAGTCTTTGAAATCCAGCAGGAACTCTATTTAGAGGATGATTTGGTGATTTCAAATGAAGCATTGGATTTGCCAGATGATCTCTCACTCAATAAAACTGATGTGCCCCTAGTCCAGAATAATCAGGTAAATCGTCATCTGATGTATTACACAATTCGACGTCCTGATGTCATGGAGACCTGGTTGGAGCGTTCAGAAATCTACTTCCCGATGATGCGTCAAATTTTTGAGGAAGAAGGCACACCACTTGAGCTAATCCATCTTTCCATGATCGAGTCTGGATTGCGTCCAACTGCTCGCAGTTGGGCATCTGCAGTTGGGTTATGGCAGTTCATTCAATCTACAGGATCTATGTATGGCTTGGATGTAACCTGGTGGGTGGATGAGAGAAGAGATCCAGAAAAAGCAACACGTGCCGCAGCACAACATTTACGCGATCTCTATCAGGTGTGGGGCGATTGGCATCTCGCGATGGCAAACTACAATATCTCTCCTCGAGGATTGAATCGAGCCATTCGTGCTGCAGGGGGTGTAGAAGATTATTGGGTAGCCTATCCTTTTTTACCAAGGGAAACACGTGGCTACGTCCCAGGTTTTATCGCAGCGACGATGATTGCCACCAATCCAGAGTCTTTCGGATTTGAAAAAGAATATGGCATGGAGCCTTACAGCTACGATCAGGTTAACGTTGCAGGATTAATGCCATTGGACGCACTCGCAGAGGCTGCAGGTATCACTACTGAAGAACTCAAAGCGTTAAACCCTGAACTGTTACGTTGGGCAACACCACCCGTTGAGTCCTACTCCTTAAAGATTCCGTCAGGGACACGAGGAGAGTTTATGATTGCCTACAACAAGATTCCGAAGGANAAACAAATCCAAGATGTNGCTGTTCATGAGGTGCGTTCTGGAGAGAATCTAGGATGGATTGCAAGAAAATATGGCACATCGGTACGAGCGCTATTTGAAACCAACGAAGGATTGCGTTCGACGATTTACCCAGGTCAAAAAATTATGGTGCCNATCGCTGAGGCAAGGTACAATCAAACGGTTGCCATGACNTCTACTTCGTCGTCACAACGCTCCTCAAGAGCGCCACAACGTGCATCAGCACCTGCCAACTCTACTGCTATCACATATGTTGTCAAAGCAAACGATACGATTGGACATATTGCCGAATGGTATGATGTGCGTGCTTCGCAAATACGTGGATGGAATGGTATTGGGAACACCATACGAAGAGGTCAAAAACTTCAAATCTACGTCCCTAACGCCCGGACTCAGTACTACCAAACGATTGACAAGCTCGATTTTGGTGCTAAGCAGGCCATTGAGAAAAGACAGCGTGCGGGTGAAAACATCTTTGAGGGAATTGCCATTGCATCAGCTCAAACAGGGTCTGCAGGGAGTCAAGCACTTATGAATCAAACGACGACGTCTGTACGATCTTATACGGTTCGAAATCGTGATACGCTGATTGAAATAGCAGATACTTATGGGGTAACCGTTCGATCCATCCAACAAGAAAATGGGCTTCGTGGGACGGTCATTTATCCAGGGCAAGTCCTACGGATTCCTCAGTAATCTACCACTTAACAATGCGTGCAGATCTTCATTCGCATACCACTTGCTCGGATGGTAAGAGCTCTCCTATGGATTTGGTCGCAAGAGCTCAGAATGAGGGTATAGATACATTAGCAATCACGGATCATGACACAATGAGCGCCTATGAAGAGCTCAATTCTAAGGCGCTACAGACGACGTTAGAATCCCCAACGATCATTCCTGGGGCTGAAATGACAGCAAAGGATGGCGACGTGAGTGTCCATTTGTTGGCCTATGGTCTCGACCCAGTCAACCAAGATGTAAAGGCACTAATGGGTGCTCAACGAAGCAACCGAAAGCTACGTGTAGAGAGAATTTTAGAAAAGCTCGCCAAACAGGGCGTTTCTCTTGATATGGATGAGGTATTGATGGAAGCAGGAAGAGCTAATTTAGGTCGTCCACACATAGCGGCCGCTTTGCTTCGAAAAAATGTCGTTCATTCAATCCAGGAAGCCTTTATGAGGTATTTGAATCCAGAGGTTCTTGAAGGATTAGCCAAAGGATACCCATCGTCTAAAGAGCTGATTCCAAGACTCAAATCCCTTGGAGGTGTTGTGATCTTGGCGCATCCAGGAAAACTATACACATCTCAAGAGCTTGATGAGTTTCGGTCTCAAGGGGTGGATGGAATGGAGGTGATACATCCTAGTCATAATTACGAACTTCAAAAATCGCTGGGTCACTATTCAGACACTCACCACCTTCTCAAAACAGGAGGGAGTGACTATCATGGTGACGGAGAACAGTATCATGCCTATTTTGGGGTAGTTACAATCACCTCAGACTGGGTGCATCGATTACAAGAAGCAATTAGTCGTCGAGGCGGGCTGCGATCATGGGCACCTGCCCAAGCCTAATCGATCAAGCGCACTTTAATTGTAAAGACGAACCATTATGAAAACTTTTTCCTGGGCCTCTACACGAATTGCAATTGTTCACTCTGAATGGAATTCTGTTGTAACGGATGCGATGAAGCAGGGTGCCATTGACGCGTTAAAGGGCAAGGGGGTTCAAGAAACGAATATCACAAGTATCTCATGCCCTGGTGCCTATGAAATACCCTTGGCATTGAAAATGATACTTGACCGAAATGAAAGCAAAATGGGAGAACCAATTCATGGTTTGGTTGCACTAGGGGCTGTGATTCAGGGTGAAACACCCCACTTTGATGTAATTAATCAAGGTGTCACCCAAGGGATCATGAGATTGATGCTCGATACAGGTACACCTATAGGGTTTGGTATTTTAACGACACACACTGTGCAGCAAGCCATGGATAGAGCCAATCCGTCCAAGGGGAACAAAGGGGCGGAAGCAGCACTTGCCATGTGCTCAATGCTAGAAGTTAAATTTGATTTAGGCCATTGAATCCAATAATTTTATCGTTTGCACGTTTTCCTGAAAAAAGTGGAAAATTCTGCACCATAACGACCTAGTGGACGACGCTTTTGACCACGTTTGACATCACAAATTCGAAGCAAACTGAAGAGGATATCGCCCTTCAAAAGGCGCTAAAATCGTCAGGTGCGATCCCAGAGCATATTGCCGTAATCATGGACGGTAATGGACGTTGGGCGCAGCAGAAAGGCGGTATGCGACTATTGGGTCACCGCAATGGCGTCGAATCTGTTCGTGATATCACCGAATCATGCGCTCAACTAGGGGTCAAGCATCTGACTCTATATGCGTTTTCTACTGAGAATTGGGGTCGACCTAAGGAAGAAGTGAATGGACTTCTTAAACTCCTTGTGGCAACACTTGACTCAGAAGCAGAAACCCTCCATCGTAATAATATCCGCCTGGTCACCATTGGTCAATGTGACCGATTCCCAAAGGATATTCAAAAAAAGCTTGACGACGTCAAAGCACTCACGGCTGAGAATACGCACATGGAGCTTTGTTTAGCATTGAGTTATTCAGGTCGCTGGGATATTACGCAGGCTGTCCAAGAAATTGCTAAAAAAGTGGCTCATGGACGTATTAATCCTGATGACATTAACGACGAGATGATTTCTGAGCACCTTGCAACAGCAGGTAAGCCAGACCCTGATCTTGTTATTCGCACGAGCGGTGAGTTTCGAGTGAGTAATTTCCTGCTTTGGCAGCTTGCCTACTCAGAATTTTTTGTCTCTTCAACATTTTGGCCAGATTTTCGAAGAGATGAACTCTATCGCGCCATTGAGTCTTTTCAACAAAGAGACCGTCGTTTTGGTAAATTATCGAAACGACATACGAAATCAATCCCCTCATCGGTTATACGAACCCTGATGTCTTAACCGACCTCGTTCTCTATGAAGCTATTCTCCTGTTTACCATCTTCTCAATCACGTAGTGTGACGGTTCCAATTGTATGGTTCCTATTCATAGGNCTTGGTTTCCCTGCGGACATGCTCTTTGCACAAGATGCTCCATCACCCTCTACGGAAGCCCCCCAAGATACACTCAACCAAAAAGCACCCCTTGAGATTGTCGATCCAACCACTGTTACACCGAATCCAGAAGTGGTTAGAAGTATCACGTTTGAAGGACTGATTACAGCTCGTGAAACGTATTTAGCGTCGTTAGTAGGGATTTCTGAAGGGGATGTTGTTCAAGTACCTGGACCAAAAATTGCCAGTGCCATTCAACAACTTTACAGGACTGGGTTATTTTCAAATGTAGCCATTGATTACACCACGAGATCCGGTGCAGGTGGGATTGATCTAATCATATTTGTAGAGGAGCAGCCACGACTTGATCGCTACGAACTATTGGGGATCAAGAGGTCTGAACAACGTGATATTCGTAAGCGTTTATCATTGCTTTCAGGGTTTGCTGTCACACGCTCTGTGAAAGCACAGGCGATTTCTGCAATCCAGGATTTCTACAAGGAAAAAGGTTTCTGGGATACAAAGGTTGAGATTGAAGAAACACCGACATCCAGTATAAGTAACCGTGTTCGACTTGATATTACCATTACACCTGGAGACAATCACCGCATTCGTGAACTCGACTTTATCGGAAATGAGCAACTTTCTGACCGAAAATTGGCGAAGACGTTCAAAACACTCAAAGAAGATCGATGGTGGAGACTCTTTAAACGACACGTTTACAAGGAGGATGACTTTGAGGAAGGAGTAGACAATGTCTTGGCACTGTATCGAGAACAAGGCTTTCGCGATGTTCGAATCACCCAGGATAGTGTGTATGTGGACGAGTGGCGCAATGGAGAACCGGGAGTGATTGTCAAGCTCGATATTACCGAAGGGCCACAATACAAGGTCAGGGATATCACGTGGGAAGGCAATACCATCTATACTGATGAACAGCTCTCCCTTGCACTTGAATTTGAATCAGGGGACATCTTTAACGAATCCAAGTATCAAGAAAACCTCAATTTCAAGCAGGATAACAGTGATATTACGAGTCTCTATCACAATGTTGGGTACCTCTTCTTTGATATTCGCCCAACCCTATCCGTTGTAGGTAAGGATTCGGTCGATATGCACTTCGAGATTATCGAAAATGATATCGCGACGATTTCTGAGGTCACATTTAC
>PR_CR_10_Liq_1_inCRDRAFT_1000831_pt1 | contig 18511 bp, 11 predicted proteins | sample PRCRCaboRojoPR_3_FD_10241 | JGI IMG/M metagenome (IMG submission 10241)
CGCCGCACCAGCCGCAGGAGCGCACGCCGTCCCGGCCGCAGCCGAGACCCTGCCGGAGGTGCTGGCCTGGTACGCCGAGCGCGCGCCGAGCCAGGTGCACATCCTGCTCTACGGCGACGCGCCGGACCCCGAGCCCATCACCTACGCTGCACTCCGCCAGGGCGCCCTGCGCGTCGCCGGCGGCCTCACGGCGGCGGGTCTGGAGCCCGGCCAGCGCGTGGCACTGATGCTGCCGACGGGCATGGACTACTTCACCGGCTTCTTCGGCGTGCTGCTCGCGGGCGGCGTGCCCGTGCCCATCTACCCGCCGGCGCGCCCGGCGCTGCTGGAGGATCATCTGCGCCGGCATGCCGGCATCCTTGCCAACGCCGGCGCCGTGCTGCTGCTCACCGTGCCGGCGGCGCGCCTGGTGGCACGCCTGCTGCGGGCCTGGGTACCGTCACTGCGGGCGGTGCTGACGCCGGCGGACCTCGCCGCCGCCGCGCCCCTGCAAGCACCAAGGCTGCGGCAGGCGGATGACATCGCCTTCCTGCAATACACCTCCGGCAGCACCGGGCAGCCGAAGGGCGTGGTGCTGACCCATGCCGACCTGCTCGCCAACATCCGCGCCATGTGCGAGGCGGTGGCGGCGAGTCCGGACGATGTCTTCGTGAGCTGGCTGCCGCTCTACCACGACATGGGCCTCATCGGCGCCTGGCTCGGCAGCCTCTACTTCGGCATCCCGCTGGTGTCCATGTCCCCGCTCGCCTTCCTGGCGCGTCCGCTCAAGTGGCTTGCGGCCATCCACCGCCACCGCGGCACCCTGTCCGCGGCGCCCAACTTCGCCTACGAGCTGTGCCTTAAGCGCATCCACGACGATGAGCTGAGGGGCCTGGACCTGAGCTGCTGGCGCCGGGCCCTGAACGGTGCCGAGCCCGTGAGCCCACAGACGCTGGAGCGCTTCGCCGCGCGCTTCGCCCGCTGCGGGCTCAGGCCCGAGGCGCCGGCGCCGGTGTACGGCCTCGCCGAGGCCGCCGTCGGCCTCACCTTTCCGCCCGCCAGCCGCGGGCCTGCCATCGACTGCATCGACCGCGAGCGCTTCGCCACCACCGGCAGCGCGCTGCCGGTGCCCTGCGACGACCCGGACGCCCAGCGCGTGGTGAGCTGCGGGCGAGCGCTGCCGGGCTATGGGCTGCGCATCGTGGATGCGCAGCGCCGCGCACTGCCGGAGCGCCGGGAAGGCCGCGTCTGGTTCCAGGGGCCGTCCGCCACCCAGGGCTATTTCCGCAACCCGGAGGCCACCGCGCGCCTGATCCAGGTGCAGGACGGCGAGCGCTGGCACGACACGGGCGACCGCGGCTACCTCGCCGACGGCGAGCTGCACCTGACGGGACGGGTCAAGGACATGATCATCCGCGGCGGGCGCAACCTCTACCCCTACGAGCTGGAGCAGGCCATCGGCGAGCTGCCCGGCGTGCGCAAGGGCTGCGTCGTCGCCTTCGCCGCGCCGGACCCGCAGCGCGGCAGCGAGCGGCTGGTGCTGGTGGCCGAGACCCGCGAGCGCGACCCCGCCCGGCGCAAGGCCCTGGCGCGACGCGTGCGCGAGCGCGCCACCGAGGTGCTCGGCCTGCCGCCGGAGGAGATCCTGCTGGCGCCGCCGCGGGCCATCCCCAAGACCTCCAGCGGCAAGCTCCGCCGCGGCAGCGCCCGGGAGCGCTGGGCCGCAGGCAAGCTCACGGCGGGCGCCCCCAAGCCCGCCTGGCAGCTGCTGCGCGTGGGTGCCGCCGGGCTCGGCCACCTGGCGCAGCGGTCCCTGCGGCGGTTGCCGGCCCTCGCCTTCGCCGGCTGGGCCTGGCTGCTGTTCGCGCTGCTGGCGCCGCCCTGCTGGCTCGGCATGGTGGCGGCACCGCGACTGCGGCTGCGCTGGTGGTTTGCCCGCACCGGCGTGGGCCTGCTGCGGCGGCTCTGCCTTGTGCCGCTCAAGGTCCAGGGCCGCGCGCACATCCCGCCCCCGGGCCGGCCCTTCGTGCTGGTGTCCAACCACCAGAGCTATCTGGACGTGGGCCTGCTGATCCAGGCCGTCGATCCGGTGCGCTGGCCCGTGGTCTTCATCGCCGCCGAGCGCCTGCGCAGCAACAGCTTCATCCGCTGGCCCATGCAGCGGCTGGACAGCCTCTTCGTGGATCGCTTCGACCTGCTGCGCGGGGCCGAGGACATGCGCCGCTTCCGCACGACACTGGCTGCCGGCCGCCCGCTCGGCTTCTTCCCGGAAGGCACCTTCCGCCGCCAGCCCGGGCTGCTGCCCTTACGCATGGGCGCCTTCATCGCCGCCGCCGGCACCGGCGTGCCCGTGCTGCCCGTGGCCATCCGCGGCAGCCGGGAGCTCTACCCCGGCGAGACCTTCTTCCCGCACTGGGGACGGGTCGCCATCAGCATCGGCGCGCCGCTCGAGCCCACCGGCGACGACTGGCAGGCGGCGGTACAACTGCGCGATGCGGCGCGGGACTTCATCGGCGGGCATTGCGGCGAGGGGACGGCGCTCCGACACCTTGCCGCCGGCCCTCAGCCCAGGCTCGACGATTCACCCGCGGGCCACTGAGCGACGGTCAGTGGAAGTCCCGCGACCTGATCACCAGCCCGCCCAGCAGGTGCGAGTAGTCCAGCAGCCGCTTGGCCACCAGGTGGGTGACGCCCGCCTCGCGCTGGATCTCGCCCTGCACGCCCATGAGCCGGGCGCCGATGAGGGTGCGGCGCTGGCGCTCGGCGAGGCGTTTCCAGATGACCAGGTTCACCTGACCGGTCTCGTCCTCCAGGGTGACGAAGGTGACGTTGTTGGCGGACGCCGGGCGCTGGCGGTTGATGACCAGGCCGGCGGTGCTGACGGTGGCGCCGGGCTCGGTGGCGTGCACGGCCTCGGCGGTGGCAAGGCCAAGCTCGGTGAGGCGCCTGCGCAGCAGGGCCAGCGGGTGGCGGCGCAGGCTGAGCCCCAGGCTCGCATAGTCGGCGACGATGTCACGGCCCTCCGTGGGCCTAGGCAGCAGCGGCACCGCAGGCTCGGGCGGCAGCGGCAGCGGCAGCGTGGTCTGCTCGGCAACGCCCGCCCGTGGGCGCTGCACCGCCGCCGCAACGCCTTGACGCGACACGCGCCAGCCCGCCTGGTGGCGGTTGCCGGCGAGGCCCGCCAGCGCATCGGCACCGGCCAGGGCCTTGAGGTCGCGCTTGTCGAGCTGTGCCTGCTCGCGCAGCTCGTCCAGGGTCTGCCAGCCGGGCTCGGCGCGGCTGGCGACGAGGCGCCCGGCGCCCGCCTGGGACAAGCCCTTCACCAGCCTGAGACCCAGCCTGAGCGCCGGCTGGCCGTCCTGTGATTGCCCGGGTTGCGGCGTCCGCGGCTCCAGCGTGCAGTCCCAATGGCTCGCCCGCACATCCACTGCCCGCACCTCCACACCCTGCCGGCGGGCCTCCCGCACCAGCTGTGCCGGGGCGTAGAAGCCCATGGGCTGACTGTTGATCAGCGCCGCAAAGAACGCTGCGGGCTCATGGTGCTTGAGCCAGGCGGACACATAGACCAGGAGCGCGAAGCTCGCGGCATGGGACTCCGGGAAGCCGTATTCGCCGAAGCCCAGGATCTGCTTGTAGATCTGCTCGGCGAATGCCTTGCTGTAGCCACGCTGCACCATACCGTCGATGAGCCGCCCGCGGATGTGCGTCAGCCCGCCGCGGCGGCGCCAGGCGGCCATGGAGCGGCGTACCTGGTCCGCCTCGCCGGCGTCGAAGCCGGCCGCCACCATGGCCACCTGGATCACCTGCTCCTGGAAGATGGGCACGCCCAGGGTGCGCCCGAGCACCGCCTCCACCGCCGGTGAGGGATAGGTCACGGGCTCCAGGCCCTGCCGGCGCCTGAGATACGGATGCACCATGTCGCCCTGGATGGGCCCGGGGCGGACGATGGCCACCTCGATGACCAGGTCGTAGAAGCAGGCGGGCTTCAGGCGCGGCAGCATGGCCATCTGCGCGCGGGACTCGATCTGGAACACGCCGGTGGTCTCGCCGCGCTGGATCATGGCGTAGACAGCCGGGTCCTCAGGCGGGATGTCGGCAACGGTCAGGGCGCTGCCGCGGTGGGCGTTGACCAGCCCGAGCGCGCGGCGGATGGCGCTCAGCATGCCGAGCGCCAGGCAGTCCACCTTCAGGAGCCCGAGCGCGTGCAGGTCGTCCTTGTCCCACTGGATGACGCTGCGCCCGTCCATGGCGGCGTTCTCGATGGGCACCAGCTCGTCCAGACGCCCGCGGGCGATGACGAAGCCGCCCACGTGCTGGGACAGGTGCCGGGGCATGCCCACCAGCTCGTGCACCAGGCGCATCAGCGTCAGGATCTGCGGGTTGAAGGGGTCCAGGCCCACCTCGCGGAGCCGCTCCGGCGGCACCTGCTGGCCGTCCCACCAGTTGATGTTGCGCGCGAGCCGGTCCACCTGATCCGCCGAGAAGCCGAGCGCCTTGCCCACGTCGCGTACGGCGCTCTTGGGGCGGTAGGAGATCACGGTGGCTGCCAGCGCGGCGCGGTCGCGGCCGTACTTGGCGTAGACGTACTGGATCACCTCCTCCCGGCGCTGGTGCTCGAAGTCCACGTCGATGTCCGGCGGCTCGCCCCGCTCCCGGGAGACGAAGCGCTCGAACAGCATGTCCATGCGCGCCGGGTCCACCTCGGTGATCCCCAGGCAGTAACAGACTGCCGAATTGGCCGCCGAGCCCCGCCCCTGGCACAGAATCCCGCGGCTGCGGGCGAAGCGCACGATGTCGTGCACCGTGAGAAAGAAGGGCGCATAGGCCAGCTCTTCGATCAGACCGAGCTCGTGCGCGATCTGCCCGCGCACCTTGTCCGGCACGCCGTCAGGAAAACGCTCGGCAGCGCCCTGCTGCGTGAGCCTGCGCAGGTGGGAGCTCGGCGTCTCGCCCGCGGGCACCAGCTCCTGCGGGTATTCGTAGCGCACCGCATCCAGCGTGAAGCCGCAGCGCGCGGCGATGCGGGTGGTCTCAGCCAGCAGGTCCTGGGGGTAGAAGCGCGCGAGCACATCCAGCGGGCGCAGGTACTGCTCGCGGTTCTGGCGCTCGGCGGCACCCTCCGCAACACTGGTGCCGCTGCGGATGGCGGCCATCACGTCCAGCAGCGCCCGGCGCTCCGGCACATGCATCAGCGCGCCGCCGGCGGCCGTGAGCGGCAGCCCGATACGCGCCCCGAGCCGGCGCAGCCGCTTGAGCCGTGCCGCGTCGTTCCCGGTGCGATGCAGCGCGACGCCGATCCAGCAGCGGCCGGCGAACCGCGCCGCCAGGCGGTGCCCCCATTCGTCCTCGGCGCCCTCCGGGGCGTCGGGGGCCGCGAGCCAGAGGATGACGCAGCCGTCCGGTCCGTCGTCCAGATCCTCGGCGAGCAGCCGCCACCGGCCCTTGGGCGCCCGCCGGCGGGCACGGGAAATGAGCCGGGCGAGGTTGCGATAGCCCGCCAGGTCCGCCGCCAGCGCCACCAGCCGCGGGCCGTCCGCGATGGGCAGCTCGCTGCCGATGAGGAGCTTCAGGCCCTGGGCCTTGGCTTCCTCGTGGGCGCGCACCACCCCCGCCAGCGAGCAGAGATCGGTGATGGCCAGCGCCTGGTAGCCGAGCCCGGCGGCAGTGCGCACCAGCTCCTGCGGCTGCGACGCCGCCGACAGGAAGCTGAAGCAGCTGCGGCAGTAAAGCTCCGCGTAGGGCGGAGACGATGTGGAAACCACGCGGGGACGGCCAAGAAACTGTCGATAAAGACAGTTTAGCGCCGCCTCTGTGGCTTGTCCGCAGCGCGGCGACCGGTGTGGGACTTGGCGGCTCGGCGGAGGCGTGCAGACGCCGTCATGCGACGAGGGCCAGCGGGCACCCCCTCGGCGCCTGGGCAGCAACGACGCAACACTGTCGTCGGCCCGGACGAGCATGCCGCTGGATGATCCGGCGGGGGACGGCGGGCGTGGATGGCCGAACGGCGCCGGCGCCGCGGATTGCGGGCGGAACGGGCCGGTTGGCGATGGCTCGCGGCGTGGCTCCGGCGCGTGCGCGCGTCGGCGGGTGCCGACGCGTCAGGTGGGAGTTGCGTGAAGCGGGCTCGGCAGGTGGGCCAGGTAAGGTGCCGTCAACGGCGCCGCTGGGCCAGCCGCAGACCGAGCAGGCCGGCGAGCAGCAGCAGAGGCGTCGCCGGCAGCGGCGCAGCCGGCAGGTTATCCGGCCCCTCAACCGCCGCAGTCGTGAACGCCAACGGGCTCTGACCGCCCCGCACGTACTGGGCCAGCCAGTCCATATCGCTGATGCCGTAGACCACCGCGAAGATCCCGACGCTCTGGTACAGCGTGCCCGCGCTGCCCGTGGCGGGCCCGCCGCTGAACAGGAACGCCAGGGATTGCTCATCCGGCGCGCTCTGCATGGCATCGAGGGAGCCCCACACCAGATCGCCGGTGGAGGTCTGCTCCGCTGGGACCAGACTCCCGAACATCGTGTATTCGTACTGGCCCTGGTAGCCGTCGGGGCCCATGCCGCCGCCGAGGTTCAGCGTGCCGACCGCCTCACCGTCGTTGCCGAGGCCGGTCCGAAGCTCCGCCTCGTCGATGGAGGTCATCACGATCTGGTTGCTTTCCGTGAGCTCCCAGGACACCTGGTCCAGCGAGGGCGTGGTGTAAAGCACCCTGTCCTGATCGAAGCGAAAATCCTGGACGCTTTCGCTGGTGGTGAAGATCTTGGCCGATGCGGTGCCAGCGCCGAGCAACGCCGCACAGGTCAGCACTGCCGCTGCGCCGCGCCTCAACGCTGGTTGGTGGTCGAACATCGATTGCCGCCTCGCAGTCCGTATATGATCCCAGAAGTTTACACCAGCGGCCCAGGCCGCCGCCGCATGCCCGTAAGCATGCACGAATCAGACCATTGCCCCGGCTGTCTACCGCCTACCCGCGTAAGGCTCTGTGCTGCAATGCGTTACAACAGCCGGCGGGCGATGACAGCGCGTCATTGCGCCGACGATGCAGGCCCGGCGACCGACAAACGTGTGCGCTCTGTAAAGAGACCTGACACTCCAGGCCCCGACGCTCAGGCCACCGTCACGAGCAGTCTATCGGCATCTGCCGGGCGAGCGCATGACCATCTGGTTTCCAACATCTTGCCGCCGCCGGACAGCAACCGCACCGAACCGCCCGCCCCGGGGCACCAATGATCGCACAGCAGCCACTCAGGGCGCGGCCGGCGGCGAATCTTCCCAGATCACGTCCTCTTCGTCACTCTCCGGCGGATTGCCGTCGTGCACGAGATTCTGACGCCGCTGGAGGTAGGCGTCACGTACGAAGGTGTAGCGATCGATGGCCGCCTCATCAACCAGCTCACCCGCGGTGAGCAGACCGGCACGACGATCGATCACGCGCAGTGTGACGAAGCCCCAGTAGATCTCGTCCTCTTCCAGGCTGAAGAAGGGGTCCAGCACGATATCGCCGGCGAGGCCGAAGGTGTCGCGCACGGTGCTCGGCCCCAGGATCGGCAGCATGAAATAGGGACCGGCACCAAAGCCCCAATAGCCCAGGGTCTGCCCGAAGTCCTCCTTGTAGCTCGGCAGACCGACGTTGCTCGCCACATCGAAGAAGCCGACAAAGCCGACGGTGGTGTTGACGAACACCCGTCCCACATCGCTGCCGGCGCGGGAGAGCTTGAACTGGAGCACGTTGTTCACCGCCGATGTGGCGTCGGCGATGTTGTTGAAGAAATTGGTGATGCCCTCGTCAAGGCGCTCCGGCGTAATGAACTGATAGGCCTGCGCCGCGGGCTTGAGGAAGGCGTTGTCGAAGTCCGTGTTGAACTTGAACACGGCCCGGTTGAACGGCTGCCAGGGATCGCGTGGATCCCGGTACTCGGGTGGTACCGAAGCGCAACCGCCGACGAAGAGCGACACCGTCAGCAGCACGGTGGCGGCGCGGTCGAGCCATCTGCCCATGTGCACTCTGTCTCCCCGGGATTGGCCGGCTCCCTGCGGCACGGCGCCGCGGATGGTAACACAGCGTCGGCGTGCCACCCCGCATGCCGTGGGCGTGTGCGCACCGACCCGCGCCGCGTGCGCGGCCCTCAGTACAGGGGCCGCACGCCATATCCGGCAGCCTCCAGGCCGGCGAGCAGGCCGCCCGCCCCCGGCAGGTGCAATGCGCCGACGGCAATGAAATGACGCCGGTCCGCGGGCAGCGTCTGGATGCGCTCCAACATGCGGGCGTTGCGGCTGCGGATCAGCAGCTCCCGCAGACGCTGCTGCAGCGCCGGCGCGATCCCTGGCGTACGGTCATCGCTCAAGGCCAGAAGCTCGCCCAGTGCCCCGCGCAGGTAGGCGTCGATGAGTGCCTCGAGCACGCGCTTGCGCTCGTCCTGGGCCGCGAGTGCCGCGCGCAGCAGCGCGCGCTCTTCCTCGATGGTGAGCGCCTCGAACACCGCGAGCTGCTCCTGCGAGGTCTCAAGCCCGAGGGTGGGCTTGGCGTCAGCCTGGGCGCGCTGGTACAGGCGTCGGTCCAGGAACTCCCCGGTGCGCGCCGGCGGCATGCTGAGCAGCGTCATGACCGCCCAGGGCTTCAGCTTGCGCGGCACGCCCTCGGGCATGCCGCGTGCCGCCAGCGCCTCCACACAGGCCCGGTACAGCTCCGGAGCCAGCAGATCGCGCAGCTCCGTATTCTCCGGCAGGCGCATGGCGCCCGCTGCCGCGCGCACGGAATCCGCATCCGGCACCACTTCCAACACCAGCGCATCCGCCGCGCTCAAGGCCGCCTCCACCGGCGGCGGCAGTTGCAGCACCCGCGGGTCCTCGCTGTGGATGGTTGCGAACAGCCAGCCCGGTGCGCCGCCGCGGGGCGGCGTCAGCTCAAACAGCAGGCCCTCGCCGCGTGGCTGCGGCAGCGGTGGCTGCGCGGCGGCGGCGCCGGCCAGAGCCACCAGCGCCAGCAGCAGCCACCACGGACGCGTCTGCCTGCGCGCATCGGCGTGGCACATGGACTCCTCCTCGGTGTGTTGTCATTGTCGTCGTCGGCGTGCGCCGCAAGCGCCCGCAAGCGGGCTGCGCCAGCCGCCACGCCCAGCTGTCCCGGCAGCAGGCCTGCGTTTCCGCTTGGCGTTCAGCGCAGCGACTCCGTATGCTGCCCGCATGGACCCAGAGGTGCCAACCCTGCCCGACCCCGATGCGCCGCCGAGCATCGCCCAGCGCTTCCGCGGCTTCCTGCCGGTGGTGGTGGACGTGGAGACGGCGGGCTTCGATGCCCGCCGCCATGCGCTGCTGGAGATCGCAGCCGTCATCATCCGCATGAACGCGGACGGGCGCCTGGTGCCCGGGCAACGGCTGGCGTGCCACGTGCTGCCCTTCATCGGCGCGGAGCTCGACCCACGCGCGCTGGCCTTCAATAAGATCGACCCGGAGCACCCGTTCCGGGACGCCGTATCGGAGCGCGATGCGCTGCGCCAGGTGCTGAATCCGGTACGCAAGGCGGTGGGCAGTCAGGGGTGCACGCGGGCCATCCTGGTGGGGCACAACGCCCACTTCGATCTGGGCTTCCTGAAGGCGGCGGTGGAGCGCACCGGCTACAAGCGCGATCCCTTCCACGCCTTCAGCGTCTTCGACACCGTGACCCTGGCCGGGCTTGCCTATGGCCAGACGGTGCTGGCAAAGGCCGCGCAGGCGGCGGGACTCGGCTGGGACGACGCCGAGGCGCATTCGGCCATCTACGACGCCGACAAGACGGCGGCGCTGTTCTGCGGCATCGTCAACCGGTGGGGGGAGCTGGCGGACCCGCCCGGNGGCTGAGCCCAGGACCTCAGCTTCGATGGGCAGGTGGACCCCGGCCAAGACANGGCGACNGGGGTCCGGTGCGAATCTGGNCGGACTCGGGTTCGAGCCCGGACCGGACTCTGGGACGGGGCTGCGCTCAGGCGGCGCTGTCGTTGCCCTCGGCCTTGGCGGCGGCCCCTTCCATCATGGTCTTGAGCTCGCCGCTCTCGTACATCTCGAGCGTGATGTCGCAGCCGCCCACCAGCTCGCCGTCGATGTAGATCTGCGGAAACGTGGGCCAGTCCGCATAGCGCGGCAGGTTCTCGAAGATCTCCGGGTCCTGCAGCACGTTGACGTAGGCGAAGGGCACGCCCGTGCTGCCGAGCGCCTGCGCCGCACGCATGGAGAAGCCGCACTGGGGCATCTGCGGCGTCCCCTTCATGTAGATGACGACGGGGTTGTTCTTGACCTGTTGGTCGATGCGTTCGAGCACGTCCATCACATTACCTCGGCAGGAGCGTTGTTACGTGCGGGGGGAGGTGGGATTGCCGCACGGCTTATCAAGACTCCGAGTATTTTAGTAGGTTTTTGTGGGCGGACCTCAATGGGTGGGCACGCGCGCATTGCGCTCAAAACCGCACCAGCCAGACGTCCAGCCCTCGCCGTTCCCGCCCGCGGTACTCGTAACCGTGGCGCCCAAGCAGGCGCTTCAGCCCCGGGCGCATCAGCTTGCGGTTTTCGGTGACGATGAGCATGCCGGCGGGCTCGGCGTCCGGGTGCCGGAAGTCGCGCAGATAATCCCGCGTGGCGTTGGTCACGGCGCGCATCAGATGCGGCTGGCGATGCTCCGGTCGGACGAACATCCGGTAGTGATAGAGCAGCCGCCCGTCCGCCGGGCGCGGCTTCAGCCCCACGGTCGAGACCCCCGCCAGCACACCGCTCGCCGCGTGACGCACCAAGAGCACGACCTCGCGGCTGCGCTGCTCGGCGACGTCCAGGTTGCGCAAGGCATTGGCATCCCGCCACATCGCGATCACCTCCGCCCGCTCGGCGTCGGTGATGCAAAGATACACGGGCGTCAGCCGATAGCCGCGGAAGGCCGCCTCGCCCGCGCCCAACGGTGCCGCGGCGGCATCGGCCCCGATCATGCCGCCTCGTCGGCCGCGCTCTCGATGCCCTGCCGACGCAGCGCCGGATCGATGGCGGCGGCCATGGCCGCCTCGCCCAGGCCGCCGCCGAGGAAGGCATTGACCCGCCCGGCGGTGCCTGCCGGGTCCGCCAGGGCCTCGTGGTAGCTCACCGACAACAGCGCCACCTGCTCCGGCCAGCGCTTCAGCACCGCACGCACGCCGGCGAGCTGCTTCAGATAGGTCTGTGCCAGGCGCCGGTCCGTGAGCCGCCCGCCCTGCTTGCCGGCGCGATCCAGCATCACCCGCTGGGAGGCGATGACCTCGTTCAGCGGGCGCTCCATGAAGACGATGCGGTACTTCAGGTTGGCGCCGATGCGCGGCAGCAGCTGCGCCACCAGCTTCACGGCCTTGCCTCGGGCCGCAAGCAGCCAGTCGGGCGAGCTGGCCGTGGCCTTGGCGGGCGCGTACTCGAAGTAGCCCTTGGGATTGTCCTCGTCTGCCGGGCGCTCCTGGTCGGTGAGCACCGGCAGGCCGCCGGCGGCGATCATCTGCATGGCCATGGAGGTGCCGGAGCGCGGCAGCCCGGAGACGATGACCACCGTCTCCGCCGCCATGGCCGGCAGCGCCTCCCGGGTGCTCAGGTCGGCCAGGGACGCCAGATCGCCCGCGGCGACGGGCGCCAGCGCCGACTCGCTCCTGCTCGGCAGCGGCACGCCGGCGCGGTGCTCGGCGAGGCGCTGTAAGGCAGCGCGCGCCAGTGCTCGCTGCCGCTCGGCGGCCTCGGGGTCTTGTCGCAAGCCTTGGTACAGCCGGGCGAGCCGGCGGTGGGCGGCGGGATAGACGCTGTTCTGCGCCACTGCGGTCTCGAAGGCATTGATGGCCTCCTCGTAACGTTTCAGGCGCATCAGCGCCGCGCCGCGCAGGTAATGCCCGCGCGGATTGTGGAAGACCAGCGCCAACGACGCGGACAGCGCCGCCAACGCCGGCGCCTCCAGCCCCCTGCGGCCGAGACAGCTCTGCGCGAGACCGAACTGCGCCCGGGCGTTCACCGGGTCGATGTCCAGAATCTCCTGGAACACCCGCTCCGCTTCTTGGTGGCGATGCAGCCGCAGCAAGAGCTCGCCCTTGGTCTGCAGCAGGCTCGGCTGATTGTGCATCTGGGCACCGGCGGCCTGCTCCAGGGCGGCGAGTGCCTCGGCATGGCGCCCCTCGGCGCGCAGGAGCCGGCCGCGGAAAAAGGCCAGCGTGCTGCGGTTCACGCCGGCGCGCTTGCGCAGCTTGCGCAGGCGCCGCTGCTCGCCCTCCGGCAGGTCCTCCGGCGCCTTGGCGCGGCCCGCGTCGTCCTGCTCCCAGCCCGCGCGGATCTGCCCAAGCTCCTCCCCCGCGGCTTTGGCGGACTCGGTCTTGCGCTGTATCAGAAGGTCCAGCGTCGCGCGCGCGGCGGCGGTGTCGCCGAGTGCCAGCCGGCAGTCGAAGAGCTTGGCGCCGAAGCGGACCTCCGCGGGCTCGGCCTCCCAGAGCTCATGCAGAATCTCGGCCGCGTCTACCCATTTGTGCGCGTCCATCAGGTCGCGGGCCAGGTTGTAGCGCAGCTCCCGCACGGTCTGGCGGGCGGCCTGGTCGCGGTCCTCGTCCACCGCCTCCACGTACCCCAGATCCACCAGCTGCTGCATCGACTCGCGGGCGTCCACCGGGTCCACGCTGACGTCGGCCGGGTGGCGACCGTCGTCCCCCAGGAGGTCCTCCCAGGAATCGATGAGCTCGACCTCCCCGGGTGCGCGCAGGGCAGCCAAAAGTGGCTTGCCGTCCATGTCGCGGCCGATGGGCAGGCCGTAGAGCTGCAGGATGGTGGGCGTGATATCCAGCAGCGAGGCCCCATGGACCAGCCGATCCTGGGCGATGTCCGGCCCCCAGGCGGCGAAGACGCCGAACTGGCGGTGCTCCGCGGCAGGCCCGGCGGGCTCGTTCGGCAGCTCCCGTGGGCGCAGGTGGTCCGGGTGGAAGCCGTGATCGGAGCAGATGAGAATATTGGTGTCCGGCCCGGCCAGCTGCATGTAGGTGCCGAGCATCATGTCATGGAAGCGATAGGCGCCGGCGACGACGTCCTTGTAGAGCTCGAAGCTGTGCGCGTCGATCCACGCCTGCCGCGGCGGGTGGTACTTCATGAAGCCGTGGCCGAAGTGGTCGATGGCGTCGAAGTAGACGGCCATGAAGTCCCAGGGCTCCAGCTGCATCAGCGCCGTGGCGGCGCCGTGCACGGTGGCCGTCTCGGCGAGGATCTTGGCCACGCTGAACAAGCGCTTGTCCTTGTCCTGGTCGATGTCCGCGGCCCTGGGCACGAAGGGCAGGAGCTGCTCGGCGGTCAGCTGCTCCGGGCGGATGCGGAACTCGGCCAGAGGGGCGGCGAGGCGCTGCGGGTGCACCTGCTGCGTCGGCACCGGCCAAGGCGCCTGGTGGTGCTTCGGCGCCGTATGGAAGTGGTTCGAGACCATCACACCGCTGATGGGCTCCGGTGGGAAGGACGGCCACCAGCCCACCACGTTGGACTTGAGCCCATGCAGCTGGAGCATGTTCCAGATCGCGCGCACCTTGCGGCCCAGGTTGGTCACGGGCCGCGCACCGCCGGAGGCCGGGTCCGGCTCGGAGAAGCCGTGGATGCCGTGCTTGTGCGCCCGCTTGCCTGTCGCGATGCTGGTCCAGAGCATGGGCGAGAGGATGGGCTGCAGGGTCATCAGGTTACCCATGGCGCCTTCGGATACGAAGCGCTCCAGATTCGGCATCTCGCCGGCTTCCATCAAGGGGTGGATCACCTTCCAGTCCGCGGCGTCCCAGCCGATCAAGAGTGTCTTGTTCATGGTGCGTCTCGGGCGGTCGGGGTGGGAGCGGCTTCCGGCCGCGGTCGGCGTGCGGTCAGGGGATCAGGCCGCCTTGGCCCTGCCGCGCCAGCGCCGCAGCCCGGCGGCGCCGGCGGCGAGCAGCGCCAGCGTGCCGGGGTTGGGGACGTCATTGGCGCAGTTGTCGCCGCTGGTCTGGCCGACGTCGATGGCGCAGTCGGCGGTGTCCTCGTAGGCCCAGCGGGTGATGGTGACATCGCCGCGCCCGCCGGTGCCGGTGCCGTCGTCGACGAGCAGCTCCGCCCACCCGTAGTGGGTCGCTCCGGAGATGTCGAAGCGAAAGCCGATAAAGTTGTTGCCGAAGCCGCCGGCTTGGAAATTGTTCCCGATAGACCCGGACAGGTTGTCATAAGGAATAGGAATAGCGTTCGTATCGGTAACGCGAGTGGCATCCGACACGACGATTCGCTGAGTATTGGATGCGCCCCAAGTGTACCCGCCGGCCAAGAGCGGGCCGACCGTCAGGCCCGCCGTCAGCGCCCTGAAGTCGGCGGCCAATCCGCCCTGACGGACGAGGGCGCCCCCGGAGTTCAGGCGGACGGTGGCATCCGCTTCGGCGGAGTAATATTTGATACCGGCCGCCGAGTCGTAGTAACTCGTGGTGTACCCATATCGAGATCCGACCAGCCTGAAGTCCGCTTGATTGTCGCCGTCCACATCCCAGTCGTGGCTGTTGTCCGCCGTGTTAAAGGTGGCGGTGATCGGGCTCGTGTTGTTGTAAACCACAGCGCCCTGCACCGCGGCCGGGCCGAAGGCCGCCGCGGCGGCGCCGGTGGTCATCGCAAGGCGTTGTTTCAGCGAGGCTTGCATGGCTTGTCTATCCTCTCGATTGCGGGCGCGGCACTTGCGCCGGTGTCAACATTTTTTACAGACAGGGGTTTTGCGCTGCTGAGCGCCTCGACTGATGCAAACACTGTTCCTCCCCTAGGCGAAAGACAGCGAATCGCCTGAAGCAGAGACTGTAAAAAGCGCTGATACCATCGCGGGTGGAGTCAGCGTCGCTCGCCGGTTGCGCGCGTGGGTGACGCCTGGCGACGTTCAGGTNANGGGCNGGCCGGCGGATCAGCGCGGTTGGAAGCCGCTTCCTCGGCCTGTGCGGCGCTGTCGCGGCTGGAAGCCGCTCCGACGGCCAGTGCGCTTGTGGGAGCGGCATCCCTGCCGCGACCGGCGTCGGCAAGCCGGCGAGCGGGCCTCAGCCGGAGCGCCCGTCCACCTGCCGCGTGAGCCAATACTCCAACAGCGCCAGGTGCCAGAGCTTGCTGCCCTGGATGCGGGTGTGGTGCTGGTCCGGTGCGGCGAGGAGCGTATCCACGTACTCCCGGCGGTAGATCCCGCGCTGGCGGCAGGCGGTGGACTCCAGGATGTCGCGCATGAAGTCCAGGAACTCGCCGCGGACGTATTTCAGCGCCGGCATCGGGAAGTAGCCCTTGGGCCGGTCGATGACCGCATCCGGCAGCCGCCCGCGGGCGATGGCCTTGAGCGGCCACTTGCCCTCATCGCGCAGCTTGAGCGCAGGCGGGCAGCGCGCGGCGGCCTCCACCAGCTGATGGTCCAGGAAGGGCACGCGGGCCTCCAGGCCCCAGGCCATGGTCATGTTGTCCACGCGCTTCACCGGGTCATCGACGATGAGCGTGGTGACATCGAGCCGCAGCACCGCGTCGATGACCTCGTCCGCCAGGGGCTCGGCGAGCCGGTCCGCCGCCCAGGCGCCGGTGTGGTCGGGGCCGGCATAGGTGTCCGTGACCAGTTGCAGGTACTCGTCGTGGTCGCGGTCGAAGTAGTGGCGGCGGAGCTTCTCGGCCGGGCTGCCCGCGGTATCCGCGGCGATGCGCGGGTACCAGAAATAGCCGCCGAAGACCTCGTCGGCGCCCTGCCCCGACTGCACCACCTTGATGTCGCGGGACACCTGCTCGGCCAGCAGATAGAAGGCCACCGCGTCCTGCCCGAACATGGGCTCCGCCATGGCGTCCACGGCCTCCGGCAGGCGGCGCAGCACTTGGCTGTTCGGCACCCGGAAACGGTGGTGGCGGGTCTCGTAGCGGGCGGCCACCGGGTCCGAGTACTCGAACTCGCTGCCCGCCTCCTCCGGGGTGTCCTCGAAGCCGACGGAGAAGGTGTGCAGGTCCCGGGCGCCCTGCTCCGCCAGCAGCGCCACCAGCAGGCTGGAGTCGAGCCCGCCGGAGAGCAGCACGCCCACGGGCACGTCGGCGATCTCGAGCCGCTTCTGCACCGCCCGTTGCAGGCGCTCGTGGATCAGCTCCACCCATGCCTCATCGGACTCGGGCCAGCCCGAGCCCGGCGCGGGCCGGGTGGCGTCCAGCTGCCAGTACGCGCGCTCGGTGCGGCGCCCGTCGGCGTCGATGCGCAGCCAGTGGGCGGGCGGGAGCTTGCGCACGCCGTTCAGCACCGTCCGCGGCGCCGGCACCACCGCGTGCAGCGTGAACAGATGGTGCAGCGCCACCGGGTCGATGCTGGTATCCACGCCGCCGCCCGCCAGCAGGGACTGCGTATTGGATGCGAAACGGATGCGCTCGGCGCTTTCGGTCCAATAGAGCGGCTTGATGCCGAAGCGGTCCCGGGCCAGAAACAGGCACTTGCGGTTGGCGTCCCAGACGGCGAAGGCGAACATGCCGTGCAGCCGCGCCACACAGTCCTCGCCCCAGGCGTGCCAAGCCTTGAGGATGACCTCGGTGTCGCCGTCGGAGAAGAACTGGTAACCGAGCCCGATCAGCTCCCGGCGCAGCTCCGGGTAGTTGTAGATGCTGCCGTTGAACACCAGCGCCAGCCCGAGTCCCTGGTCCACCATGGGCTGGTTGGCCCGCACCGAGAGATCGATGATGCTGAGCCGCCGATGTCCGAAGCCGAGCGGCCCGTCGCTGTAGCTGCCGCCATGGTCCGGCCCACGCCGCGCCAGGGGCCCGAGCATGCGGCCGATGGCCGTCAGGTCCGCCGGGGCGCCGTCAAGGCGCAGCTCGCCGCAGATGCCGCACATGGCAGGTCTCCTTGGTGGGGTTGGGACGCGGCCGGCTGTATAGCCTGTCCGGGGCGCAGACCTCGCTCAGGGCCGACGACCGACGACCGACGACCGACGACCACAGACTAATGCATCCCCGCTTGCCGCGCCTCCCGGCTCCAACCTAGGCACGTCGCGGCATCGCTCCAGTGGTGCGCCGGGCCCGCACAAGCCTGCATGCGCGGCCAAGGCCTTCAGCATGCAGGGCAGCGGTCTCGCTCAGTCGTCCCGGGGACCGTCATCGGCCGACCGCGCCGCCTCGAGCCGCGCGAGCCGCTTTTCAAGCGCTCGGCGCGCCGCGGCCTCGGCGTTGGCGCGGGCTTCGGCGTCTGCCGCACGCGCCTCCGCCTCCGCTGCGCGGGTCTCCGCCGCGAGCGCACGCGCCGCACCGGCCGCCGCTGTTTGGCGGTCACGGGTCCATTGCGGCAGCACGAAATCGGCGTAGACGGGGTCGTCGCGCAGCGCGATCCAGCTGGGCTGGCGCTCCAGGTCGTCGAGCCGGAAGCGAAAGCCCGGCAGAACCACGGACTCGATCACCCCGTCGCTGGGCTGGATGGGGAGGTGGCGGCCGTCCGCAGTGCGGCGGTAGAAGGCCTGCCGCTCGCGGCTGCGGTGAATGATCCAGTATTCGTTGACGCCGCCGGCGGCGTACTCGGCCTTCTTGTTGACCGTGTCCCGGGCCATGTGGCTGGGCTTGGTGTCGGACAGTACCTCGATGCAGAGATCGTAGACGCCCCGGTAGGAGCAGTCGCGCCCGGAGATGGGTGTGGGGTTGTCGTGGCGGACCACGGCGAGGTCGGGCCGGCGGATGACGGTGCCCGTGGGCAGTGCAAGCCGAAACCCCATCTCCAACGGCAACGACGCGGCGATGGGCCGCTCGGCCAGGAAGTGCTCCAGCAGCAACAGGAGCCACTTGTAGACGAGCAGGGTCTCGAACTCCGACACCGGCTTCTCCTCCAAGCGGCCGTTGTTCCATTCGTAGGTGATGTCCGAGACGTGGTACCAGTCGCGCCAGTACTCGGCCTCGGACACCATGCGGCCGTCCGCGGAGTCCCCGGTGTCGGACCTTTCCGGGTCCGGGATGGGCGCCGTCGGGGCGTCGGCGATGGCGGTGGGGGGCATGGCTCTGCCTCGGCTGGTGCGCTGCGTCAAGGCTAACAAAACAGGGGCTTGGGATCGACGTACCGATCTCGCACGGGAAACGCCGAAGACTTCGGCGTTTCCCTAGGACCCCGCGCCGCAGCCACCCCCACCCGGCGTCTCGATGCGCAGCCGGTCGCCGGGCGCCAGATCCAAGGCGATCTTGCCGGGCAGCGGCCGGTGGTTGTGCCACTGCGCGCCGGGCTGGCCGGGCTTGCCCCCCTGGATGCCCCAAGGGGCATGCCGGCGGCGCTCGCCGATGAGTGTTGCATGCGCCGGCGCGAGGCATTCGAGCTCCCGGATCAGGCCGTCGCCGCCGGGTCTTGCACCCGCACCGCCAGAGCCGCGCCGGATGGCGTAACAGGTGACCCGCAGCGGAAAGCGGGACTCGATGACCTCGATGGGCGTATTGAGGGTGTTGGTCATGTGGGTCTGCACCGCCGACAGGCCGCCGCCCACGGCGCCCGCACCCATGCCGCCGCCGATGGTCTCGTAGTAGTCCCAGGCGGCACCGTCGCGCACCCCGCCGATGGCGAGGTTGTTCATGCTGCCGTGGCTCGCCGCC
>PR_CR_10_Liq_1_inCRDRAFT_1000832_pt1 | contig 18498 bp, 5 predicted proteins | sample PRCRCaboRojoPR_3_FD_10241 | JGI IMG/M metagenome (IMG submission 10241)
CTGNTGCAAAACTGGCATAAGCTATATCAGCTCGAGCCTGGGGCTTACCCCGACCTTTCTTATACAGAGATCACCCTGGACCTCGATTCTCTGGCTTATTCTGCTGGCATGTCGCTAAGCAGCAGCTTTATCGTGCGCATACAACAAAGGGGGCAAGATGATTTTAGCGGAAGCTACTCTTATAGTACTGACGGCTTCCTTATTGACGATGTCAGTGTATCCGCCACCCCAATCACCAACTATCCCACTATCACCTACCTCTCCCCCTCCATCGGCTCCGTCGGGACAACAGTGGAAATTGTAGGCACCAATCTATCCGAAACCCAAACAGTTACTTTTACTGAAAGCACAGATAATACGCTGGTAGAAGTGGTCAGCGACCAAAAGGTAATCGCCGTGGTACCTGATGGAGCATTGACCGGAAAAGTACGGCTCAACACCCCTGTTGGAGAAGCGGTCAGCCCTTATGATTTTATCGTAGTCGATGGCAATGATTTAGGAGTTGTAGATGTACTATCTCCGGTATCGGGCTGCGATTTGGGCGCTGCGATCCCTGTTACAGTTACTTTGCGAAATTTTGGCGCATTTCAAATTGACGAGGAAGTGATCCTGTCCTACACCATAAACGGACAAACTGCGGTAGAAGAAGAGGTGATGTTATCCATTGCTCCGGGTACCACTTATCAGTTCACCTTTTCCGAAACAGTTGATTTATCCTCAATACAAGGATATAACCTGGTTGTGGAAGCCAGTATGCCAGAAGATGAAAACCTTACCAATAACACCTACAATTCACTGGTGGAAAACAGCCCATCCCCTGAAGCATCAATCTCCGGAGTCGGGTTTATTTGCCCAGGGGAAACTACCCAACTTACTGCTTCCGGCGGTAGTCAATATAGTTGGAATACCGGTGCCTCAGCAAGCTCCATTTCTGTCAGCCCACCGGTTACCACCACTTATTTTGTGACTGTTACTGACGATAATGGGTGTGAAGACACCGAGTCATTTACAGTGGAAGTAGGCAATCCACCAATACCTGAATTAATACTCCCGGGTGGCGATATTCTTTGCCCCGATGGTACGCTTACCTTGGAAGCTGATATCGACAGCAGTATCTTATGGTCAGACGGGTCGTTTGGGAGTAGTATAGAAGTCAATAGCCCTGGCTTTTATACCGCAACTTATGTTGATCCCATCACAGGCTGCTCCTCGGAGTCTGCTCCTGTTTTTATCAGTACAGTTCCTTCTTTGTCCATTACTACTTTCAATGGTGGCAATATTTGCGCCGGAGATACTGAAACAATGACCGTAAACAATGCGGTATCGCTCAATTGGTCTACGGGAGAAACAACAACGGAAATTGAGGTTTCGCCAGCCACTACTACCTCCTACAGTGTAACAGCAACAGATGTCAACGGATGTGTTTTCGAGGATGAACAAACGGTGGTGGTTATTCCGGACGAGCCGGTTGGAGAGGTGAGCAACTTATTGCCTTTAGATGGCACCCAAAATATGCCTACTTCAACGACCCTTTCCTGGTCGCCAGCTGAAAACGCCACACATTATGACTTATATATTTGGGCAGATGGAGGCACAGCCCCCACCACACCTTTATATTCTAACCTAGACGAAATAAGCGTTACCGTCCCTTTCTTGTCAGTAGGTACCACCTATAACTGGTATATCCTGCCGAAGAGCCCCTGTCAGATTGGACAGCCAAGCGTCACTCAGCAGTTTACAGTCACGGAGGTGCCCGATCTGGTAGTATCCGGGATCGAGGGACCTTCCACGGCCTTCTCCGGGACGGAGATCGAGGTCCGGTGGACGGTCACCAATCAGGGGGAGGCAGGAACTGGAAGCAACAGCTGGAAAGACTACGTTTACCTATCAAATGACGACTCTTACAGTTTAGGGGACATCTTTATTGGCAGCTTTACCCGTCCTTTTTCGCTGTCGCCCAATCAAAGCTATGAAGGGGTAGCAACCTATCAATTGCCTCCCTGCATATCCGGTGACTATTATGTAATTGTATTCACGGATGCAGTGAATACCTTAACAGAATCAGATGGTACCAATAACGTAGCTGTAAGCCCTGTTCCTATATCGGTGGACTTATCCCCAAGAGCCGATTTAACCGTATCCATCATAGGTAATCCGGGCGTAGCCAATATTATGCAAGAGGGAGAGTCCTATCAAATAACCTGGGAAGTCACCAACAACGGGGAAGATACGACCCGGTCAACTGCCTGGTGGGATCGGGTTTTTATCGATACCTTACCCTTTGTTGTGCCTCAGGCCAGTATTCCGGTTTCTCCGAATTCATGGGTCTATCAGGAGCGAGAGCTTGCTCCTTCAGAAAGTTATACTGAAACACTGGACTTCACACTTCCACCAGGACTGGAAGACACGGTTTACTTATATGTATTGACAGATTTCAGTGATCAGGAAGAAGAATGCTTGTTTGAAGAAAACAACCGCGATCGAACCGAACCGCTTTGGATTAATCCTGACCCCAAACCAGACTTTAGTCTGGACGGTCTGGAGGTGCCCGCTCAGGCAAGCAATAGGGAACAGATACCGCTAAGCTGGAAGATTAGAAATTCTGTTCTGGACTACGAGGGAAGCTTATTAGTCAGCTTATACCTGACAGCAGATTCAAATGATGTAAGCGGAAATCCCTTTTCGTCATTCTACATTACCAGGGATTTTGCAAACGGCGTACCTCAGAGCGGCGTAGAGGATATTTATGTGCCTGACAATATAACAGGGAGCAGGTACCTCACGATGCTTGTAAACACGGGCAATCAAGTCGATGAGGGGTCATTTTACAACGAGGGCAATAGCATTTCCGTACCTCTTGAAATTTTGACTCCGAATATTATCGCCGACAGTATTGCTCCGGTTACATCCACAGTTGTCGCCGGCGAGGAGCTATTGGTGACCTGGCAACTGCGTAATGAAGGGCCCGGCGATCTGATTAACCGCAACATTAGAGACCGGATAGATTTGGGTATTACAACCTCTGGTTTGAGCGGTAGTTTGTCGCTTGCACCGGGACAATCAGCCACCCGTACTAAGAGTATTCCAATCCCAATAACTACTGCACCCGGCGAGTACCCGTTGGAATTGATTACAAATATCTTCCCGTCCGTATATGAAAATGGGCAATCTCAGGACAACTCGGTAGCCTCACAGAGCAACATTACAGTATTGGCACCTGACCGCCCTGACCTTCAGCTAGGCAGTATTCAGCTAAGTGCCAATCAGTTTTTCCTGGGAGAACAAGGGACAGTCACCTATTCAGTAACCAATGAAGGGGATGTGCCTACCGACCAAAACTGGAAAGACCGCGTTTATCTATCTTCGACAGCAGACTATAACCCACTGACTAGCATAACGTTAGCGGAACGGAATATAGCACAGGTGGTTGGAAGCAATGATGGCTATGAAGAAACGCTGCAATTCGATATCCCTGCCTACATTCAGCCCGATACTTATTATCTGATTTTGTTTGCTGATGCTCCAGATGCATTGTACGAGTCGGATGAAGGAAATAACCAGATAACGAGTACACCGATAACGGTTGAGGCCCTGCCCCCACAGTCCGTGATTGATTTAAAGCTGGAAGAGATCGTACCACCACAGAACGTTGGTGTAGGCATTACCTCTTCAATAGCCTGGCAGGTCAGAAACATTGGTAATACAGCTACCCTCGTCAGTGAATGGGTAGACCGCCTTTATCTTTCCGAAGACCTTAACTTCGATGCAGAGGATGACATAGAAGTGAAAAGCTGGCAACGTTCCGGTGCGCTAGGTACTGATCAGGCCTACACTAAACTGGAAACGTTCACCTTGCCGGAAGAGGTACCGGAAGGAACATTCTACCTCATCCTTGTTGCGGATGCAGGTGAATCAACCCTGGATACTGACCGATCAAATAACACTTCAGTAATTCAGCTGGAAGAAGATGATGAGCCTGTAACAATCGATGTTGGCCCTAAACCTGACCTGACTGTATCGATCGATCCACCACCTCCCAATACTGCTGTTGCCGGTCAACCCATAACCGTTGATTATGCTGTAACCAATATTGGCGAGGGCGATGCCAATGGCAGTTGGCAAGACCGGCTTGTACTATCCACCGACCCAACCTTTAACACGGTTGACCAACTTATTGGCAACCAAAACCAGTCTGGTGTTTTAGCACCCACCGACAGTTACCAGAGTACAATAGGAGGATTTATTCCAATTAATGCATCTGGAAACTACTTCCTGGTTGTTGGTACAGATGCAGGTAATTCCCTTTCGGAAAGCGATGGATCGAATAATGCGGATGCTCATTACATACAGATCATTAGCCCACCTCCGGGTGATCTTGTGGTTCAACAAGTTAGTTCAGTTCCGGCAGCTATGGCAAATGACACCATTAGTGTGGAGTGGGTGGTAAAGAATATTGGAGAAAACCCGGTATCTGGTTATATGGAACAGAGTATCTTTTTGTCAACAGATACCATTTGGAATGCAGGAGATATTCTTCTGGATCAGTGGCAGGGGGATATGGATTTAGGGCAGGGTCAGTCCGCTGTCTTTGAAAAACCAGTCTGCCTGACTGAAGCCAGCGATGGGGAATATTACTTTATCATCAGAACGGACGCTCTGAATAACATTATTGAAAGCGATGAGGCGAACAACACCGGTTATAGCGAGCCCGGAATTACCATAAGTATCCCGGATTTATATGTAGACATCCCCGAGAATACTATTCTTCCTGTAGAAAAACCTGTTTACTATCGCTTCGTCGTGGCTGACACCATTGAGGGGGAAACCGTTCGGATCTCGCTGTCTACCCAAGAGGAAAATGCCATAAACGAATTATACACCCGATATGGGGCAGTGCCGAGCCGGACTCAATTTGACTTAGCCTACTCCGAGCCGTTTATGGGTAATCAGTCCATCATTATTTCTGACCTGGAACCGGGTACTTACTACATTATGGCTTACAGTGTCCTGGGTGCCCCGGAGCAAGCTGTGGAACTATTGGCAGAAATCGTCCCCTTCGAGCTGCAATCCATTGATACGGATGAGGGCGGGAATACAGGAAATGTCACAACAGAAATAAGAGGAACTCGCTTTGCAGAAGGGATGACAGTTTATCTGGAAAATGACAACACTGAAATACAAGCTACGCAGGTAAACGTAGTAAGCCCGCAGCGCGCATTCGTAACCTTTGACCTTTCGAATCAGCCGTTGGACACTTTCGATGTCATTGCAATAAGCAGTGATGCTACTGATGAATCAATTTTACCCGATGGATTTGTGATCGCTACAGGAACCGAACCAATGGGAGGCTTAGCTTTCAGTTGTGATTCAGGTGGCGGTGCCACACCGTTTTATACCGTATCAGATGATATCAGCACAGGAAACCCACTGGAACTTGAGCGCATACATCCCGCAACAGCACGCCCGAATCAGTTGATCACGATTACATTCAGGTATACCAATAATGGGAATATTGATGTACAGGTGCCCCAGGTTTTGATCTCCAGCATAGGAGGAGCGCCGCTAAGTATTGACCCTGAGGATTTTGAGGAAGAAAACCTTGAACTGGGGATGGAATTTGAAGAAGAAGATGGGCCTCCCGGGGTTTTAAGGCCTGGCGGAGTTGCGACCTACACGGTTTTCACCCGCGCGATTGCAGAGCTTCGTTTCCGTTTGTTTTAAACTCCTTTTTAACTCTAAAATGCATCCGTCATGTTGCGTCATTATATCATTTCCGTACTGTTTTTTGTCCTGTTCATTTCCGGTTTGAATGCACAGAATATACCAAAGGCCAACTATACAGGCCCTCACGGAGCTCAGGTAAACACTTACAATGGCAACCTTTACCTGGAGCGAACCGATTTGATCATCCCCAATCAGGACCTTCCGATAGGACTTTCTTTTTCCTTCAACAGCTTTCGGGATTCTACTGACCTTGGCTTTGGGTATGGATGGACACATAGTTACAGCATAAGGTGCCTGCCATTCGATGAGGGCGTAGTTGTTGAACGGGCTCACGGAAGGAGGGACTCCTTCTACATTGAAAACGAACAGCTCATCCCTCCAGCCGGTATTTTTGATCAGCTACTGGAAACCGGAACGGGGACCTACGAGCTTCATGACAAATATGGTACTATTTTCAAATTTGAAGCTCCGGAGCATCATTATCTGACCAGTATCGAAAATACAAACGGCAATCAATTGCAATTGTCCTATACAGATTCTTTACTGACGGCAGTAAGTGACGCCTCGGGCAGAAGCATTGCGCTTCAACACTCAGACGGGCATTTGGCATCAATTTCAGATCAGAATTTCACAGGAGGCAGAAGTTGGGATTTTCAATATACTCCAGGAGGGCAATTGGAATGCGTTGCGAACCCTTTTGGGGACTGTGTGAGCTACGAGTATGATGAAAATGGCAGAATGACAGCCTACTATGATGAAAAAGGCAACCAACTGAGTATCCGCTACGATGAGGCAAACAGAGTCTCTATGCTACAGACCTGTATTCTTACAGCCACCTTTGCTTATAATGAAACCCAATTTCGGACCACCATTACGGAGCAGAACGAGGGCACTAATCAGATTACCACCTATGCCTATAATGAAGAGGGTAAATTAATCAATAAAACAGGTAACTGCTGTGGCTACAACATGACTTACAGCTATGATTCCGACAATAACCTGAATGAAGTGATTGATGCGAATGGAAACAGCCGGGGCTCTACTTTTGATGCGATGGGGAATGCTGTCGCTACTCAAGATGCCCTTTCACAGCAACAGCAAATGGAATACGGGGCGTTTAACCGCCTGACAAGCTTTACGGATAAGCGCAATAACAGTACGAGTTTCGAATACGATGAAAATGGGAACATTATCCTTATTCAGCAGCCAATGGGTGTGGAAACGACATTTTCCTACGATGAAGAAGGCAATGTGGAGGAGATGACTGATGGAAATGGCAATACAACCGAAATGGATTATAATGCCAATAATGATCTCGTTGAGATCCGCTATGAAATTGGTAGTGAGCAATTCAGTTATGACAATGCCGGGAATTTACTTTCGACCACTGACGCTAACGGGCATATTACCACCATGGAGTACGATGCGCTTAACCGATTGAGTTCGGTACGGGATCAACTCAATAATACCATACAGTATGACTATGATGCGGCGTCCAATCTCATTTTGGAAATCGATCCGGAGGGCAATCAAAAACACTACGATTATGACGCGCATAACCGGTTGGTTCAGGTGGAAACGCCGATAGGGGTTACGAAATACGGCTATGATGCCCTGGATAATTTGACCAGCATTACGAACGCGGAGGAGCATACATCACACTTCACGTATGACACCAGAAGCCGGTTAACTTCGGAACAAGACCCCATGGGTTTCACTACGCATTATGAGTATGACAATAATGGCAATGTGATTCAGCGGGTTGATGCCAATCTGCAGGTTACCACCTACGAATACGATGCCCTCAACCGGCTTACCCGCAGAACCTACGCCGGCAATACAGATTTCTTTGAATACGATGCCAATGGAAACCTGACCAAAGCCAGTAATAATGACATCAGTTATACTTTTACCTATGATGCCCTAAATCGGCTCACCAGTAAAACTGCAGACAATTGGGGGCTGACTATCAGCTACGAATATGATGATGCTGGTAACCGTACTAAAATGACCGATCCGGATGGTGGACCAACCAACTATATATATGATGGCAATAACCGGTTGGTACAACTGACTAACCCACTGGGCGAGACCACTACATTTACTTATGACTTGGCCGGGCGTCTGACGGAGCAGCGCAATCACAATGGCACGTATACCACTTACGCCTACGATGCTGGCAACCGCTTGATAAGCTTAGTTAATCAAAAAGCAAATGGAGAGGTACTGACCAGCTACCATTACGGTTATAACAAAAACGGGCTGCGGACAAGTATGGAAGATCATACCGGCGGTACAGCCTCCTACACCTACGATGGTGAAAACCGCCTCACCCAAGTTGTTTATACGGATGGTGTGACAGATCAATATACCTTTGACAAAGCCGGCAATCGTACAAGCCTGAACAGGGATGGAGACCTCACGCAATACACCTACGATGCAGCCGACCGTATTATTAGTGCGGGAACGATGACTTTCGATTTTGATGGCAATGGCAATATGATCCAAAAAACGGATCTGGATGGCACCACAAAATATGAATACGATGGCGAAAACCGCCTGACCCGCTGTATCCTAACCGATGGGCAGACCGTCAACTACCGCTACGATCCTTTTGGCAACCGTATCAACCGGAAAGTTGATGAGAACGTAACGCGCTATTTTTTGGACGGTGAAAACGTACTACTAGAGCTGGATGAAGCCAATAACATAGCTGTACGTTATACCTCAGGTCTAATTATGGATAGCTGGATTAGTATGCAGCGGGAAGGGAATTCTTATACCTATCATACCGACGCATTAGGAAGTATCGTAGGTCTAAGTGACAACGCCCAGGAATTGGTGAATACTTACACCTACGATGTATATGGAAATGCCCGCTCGATAACGGAAGACGTGGAGAATAGTTATCGGTATACCGGTAGAGAGTGGGATGAAGGCATTGACTTATATTACTACAGAGCCCGATATAATTGTATATCCACCGGGAGATTTCTAACAAAGGATAAAATTCTAGGCTATCTGTTTCGACCTTCTTCTCTAAATAGTTATGCCTATGTAGAGCAAAACCCTATTGCTTTTTTAGACCCAGAAGGCAATGAAGTTTTTACTTTAATTGCTATAGGCTTTGCAGCGGTCACCGCCATTGATTTCTTTAATAAAACACTTGAAAACTATATTGAATATGGCGACAGATGGACTTGTTATGAATACAGTGTATTTAGCTTTATTACATTGCCTATTAAGCATAGTTTGAAACCTTTAAAATGGTTGGCAGGTAATAGAGCTGCCCCAATAGAAAAAAAACTGACGGGCGCAAAAAATGCTTTAAAGACAAAGCAAAGGGCATACATGGAATCAGGTAGAACTGGGGGTTTTAAAACAGAAATGGTCGATGAGATAAATAATATTAAAAGAAATATCGATAAATTAGAAAAGCAAAAGATCATTGAGCAAAGAAATGACGGGCTAGTTAGTTCTTTTGATAACATTAATAATTATTCGATAGGAAAGCTTTTGGATGATGCTGTTGACGTGAGTGTTAATGATATAACAGGAGGGGATTGTGATCATCAATCTACTAGTGGATCGCAAGAAGAAAGCGATCCCGGAGAATCTAACGGAGGCTCTTCAAACTCTGGAGCTGATGACGATGAACCATCCCTTCCACCCGGCGACATTAACATCCCCATCATCCGCTCCTTCGACCCCAACGAAATCGTTGGTCCGGAGGGCGTGGGTCAAGAAAAGTGGGTGAAACAAGAATCTACCCTACCCTACACCATACTATTTGAGAATGACCCGGATTTCGCTACGGCTGCCGCACAGCGGGTGGTCATCACTCACACTTTTGACGATAGCGTCAACCCGGTAAGTTTCCGATTGGGTGACTTCGGTTTTGGGCCCTACTACTTCGAGGTGCCGGAAAACTCCAGCTACTACAGCACACGTATTGATTTGACCGATTCCCTCAACATTATGCTGGATGTCATCGCAAGTATCAATCAACAGGCGAACGAGGCATTCTGGATATTCGAAAGCGTGGATCCGGAGTCCGGTTTGCCGGAGACGCTGCCGGCTGAATTGGGCTTTCTTCCAGTTAACGATTCTTTGACCCGGGCAGGCGAAGGTTTTGTCAACTTCACCATCCGCCCAAGCCTGTCTGCTCAAACCGGGGATGTTATTGAAGCACAGGCAAGTATTGTTTTTGATGACAATCCTCCGATTTTGACCAATGTAGAGCTGAACACCATTGACGGAGACTCACCGGTCAGTCAGGTCTCTGACCCTATTGACACTTTAGGCAATGGTGCATACCGGCTTTTTTGGGAGGGTGCAGACATTGGAAGCGGGCTTTCCGATTTCACCATTTTTGCATCCACTAACTTTGGCCCATTTCTTCCTGTTGCCGGCCCATTCTCTGAGGAGAGTGACTACGTTTTCAGTGGTGCTCCCGACAGCACCTATCGCTTCATTACACTCAGCCGGGATAGCGTGGGCAATGTAGAGCCTATGAAAAATTACGGGGAGCCCAATTGTATGGAAGTCGTTGTGGATACGATTGCCAACACCGCAGAGGGACAAGGAGCAGGCTTTATCATCTTGCAGATCACAGGCAATACCGGCCCCCTAAACTATTCCTGGTCGCATGACACCGGGCTAAACGCTCCGGAAGCCTACAACCTCCCGGCAGGGACCTATGAGGTTGCCATCCGGGATTCCGTAGGTTGTGAAGTTATTCTAGACCTGGAAGTAGAATTAATCAATAACACGATGGAGGAAGGCAGCCCATTTATTTACCAGCTCTTCCCCGTTCCTGCCAGTCAAATGATCAATGTCCGGTTTACCACCAACGAGCCTGTAGCCCTGCTCAGCATACTCAACGCACAAGGGCAGGTCTTGTCCAGGCAACAAGTAAGAACAATACCGAACCAGGTTCAGGATACCCGCATCCCAGTGGGGCATCTTCCCCCCGGTACCTATTTCTTACGTATACAATCATCAACTCAATCCATAACAGGAACCTTTTCAAAATTTTAATAAAACCTTAAGTACGTATGAAAAACTTTGCACTACCCAAGATTTATCTATTGCTCGCACTTCTCCCGGTATTGACCTTTGTGGCCTGTGGGGAGGTTGATGATCAGACTACTCCTTTCGACAATACGGAGTTTAATGGCAGCTATAGCCTTACCTGTAATGGAGAAAATTATGAATATAATGGCTATGGAGCCATACTTGATCATGAAGATGAACCGCTTATTCTTCCGGACACAACCTATATTGCAGATTGGACTTCTGTTGGTATAGCTGAGGCTACTCCAGAAGGAGCATCTCGTGGACTGACGATAAGCTTTTCAGGCTATTCTGGTACTGGAGAATATGAAATAGTTAGTCCATTCATAAGTCAAGATGATCCGGGTGTTTGGTTAATAGGTTTTGTGGATACTATTTCTGATGAAACAGGAGGCTGCTTAATCAGCACATCATTAGATGATCTAGACCCTAACTCCAACAGCTATGTAAAAGTCACCACGGACAACAACAACCGCTTTGAAGCCGAATTTAGAGTCGTTTTGGAAACGGGCGAGGTGATGGAGGGCTCTATGCAATTTGAAAAATAGCTCCTTAGTACCTTTTTACACCTATTACAATGTGTATTAAGTTAGTGAGTATTTTGAACGAGGGTATTTTTGCCTCAATCAAGGCGCTGCGGAGCCTCGTAGCCTAAGCTACGAAGGCGAGCACGCAACGAAGAGTGAGGGAAAAAGAGCCCTTCAAAATGGTTAAAAATTTATTACACAGTGATTTAAACGCGCAAAGCAGTACAAGCCAGTATACATTTAAGTCACAATTAAGTTGACCTTACGGTATCGTGGAGTCCAGCAACCACTGTTAAAAACGGGGCGAAACCGAAAAGCCATACGAGTAGGGAAAATCATAATCAAATAAGATTCTAAACATGAAACTTAAAATCTTTTTTATTCTGCCTCTAAGTATTTTCCTGTTTTCTTCAAGTGCAGTTGCACAAGATTATCTCTCAATTGGTCTCGATGCATCTACGCTTATTGGCGAGTTGAATGAGTTCTACGGTAATCCCGTAGGTGCCAATGTTCAATACGAAAAGGAAATCTCAGAATCTTTCACTGGTTTAGCACAATCAGGGTTCACTTATGTGCCTAATGACCTAATTATTGACGCTTTTATTTTCTTGATCCCTGCAAGAGTGGGAGTAAAGTACTTCTTTACAGATAAATTCTATGCCCAGGGCCTTATTGGAGCTCATTATGTAAATGCGGTTACATCAATTGGAACCGGTAATGGGACTTTTTTCAGTTTTGGGCTTAGTGGGGGCATTCAGCTGGGACCAATAGACATTGGACCGGTTCTTAATCTGGTTGATAATAGCTGGTCACATGTAGGTTTGCGATTAGCTTACAGAATGGAACGGTAAAAATTTACGCTGTCGCTTTATGTAATTTGAAAAACAGCCCATAAAACAATGTAAAAAGGGAAATGCTTCTTACTATTGTAAGCGGTATTTCCCTAATTTCATCTATACTGATAACAAACACCATGCTTACCCTTCTCTACCGAAAGTCTAAAGTCTTGATTTTGATCTGTTTTTCACTTTTGGGCTTTTCATTGCAGGCTCAGGAAACTATATCATTTTCATTATTAGATTCAACTGAGTTCTATTGCTACCCTGACAGTATTAAACAAATTCAAATCGAACCCAACTCAGGGTTAGAATTATCAAAGATTTTGGTTGACTGGGGCGATGGTGAGGAATTGGAAATATTTCCTGGAGATGATCTTATTGTGGAACACGCGTTCCCCATTTCACAATTTTTGGATATATGTTCTTATGAAGATTGTATTTTGGGATATGGATTTTGTTTTACTATAACTGTTGTTGGATTTTATGTGGATGCTGATCCAGAAAACCTTTCAAAGAGAATTACCTTCAGGTTTCCACCCCGCCCCAATTTCACACCGGATATAGGCTATATCTGCCCGGGCACAGCATTTACCCTGAATAACTTAACTTGTCCGGACAACGACCCCGAAATGACTTATTCCTGGACTTTTCCGGATGGCTCTACCTCTACAGAGGCTGAACCTACTTTTGAATTCGATACGCCCGGCACCTACCCCATTTCTCTTACGGCCTCAAATCGATGCGATACTGTTACTACCATTCGAAATATTACAGTCAATCATCTGGCTTCGGCTAATATCACCCCCGATTTGGGCTTTGAAGATATCAATGGCGACTCCCTGCTGGTCTGCTTGACAGATGGTGGAAGTGTGAGCCTGACTTCAGAAGGTTCTTCAAATGTGACTTCCTACGAGTGGACTTTTTCTCCAAATAACGGATTCACCCTCTTGGATGAACTATCTAATGACTCTATGTCTTTGGTATTCAACTCAGACATGGATGCTTTCTACGAAATCATGCTCACGGTGGATAATCTATGCATGGTGCCCTCCACAGCTACAACTGTGGTTGAAGTAGTACCTGCAATAGCGCTGGACCTGGAGCCGCAAGCTGATTCCTGCCTAACGATGACTTACGCCCCGTCCCCTCTCTTTCCGGATGTTCGCTACGACTTAAACGGTACGATCTATGAAAGCGATGATTTCCCCATCACCTTGGGAGAAAATACGGAGCCCTATATACTTGAGGCCACTGCTTTCAGCCGTTGTGACACCGCAATACTCCGGGACACATTCTTTGTTTTTGGGGAGTTTGATCCCGCTATTACCCTACCGGCTGAAGACCTAACGGTTTGCCGGGACACCAATCTGCTTTTATTGGAAACGAATGGTCAGGGGATGAATTGGTCAGTCGATACTGGTTTCGACCTGATTCAGCAGGATGGACAAGTCTTTTTCAATCAGTATCAGGATGATGGCGTTTATGTTGTGACCTTTTCGCAGGGTTTTGGTGCCTGTGAGGGCATAGCTACCCGCACCATTACTATCCAATCACCAGATGTGAGCCTCGATGGGCCATGGTCCGTTTGTGAGAGCAGTTCGCCCATACAGCTAACAGCAACACAGGATGGTGGTATCTGGGGCGGTGAAGGCATCACGAGTATGGATGGCATTTTTTCGCCGGAAAACCTTTTACCGGGAACGACCTATGATGTCTTCTATACTTTCGACGACAGCGGAAATACAGGCTGTACCACTACTGTTTCCAGCTCTGTAGCAGTGGTCGCTTTCCCCACCATAAGCGATTTACCAGATCAATTATCGGTTTGTCAGGTTGATGACATACTTCCATTACCTGATCTTACAGGAGTGTCTTTTTCCCCTGACGACGGAGCTGTCATGTGGAGTGGAACGGGCGTAATTGACGAAGCCTCTGGCGACTATAACCCAATCGCTGTTTCCACTGATGCAGACACCATAACCCTACAGTACGAGATTGATCCGGGCTGTGCAATTGAGGAAACCATCATCCTTTCTATCGATAGCCTCACGCTTGCCGTTGCTGAAGAAGACTTCGTGTTTTGCGATAGCGAGCCAGTGCTGCAACTGTCAGCTGAACCGCCCGGGCAGGGTTCATGGTCAGGTGCCGGGGTCGACCCACAAACAGGAATCGTGGACCTGTCACAAGTAACAGCCGGGCAGACCTATCCTTACATTTACACAGTAAATGAAGCCATTCCCTCCTGCACAACCGATGACACCCTAAACGTGACAATTGCCAATGGTGAAGGGGTAAGCCTGCCATTCAATGAAGTATACCTTTGCGATACTGCCACTTTTCTGGTGCTGCCGGCAGGTACACCTTCGACCGGGGAGTGGATGGGCACGGGCGTAAGTGGGGATACGCTATTTTTAAATGGGGTGCAGCCAGATACTTTTGCCCTTTCCTTTAGTGTTGAAGACTTACCGGAAGCCTGCAATAGTGCAGATTTAGAAGTCTTTTTCAGCCCTCGCCCATCTGTAGAAATAATCAGCGACAGTACGGCCTGTGAAGATACAGATTGCCTGCAGTTTGCCGTAAATGCACAAAGCAGTGCGGAAGCCTTTGAATGGGACTTTGGGGATGGCAACACAAATAACGATGAATCGCCTTGCCATATTTACACAGAGACGGGACTATATACCGTATCACTCACCGGCTTCCTGGTCAATCCTATTACGAACCAACGCTATTGTGCCTCTTTGCCCGGCAACACAGAAGTTGATATCCTGGGCGCCTTACCCGCTATGAGCATCCTGCCATCCAGCACCAGTGAATGCCCTGACTTCCTGGTCAGCCTTGCGCCTTCTGAAGTTGACGGCCGATTCACTTATTCCTGGTCAGTCCACAATATAGTGGACAGCACGGCAACCACATTGGAAGAGGTGCTGCTCCCGGCTACAACGGAAGATACGACCTACATCGCCACCCTGACCACCAGTAACGGTTGCGATACCCAAACGGATTCCTTAGAGCTCATTGCAAGAGCTGCTTTCCAGGCAGGAGTAGGTACTGACTTTGATACGCCCTGTAGCGGGGAAACCGTAAGCTTTTATAACCTCTCCACCGGGACTGCCTCCAGCCCTACTGAGTGGCTGTTTTCCAATGGGCAAACGTATACAGGTACTGAACCACCTCCTTTTCAAGTATTTACAGATACCTTACCCTCTGTTTTAGGGGTAACTATCATTGGCAGTAACGCTTGTAACAGTGATACAGCCACCTATGAAATCGAGATTCAGCCCACAGATGTAAGGGCCCGGATGAATTACAGTGCCGAAACCCTCTGTGCAGGTGCCAGTCTGGAGCTGACCAATATTTCAACCCCCGGAGCTCCCATTTCCTGGGTCACGAGCGACGGCAGCAGCTACCTTTCTCAATCTGTCAGCCATATATTCAGTGAACCAGGAGATTCTGCATGGGTAACGATCTATGCTGAGGGTTGCGGTTTTGACAGCCTGAGGTATTACTTTGAAGTTCAGCCACGCCCGGAGTTAGGTCTTGACTTCGACCCAATAGGTTGTGCCAATGAACCTTTATCTTTTAGTGTTACGGGCAATGCAGAAGAGCAAACGCTGTTTTACGGTACGGGAGACAGCACCTTGCTAAGCAATAGCGAATATTTGTACAGTGCCCCTGGGAGTTACCCCATAACCGTTTTCGGGCGTTCCCTGGAAGGCTGCCGTGATTCGATAAGCGCAATGATTGAAATAGCCCCTTTACCCATTCCTCTGGCCGCGCCTATTGACTCTGTCTGTTCCGGGGAGGTTTTCGTCCTGAACAGTCAAAGCACCGGAGCCTCGTCCTGCTTGTGGAAGATGGCAGATGGTGGCAACCGGGATCAGTGTGAATCCAATTATAGCTTTTCCACTCCGGGGCTTAAGACCAATATGCTGGTTGTCACCTCCAACGCTGGCTGTATGGATAGTTTAGCATTCCCGGTCTTCGTCCGGCCTACCCCTATTGCCCAGTTTGATTATATAGGCAGTGGCGAGTGTTCTCCAGCCTTCGTCCAATTCAACAGTATCGATGAGCCATTCCTTCCGGATAGTTGGGTTTGGAATTTTGGTGATGGCTCCTCTTCTGATCTACCAGACCCAGGGTATACCTACCAATTTGGTGGAAGCTACGATGTTAGCCTCCTGGTGAGTATCGGAGGCATCTGCTTTGACTCCATACAACAACCTGTTTTTGTGGCAGGTACACCAAGATTTGATACCCTGACGATTGACGAAAGATGCCTGCCCAGTGACGCTTTCGTGTTGGAGGTTACTACCGATTCCTCAAATGAGGTTATGGTTACCGGTGAGAACTTTTTTCAGGCAGGCATTAGCCGTTTTGAAATCATTGATCCCGGAGACTATACATTAGAAGTTTTGAGTCAGGATGGCTGCGATACAACTTTACAGTTCCGGGTACCTCCTGTTTTCCCACTTCAGGCTACACTAATGCCTGATACAGCAATACTCTTTGGTCAGAGTGTCCGCATAGTAAGCCAGGTAAATGCTTCTAATTTAGATTTTGAGTGGTTACCTACCCGCTATCTGGAGGACTCAGTTACCCTTCAGCCATTGGCAACACCATTCGAAACCACGACCTATGTGCTGTCCGTTAACAATGAGCTCTGTGAAGCTTCGGACACTATCACCATCACTGTTGATGAAGAAATACGGGCCTATTTTCCTAATGCTTTCAGTCCCAATGGCGATGGAGTGAACGACCGGTATCGGTTCTTTCCCGTTCTAGGTATTGATGAGGTCCTTTCCTTCCAAATTTTTGACCGATGGGGAGAATTAGTCTATGATTTCAAAACTGACCCCTCAGCCGTTTTCGAAGCAGGGCAGGTAACGACATGGGACGGCACGCTCAATGGAAACCTTATGAATCCAAATGTTTTTACTTACAAAGCAAGGCTTAAACTGGTCAATGAGGAAGAAAAGTTATTCGTGGGTGACATTCACTTGCTAAAGTAAGATTCGCACGTTCGTAAGAGCATAAGAGGTGTCCCCACCGACCCGGGAAGCAGCGCTCCAGCCCCCAAATTGCTGATCAGCCCTTCCAGGTTTTCCAATGCCAGCTGAGGTTGCTCCAGCATAGCGAGATCTCGTGGGTTCTCCAAATCAAAGTAATGGTCAGGCTGGAAGGTCTTAGCAAGTGTCGTTTTTCCCGCCTGACGGGGCCCAACAGGGCAGCCACGGGGAACCCGCGCATCAATTATACTACCGCTGCCTCATCTTGTTTTCTATCGGGAAGCGTTTTACTCATACTCAAAACACATATTATCCTTGAAAATTCGAATTTAAGGTTCGGATTTTCAAGGATAAATTCCTTTTAGCGTTTGCTAGTAATGCGCTCCAGCACCGCCCGCCCCAACTCCGTCACCCGGTACTTCTGATTCCTACTGCGTGGCTTGTCCGGTACGGTCATCTCTATCCAGCCGTGGTCGAGGGCAGGAAGGATGTATTTTTTGTAGTTGTCAAAGTGGTTTTTAAAGCCAAGCTGTTCCAATATTTCAGCCCTTGATGAAGGGGTTTTACAAATCCCAATTACTTTAAAAACTAAAGGGTCAACTTGGTCGCTAACTTGGTCGCTAACTTGGTCGTTAACTTGGTCACCTTCAAATATCGGATGCACCGGTAGCGTGGTCAAAAAGTACGTACACTGCTCATCCGTCTCCAATTTCGGGTGCGGGGAGCCATTGCGCTCCATGACCCGGCGCATGGTCGGGATACCGGTACCTCTGCCTTCGGTCAGGTGCAATTCTTTCAGGAAGTCCCCTACTCGCCGGTTTCGGTAATCGCGGGCAACGATGCGGCGGTTTTCGGCGAGTATCCGGGCATTGACGGGTGGCACAGGCCCGGGAAAGCTAAGCACTTCGATCTTGTCCGGCCAGATTTGCACCTCTATAGGCTTGCCCAGCTCGTAGCTCTTGTGGTACACCGCATTAGCCAGAGCTTCCTCCACCGCATCGTAAGGATAGTTGAAATAACGGTCGGCTTCAGCACGGCCACTTACCTTTTGGACGCGCTCCTCAATGATGTTGTTTCGGATTCCAGTCCCGTTTGAATTCCAAACGCTCCCATTCAATCACTTGTCCGTTGAGTAGCTCTTTAATGTTTATGGGCAATGCCATACGTTTATGGATTTCGTTCTACGCCTCTTTGGCATTTCGCAATATCGGAATTTTGCACCGGTTTACCCCTGCTTTGATGACAAACGAAACATTAGCATACCTGCATTGTCACCCCTTGCACTTTTTTGTACCTCCGCCCTATTTTCGCCCGTTTTGCAGC
>PR_CR_10_Liq_1_inCRDRAFT_1000833_pt1 | contig 18489 bp, 13 predicted proteins | sample PRCRCaboRojoPR_3_FD_10241 | JGI IMG/M metagenome (IMG submission 10241)
GGGCGACTCGGCCGCGGTGACCAGCCACAGCGGCGGGTCGTAGAGATGGTAGACGGCATTGACCGCGGCGGCGGCGGTCTTGTCCAGCGGTTGCGGGTGGCTCGGTCCGGGGGCGTTTGCTGGCATGGCGGCGGTGGGCTCCTTGCTGACCCTGACACCGGCCGCGCGCCCGGGGCGGGCCGGCATCGGCGGCTGGCGGTGCCCCCTACTTGACCAGCGCCACCGGGATTTTCAACCGCCGGACGACGTTCTGCGCCACTGAGCCCATCAGCAGCTGGGTGACACCGGAGCGCCCATGGGTGCCCATGACCACCTGGTCGAACTTCTGCTCCTTGGCGAAGCGGGCGATGGTCTGCGCCACGTGCCCCACCAGCACGTGCCAGTTGTAGGCCACGCCGGCGGCATCCAGGCGCGCCATGTAGGGCTTGAGCACGGCCATGCCCTCGTCGCGGTGGTAGGCGGCGATGTCGTCGTCGGAGACGAACATGCGCGCATGGCCGGAGTCGACGGGCAGCTGCACGGAAAGCAGGTGCACTTCGATGGGCTCTTCGCCCTGGGTCATGGCCAGCACATGGTCCAAGGCGCGGTCGGAGAACGCCGAGCCGTCCACGGGCAGCAGTACCTTCGTCATCCGCCCGGCCCTCCGCTTGTCGGCCTTGTTGCGCGATTTAGCCATGCCGGCCTCGCTCGCCGTCATGGCGACCGCTGGCGACCTCTTCCAGCGGTGCCGGACGTGCCCGGCGTGCGAGCCGGGTACCCTGGACGATGACGAAGAGGGCACCGCACGCCGCCGCCGGATAGTGTACCCAATGCGGCAGATGGTGCATCACGCCCGCCAGCGCGGCATCGGTGACCAGCATCTCGCCGGCGATCCAGCCGAGCAGCCCGCCGCCCAGGGTGATGATGAAGGGGAACCGGTCCATCAGCATCAGCACCAGCTTGCTGCCCCAGACGATGATGGGAATGCTCACCATGATGCCGAAGGCCACCAGCAGGATGTCGCCGTCCGCGGCGCCGGCAACGGCGATGACGTTGTCGAGGCTCATCACGGCATCGGCGATGACGATGGTCTTGACGGCGCCGAACAGGTGGCTCGGGGCGTCCACGGCGTCCGCATGCACCTCCGGCTCCGGCTGCAGCAGCTTGACGCCGATCCAGAGCAGCAGCAGCGCCCCGGCCACTTTGAGGAAGGGCAGGGTCAGCAGCTGCAGCGCAAAGAAGATCAGGGTAAGGCGCAGCGCAATGGCGCCGAACACCCCCCAGAGAATGCCCTGGTTGCGCTGTTTCTCGGGCAGCCGCCGGCAGGCGAGCGCGATGACCACGGCATTGTCGCCGCCGAGCAGGATGTCGATGGCGATGATCTGGAGTACCGCCACCCAGAAGCCGCCGTCGGCCAGGGCCACCTCATGCATGCCGGCGGCCGCAGGGTCGGCGCGGTGCGTGGCGCCACCGCCGGGCTCGGTGCGCTAAGCCGCTGCGCAGAAGACCCCTGCGGGTGCATGGGGGCGCAGTCGGCATCAGCCCGCGGCCTCGGGCTGCGGACCGGTGCTCTCCGTCGCCGCGATGCGGTGGCCGGCGTAGAAGCGCGTCGCCGCCAGGCCGATGAGCCGGGTCACTGCAGCCATGGACAGGGCGCCGGCGCCCACCGACACCCAGGGCGCCGTGGTGTAGCCGGCGAGGAGCTGCGGCGCCGCGCCGCCCATGCCGGTGGCGCCGACGACGGCGAGCATCTCCGGCACCCGCGCGAGGTCGTCGATGTCCTCGCCGTAGACGCAGGCAATCTCCAGGATCAGATACAGGTGCATGCGCGTCAGCAGCGAGGCGGCGCCCACCACGCCGGCGAGCTTGAGAAACTGACCCGCCGCCGGAAACAGGCCCGGCACATAGAGCAGGCCACCGCCGACGGCGGCAAGGCCCGTCTTGGCATCCACCAGCCGCCGGGCGCGCGTGCGCAGGTCGTCGTCCGGGAACTGGGCCTCCAGCTGGCGCACGGTGCGGCGGATCTCATTCTTGCGCAGCCGCAGGAAGAAATAGAAGAACTCCTCGGCCGCCAGGGACTGGCGACGGCCGACGGAGTGTGTCGGTCCGTAGTTGTCTGGGCTGGGGGCATTGCCGTCGGCGGCGTCCATGGGGCTCCGGGGTTGCTGGCTGACCTCAAGCCCCAGCATAGCGGACCTGAGCCGGACCTGAGCCGAGTTGGGCCGGACCGGAGCCGAGCTGGGCCGAGCTGGGCCGAGCTGAGTTGGGGGGGCGGCGAATATGACAGTTTTATGACGATGCGTAAAGGCGGCCGGTGGCGGCACGCCGGCCCCGGGCGCTTGGGGGGCGTGGCGACAGATTTGGACAGCGCATCGGACGCGCTTGCGCTGGGCGCGGTGCGGCCATTTCGCCTAAGCTTAGGGGCATGAGCACCCCTGAGGCATCCACCGCCGCCGTCGATCGCCGTGATCCGGCCGCACGGCAGCTCGTCGCCGCCGGGCTGCCCGCCTATGCGGCGCGGGAGCTCGCCTGGGCGTACGAGCGCCTGGAGCATCCGTCGCTGGCCGCCCGGCTCAGCGATGTGCTCGCCTCACCCTTCGAGGAGGCGATGAAGCTCATACCGCGGCGCTGGAAGCAGCGCCTGGACCACGCGGTTGAAACCAACATGTACCGCACGCTCAAGATGGCCATGGGCTCCATGGACCAGCGCGAGCCCATGCCCTCAAGCGACCTGCTGCACCGCGCGCTGGTGACGGGCACCGGCGCCGTCGGCGGCTTCTTCGGGCCCCTCACCGTGCTGGCAGAGCTGCCGGTGGCCACGGCGCTGATGATGCGCTCCATCGCCGACATCGCCCGCAGCGAGGGCGAGGACATCATGGGCAGCCGCGAGGCACGGCTCGCCTGTGTGCAGGTGTTCGCCCTGGGCGGGCGCACCAAGGACGATGACGAGGCCGAGGTCGGCTACTACGGCATGCGCATCACCCTGGGCCTGCACTTCGAGAATCTACTGGAGTTTGCCGGCAAGGTGGACGGCCCGCACGTTCCGGCCGCCATCCAGCTGGCGCGCGCTGTGGCGGCGCGCTTCGGCGTGGTGATCTCGGACAAGCTCGCCGCGCAGCTGGTGCCGGTGGCGGGTGCGCTGAGCGCCGCCACCCTGAACCTGATCTTCATGCAGCACTACCAGACCGTCGCCCGCGGGCATTTCATCGTGCGCCGGCTGGAGCGCGACTACGGCGCCCAGGTGATCCGTGACGCCTACTCCCTGCTGCGCGAGCAGGACCGGCTCGGCTCCCGGGATTTCAGCCCCATCGAGGGTTGGTGACGCTTCGCTCTTGGACGCGCAGGTCTCGCCGGCGAGTGCCCGGTTCTGGGCGCAAGCGATATTGATTGCCGGGCTTTCCAGGTAAAGTTTCAAGCCCGGCGACGCCCTCTCCGGGTTCCTCCGTTGTCAACGGCCGATGCTGCTCAACAATGGCGGTGTGTCCTGCCCCTTGCGGCAAACGCCGATACATCCGCATGCCCCCGAGCTGCGCATACGCAGATTGACTCGCCTCGCCTGGGCGCAATCCGTGCGCATCATTGTCACGGCCTGACGTTTGCAACTAATCACTCTCTTTGCTCTGTGCCGCTAAGCGCGCTACGCGGTCCCTGTGTCGCTGGTCATAGAGGGATTTGATGCTGTCGTAGCGACGGTTTCGCTTGATCTCCTTCAATCCGTGATTAAATGCGCGAAGCCACTTGGTGGCGACCGTGTCATTGAAACTGTGAGCCACGATGTGCAGGTCAAGCAGATAGGCGAGGGAGTCGACGCTCGTGACGTCATCTTCGATACCCATGCGAGCGAGTGCCTCTTCCGCAGAATAGCGGTTCAGTGTGACATAGTCCACTTCGTAGGCGTCGAGCTTTCTGAAACAACCTTCAATGTCGTTGGCCTGAACGAAGACGTTGTCGTCATCGACCGGGATACCGCGCTCAGCGAGATCGAATGTCTGATAGCCTTCCGGCCTGCAGATTCTGCACTCGCGCAAGTCTGTATGATCCAGCTCCGATTCGGAGATCGCTTGGCGCAAACACTCACTCGCCTTGTCATGATCCTGGATCAGCGCTTGATCCAGGCGGTAGAATGCGATCGTCACCGAGGTGAGCGGGTCGCTGAACACGTATTCGCAGCGAATTCGCATGTTCCTCGGCAAGGCGTCGACGTCGGTGCAGTCGGGCTTGAACCAAGGGTATGTCATGTCGTACTTTCGCTTCTTTACCAACACGTTGAGCATGCCGGCCCAGTCATCGATGAAATCGATCTCAATGCTGAGGTCTTCTCCGGAATGAGCGAATGCGGCCTTGACGACTTCCGTCAACATCCCGCTTGGTGGACGGAAGGTTTCCGCACCGTCGGCGTCTGCGCTGGCTGATCCAAGCGCCGTAAATGGCCAATACTTCCAGGAGCTCACGATGTGAATTACTCGGGGGTAGCTGCGCTCCGAGTCGGCAGAGTCCGGCGGTGGGTCGGCCGGTGCGGCGGTCCGCGCCGGAGCGCGTTCTGCCGAGCACGGGGGTATGAACAGTTCCATGCCTGGGCGGATCAAGTCGGGGTCTTCGCCTATGATCGGACCGTTCGCGTGATGTTCGTAGATTTCTGTAAATCTATCGGCGCTTCCCAGCGTTTCCGCGGCAATGGCGCGCAGTGTGTCGTTTGTCTGCACCACATAGGTTTCGGGACAAGTTGCCGCCCGTGCCAAAGGCATTGCCGCACAGCACGAGCCGGCCAGCAGCACAATGTTGGCAAGCTTCCGCATGGTACCTCTCCTCACTGCAGGCCCTGTTTGTAAGCCTTGGGACACAAGCTTTGGTGATGCGCGCATAGGATCTCTTCGGCGCGTTGCTTGATAGACGATTCAGATGCGTGAAATTCTCGGATGAATCGCTCGATGCCTGGCTGTGGGTCTTCCGAACGCACCTCGGCCAGAAGTCTGCGTAAACGGGCGCGGGGCAGACCGAGTTGTCTGATTTGGTCGCGTGCGGCCTCCAGCGCTTCAGTGGCGCCAAGCGCCCCGGTTTCCTGGGCCGTTGCCAGGCCTGTCGCAGTCCCGGTCCTTTCTGTATCCACGGTAGAATTCGTGCCGGGCGCGTTCGCCTGCAAGCCCGGTTCGATCACCTTTTTGCTGTTGGTATTGCGCACGGGCGAAGGGACGCTCGGGGGTGTGAGTAATCCTACGGGTCCTCCAGGCGGTGACGACGAAATAAAGAAGAGAATGACTGCTACGAGCAGTGCGATGACGCCAGCTCCGATGAAAAGCCCGGCTCGCGGCCGGAAAAGCGAGGCCCAGCGGCCGGATGGGGGCTCGCTGGAGCGGCGCAGCAACGCGTGCACACTGTCCGAAAACGCTGCGGGCTCTTGTGCCGCCAGATCTGCTGCACTGGTGGCCGTGCGGCTGGACAGCCGTCCTTGTGGGTCTGAGTAAAGGAAGCGCTCGAGCTTGCTTCGGGTCTCTATGAGCGTGCGCTTGTTCTGCACGACCTGGGCGAGCGGCGTCCAGTCGCGCAACAAACTGCTGTGGGTCAGCCGCAGGGCGGGCGCGTCCAAGTGCGACCCGGATACCACTAGGCGTGCGAGTATGAGCTTGTCGAGGATTCGGGCGAGCTTCCCGTTCGCGAGCGAATCCGGCTTCGGTCGCCAATCTGCGACGACGCGGGTGCCGGCAATATCCGTACTGACGAGGTGAATGAGCACAGCCGGCAACAGTTCGCGCTCCGCGGGCGTGAGCTGCGTTGTCACGAAGTGCTCCGCGCTGGCGAGAATGACCCCGGGCAGGCCGTTCACCGCGAGCAGGTCGTCGAGCCGGAGAATGCCGTCGCCGGTGCGTACTGCGAACAGCTGAGAGAGCGTCAGCTGCAAAAAGGGCAGCGCGTAGGGCTCATGATCCAGGGCTTGCAGCAACTCCCTTTCCACACTCTGCCCGGTATCTTTCTGTTCCATGCTCAAGCCGGCGAGGGCAGCGGGCCGGCGCAGGATCTGCTCAAAATGATCGCGACCGGGCGGTGCAAGATTGAGGATTCCGTCGCTGAAGAGTGCTTCAAGATGGGGGTGAGCCTGGAGATCGGGGAGATGATCTGAGCGGATGGTCGCGAGGCACCAGATTCGGGGGTAAGTTTGCGTCTGGCGCAGGAAGAGGGCCAAGGCTTCCATCTGGTCCGGGGGCACTAGGCGAAATAAGACATCGATAGCATCAACGTAGATGAGCAGGTTTGTTCGGTCGGCATCAGCGCCCGGGTGCAAATCGCTCGCCGTTGCCAGCGCGTTATCGATTATCTCCGCGGCCTGCTTCGGTGCAGCGTGCATCAGATCGCGGAGCTGCGCATGCGTGCGTGCGTGCTCGTGCTCCATGATCTCCGGCAGACAGTCGTCACGGGTGAGTGACGCGGCCAGTGTCAAGAGGGGGGCCTGCGGGTCGGCGGAGACGTCAACATCGCACCAGCGGAATGCGGTGGCGTCGCCGGATGCATGCGACTGTGTGAGGGCCGGACGGACGGCAGCTTGAATGAGCGATGTCTTACCTATGCCGGAGGCTCCGGCCACGAGGAGGTTGGGCTGTCCGCTCAGGCTGCGCTGCTTGAGTCTATCGATGACGGTCTTGGCGTCGGCCCGGCGGCCAAAGAAGACGAGGGCATGCACGCATTCGTAGGGACGCGATCCAGGATACGGAGGCCCATGCTCCCTGGTGTCCCAAACGTCTCCGTCGGTCCGGGAGGCGCGAAAGCGGGGGCTGTCGGCGTTGAGGCGTTCACGGATGAGTTTGTGGAGGTCGTTCTGCAGTATGGTGCGAAATTGATCTTGCGTTGTGAAACTGCGGGATGCGGTCAGGTAACGACCCTCGGAGTCCACCACATAGTCTTCGTAGAAATGTTCGAGGCGTTGCAGCTGATCGATTGCCCGTTGCTTCAGTGGGCGTTCGGCGGGAACGCTCGTGGGTGCTTCCTTGCGGTACAATAAGAGCGCCGGAAACTTCCGTCCGTCGCGACGCGCTGCGCGTACCTGAAGAAACTCCCATTCGGTTCCGGTCAGGGGCTGACCATCCTCCCTGAGGAATCTAGGCTCGTCCGGCAGGTCTACCCCCAGACGGCTCCACAGGATCATGATGAAGATATCGCTGGCGGCCGGATTGGGGATGGCATCTGGGAAAGGGCCGCGATTGCCCAACAAAGGCTCAGTCTCCCAGAGATAGGGTTTGATCTCTGCGTAGTACGCGAAGCGATTGGCCAGGCGCGCGATCACGTCATTGGCGATCTCACGCTCTTGCTTCACGTCTCCGGGCGAGGAGACGAAAACGTCGTAGACCGGCTTGCTGCTCTCGTCCATTTGTCCTGACGCCGAGTGTCGGCGTGGCTCCCGTAGAATTCGTGGTACTCCAGTACGTCAGCTGCAATGCGCACGCGTCTGGGTCGCCGATGGCCAAGTCGCCAGATAGTCACTGTCAGGGCGTATTGTCGCGCTGTGGGACAAGTGTCACAAGCATCGACATAGTCAGCGCGACCGTTACACTGGATGGTGGTTGCGGCGGCTCTGGGTTAACGGCGATATGGCGAAGCGTGGAGCGTTGTCCGGTTGCGGGCCGCATCGCGCCGTGTGATGTCGCGCGATGTGCGAGCTGAAGCGTACGCACGGTTCGGTCGAGCTGCATCGGTTATCGGGCTGCGAGTGCGACGCGCGAGCACAGCAACCGCAGCACAGCAGCCATGGAGTAGGGCGCCAAGACCAGTCGAGCGGTCCGCCAGTGATCAGGTTGATCAACCCGCTGCTCCTCTCAGTCGAGGCCTCTGGCCCCCTTGAGCTTGGCCTTTTTCAGGCTCGCGCCCTTGAGCTTGGCCTTGCGCAGGTCGGCGTCGCTCAGGTCCGCGTCGCGGAGGTCGCAGCCGCGCAGGTCCGCCTGGCGCAGCCGGGCGCCCTGGAGCTTGGCGCCTTTGAGGTCGGACTTGCGCAGGTTGGCGCCGTTCAGGTGCGCGTCGCGCAGGTCGGCGTCGCGAAGCTTGAGGCCGCTCAGGTCCTTGTCGTCAAGGTCAACGCCGCTCTTGCCCTTCTTGCGGCGCTCCCTGACCCATTGGTTGAAGTCGTCGATGTCGCCCTCTTTCAGCAGCTCGACGGCCTTTTTCGTCGCCACAGGTGGGCCTCCTCAGCGCGTGTCGGCACGGGCGGCATGCCCGTGCGCCCCGCGGACATGACTTGCGTGGCCCGCGTGTCGCAAGCGTAGCAGACCCGCTGCGGTTGAAGGCTGCCGATGGTCAAGCTCGCGGGCGCCCTCTATGCTTGCGTGCAGTCGGGGATGCGCCGATTCGTCGGCGTTGGCCGTGGGAGGCAGGATCCCCGTCAAGCTCAGCGGCCCGGACGCCGCTGAGCATGCAGGCATCCGGAAATCGGGCGTTCAGGCTCTGTCCGGGCTTCGGCCATGATGGGCGATGCAGCGGTCTGTCGTGAGCGCTTACGCTGGGGGCAATCATGCATCCGATCCTGATCATCGTGCCTGTGCTGGGCGCGGTCTTCGGCCCCAGGCTGTGGGCGCGGGCGGAGCTGCGGCGCTTCGATGTGGCGGACGGCGCCTTTCTGCCCGCGGATCAGCTCGCCCGGCGCCTGCTCGACCGCCAGGGCCTCACGCTGGTGCGCGTGGAGGTGACGGACCTGGGCGATCACTACGACCCGCAGGCCAAGGCCGTGCGCTTGAGCCGCGCCCATCTGACCCGCTCCAGCCTCACCGCGGCCACCACGGCGGCGCACGAGGTGGGCCATGCCCTGCAGGACGCCGCTGGTCACTGGGCCTTCCGGCTGCATCACGCGCTGGCGCGGCTCGCCCAGGTCACCACCGGCGCGGGCGCCGTGCTGCTGCTGGCGGTGCCGGCAGCGGCCATCGCGGCGCAGACGCCGGCGCCGGCGCGGCTGTTGAGCCTGGCGGCGGCGGGCATGCTCGGCACCGGGCTTGCGGCACAGCTGGCGGCGCTGCCGTCGGAGCTGGATGCAAGCATGAACCGGGCGCTGCCGCTGCTGCGCGACTGCTGCCTGTCGGATGACCAGGTGCGCGACGCGCGGCGCATCCTGCTGGCCTGCTCGCTCACCTATCTCGCCTCCGCCGCCGTGCCGGCCCTGGCGCTTTGGCCGTTCGTCGGGCCGCGGCTCCTGCGCAGCGGGCTGCTGCCGCCGGTTTCTCTGGCCCCTCAGGTGCCGGTTCAGCGAGAGCGTGAGCACTGCCGGGCGGATGCGCCCAGCGCATCTGCCATCCTGCCTCAGCCGCCGGTGCGAGCGCCCTCGACGCCGCAGCCCGGGCCCGCGCAGCGCCCGGGCGTCTGGCGTGCTGCCCCCCGCAGGCAAGCCGGGCGGCCCGGCAGAGTCCTGGCGCCGCCCGGCCCGGCGCGGGCGCCTGATGGGGAGCACGGCGGCGGGCGGCAACGCCTGCGCGCACTGGCCCGTCCGCTGGTGCGGCGCTGGCTGCTGCTCACCGGGGACTATTGACTCGACCCGCGGGCTCGGTTCTCATGGCCCTTCGGTTGCGCGCCGTCATTGTTTCGTAACATTAGCGCCGCCGCGTGTCGCGCCCGGTGGCAGCGGCCGGGCGGCGCGCTGTCAACGACCGCGCTCGCAGCGATCCCACAAGAGGCGGCACAGACCGCCACCCGCGCTGCGCCGGCGCTCCCGTCGCCGCGGCGGCCCACCACCAGGAGGCGCCCATGAGTCAGCCCGTGCCCGCCGTACCCGCCACCCCCCGCGTGGTGCCTGTGCACACGAGCTGCCGCGAGCGGGTGCGGCTCGAGGTGCATGGTCTCTACCAGATGCCGTCGCTGAAGCGGCGTCTGGAAGCGGCTCTGGGCGGGACGGGTGGCATCGGCCAGGCATCGGCCAGCACCGTCACAGGGCGGCTGCTGGTGTGCTTTGCGGCGCCCATGACGCTGCCGCGGTTGGTGGCGCTGGTGGATGAGCTGCTTGGTGACCCGGCCGCAGCACAGCCGCGCCCGTGCCAGGTCGGGCAGCGCGACTATCCGCAGAGCCCGGCGCTCGCGGGCTTCACGGCGCTGCTGCGGGGCCTGGGGCGGCTCGTGGTGCGGCCCTTCGCGCAGCCGGCCCTGGGCGCACTCGCCGGTGCGGCGCCCGCGGCACAGCCGCGCGCGCTGGAGGCGCAGCCCATCCGGGCCTGGTTCGCCATGGCGCTGACGGACGTGGAGCAGGCGCTGGCCACCCCCGCGGACACCGGGCTCACCCTGGATGCGGTGGGCGAGCGCCTGCGCCGCTTCGGCCACAACGCGCTGACGGCGGCCGAGACGCGCTCGAACATCGCCATCTTCGTGAGCCAGTTCAACAGCCTGCCGGTGGGGCTGCTGGCGGTCTCCGCCGGCGTGGCCGTGGCCACCGGCGGCCTGCTGGATGCGGCGGTGATCCTGGGTGTGGTGATGATCAACGGCGTCATCGGCTTCGTCACCGAGCGCCAGGCCGAGCGCACCATCGAATCCCTGACTCAGACCGGCGCGCGCAGCGTCAAGGCCCTGCGCGGCGGCGAGACAGTCACCGTGCCGGTGGAGGATATCGTCCCCGGCGACGTGCTGCTGCTGGCACCGGGGGACTACATCGCCGCCGATATCCGGCTGCTGCGCGCGCATCGGCTGAGCGTGGACGAGTCCGCGCTGACGGGCGAGAGCCTGCCCGTGAGCAAGGATCCCGACTTCATCGCCAAGGACGACACGCCGCTCGGCGACCGCCTCAACATGGCCTACATGGGCACCCATGTGACGGGGGGCAACGGTCGGGGCATGGTAGTGGCCACGGCGGCAGCGACGGAGCTCGGCCAGATCCAGACCATGGTGGGCGAGGCGGAGTCGCCGGAGACGCCCATGCAGAAGCAGCTCGGGCGCATGGGCACGCAGCTGGCGCTGCTTTCGGGTGGCGTCTGCGCCGGCGTCTTCGGCGTTGGTGTGCTGCGGGGCTATGCGTGGCTGGAGATGCTGAAGGCGTCCGTCTCGCTCGCCGTCGCCGCGGTGCCCGAGGGTCTGCCGGCGGTGGCCACCACCACGCTCGCCATGGGCATCAACGACATGCGCCGGCGCAACGTTGCCGTGCGCCATCTGGATGCCGTGGAGACACTCGGCTCCGTGCAGGTGTTCTGCATGGACAAGACCGGCACGCTCACCATGAACCGCATGGCCGTGGTGGCCGTCTACGGCGGCGGCGAGCGCTTCAAGGTCGCCGCCCACAAGCTCACCGACGACGACGGCCATGCCGTGGACCCGCTTGAGCGCGAAGAGCTGGTGCGGCTGATGCAGGTGGTGTCGCTCTGCAGCGAGGCCGAGATCAAGGGCGTACCCGGCAAGTGGCAGTTCGAGGGCTCGCCCACCGAGAACGCGCTGGTGGAGCTGGCGGTAGAGGCAGGCATCGACGTGCCGGCGCTGCGCGCAGAGCGCCCGCGGCTCAAGACCCGCTACCGGGCCGAGGGCCGGCCGTACATGTCGAGCCTGCATCCGTATAAGGATGGCAAGCACCTGCTGGCGGTGAAGGGCAGCCCGGACGAGGTGCTGGCGCTTTGCACCACCATGCTGCGCGACGGCAAAAAGGTCCGGCTCACCAAGGCCATGCGCGCCGAGATCACGAACGAGAACCAGCGCATGGCGGGGCAGGCCCTGCGCGTGCTCGGCGCCGCCTACCGCGAGCTGGACGAGGGGCAAATGCCGGACAAGACCGGCCAGCTCTGCTGGCTCGGCCTCGCCGGCATGGCGGACCCCATGCGCCCGGGCATGGACCGGCTCATTGCCGAGTACCACCAGGCCGGCATCGAGACCATCATGATCACCGGCGACCAGAGTGCCACGGCCTATGCCATCGGCAAGGAGCTCGGGCTCTCGGGTGAGAAGCCGCTGCAGGTGCTGGAGTCCAACAAGCTGGAGGAGATGGACCCGGAGCTGCTCGCCGGCCTGGTGCGAAATGTGCACGTGTTCGCCCGCGTGAGCCCGGCGCACAAGCTCAAGATCGTCCGCGCGCTGCAGGAGGCCGGCATGGTGGTGGCCATGACGGGTGACGGCATCAACGACGGCCCCGCACTCAAGGCCGCCGACATCGGCGTGGCCATGGGCGAGAGCGGGACCAACGTCGCCCGCGAGGTCTCGGACGTCGTGCTGGAGGACGACAACCTGCACACCATGACCATCGCGGTGGCGCAGGGTCGGACCATCTACAACAATATCCGGAAAATGATCCACTTCATGGTCTCCACCAATCTCACGGAGATCGAAGTCATGCTCGCCGGCGTCATGCTCGGCTGGGGTGAGGCCATGAACCCCATGCAGCTGCTGTGGATCAACCTGGTGACGGACATCTTCCCGGGGCTGGCGCTGTCCATGGAGCCCGCGGAGCCGGACATCATGGACCGCCCGCCGCGGGACCCGGAGGAGGCCATCATCACCCGCGAGGACTTAAAGCGCATGACCTTCGAGTCCGGCATGATCGGCCTCGGTACGGCCGGCGCCTTCATTTACGGCATGCGCAGATACGGGCTCGGCCCGGCACCCAGCACGCTCGCCTTCAACACCCTGGTGATGAACGAGCTGACCCACGCGCTCAGCTCCCGCTCGCGCTACCGCAACGTCTTCGGCGGCGAGAAGCTCGCGCCCAACAAGCACCTCACCCGCGCCGTGCTGGGCATGGCGGCGCTGCAGGTGGTGGTGAGCGTCGTCCCCGGCGCCCGGCGCCTGCTCGGCACCGTGCCGCTCGGCTGGATGGACCTGGCCGCCATCGGTGCCGGTGTCATCCTGCCGCTGATCGTGAACGAGGCCACGAAGCCCCGGTACCGGGGGCCGGAGCATGCGGCGGTGTTGGAGATGGAGCCGGAGACCAAGCCGGCGTGAGGGGTGCCGGAGTGCAGCGTGCAGCGTGCAGCAGGGCCGTAGGGCCGTAGGGCCGTAGGGCGGATAAGCGAAGCGCATCCGCCACCGCGGCTGACAGGGGCGTCGGGCCGATCAGCGACGCGCATCCGCCGCCGCGGCCTGGTGATGACCGACGAATCGATCAACGCGCGATCCACCAACAGTCCGGAGCCCGCCCATGAGCGACGACTTCATTTTCACGTCCGAATCCGTCACCACCGGCCATCCGGACAAGCTCTGCGACCAGGTGAGCGACGCCATCGTCGATCACTTCCTGGGGCAGGACCCGAATGCCGGCATCATCGCCGAATGCGCCATGGCGAGCGGGGTGCTCTTCATCTCCGCGCACTACGCCTCCAAAGGCGGGCTCGCCATCCCGGACGTGGCGCGGGCGGTGATCCGCAGCGTCGGCTATCCGCGGGAGGTGTTCGACGCCGACGCCTGCACCATCATGACCAGCTTCATGGACCACACCGAGCGGGACTACCACCCGCTGGACCTGGACGCCCTGGATGACGAGGGCCTGGGTCGGGTGACCGCCAAAGACCAGGTGACGGTATTCGGCTACGCCTGTGACCAGACCGACAGCCTGATGCCGCTGCCCATCGCCATCGCCCATGCCCTGGCGCGGCGCCTGGACGACCCGGCCTTGGAGGCGGACCTGCCCTATCTGCTGCCCGATGCGAAGGTGCAGGTGGGCGTGGAGTACCGCAACGGGCGCTCACTGCGCATCCACAGTGTGGCGCTGGAGACCAGCCAGCGGGAGGACGCGGGGCCCGGTGCGGACCGGCTGCAGTCGGACCTGATCCACGGCGTCATTACACCGGTACTCGCCGAGCAGCCGGTGGCCCCGGACGGCGACACGCACTACTTCATCAACCCCGAGGGACCCGTCATCGGCGGCGGTCCGGCGGTACACTCCGGACTCACCGGCCGCAAGACGGGCATCGACACCTATGGCGAGTACGCCCGCCACAGCGGCGCCGCGCTGAGCGGCAAGGACCCCATGCGTATCGACCGCGTCGGCGCCTACGCCGCCCGCTATGCCGCCAAGAACGCCGTCGCCGCGGGTCTTGCCGGCGAATGCGAGGTGCAGTTGAGCTACAGCATCGGCTCCGCGGGCCCCGTGAGCCTGCGCGTGCGCACCTTCGGCACCGGGCGCATCGACGACGCCGAGATCGCCCAGCGCCTGCAGCAGCACTTCGACTTCCGCATCGGCGCCATCGTCCGGGACCTGCGCCTGCGCCACCTGCCCGCCGAGCACCCGGAGGGCTTCTATCGCAGGCTCGCCGCCTATGGGCACATGGGCCGGGCGGATCTGGACGTGCCCTGGGAGCGCACCGACCGGGCGCCGGCGCTGGGCTGATCGCCTGCTGATCGCCCGCTCATTGTCCGCCGGCCGCCCACGGCTTGGCGTCCGGCTCAGCCGCCCAGGATGTAGCCCAGGTCCAGCTCGACGTCCTCGAAGGGCGGGACATGCATGCCCTTGCCGGCGACTGCCCCGTCTTCGTCGCCGCTCAGCGTGACCGTCATCGCCACCCGGTAGGTGTCACCGTCGAGCTGGTGCACGATCAGCGTGCGGTCCTCGGGCCAGATGAGCCAGTAGTAGGGGACATGGTGGCGTTGCAGCAGCAGGAACAGCGTCAGCGTGTCCTTGCGCTCGTGGCCGGCGGAGACGATCTCGCAAACCCAGTCCGGCGTCAGCTCCACGACGCCGCGCGGGCGCTGCGGCATGCGCTCCTTGCGCCAGCCGGCTAGATCATGGCTCGGGCACTGGTGCTGCTCGTAGGCGACGCTCACCTCGGTGATGATCCACCAGCCGCCGGGGCCCGAGCGACGCGGCAGATCGCCGAGCTCGGTCGCTGTGGTGACCTGCACCATGCCATGGTCCGCCCGCGCCATCGGCCGGCGCACGATCTCGCCGTCGATGAGCTCCACCCGCTCCTCCGGGCTGATCAGCAGATCGTCGATGGTCTTCAGCTTGTAGGCTTCCATGGACTTTACCGGTTCAGAGGCTGCGGAGTGCATGCCAGTCTAGCGCGGCTCCCGGCCGGTCGTCGTGAGCGTCTTTCCAGCCGTGTCTCGGGGACAGGGCATCGTGCCGGCAGGCCACCGCTGCCGGCGGCACCGGTGGTGAGAAAATCGCGCCTCGTTATCAGCCGCTGACGGGGCATCCGCCGAAACCCTAGGTGCACGAAGAGAAGCGTGCGCACCAGCCCCCGACCATGTGCACACTGTGACGAGCCCAATACCCTGAGGACCGACCCCATGGCCCGCTTCGAACCCTGCCACGGTAAGGACGCCTGCCGAGACGACGGCGAGCGCTGTCTGACCTGCGGCCGCCAAGTCACCGAGATCGCCCGCCTGCGCCAGGGCATCGACGCGCTGGCCGGCCTCGCCGTCGACTACCGCTACGACAACACCGAGGAATTCGCCAACTACGTCGCCCGCAAGCTGTTCAAGACCATCAACCACCGGCGGGAGCAGACGCAATGACCGCACCGCTCATCGACCCCGCCGAGCCCCGCTTCCGGCTCGGCCTGGAGGAGATGGACCGTACGCACCTGGAGCTCATCGACCTGGTGAATCGGCTCGCCGCTGTCGATGACGCCGGCTTCCCGGCGCTGTTCGATGCACTGCTCGCGCACACCGAAGCGCACTTCGCTCAAGAGGAGCAGTGGATGACCGCAAGCGCCTTCCCGGCCCTGCACGAGCACCGCGGCGAGCACCGGCGCGTGCTGGCGGACCTGCGCAACCTGGGTCAGCGTGCCGCGAGCGGCCGGCCGGCCCTGGCCCGCGCCTATGTCCGCGAGCAGCTGCCGCACTGGTTCGCGCTGCATGCGGCGACCATGGACAGCGCGCTGGCGGGGCATTTGAAGGCGGGTGCCAGGGGATGAGTTGAGCGGGCGCCGCTGGTGCTTCTCTCGATCCCACCGCTCCACCTCTCCTGACACCAACAGCTAACCTCTTCCACCGACCGCGAACCGCTCGAAGTCCACGAGCGTGCGCGCCTCGTTGATCTCGTCATGCGGAATCAGCAGGTAGCGCCAAGGCTTGCCACCGTGCTCCCGGGCGTAGTCGCTGGCATGGCCGCACCACTTGCCGGCCGCGTCGGCCTTGGCCTGGACCTCCGCGTCCTTCAGCGCCTCGCGCGCCTTGGTCTCCACCTGGTAGATCACCTGCGGCGCCTCGGCGACGAAGTCCGGCACGTACTCGGGCTGTTCTGCGCCCAGCTTGTACCAGATCTGGAACTGCCCCTTCACCGGGCGAAACCACTTCTCGGCGTCCCGCTCCAGAATCACCGCGAAGCGCCGCTCGCTGTCCGAGTCGAACTTCTGGAGCGGGTAGAGGCATTTGCTGAAGCCGTTGAACAGCATCTTCCTGATGCCCGACTTATCCGCCAGCGTTTCACGGTAATGGCGTACCGGCTGTTTGCCTGTCGCCGTGTAGTTGCCCGGCTTCAGCTGGGTGAAGCCACGGCTCACCTGGACCTCATAACCGGCCGCTTTCTCCCAGAAGTGCTCCATCATCTGCACGTGAATGGCCTCGGCGATGAGCCGGCGGTCGCGGTCGAGCACTGCGCGGGCCTCGTCCTCGGACAGATAGCCCAGCAGGTGCCGTACCATCTGCTCGCCGAGATCGTAGAGCAGCTCGGCGTGGGCTTCGTAGTCGATGTCGTCGTAGTCGAGCAGGCCGAAGACCACGTAGTCCTCCAGCCGCCGCTCCGTGATGCCCGCCTCCGAGGCAAGCGTGTGCCGGTCGTTGCTTTGCAGGTGATGAATCATCAGCTCGCGGTCCGCGGGCTGTAGGCTAAGCCCACTCAGATCCAGCTTGAACGGGCGGAAGCCCACGGTGACCTCGCCCGTCGGTACGACCGCGATGCGCGGGATGTCGATCATGCCGCGTGCAACGGTCTCCGTCGTCTTCGCGACCACCGCGTCCAGATCGAGCCCGTGATCCGGCAACAGCTCACCCTGCTGCGGTGTGAGCCGCGCGCGCACCTGCTCGGTGATCGTCTGCTGCACATCTGGCTTGGTCAGGGCCGCGCTGTTGGGCACCGCGTCGCTGCGGCGCTCCAGCTCGCCGATCACCTCCATCACTGCACGCGCCGCCTGCCTTTCGCGGTCAGTGCTGAACGCCGGTGTCTTCAGCGACTCCGTTTCCATGGCATAGTGCTGACCGTCGCCACCCGTGACCTTCGCCTCGCTCAAACCGAGCGCCGCCTCGGCATTGGAGCTCACCTGCACGCTGATGGTCGGTTCGGTCTCGGACGGTGCGTCCAGCACCACCTGTTTCAGCCGGATCGGCGAGTCACTGCGGTTGGCCTCGTCGATGATCTCCTGGAAGCGGTCATGGGCGACGATGTTCAGCCGGTCCACGGCCGGCACGCCGGTGCGCCGCCCGAACGGCAGCCGCAGCCCGCGGCCGATGGACTGCTCGATCAGCGTGCGGGCGTTGGCCGCCCGCAGCGGCACGATGGTGTAGAGGTTGGTCACGTCCCAGCCCTCCTTGAGCATGTTGACGTGGATGACGATCTCGGTGGGCTCCGCCGCGCTCTCCACGGCCAGCAGCCGCTCCACCATCTGCTCTTCCTCCTTGCCGGTCTTGCTGCTGTCCACCTGGATGACCTTGTCCTTGTAGCGCCCCTCGAAGAAGGCATCGGACTCGATCAGCGCGCGCAGCTGCGCGGCATGGGTCGTGTCGCGGGCGATGACCAGCACGAAGGGCTTGACCTGCCGCGCCCCCAGGCGCCGGGCATGGGTCAGCAACTCCACCTTGGTCGCCTCGTGCAGCCGGATGCCGTCCTCCAGCTTGATCTTCTCGATCTCTTCCGGCGTGTGCCGCTTCGGGTCGAAGTCCCGCTGCGTCACGACGGCCGGCTCCTTCACGAAGCCGTCTTCGATGGCCCGCGCCAGCGGATAGTCCATGACCACGTTCTTGAACGGCACCGGCCCGCGGCTCGACTCCGTGAACGGCGTCGCCGTCAGCTCCAGCCCGAACAGGGGCTTCAGCTCGTTGATGGCGCGTACCCCGGCGCTGGCGCGGTAGCGGTGCGACTCGTCCATCAGCAGCACCAGGTCGGGCAGCTCGGCCAGGTAGTTGAAATAGCTGTCGCCCAGATACTCGGACAGGCGCTTGATCCGCGGGCTCTTGCCGCCGCGCACCTCCGAGTTGATCTTGGAGATGTTGAAGATGTTCACCGTCACCGGCGACAGGATGCTCAAATTCCCGGCGCGCTGCTCGTAGTTGTCGCCGGTGATGATCTCCGGCGGATAGGCGGCGAATTCCGCAATGCCGGTGAAGACATACTTGGGCGTATTCGGCGTGAAGTCGGCGATGAGCTTGTTGTAGATGGTCAGATTCGGCGCCAGCACGAAGAAGTGCCTGAAGCCGTGCGCCAGGTGCAGATAGCCGATGAAGGCGCCCATCAGCCGGGTCTTGCCGACGCCGGTGGCCAGCGCGAAGCAGAGCGACGGAAAGTCCCGTTCGAAGGCTTCGAGGGTCGGAAAATCCGCCTTCAGCGTCGCAAGCACCGCGTCCAGGTCACGCTCGTGCTCCAGCATGGCCGGCGCCGCGTCAAGGGCCTGCGCAAGCCGCTGGAGCGATTCCCGCTGCGGCGGG